>OLSK01002564.1_pt1 | contig 11252 bp, 7 predicted proteins | sample 1672781 | NCBI WGS metagenome assembly OLSK01 (sample SAMEA3136723, study PRJEB25190) | human gut metagenome | biome: human gut; feature: human-associated habitat; material: faeces | place: Austria | collected 2013 | reverse complement strand
ACTATCACTTATTTAAGTGATATTGGTTGTCTGGAGATTCAGGGGGCCAGTCTAGATCTGTACTCAGGCATGGGATGAGTTCTGCATTATTATCATCTGCAATAAAAGTAATATCCCGACTAGTCATAAATTCATCGTTCAAATAAATGTCGACCCGATATGTACCAGGTGGTGCCTCGCGTCCCTTAGTAAAGGCGGATAAATCGACAGATTCAGCAAGAGCATTGCTTAAAAACCGTGGATTAAAATAATACTCTGCGTCAACGGGAAATACCGCAGTTGCTAAGCCAAGGGCAATGGTAAGCCGTGCAAAGCGAGGCATTATTAACACCTGATGCATACGATATGCCTTAAATGCGGCACGAATGGCTGTCATTATTAATTCCGATTGAGTTTATTATTAATTAGGTCACTGGCTTACTGCATGGTTGCCTTAATACGCGGAGTTAATGCACCGTAATCATTGATCGTCTGAAAACTGATATCCCCGGTTGCAGCATGCGTGATATCCACCGATACTTCACCTTTTGGCGGCACCATGGTGTTTGGGAGATTGCTATTTCCTGCTTTCATATTTGTTACGGTAATGAAATAGGGCGTTGGATTAATAAGCGTGAGTTTGCTACCGCTGCGACGAAACCGAAGCATTGCAGGCGCTTCTTCAGGTGCCATTGCCAGGTTCGTGGGGCGATATAACATTTTTATGCGGCTAATAATTGCCAGCTGTAATGTATTCTCATTCTTCTGGTCTTTTTCCATAGCAGGAATAGCTTTAACATTCACCCAGAACAGGCTTTCACGGTCGCCTGGTAACTGATGATTAGTAGCGTTGATTATCCGCAGCGTATTCTCTTTTTTACCTTGCATGGAAAAAAGCGGTGGGGTAATGACAAACTGGGTGTCTTTTTGGTCACCTGCATTTTCTATCCATGACTGAATGAGATAGACACTGGCAGGATCATTATTCGTGACAGGCAATAAAACCTGTTTCTGGTTTGCCGGATAAATTACCCGCGTCGCACCCAGTGCGACAGCTGCGTTGGCAACGCAGCTATGGCAAGCAAAGAGCAATAAAAGTAACACTGTCGCCATAAAGGAAATAGAGTAGGGGGTACGCGTAGTTTGCATCTGATGCATTCTCCATGTGTTAAGAGGATAAGCGGGAAAACCGTTACATCAGACAATCGATTAATGTTGCTAATACATTGGCGAGTCGCCGGGTTTCCAGACTTAATGCGTTTGTAATAAATGTTGGTTTTCTTTTAATATGAAAACCTTGCTAAAAAGTAAATATTTTTAATAACAGTAAGTTTAACTACTGTTGTTTATTGATTGTTTAGATATTATGTGATTTTTCATAGCGCTCCAAATACAAACCACTCCTCATTAATAATGAGATTCACATTGGTGAATTGCTCGGGTGTGCGTAGCCATGCCACACACACCCTGTTTCAATTTCAGATGACGTATAGCCACCTTAAGATTGAATTATAGATATTGAACTTTGAAGGTCGCATCAGCGTTTGCAGTACCAGCTACGGACTGCCCGAGAGCAATATAACGAGCCTGGAATGGCAGTATATTCGTGCCATCAATCAAGTCGGTTTTAGCACTAAAAGTGGCCCCATCAAGTATTAATACCTCACCCGTACGGTCCAAAATTTGAATACCGACATTTTGGGCAGAGCCTGCCGCTGAACTCTGCAGCGCTAACGTATCGTCATTACTGGTGACAGTAGTACCCAGGAATGCAACAGCTGCATTACTGGAAACATTGGTATCACAATCATTCAGCTTGATATTGAAGCCAACGGCGGAGCTGAGGTCACCCGCTTTAGCCAGGCGAGAAGAACGAACCTGACCCAGCTCAACCGTTTGGTTCATTGATTCTGAATCAATTGCACAAGCGGCATTTACCACTTCACCTTTAAAATGAATAACACCGCCATTAACAGTGGTCGTTACTGATTCATCACCCTCTGCTGCGCTTACCGCAGCAGACGACATCGCCAACACAGAAACGACAATCATACCAACATGTTTGAGTTTCATAATTCTCCAAAATTTATATTTAAGTAGCTGAATAAAGAGAGTTAACAATTAAGTCATTCTGTTATTGCTTAATAACAAGAATCATTCTTGATTGGTTGTTGCCCTGAGAATATAGTTTCCAGGGTTATTACATTTCACGAAGAACGATAATATCTTTAAATCACAAGGACACCTAATCACAACAAGTTTATTGCTGCACTTGTTGAAGAGAGTATTTGCAAAAACATTTTATGTCGCTAAATAACATGACGATTTCATTATGCATGTTATTTATAAACCGTGACTAAACAGAATATTATTGCGAACAAGGGAAGTGTCAGGAAAGGTCAAGGGCTACCAATGGTTAATATGGCTATAAATCATTAGCTATGGTTAATGTTTGCTTGCTGAAACTAACACCGAATTGCTCTAAACAGATAAGTGCAGGGTTTATTAAAGCTGACCGACAGACTTTCTTAACCTGGTAATATCTCTCTTGGGTGACTCTCCAAACATCCGCGAATATTCCCGACTGAAATGGGATAGCTTTCGTAACCGACAGCATAGGCTGCTGTGGTGACATCGTAATGTTCATTCAGCATCGGTCGCCTGACTTCATTGAGACGTAGCCATTTCTGATACCGGAGTGGACTCATTCCCGCTTGATCCGTCCTTAAATAAGTAACAGCACCCTCTGGTGTTTTCGTATGCAGTGTCTATGCGACAGACACTGCGCTCTTAGCATGGGGCAGGGAATAACCAGGCTATTTCTCCATGCACAGGCCAATTATGAAAGAGGAGAGGCTTAAGTTCTTGAACCCTGAACGAATAACGACTACCAGAAAAGCACTTCGCATCACTCAAACATGATTTACCTTATGTTGTGTGAGAATTCAGTTCATAAGGGAAATTCTCAATCTATCTTTGATTTAAATGAATATTTTTAATGTAAACATGAACTTATTTACAGTTAACTTCATGAACTAATAGAGAATCCGCTTCTTATGGACATTTTCTGTCAGCTTACTTTCCCCCAGTTCATGAACCATTTCCCGCCGTACCCGCATAACCAGTCCTATCAAGATATGGGGGTTATCTGATTGTCTTCTTGAACAATTGATGAAATTTGGTAACATTTGGATACATCGATACTTAGTCGGAACTGATGACTCTGATGGCGGTAGCGTTCTGACGGCTGGCTGGGGATGCCTGAAGATATATAGGTAGGGAAGCTTAAGCTCATGGAGTCTTCTTTCTCTAATTCCTAATGGATATTGAATATTTCTATCATTAAAGATTTTATATTAAAAATAGGGAGGTGATTAGTTACCTACCTTACTGATTAGAACCAATCAATGTTTGCAGTATATCATAAGGAAATTATATTATGGTTAACCCATGTGTAAGGAAAGTAGGGAAAAGCACTATTTCATGGATTCCGTTAACAGAAAGTGATTTAACTCCCCAGGAAATATTAAATACTTGGAAAAATAATGACTTTATATTTAAGGAGGAGAGTGCGGATGGTAATAAAAATGGATTGCGCCCACCTCAGATTGGTGGGATTTATGCAGCTTTAGGGCATGAGCGGTCTGACAGCAACTCCTCTGCCACAATCGTTATGCCCACAGGGACGGGGAAAACGGAAACCATTCTTTCAATTATCATTGCGGGTAAGTTTGATAAAACTCTTGTTGTTGTACCATCAGATGCATTAAGAACTCAAATCTCAAAAAAGTTATTAGAATATGAACTCCCACGTAAATTTGGTCTAATTAATTCTTCTACCGAAAATCCTAAAGTTGCAATGATCAACCATGGAATAAAGGAGGATGAGGAGTTAAATGAAATCATTAATGCGAATGTTATTGTTGCTTCTGCCGCTGCATTGAGTCATTTTTCTGACGATGGAATTTCGAAATTGACTAAAGAATGCTCGCATCTTATTGTTGATGAGGCGCATCATGTAACAGCAGTCACTTGGGCGAGGGTGAAAAAACAATTTCAAAGGAATAAAATTTTTCAATTCACAGCAACTCCATTTAGAACTGATGGTTCAAGGATCGAGGGAAAAATAATTTATAATTACCCTTTAAAACAAGCTCAGGAAGATAAATACTTCAAACCTATAGAGTTCCATCCTGTAAGAGAGTTTATTGAAGAAAACGCTGATAACGCAATCGCGGAAAAAGCCATAAGTTTGCTACGAAAAGATCTTGCTAATGGATTTGATCATATAATCATGGCGCGGGCCTCTACTATATCTCGCGCAAAAGAGGTTTTTACTTATTATGAAAAGCACCCTGATTTAAAACCAATTATTATAAACAATACTACTAAAAAGAGAAAGAAAGTAATTGAGGATATAAAATCTTGCAAGCATCGAGTCATTGTCTGTGTAGATATGCTTGGGGAAGGTTTTGATTTACCACAACTAAAGATCTCTGCAATTCATGATCCACATAAGAGCATAAATGTTATGCTTCAATTCACTGGTAGATTTACACGAAATACACTAGATGTTGGCGATGCTAAATTCGTTGCTAATATAGCTAATGTTGATGTTGGTGAAAGCTTGGATGAACTATACAGAGAAGATTCTGACTGGAATAGTCTTATAAGCGACATTAGCTCACGAAAAATACAAGATGAAAAAGATTATGAATTGTTTAAATCTGGATTTTCAAATCCGGGTAAATTACTTGATCTTGGTTTAACGCCCAATATCAGCACTGTGGTTTACAATATGCAGTTATCCAACTGGTATCCTGAAAAAATTTTAAAGAGTGGGAATAATAAATTTAACATTTTTGATTCAAACATCAATGACGAAGAGAACTTACTTGTATTTTCAGTAAAATCTTTTACACCTGTCGGATGGACAGACTCAAGAGAATTATTCGATGAGTCTTGGGATTTGTATATTGCTTATTATAACAAGCAAAGTAACTTATTGTTCATTCACTCATCTGCTAAAGATGGCTTAGTGACAAAGTTGGTAAAAATCATTGCTCCAAATGCAACTCGCATTCAAGGTGAAAGAGTATTTAGAACTTTCCATGGTCTAAAAAGACTTAAGTTGCAGAATGTTGGCTTGAATAAAAATAGAAAAGGTTTACGTTACACCATGCACACTGGAACAGAAATCAACGAGCAAATCCCAGACGTTGAAGCTAAAAGAGCCACGAAGTCTAATATATTTGGGAAAGGTTATGAAGATGGGGGCTTAGTAACCATTGGCTGTTCCCATAAAGGTAAAATATGGTCTATGGACAGCGATTCTATAGAAAAATGGATATTATGGTGCGATAAATTAGCAGCAAAAATCCTAGATAATACTATTGATACTAACACGGTGTTTACCACTGCAATGCGCATGGATGAAATTGATGAATTACCGAGCTTGCAAATAATAACTGTTGAATGGCCAAATGAAATCCTGAGAAGAAACGAGCAAAAAACAATTATAACCTCCGATAAATGGGAAGAGAGTCTTTTAAATTGCGAAATTTTATTGGCCAACACCCAACCCTTGGATAAAAAATCGTTTACTCTGGATCTGAAGGCGAAAGATTTGATCTCAAAAATCACAGGAACATTCATTGCCAAGGGGGAGGTACGATTTGACTCAAGTGATAATTTGAGGATCAAATTCGGTGAGCAGATCTTGCTACTAACGGATTTTTTAAATGAACACCCTCCAATTCTATTTTTGGAGGACACTTCATTTATCGATGGAGGATTACGAGTCCTTCCTCATGAGGATTATGAATACTTATACTCGATTGACAATGTTGAAGACTGGAAATGGGCAGGGGTGGATATATCTGTTGAGTCACAGACACCAGTAAGGCTACCTCAATCTATACAGCACCATACTATCAAACAAATCTATCAGGATTACGACTTTATATTTGATGATGATGGCTCAGGTGAAGTTGCTGATATTGTTGCAATTAAAAATGTCAGTGACACAGAGTTGGTTATTCATTTGTACCATTGTAAATATTGTTCTAAAACGGGCGGAGTGGCAAAACCAGGAGCCAGAGTTGATGATATATATCAAGTTGTGGGGCAAGCAGTTAAAAGTATCAGATGGTTTTCTAATAAAGAGCAACTTATTCTTCGTCTTATGGAGAGAGAAAAGGGGCGTCTTGCTAAAGGCTTAGCATCAAGAATAGACAAGGGTAAGTATGAGGATCTAATTCATTTTGCAAGAGTTGCAAGATATTCAACCTTTCAATTGGGTATCTCTGTAGTACAACCTGCGGTTTCAAAAAAAGTCATGACACGTGAGCAACTTATTATTCTGGGTGCAACTGAAGCCTACATAGATGACGTTACAGGTGTTAAGTTGCGGGTGATAGTTAACGAGTAGTGGAGTGACCCCGCCCCGGTAGACGATCTTGTCCACCGTTATCTTAATGCGGCCTGAGCGCGCTGTAATACCTAACGAGATAGCCGTTATTGCGTGGGCCGCATCGCTGAAGTTTATGTAACCCGTCACCGGTTCCCATTCGTTCTTCAGACTCCTAAATAAGCGCTCCATTGGGCTATTATCCCAGCAGTTTCCACGCCGACTCATACTCTGTCTGTCCGATAAAGCAGCAGTGACTGCCGGAAATGTCTGCTTGTGTAATGGCTACCTGCCGCTTGCGTACGTCTTGCCGGAACAGCTTATGCCAGTATTGGGTCGTATTGCAGACTGCGTTTTAAGGGGCAAGTTACCTCCACCCAAAACCCTTGAGCGTTTCGGTGAGATTTTGAGGGGCAGGCCACAGGTCTGTACTGAATCCATATACGTGTCTTGATTTAAGTTGACTTCAAGACTATAAAGTCTCAAGTAACAGTCGGTTAGCTTCCTTCATGGGTTGGTCATGCCGGGTTGTTAAGTATGGCTGTTTGCGATAAGCTTTAAATACTCTTTAGCGTTGGACGGTTACGTCTAGTCGGGTGATTAGCCAGACTCTAACTTATTGAACGTATTAAGGGTTGCGAAAGTGTCGCAACCCGAGATCGTTCCTCTCTCGGGTTGCGACACTTTCGCTTCCTCAAGTAAAGAGTGAAGCCCGGCGCAAATGCGCCGGGCCATTTTCAGGTACTGTTATGTCTGTTATTCGTGGATTAGCTGCGGTTTTACGTCAAAGTGACTCCGATATCAGCGCCTTTCTTGTAACCGCCCCGAGAAAGTACAAAGTTTACAAAATCCCTAAGCGTACGACGGGATTTAGAGTCATTGCCCAGCCTGCCAAAGGGCTAAAAGATATCCAACGAGCCTTTGTTCAGCTCTATAGCCTCCCTGTTCATGATGCTTCAATGGCCTATATGAAAGGGAAGGGAATTCGTGATAATGCTGCAGCACATGCTGGCAACCAGTATCTCCTAAAGGCGGATCTGGAGGATTTTTTTAACTCAATTACACCGGCAATTTTTTGGCGTTGCATTGAAATGTCATCTGCGCAAACACCTCAATTTGAACCTCAGGATAAGCTTTTTATTGAAAAGATCCTTTTCTGGCAACCGATAAAGCGTCGCAAAACCAAATTGATATTGAGTGTTGGTGCGCCTTCTTCACCAGTCATATCCAATTTCTGTATGTATGAGTTCGATAATCGAATTCATGCGGCTTGCAAGAAGGTGGAGATAACATACACACGCTATGCAGATGATCTCACGTTCTCGTCTAATATCCCTGATGTACTGAAAGCAGTTCCTTCAACGCTTGAGGTCTTACTGAAGGATTTATTTGGAAGCGCGCTCAGACTTAATCACAGCAAAACGGTTTTTTCATCAAAAGCACATAACCGGCATGTGACTGGTATAACAATAAATAATGAAGAGACACTTTCACTCGGGCGCGATAGAAAAAGATTTATCAAACATCTGATTAACCAGTATAAGTATGGACTCCTTGATAATGAGGATAAAGCTTATCTGATCGGGCTGTTAGCATTTGCCAGCCATATCGAGCCTAGTTTCATCACACGGATGAACGAAAAATACTCATTAGAACTCATGGAACGCCTGAGAGGACAGAGATGACCAAGCAATATGAAAGAAAAGCAAAGGGTGGAAATTTACTGTCAGCATTCGAACTTTACCAACGTAATAGTGATAAAGCGCCTGGTCTGGGTGAAATGTTAGTGGGTGAGTGGTTCGAAATGTGCAGGGATTACATTCAGGATGGACATGTTGATGAGTCAGGAATATTTCGTCCAGATAATGCGTTCTATCTTCGCCGCCTGACGTTAAAGGATTTTCGCCGTTTCTCTCTTCTGGAAATTAAACTCGAAGAAGATCTGACAGTCATTATTGGCAACAATGGTAAAGGGAAGACAAGTATCTTATATGCGATTGCAAAAACGCTGAGTTGGTTCGTCGCGAACATCCTGAAGGAAGGTGGTAGTGGACAAAGGTTAAGCGAAATGACTGACATAAAAAATGACGCTGAAGACAGGTATTCAGATGTCAGTAGCACTTTCTTCTTTGGCAAAGGACTTAAGAGTGTGCCGATCAGATTGTCACGCTCAGCCCTTGGTACAGCCGAAAGGCGGGACAGCGAGGTTAAGCCTGCCAAGGATTTAGCTGATATATGGCGAGTCATCAATGAGGTGAATACGATCAACTTGCCGACGTTCGCTCTTTACAACGTTGAGCGATCGCAACCGTTTAACCGCAACATAAAAGATAATACCGGACGCAGAGAAGAGCGCTTTGATGCCTATAGTCAAACGCTCGGTGGCGCAGGACGTTTCGATCATTTCGTTGAGTGGTACATTTACCTCCATAAGCGTACTGTATCAGATATCTCAAGTTCTATTAAAGAACTTGAACAACAGGTTAATGACTTACAGCGTACCGTTGATGGCGGTATGGTTTCGGTAAAATCACTTCTGGAACAGATGAAGTTTAAGCTTAGTGAAGCTATAGAAAGAAATGATGCTGCGGTTTCCTCGAGAGTGTTAACTGAGTCTGTTCAAAAAAGTATTGTTGAGAAAGCAATCTGCTCGGTTGTCCCTAGTATCAGCAATATATGGGTTGAAATGATAACGGGTTCTGATTTAGTCAAAGTTACAAATGATGGGCATGATGTTACTATTGACCAATTATCTGACGGGCAGCGTGTATTTCTGTCGTTGGTGGCCGATCTTGCGCGAAGAATGGTTATGCTGAATCCCCTGCTGGAAAATCCATTAGAGGGACGTGGCATTGTTTTAATTGATGAAATAGAACTTCACCTTCATCCTAAGTGGCAGCAGGAAGTTATCCTGAACCTGCGCAGTGCATTCCCTAACATTCAATTTATTATTACAACACACAGTCCCATTGTTCTTTCTACAATTGAGAAACGCTGTATTCGTGAGTTTGAGCCCAACGATGATGGCGACCAATCATTCCTTGATTCTCCCGATATGCAAACAAAGGGAAGTGAGAATGCTCAAATTCTTGAGCAGGTAATGAACGTACATTCTACACCGCCTGGTATTGCTGAATCTCATTGGTTAGGTAATTTTGAACTATTGCTTTTAGATAATTCTGGAGAACTTGATAACCACTCTCAAGTGCTTTACGACCAAATCAAGGCGCACTTTGGCATCGATAGTATTGAGTTGAAGAAAGCAGATAGCCTTATTCGCATTAATAAGATGAAGAATAAACTGAACAAGATAAGGGCCGAGAAGGGGAAATAGTAATGAGAGAGTTAGCCCGGCTGGAGAGACCGGAGATTCTTGACCAGTATATAGCCGGTCAAAATGACTGGATGGAGATTGATCAGTCTGCGGTATGGCCGAAATTAACTGAAATGCAGGGCGGATTTTGTGCCTATTGCGAGTGCCGGTTGAACAGATGTCATATTGAGCATTTCAGGCCAAGGGGAAAGTTTCCTGCTCTGACGTTTATCTGGAATAACCTGTTTGGTTCTTGTGGCGATTCAAGAAAAAGTGGCGGGTGGTCACGTTGCGGTATATATAAGGACAATGGTGCTGGCGCCTACAATGCTGATGATCTTATAAAACCTGATGAAGAAAATCCTGACGACTACCTGCTATTTCTCACTACTGGAGAGGTTGTACCGGCTATCGGACTCACGGGGAGAGCGCTTAAAAAAGCGCAGGAAACTATCCGTGTTTTTAACCTGAACGGTGACATAAAGTTGTTTGGCAGTCGCAGAACTGCAGTGCAAGCAATCATGCCTAATGTCGAATATTTGTATACTCTACTCGAAGAGTTTGACGAAGATGACTGGAATGAAATGCTTAGAGATGAGCTCGAAAAGATAGAATCTGATGAATACAAAACGGCCCTAAAACATGCATGGACTTTCAACCAAGAGTTCGCATAATCCTAAACATTAGCTGCTGAATTTAAACTTGAAGCAGAAATGTCAGTGGAAAACGCCTCCAGGGTTAATTCTAACGCCAGAAAAGGCTCAACTTATGGAAATGAACAAACTAATACAACACCTTGAAATAAAATGAAATACTAAAAAATTTTACAGCGCTCTTGATGTCGTCCTCCCTCAACAGTCCACGATAATCTAAGGGCGCTGTATCGGATAAAGCAAAGCATGAGTCGCTGAGGTAACTGCGGGGACAACAGTCTGATGGACCGTTTTTCAGCAGTCTGAAAAGTGAATGGGCGCCAGCGACAGGTTATGGAAGCTTCAGCGAGGCACAATCCTCGATAGTCAGTTACATTGCGGGTTTCTACAGTGAGATGTAGTCCAACCTGTTTGTGATTTTTATTTCACGCCATTTCTAACTTTTCATCTTTACCAATTGGTAACAAACACTGGCAGATTTCATATTTATCAAAGTTAAAAATAGTGACAAATGACTCATGAATGCCATTAAGTTAATGATACTTAAAATATTCTATTAATACAAATGAGGCAAATATCCCCATCATCATGAGAAATACCTTTATAGGTTTATCAATTGATTTCTGAATTACAACCAGCATGCCGCCGACAACCGGAAAGCTGTCGGCGAAATACTCCTATGTCAGAATTATGTCGACTTGTGTAACTCCCGAATCATATGTTTGGCCAACAGACTTTCCACCGGAATAACCGAATTGATTTTTACCGCTTTGACAATTTCTATCAACGAAAGGGTGACCTGCCCCCACGATTAGATACAACACTCAGTTAGTAACGTCGGAGTCTTCATTCTCAGAATGACCCTTTCTCCAGCCCGCTGCAAATTCAGACGGTGTCT
>OLSK01002561.1_pt1 | contig 11268 bp, 8 predicted proteins | sample 1672781 | NCBI WGS metagenome assembly OLSK01 (sample SAMEA3136723, study PRJEB25190) | human gut metagenome | biome: human gut; feature: human-associated habitat; material: faeces | place: Austria | collected 2013 | reverse complement strand
TCCAGTTATAATACATATCAGGAAAAATTATTTTATTTTTAATTTTTCTCATAAGCTTAATTTTACCACTAGATTTCGTGTTAGAAGACTTCTCATCTTCCTTAACCTCTATAGATTTTTTTGGCATAATCTTATTAAATAATTTTCCACCTTCAATAGCATGAACCTTTACTTTACTATCTAAAAGCTTTAATATTTCCTCATCATAGTAGATAGAGTTTTTAGGAAAGTCTACAGTTAAAAGATGCACATCATTATTCTCTATATTACATAAATTATTTAAGTACATAAGAGTTTCAATTGATGCTGAATTATTTATCATAGGAGAATAACAAGCTATAAATAAAATTTTCATTATCTTTTACCTCTTTCCTTAAGTGATAAAACTAAGAACTTTGGTATGCTACCTAATCTTTTTATTCTCCAAGGCTCTTTAGCTACTCTATAAAGCCACTCCATACCTATGTTAATCATAAATTGTGGTGCTCTATTTACATTTCCAGCAAACACATCAAAACTTCCACCAACACCCATAAAAATCTTACAACAAAGTTTATCCTTATATTTTTCTATAAAGACTTCTTGTCTAGGCGCTCCCATGGCAACAAAAAGTATATCAGCCTTGCTTTCATTAATTTTTTCTATTAAATCATCACAATTGTCTAAATCAAAAAAGCCATTATTACTTCCAACTATATTAATTCCATCATAGCTTTCTTTTATTTTTTCCTTGCATTTAATTAGTGTCTCTTCCTTAGCTCCTAATAAAAACACTTTTAAATTCTTATCTCTAGCTTCCTCTGATAATTCACTATCAGGAATATCCCCACAATATGCTTCAATATAATTCTCAATATACTGGCTTATCTCTCCATCGGTGACCGCCCGCAGGAGGTCGAGCGCCTTGTCAGCGCACTGGCCGAAATCAAACGCCGCTACCACACCGACGGTGCGGGCCTGTTGAGCCAGGAGTACATTGACCCCGAGGTCGCCGCCAGCCCGCAGGAAGCGTTCTACGCCCCCAAGAAGAGCCTGCCCCTGCGCGAGACCGAGGGCATGGTGTGCAGCGAGTTCGTCATGTGCTACCCACCGGGCATCCCGATTCTGGCCCCGGGCGAGCGCATCACCGCTGAAATTTTAGACTATATCGAGTACGCCAAGGCCAAGGGCTGCAGCATGACCGGACCGGAAGATCCCGACATTCTGCGCCTGAACGTGCTGGCCTGACAGGGAGGTTTTACAATGGAAATGTGGTTTTCGGAGTTTCACACCCCCGATGTCAAGCACAGCATCCGGGTCAACCGCCAGCTTTACTCCAAGCAGAGCGACTATCAGCGCATCGACATTTTTGAAACACCGGAGTTTGGCCGTGTGCTGACGCTGGACGGCAACGTCATGCTGACCGAGCGCGACGAGTTCATCTACGACGAGATGATCACCCACGTGCCGATGTCGGTACACAAAAACGCCAAGGATATTCTCGTCATCGGTGCGGGCGACGGCGGCGTTGTGCGGGAGCTGACCCGCTATGACCGTGTGGAAAGCATTGACCTTGTGGAGATGGACCCGCAGGTCATCGAGGCCTGCCGCGCCTACCTGCCCGGCAACGCCTGCCGCATGGATGACCGCCGCGTACATATTTATTACGAAAATGCGCTGAAATTCATCCGCAAGTGTGAGGACGAGTACGACCTTATCATTGTGGATTCCTCCGATCCGTTCGGCCCGTCGGAGGGGCTGTTCACCCGCGAATTTTACGGCAGCTGCTTCAATGCCCTGCGCGCGGACGGCATTATGGTCAACCAGCAGGGCAGCCCGTTCTACGCCGAGGACGCCACCGCCATGCAGCGCAGCCACCAGCGCATTGCCAGCACCTTTCCCATCAGCAAGGTGTATCAGGCGCACATCCCGACCTTTGCGGCGGGGTACTGGCTGTTCGGCTTTGCCAGCAAAAAATATCATCCCATCAACGATATGGACGCCGATGCGTGGAACGCGCTGAACATGCGCACCCGCTATTACACCTCCCGGCTGCACGTCGGGGCGTTTTATCTGCCCGCTTTCCTTGAGGAAATGCTGCGGGAAGTGGAGGATTGCTGATGCTGCACCGCAATGTAGAGAATTTCATCGGCTGCGACAGCAGCTACCGCACGGCCAGTATCGTTTTGTACGGTGCGCCGTTTGATTCCACCACAAGCTACCGCCCCGGTGCGCGCTTTGGCCCCGCGGCCATGCGCCACGAAAGCTACGGTCTGGAAACTTACAGTCCCTATCAGGACAAGGACCTGACCGATGGGAATGTGTTTGACAGCGGCGACCTGGAGCTGTGCTTTGGTTCCAGCGAGAGTGCCCTTGTAGACATCGAGTCCCGCGCGGCGGAAATTCTGCGCGACGGAAAGCTGCCGCTGCTGCTGGGCGGCGAGCACCTTGTCACGTTGGGCGCGGTGCGCGCGGCGGTGCGCAAATATCCCGATTTGCATATCGTACATTTTGACGCCCACGCCGATCTGCGGGACGATTACCTCGGCGCGCAGCTGAGCCACGCCTGCGTGCTGCGCCGCTGCCATGATTTGGTCGGCGACGGGCGCATCCACCAGTTCTGTATCCGCAGCGGTGACCGGGAGGAATTTCAGTTCGCCGCGCGGCACACCGATATGCACAAGTTCGACTTTACCGGCCTGACCGAGCTGACCGACTGGCTGTGCCAGACCGATGTGCCTGTCTATCTGACCATTGATTTGGACTGCCTCGACCCGTCGGCCTTCCCCGGCACGGGCACGCCCGAGGCGGGCGGCGTCAGCTTTTTGCAGCTGCTTGGGGCCATCCGCACCGTGACGAAAGCGAACATCATTGGCGCGGACGTGAACGAGCTGGCACCCATGCTCGACCAGAGCGGCGTTTCCACGGCCACGGCCTGCAAGGTGCTGCGGGAATTGCTGCTGGCACTGGAAAAGTAAGCAGCCATCCCTGTAGGGAGCGGCGTCCTCGACACCCCGCGGAGGGGTCAAGACCCCTCCCTACATTCTCAACCTTATCGGGGGAGAGGATGTAGGGGCGGATTCCATATCCGACCGGGAAAGCTGCCGCTGCCACAAACAGGCACGGGCGAACAATGTTCACCCCTACAAAACATCCATACACATCATACAATAAAGAAATACAAAGGAGTTCCATCATGAGCAAAGTTCTTGTTATCGGCTGCGGCGGCGTGGCAAGCGTCGCCATCTCCAAGTGCTGCCAGGTCAGCGACGTCTTTACTGAGCTGTGCATCGCCAGCCGCACCAAATCCAAGTGCGACGCGCTGGCCGCCAAGCTGGCCCCCACCACCCGGACCAAAATCACCACCGCGCAGGTCGATGCCGACGACGTCCAGCAGCTGTGCGACCTCATCAACAGCTACAAGCCCGACCTCGTCATGAATATCGCCCTGCCGTATCAGGATCTGACCATCATGGACGCCTGCCTGGCCTGCGGCGTAAACTATATGGACACTGCCAACTACGAGCCGGAAAACACCGACGACCCCGCGTGGCGTGCCATCTACGAGAAGCGCTGCAAGGAGGCCGGCTTCTCCGCTTACTTTGACTACAGCTGGCAGTGGGCGTACAAGAAAAAGTTTGAGGACGCCGGCCTGACCGCGCTGCTGGGCTGCGGCTTTGACCCGGGCGTGACCCAGGCCTACTGCGCCTACGCCGCCAAGCATGAGTTCGACTCTATCGACACCATCGACATCCTCGACTGCAACGGCGGCGACCACGGCTACGCCTTTGCCACCAACTTCAACCCCGAAATCAACCTGCGCGAGGTCTCCGCTCCCGGCAGCTACATGGAGAACGGCAAGTGGGTCGAAATTCCGCCCATGAGCATCAAGCGGGAGTACAACTTCGATCAGGTCGGCCAGAAGGATATGTACCTGCTGCATCACGAGGAAATTGAGTCTCTTGGCAAGAACCTGCCCGATGTCAAACGCATCCGCTTCTTCATGACCTTCGGACAGAGCTATCTTGACCACATGCGCTGCCTGGAGGATGTGGGCATGCTCTCCACCACGCCCATTAATTACAACGGTCAGGAGATCGTGCCCATCCAGTTCCTGAAAGCGCTGCTGCCCGACCCCGCCAGCCTCGGTCCCCGCACCAAGGGCAAGACGAACATCGGCTGCATCTTCACCGGAAAAAAGGACGGCAAGGACAAGACCTACTACATTTATAATGTGTGCGACCATCAGGAGTGCTACCGCGAGGTCGGCAGTCAGGCCATCAGCTACACCACCGGTGTGCCCGCGATGTGCGGTGCGCTGATGATGCTGACCGGCGAGTGGACCAAGCCCGGCGTCTACACGGTGGAGGAGTTCAACCCCGACCCGTTCCTCGACGCGCTGGACAAGTACGGCCTGCCCCGCAGCGAGAACCATGACCCGGTTCTCGTGGACTGATGGCGCAGCGCGACGCACGGCCGCCGTTTGCGGCTATCGACGGCGCAGTGCCGCCGGAATTTTCCGCCCTGCCCACGCCCTGCTACCTGCTGGATGAAGCTGCCCTGACCCGCAACGCGGAGATTCTGGGCGGGCTGGCCCATCGTACCGGGTGCAAGGTGCTGCTGGCGCAAAAGGCGTTCAGCAACTACGATTTGTACCCGCTGCTGGCGCCGCACCTCGCGGGCACCGAGGCCAGCGGTTTGTTTGAGGCGCGGCTCGGCGCGGAGGAAATGCCCGGCAAAGAAGTGCACGTTTTCTGCGCGGCCTACCGCGCAGATGAAATGGACGAGCTGCTGCGGTACGCCGACCATATCGTCTTCAACTCGCCCGCACAGCTGGCAAAATTTGGCCCCGCGGCCAAGGCGGCGGGCAAAAGTGTGGGACTGCGCATCAATCCCGAGTGCTCGACCCAGGACGGCCACGCGATTTACGACCCCTGCGCCCCCGGCAGCCGTTTGGGCACGACCCGCGCCCAGTGGGACGCGGCAGCGACAGAAAATTCTGCCCTGCCCGGGCTGTTGAATGGCCTGCACTTTCACACTTTATGTGAGCAGGACGCCGATGCGCTGGCCGTGACGCTGGACGCAGTGGCAGAGAAATTCCGTGATTTGCTGCCAAAAATGAAGTGGCTGAACTTCGGAGGCGGGCATCACATCACCCGCCCCGGCTACGACATGGCCACTTTGGAAAGGTGTATCCGCCGCGCCCGGAATGACTGGGGCGTGACGGTTTATCTGGAACCCGGCGAGGCCTGCGCCCTGAACGCAGGGTATCTCTTGACCCGCGTGCTGGACGTGGTGCAAAACGGCGATACGACGGTTGCCATCTTGGATGCCAGCGCCGCCTGCCATACACCGGACGTGATTGAGATGCCCTACCGCCCGCCGCTGCTGGGGGCAGAGGAACCCGGCGAAAAGCCCTGCACTGTGCGGTTGGCCGGGCCGACCTGCCTTGCGGGAGATGTCATCGGTGATTACAGCTTTGACGCTGTGCCTGCCGTGGGAGATCTGCTGGTGTTCGGCGATATGGCCATTTACACCACCTGCAAGAACAACACCTTCAACGGTATGCCCCTGCCCGGTATTTACGACCGCAAGCCCGACGGCACTACGCGGAAAATCGTGACGTTCGGATATACAGATTTCAAATGTCGGCTGGGAAAATAAGCTGCGATAAATGCAAAGCGCCCACCGGCAGGCCGTTGCTGCGCCGTATTATCTCGCATTTTCGCATATTTTGCCACAAAAGAAGCTGCTCACTCCGTAGGGAATGAGCAGCTTCTCACTTTTAAGCCTGCCTTCAGGGCTTTTCTTTCATCATGCGTCGTCCGGCACCGGCATTGGCTGACAGGCAGGGGTTATGCAGCGGTCACTTTTTTGCTTCGCTTGGATGGGGGACAGGGGGCATTTTCGTGAACAGCGCTTTCAGCGCCAGCGGCGTGGCGACGCTGGAAACCACGATCAAAAGGATGACCGCCGTAAAATAAACAGGCTCGACAACGCCGACCTCAAGGCCCTTCTGGGCCACGATCAAGGCGACCTCACCGCGGGTCATCATGCCGACACCGACTTTAAGAGAGTCTCCCCAGTTGAAACGGCAGACTCTGGCCGCCAGTCCACAGCCGATGATTTTTGCCAGCAGGGCAACGAGAACAAAGCAAACACTGAACAGCAGAATCTCCGGCGTCAGTCCGCTGATGTCGGTCTTTAAACCGATGCTGACAAAGAAAATCGGCGCAAAAATCACATAGTTGCTGATGTCGACCCGGCGCTCCACATAAGCGGCGTCGTGCAGCGTACAGAGAACGATACCGGCAATATAAGCGCCGGTAATATCCGCAATGCCAAAGTATTTCTCGGCAATATAGGCCATTGCAAAGCAGAATGCAAGGCTGGCAATCGTTATGCGCTGCGTATGGGGATTGCGGGAATCCAGCCACTTCATGGCGCAGTGGAACACAAAGCCGATACCAACGGCAACCAGAAAGAACAGCGCGGTCTGGACCAACACGCCGCCGATGCCGATGCCCTCACCGGAGCTGGCACCCAGCACACAGGTCAGCACGATAATGCCGATGACATCATCAATGACGGCAGCGCTGACAATGGTAGTGCCAAGGAAGCTCTTTAAGTGGCCCAACTCCTGCAGCGTTGCCACCGTGATGGACACGCTGGTTGCGGTCATAATCGTGCCGATAAACAATGCGCGGAAGAATTCCGGGCTGCCGATTGCCGAAAAGCCGTAGAATGCGCTGTAGAGCAGCGTACCGCCAATCAACGGTACAAGCACACCGATGCAGGCAATCAGCGTAGCAATAGGCCCGGCCCGCATCAGTTCTTTCAGGTTGGTGCCAAGTCCTGTGGAAAACATCAGCAGCACAACACCGATTTCAGCAAAAACGGAGATCGTGTCGTTGATCTGCACCAGATTGAGCAGACAGGGCCCAATCAGCAGACCGGCGAGAATTTCACCGACCACCTGCGGGGCCTTGCACTTGCGGGCAGCCAAGCCAAAAAACTTGGCGCTCAGAATAACAATTGCCAAATCACGGAAGATGGAATACATACATGTCATCTCTCTCAATTTACTTTAATCCACCTTTGTTATAGCACTTCTGTCAGATTTTTTCAATAGCTGAAACTGCCTTTTGGAGTTATCGTCGGATATTGTATAAATGTGGGTAAACTGTAAGCCAAAAACAAGGCAAAGCACTTGCAATAATGTCCGTAGTATGATAAAATTCCAATTTGGAAAAGTTATAATATGGTTTACTTCATGGCTTACTGCGTCCGACAGGGTTCGGCGGCAAGCGGTATACAACCTATATAATAAGGAAGAGACGCGCATGTTCCATTTTTCAAACAGGCATCACCACACAGGAAAAACGTCAATGAGCAGGGCAAAAGTGTATGGTCTGCTTATGGCTTTGGCTATGCTTTTTATGGCAGGTCTGTGCGCCTGTTCCGCACAGCCGCACTCTGCGGCAGAGACTGCGCCGCAGACGATTGTGGTCGGCATTGATGTGTTTGACCCTTACAGCTATCTGGACAGGAACGGGCAGTTTGCCGGCATCGACGTGGAACTGGCGACGGAAGCGTTTTCACGACTTGGCTATACGCCGGAATTCCGGACGATTTCATGGCCGGACAAAAACAACCTTCTCAGCGACGGAACGATCGACTGTATCTGGTCATGCTTCAGCATGAACGGGCGGGAAACCAATTACCAATGGGCCGGTCCGTATATGTACAGCCGTCAGGTCGTGGCTGTTCGTGCGGACAGCGATATCCAGTCGCTGTCCGATCTGGCCGGTAAGCGCATCGGCGTACAGGCAACCACAAAGGCGGAGTCGCTGTTTCTCGGCGAAATTTCCTCTTTGCTGCCCGAAGTCAAGCAAGTCAACAGCTTTGAGACGACAGAGGATATGTTTGCGGCACTGCGCAAAGGCTATGTAGATGCCGTCGCGGGCCATGAAGCACTGGTAGCCAAGTGGACAAAGCTGGATGAAAGCGGTTACCGTGTGCTGTCAGAGAGTCCTTACAGTTCCGAACTTGGCGTTGCCTTCGCAAAGGACACCCATGAGGATTTGGCTGTGCAGCTGACCCAAACTCTGGAAGATATGAAGCAGGACGGAACGATTGGCCGCGTTGCAGAAAAATTCGGACTTGATGCAGAGAAAACTGTGTGGGGGGAACAGGGAAAATGAATGAGAAAAAGCAGTCCGGCAAAAAAAGACTGTTTTTGCTTGTGTTAGTTGCGTTCGGCATTGTACTTTGGATCACATTCACGAATCTGAACCGAATTGCACTGCGTCATACATTGGATGAAATGATTGGTTTTGTAAAGATCCGCTTAGAGCAGTACGAAACTGATGCGGCCAACGACCGCGTGAAAAGCCTTGTCCGCCTGCTGGATAAAACTGTAAGCCTTGGCAACGAAATGACGCTGAAGGAGAGTTTCGGCACGCAGGACCTGGACTCTTTTGCAGAGGAACAGCGTCTGACCGGTGCGCTTGTATTAGATGAAAACCTGAATGTTGTCATGCAGACCACAAAGGGCGGCAACGCCATGCCGCTGTGGGAGAAGCTGATCGACAGCCCCTATGTACACAATATCGTTGACTATCCAAAAAAGACATACTCGACCCGTCTGGAAGAAAATGGGGTACTCTATGATTTTGCCGCGGTGGCACGCGCGGATGCACCAGGTATCCTGATTACCTATATACAGAAGGACAATGAGGATACTGGGGATTTGACGGTGGATTCCCTGTTGAGAGATTTTCCGTTGGAGCTTAGCGGCATCGCTACGATCACGGAGAACGGCAGGGTCATCAGCAGCAACAGCAGCAAGCAGGTAAACAAGGCAATAGCGGACTGCCAGGAATTATATAACGGAACCTTCGATGCTGCGGAGGATGGCATTGTACGCCTGAACAGCAATCAGGGCATCTGGTACGGCAGCCGGGAAAATACCGAGAACTATACGCTCTTTGTGTTTTTCCCAGCATCTCAGGTGTTCATGACGCGCAACATTGTCTGTGCATCCTATCTGGCCATAGCCGTAATGGTCTTTTTAATGGCACTGCTGTGGCAGACCAAAATGGAAAAAGACGCGCTGCGGCAGCACCAGAAACGTACCGGAATTATCACAGCGCTTGGCACGGCGTATACGTCCATTTCACTGGTAGACTTGAAGAAAAACACCGTTGAAATCCTCAAGAACGCTTCCGATACAGTCGAGAAGCAGAAGCACTTTGCACTGAAACGATCCGTACAGCAGGGGCAAATCGAGAAAATTATCGCGGAGCCATACCGTGAGGAGTATCTCGCCTTTGCGGACATGACGACAGTGGCCGAACGTCTGAAGGGTCACACCTCTTTGGCTCTTGCGTCTCAGACTGTCGACAGACAATGGATCCTTACGCTGATCACACCGCAGCGAAAAGACGCGGACGGCAACGTAACAGCCGTATTGGTTGCCACCCGCGACGCTACCGAGGAAAAGCGGCGGGAGCAAAAGCAGGAAGATGCCCTGCGCGATGCACTGGCGGCGGCGGAACACGCCAATAAGGCCAAGACGGTATTCCTGAACAGTATGTCGCACGATATTCGCACCCCGATGAATGCCATTATCGGGTTTACGGCCCTTGCCACGGCGCATATTGATAACATTGACCTCGTCAAAGAGTATCTGAAGAAAATCAGCGTATCGGGCCAGCATCTGCTCAGTCTGATCAACGATATTCTGGATATGAGCCGTATCGAAAGCGGCACGGTCAAACTGGACAATACAGAAGTCCACCTGCCCGATGTGCTGCACGACCTGCGCACGATCATTCAAGGCAATATCAGCGCCAAACAGCTTGACCTTTACATCGACACGCAGGATGTGCACCACGAGGATATTATCACCGATAAGCTGCGCCTGAATCAGGTTCTGCTCAACATCGTGGGCAACGCTGTCAAGTTTACACCGGCAGGCGGTACCATCAATATCCGCGTTGAAGAAAAGCCGTCTGCCCGCAGTGGGTATGCGACCTTTGTTTTCAGCGTGAAAGATAACGGTATCGGTATGTCGAAGGACTTCCTGGCGCACGTTTTTGACTCTTTTTCACGGGAACAGACTGCGACAAGAAGCGGCATTCAGGGTACGGGCCTTGGCATGGCCATCTCGAAAAACATCGTAGATATGATGGGCGGAGCCATTGCCGTCAAGAGCGAGCAGGGAAAGGGCAGCGAGTTTACGGTCACCCTGGACTGCAAGGTTTGTACGGAATCGGTGAAATATCCGCCGATTCCGGGCCTGAAAGGCACCCGTGCACTGGTTGTGGATGATGATGCACAGACCTGCATGAGCGTAAGCAAAATGCTGCGGGAAATTGAGATGGAAGCCGACTGGACGACCTCCGGCAAGGAAGCCATCCTGCGCGCGAAGGAGGCGCACAATCAGGGTGCGGAGTTCAAGGTTTACATTATTGACTGGCTGATGCCGGATATGAACGGCATTGAGACGGTGCGCAGGATCCGTAAAGTAATCGAACCCAGCACGCCAATCATCATATTGACGGCCTACGATTGGGCCGACATTGAGGACGAGGCCCGGCAGGCCGGTGTCACGGCGTTTGTTTCCAAACCGCTGTTTATGTCGGAACTGCGCGATGCGCTGACACACAAAGTGGTGTCGGGCAGGCAGCCCCTTCTGCCCAAGCACGGCGACTATACGGGCAAAAAGGTGCTGTTGGTCGAGGATAACGAACTGAACCGCGAGATTGCAACGGCCATTCTGGAAGAAGCCGGACTGAAAGTGGACGCCGTTGAGGACGGCACGGATGCCGTGGCCAAAATGAACGAGGCTGCGGAGGATGAATATGATCTGATCCTGATGGATATTCAGATGCCCAAAATGGACGGATACACCGCCACCCGGGAGATCCGTACATTGAGCAGCAATAAAAAGGCAAACATTCCCATTGTGGCCATGACAGCCAACGCTTTTGAGGAAGACCGCCAAAAAGCATTCAAAGCAGGGATGAATGCACATATTGCAAAACCGATTGATGTGAACATCCTGATGAGAACACTGGATAAAGTTTTCAAACAGAATTCGTGATCGCGTTTAAATAGCGTACAAAGGATCTGTACGGCAAAGTAAAAAGCATATACAGCTGCGTTTATGGCGAACGGCCTCTCGGCGGTTCGCAACGCGATGCTGTATATGCTTTTTTCATTGGTTTCTTAGGGCAATACCGCATAATTCTAAGTGCCGATACGGCGAGCGAGGTGCGGCAG
>OLSK01002550.1_pt1 | contig 11314 bp, 10 predicted proteins | sample 1672781 | NCBI WGS metagenome assembly OLSK01 (sample SAMEA3136723, study PRJEB25190) | human gut metagenome | biome: human gut; feature: human-associated habitat; material: faeces | place: Austria | collected 2013 | reverse complement strand
GGTCATCGTGAATTTATCCTCGTTCGGCCGCAGCGAACAAACGCCGTTGCAGAGCTGCTCCGGCAGCATCGGCAGCACGCGCCCCGGCAGATAGACGCTCGTGCCGCGCGCAAACGCTTCGCGATCCAGCGCCGTTCCCGGCCTGACGTAGTACCCGACGTCCGCGATATGCACGCCGAGGCGCACATGGCCGTTTTCAAGCTGCTCAAGGCTCACAGAGTCGTCGAAGTCCTTTGCATCGCGCCCGTCAATGGTGAACGACAGCAGATGGCGCAGATCCTCGCGCGTCGGGTCGTCCGCCAGATCCGCCGGGCGGCAGGTGTCCGCCTCCTTCAGCACATCCTCCGGAAAATCGGTGCGCAGGCGCATGCTCATCACCAGTGCGTCTAGCGCATAGGTCGCCTGCTCAAAGCTGCCGATGCGTTCCTCGACGCTGACGCACAGGCCGCCTTCATCCTCCCAGCGGGTGACATGGGTGCGGACAATTTCGCCGTCCTCGGCTTCGGCATGCAGGTCGGCGACGGCAATTTCAGCAGGGAGTCTGCGCTCGAGCGGCTGAATCACGCGCACACCGTCGTGCACCCGCAGCACACCCATGATGTTTTCATGCGCATGCGTCAGCACCTTGGCGACAATCACGCGGTCGCGGCCGATGCGTTCCGCCAGGACCGTATCGCCAAAGAGCGCTCCGCGCGCGTTTTCTTTCGCGCAGGTGTAAATCGTTCCGTCCTCGGCCTCCATGCGGATTGCGCCGCGAGCCATGCCGCGAACGGTCAACTGCACCGTTTGTTCCTTTTGTGTGCGCTGGGCGCGCATATCCCGCGCGGGGCGCTCAGAGCGAGCGCTCGGCCTGCGGTTTGAGTAGCGTGTGTCGCTTTTCATATTTCTTCTCCTGCTTTTATCTTGCCTGTTCGGGTCTTCGTTCAATCCATATTTTCAAATTGTTCAAAATTTCAAATTGCTCAAAAAAGAGGCCAAAGCATCTGCTTCAGCCTCTTTCGCTTTCACTTAGCCGATCATCGCAACGATGAGCGCGCAAATGATAAACACACCTGCGGAAACCTTCGTCGCCAGAGCGAGCTTACCCTCCATCGACTTCGCCTTGTTCTTTCCAAAGAACGTCTCGGCGCCGCCCGCAATCGCACCCAGGCCATTGGATTCGCCCGGCTGAAGCAGAACGGTAGCGATGAGGATGAGCGCGGTGATCACAAGCAGCACGGTGACAATACCGTTAAGGATCGCCATATATCTTCGCCTCCTCGACTCGTTAAGCGAATTAACGCTTGGAGAACTGCGGCGCGCGGCGTGCAGCCTTGAGGCCGTACTTCTTGCGCTCCTTCATGCGCGGATCGCGCGTGAGGAAGCCAGCCTTCTTCACCGCCGGACGGAGCTCCGGATCGGCCTTCACGAGCGCGCGGGCAATGCCGTGACGGATCGCACCGGCCTGACCGGAAAGGCCACCGCCATACACGTTGACCAGCACATCGTAGCGACCCTCCAGATTGGTGAGCGCCAGCGGCTGACGAACGGTCATCTTCAGGGTCTCCAGACCGAAGTAGTTGTCGATATCACGATCGTTGATGGTGATCTTACCGGTGCCGGTGTAAACGCGAACGCGGGCAACGGAATCCTTACGACGACCAGTGCCGTAGAAATAAGGTTTGGTTTCGTACATATTCGATTGCCTCCTTCTTAGAACTCGATCTTCTCGGGCTTCTGAGCAGCGTGAGCGTGCTCGGCACCCTGGTAGCAGTGCAGGCGGGTCAGAGCCTTATCACCGATGGTGTTGGAAGGGATCATGCCCTTGATAGCGTAGGTCATAGCCAGATCGCTGTTCTCAGCCATCAGCTTGCTGTACTGGACCTTCTTCAGGCCGCCGATGTACTTGCTGTGGGTGATGTGGAACTTCTGCTCGGCCTTCTTGCCGGTCAGAACAGCCTTGTCGCAGTTGATGACGACGACGAAATCGCCGCAGTCAACATTGGGGGTATAATCGACCTTCTGCTTGCCGCGCAGCAGAACAGCGGCCTCAGCAGCGACGTGGCCCAGGCTCTTGCCGGCAGCGTCGAGCAGGTACCACTTGCGCTCGACTTCAGCGGGCTTTACGAGAGTAGTGCTCATATCTATTTCCTCCTGATAAGCTTTTTGTACGTTTCAGGCGCCCTTTTGGGGCGCGAGTGTCAGTATACAACACAAAAACGCGCCTGTCAACATGATTTTTGGATTTTTTCGGCGGAAATTTTTGAAACTCTCAAAATCGCTTGTTTTCTCTCAAATCCTCTTGATTTCTGAATTCCGATTTTTGTAAAAGTTTTTTGCCCACACCGGCATATTTTTGCCATTTGCCTGCTACAAATCCCGCTGCGGTTGTGGTATACTATAAAGGATATGGGCGGTGCACAGCTGCCCTTGCCAACACAAGGAGAATACATCCATGCCAAATGAGATCGACCGCACTTCTTCGGCGCAGCGTCGCAGCTCCAAGCTGCTGACGGCAATGGCCATTTTCATCTGTCTGGGCATCGCAGCCTACATGGTGCTCACCCTGCTGGTGAACCGGCAGACCCCCGCGACACCCGACACCCACTATACCGGCACGAACGGCATCTCTGTCTACTACGACAGCAGCGTGTGGAGCGTGTGCCGCATGACCGAGGACGCAACCCTCGGCACCGTGCTGGAGCTTGCCACCGCCGACACGGCAGACAGCGAGGACTATCAGGCCGTTTTGTTACAGCGGGGCACCGCCGACAGCTACGAAAGCTTTATCGAGGACTCGGAAGCCGACCTCAAGCAGGCCTACGGCGTCATCAAGCCCCGCAAGGTCAACCTGACCGTGGAGGGTGCAGCGGTAGAGGCGGTGCGCTGCGATATCCGCACCTACTACGCCGTGCTGGCCACCATCACCTACGACAGCGGCGATGTGGTCTATGTCTCGGCGCTGACAAAGCTGGCGTCCATCAGCGATGTGGTCAATCTGGTAGAAAGCGTGAGCCTGTCATGAGTGATCTTCGTGCAATGCAGCGGCTCTGCGGTTTAATGCGCAAGGCCGTACAGGACTATGAAATGATTGCCCCCGGCGACCGGGTGATGGTGGGCGTTTCCGGCGGCAAGGACAGCGTGGCGCTGACCATCGGTCTTTCCATGCTGCGCAAGTACATCGGCTTTGATTACGAGGTGGTGGCGGTCACGCTGGACCCGCAGTTCGACCATCAGCCCATGGACTACTCCGCGCTGGCAGAGCTGTTCCGGCAGCACGGCATCCCCTACGAGGTGCGCCGCACCGAGATCGGCCCTGTGGTGTTCGAGTACCGCAAGGAGAAGAACCCCTGCGCCCTGTGTGCCAAGCTGCGGCGGGGCGCGCTGCACACCGCCGCGCAGGAGCTGGGCTGCAACAAGGTGGCGCTGGGGCATCATCTGGACGATGCCGTGGAGACCTTTTATATGAACCTCTGGCGGGAGGGACGCATCGGCTGCTTCTCGCCGGTGACCTACCTCTCCCAGCGGGATCTCACCCTCATCCGCCCCATGCTGCTGGCAACCGAGTACGAGGTGCAGTGCGCCGTGCGGGAGGCGGGCTTGCCCATCGTGAAGAGCCGCTGCCCCGCAGACGGCGTTACCGTGCGGGAACAGACCAAAGAATTTGTGCAGGAGCGCTGCCGTACCGACCACGCCTTCCGCCAAAAGACTCTCCATGCTTTGCAGGAGAGCGGCATTGACGGCTGGCGTCCCGTCCACACGGGCCGGGGCAGCTTTATCGTACCAAAAAAGGAAACAGATCATGCAGAAACAACCGTTTGAAAAACACGTCTGGGCCGAGATCGACCTCGAAGCCCTTCGGTATAATTTCCGGGAGGTAAAGGCCCGGGCAGGGGCACTGCCCCTGTGCGCAGTGGTCAAGGCCGACAGCTACGGCCACGGCGCGGTACAGTGCGCCCGGGTGTTCGCCGAGGAGGGCGCCGCATGGCTGGCGGTCAGCTGCCTGACCGAGGCCGTGCAGCTGCGCAAGGCAGGGCAGACTTTGCCCATCCTCATTCTGGGGCATGTGCAGCCCGCCTACGCCGCCGCCCTGATCCAGAACGACATCACCGTGGCCTGCTACTCCCTTGCGCAGGCACGCGCCCTGAGCGAAGCCGCCGTGGCGGCAGGGGGCAAAGTACACATCCACCTCAAGGCCGACACTGGCATGGGACGCATCGGCTTTGCCCTGCGCACCGATTTTGACGCCGCCATCCGGGAGATGCTGGAGGCTTGTGCGCTGCCCGGGCTGGAAATGACCGGCCTGTTCCAGCATTTTTCCGTGGCCGATGATACCGCCCCGGAGAATGTGGCCTACACCGCCGAGCAGCACGCACTGTTCGTGAAAGCCTTCCACGCACTGAAGGCCGCCGGGCGGGAGCCTGCCCTTGTGCACTGTGATAACTCTGCCGGGGTCATGCTGCACCCGGACTGGCCGGAGGGACTGCCCCGGGAGCGCTGCATGGCGCGCCCCGGCATCATCCTGTACGGCTACGACCCCAGCGACGAGGTACGCTTTGGGCGCTTTAAGCCGGTAATGACCCTTAAGACCGTGGTGAGCATGATCAAGGAGATGCAGCCCGGCCAGTGCGCCAGCTACGGCCGCCGCTTCACCGCCGAAAAGCCCACCAAGGTAGCCACCCTTTGCACCGGCTATGCCGACGGCTATCCCCGGCTTTTGAGCTGCGGCAAGGGCGTGGTGGAGATCCACGGCAAGGCCTGCCCGGTACTGGGGCGGGTGTGTATGGATCAGATGATGGTGGACGTGACCGATGTACCGGAAGTGCGCGAGGACGATGAAGCCATCCTGTGGGGCGGCACCGTGAGCGACACCGCAGAGACCATTGCCCGCAAGACCGATACCATCCCCTACGAAGTGCTGTGCGGCGTTTCCCGCCGCGTGCCCCGCGTCTACCGCGACCACGGACAGATCGTGGCCGTGGAGGACTGGATCTTAGAAGCATAAAGCTGCCCGGAGGAACTACATGGCAAGAGACAACATCCGCAACTTCTGCATCATTGCACATATCGACCACGGCAAATCCACCCTGTCCGACCGCATTCTGGAACTGACCAAGAGCGTGGACGAGCGCACCATGGAAGACCAGATCTTGGACAACATGGATATCGAGCGCGAGCGCGGCATCACCATCAAGGCGCGTGCCGTGACCATGAACTATACTGCAAAGGACGGCAAGACCTACGAGTTCAACCTGATCGACACCCCGGGTCATGTGGACTTTGCCTACGAGGTCAGCCGCAGTCTGGCCGCCTGCGAGGGCGCCATTCTGGTGGTGGACGCCACGCAGGGCGTGGAGGCGCAGACGCTGGCAAACACCTATATGGCACTGGAGCACGATCTGGAACTGGTGCCCATCCTGAACAAGATCGACCTGCCCAGCGCCCACCCGGACGAGGTGGCGCAGGAGGTGGAGGACGTGATCGGCCTGCCCTGCATGGACGCGCCCCGCGTCTCCGCCAAGACTGGTCTGAACGTCGATCAGGTGCTGGAGCGTGTGGTCAGCGATATCCCCGCCCCCACCGGCGACCCGGACGCCCCCTTAAAGGCGCTGATCTTCGACAGCATCTACGACAGCTACAAGGGCGTCATCGTCTACATCCGCGTGTTCGAGGGCACGGTGAAGCCCGGCGACACCATCCGCATGATGGCCACCAGCGCAGAGTTCACGCTGGTGGAGGTGGGTCACATGGGTGCCACCTCCCTGACCCCCTGCGCCCAGCTGCAGGCCGGTGAGGTAGGCTACCTGACCGCCAGCATCAAGACGGTACAGGACACCCGCGTGGGCGATACCGTTACGCTGGCAGAGCGCCCCACCGCAGAAGCGCTGCCCGGCTACCGTCAGGTCAAGCCCATGGTGTTCTGCGGCATCTACCCCGCCGATGGTGCCAAGTACCCCGACCTGAAGGACGCGCTGGAAAAATTGCAGCTGAACGACGCCTCTCTGACCTTTGAACTGGAGACCAGCGCCGCGCTGGGCTTCGGCTTCCGCTGCGGCTTCCTGGGTCTGCTGCACATGGAGATCATCACCGAGCGCCTGGAGCGGGAGTTCGATCTGGACATCATCACCACCACCCCCAGCGTGCGCTACCGCCTGACTTTGACCGACGGCACAGTGGAAATGATCGACAACCCCTCCAGCTACCCGGACCCCAGCAATATCGTCAAGCAGGAGGAGCCCTTTGTGGATGTGCATCTGTACACCCCCAACGACTATGTGGGCGGTCTGATGGATCTGTGCCAGAGCAAGCGCGGCGTCCTGATCGATATGAAGTATCTGGACGATGTGCGCGTGGACCTGCACTACGCGCTGCCGCTGGGCGAGATCGTGTACGACTTCTTTGACGCCATCAAGAGCCGCAGCCGGGGCTACGCCAGCTACGACTACGAGTTCAAGGAGTACCGCGAGAGCGATCTGGTCAAGCTGGACTTTTTGCTCAACGGCGACCCCGTGGACGCCTTGTCCATGATCGTGTTCCGGGACAACGCCTACGCCAAGGGACGCCGCATCTGCGAAAAGCTGCGGGACAACATCCCGCGCAACCTGTTCGAGATCCCGGTGCAGGCAGCCATCGGCGGCAAGATCATTGCCCGCGAGACGGTCAAGGCCATGCGCAAGGATGTGCTGGCCAAGTGCTACGGCGGCGATATCTCCCGTAAAAAGAAGCTGCTGGAAAAGCAGAAGGAAGGCAAAAAGAAGATGCGTCAGCTGGGCAGCGTTTCCCTGCCCAGCGAAGCCTTTACCGCCGTGCTCAAGCTGGACAGCGACGACGATTGATCTGCAAATATACAAAAGGGATGCTGCGTGCGCGGCATCCCTTTTTTGATGGGAACTTCCAAATGTGAAATCCGCTCATGGCAGAGACGCACTCTTTGCTTTTCCTACTAAATATGTTATAATTTATTTATATATCAGTTTTTGTATCCGTTTTTGGAGAGATGGGCTGCGGCCTTCTCTATGCAACGTTCCCCGGCAGAAAGGATGTGGCCTTTATCAAAGCAAAACACGGAAAAGGCGCAGCACAAAGCGGCAGACACACACACAGCGGCAGCTGCGCACAGAGGGCAACGCCCCTCTGGAAGCAGGTGCTGCTGACGCTGCTGGTTCTTGTTGCCCTGCTTGCCCTGCTGGGCGGGGCGCTGTGGCAGAATATCTGCTATAACCGCACCCACTATACGGCAGAGTTCTATCAGATCCATTCCCGCAAGCTGACCCAGAGTTGCCGGGTCGTTTTTCTGACCGACCTGCATCTGCGGGAATACGGAGCAGATAACTGTGAGCTGGTGCAGGATGTCCGCAGCCTTGCCCCGGATCTGATCCTGCTGGGCGGCGACTTTGTGACCTACGGCGAAGGCACCAATTATGATAATATGCTTTCTCTGTTCCGTCAGCTGAGCGAGATTGCCCCGGTATGCGGCGTGCTGGGCAACCACGAGGACGAGCTGTATTTTCTGGACAACGACCGGGAACTGGTGGAAAAGTTCACCGCCGCCGGGGTGACCGTCCTGCGCAATCAGGAGGCGCGCTATACCATCCACGACAATGTCATCAGCATTCTGGGCGTGGAGGGCAGCCCGGAGGACTTTTACAACTACGGTGCCAGTACCTTTATGGACAGCGTGGAGCCGCAGACGGACTATGACCTGCGCATCTGTCTGGCACACGTTCCCACCTACTTTCCCGAGCATCTGGAAAATTATTCCTTTGAGCTGGGACTGGCCGGGCACACCCACGGCGGCATCGTGCGTCTGCCGAAGATCGGTCCGCTTTATACCGCCGAGGAGGGCTTTTTCCCCGACTATGCCGGGGGCAGCTATACGCTTGCCAACAACGCCACCCTCATTGTAAGCCGGGGACTGGGCGATTCCAGCCGGGCGCCCCGCATCAATAACGTGCCGGAGCTTTCGGTCATTGACATCGACTAAGCAGTCTGCACCGCGCGTGCAGGCCGCTGCAAAAGGGTAGAATGCCATGGATGACATCAAAGAAAAGATCAAACAGGCGCTGCGCCATATCTGGATCAATAAATACCGTCTGTTTTTCTGCCTGCTGACCTTGTGCTGTCTGTTCGGGCTGGTTCACTATTTCAAAAGTGCGGACAGCGCCACCGCCAGCCTCTCCTTCAATTACTCCGAGGCGGCGCTTGGCATGAACCCCAACAAGACCCGCTTCAACGCCTACGAGATCGTTTCGGACGAGGTGATGGAACGCGCCATCCGGCGGGTGGGCTTGCAGGACAGCCTGACTGCATCCCAGCTGGCCCAGTGCCTTTATCTCAGCCCGGAAGGCACCGGCAGCGCCAACGGCAGCGAGTATATCAGCACCAACTACTATCTTTCCATCAATACCCGCAAGCTGGAGCTTGGCAGCCGCAAGGCTACGGATCTTTTGCAGAGCGTGTGCGAATCCTACCGGGAGATCTTTCAGAGCAACTACTGCGACAACCAGAGCCTGCTGAAGGAAAAGCTGGAAGTGACCTCTGCGTGTGAGCCTTACCTACGGCTGAACGAGCTGGAGGTGCGCGCTGAGGGGCTGAACCGCTACCTGAACGCTCGTCTGCAGGAGAACAAAAGCTTTACGGACGAGGCAAACCCCGACTCTGCCACCAACAACTTTACCACGCTGGGTAAAAAGATCAACAATCTGGTGGATTACGACCTGCCCAATGCCATGGCCTTTGTCATTGAGGGCGGCGTTGCCCGCGACCCGTCCATGCTGACCAGCATTCTGGAATACAAGAACAAGATCGACGATCTTGCCATGCGCACCCAGCAGGCTTATTATGACGCCGACAAAAAGGGCATTTCCATCTACGAAAAGTCCATGACCTCCATCATGATGATCCCCACCGTGGACGAGGACAGCGAATACTATATGTCCCGCACCAAGACCGCCATGGATGCGCTGGCGCGAGCGGCAGACGCTTCTCTGGCCGATGCCACCGACTACCAGTCCGAGATCGTGAGCACGAATTATGTGATCCAGAAGATCCGGGAGCTGGATGCCGGCCAGCCGCGTCTGGCCGAGGCGCAGGCCATGGTGAACAAGCTGGAGACCGCCATCAACGAGATCTCGGAGCAGCTGTTTGTACTGGACAAGGCGTATATCAAGTACAAATCCCAGAACTATATTACCTTTACCTACGGCTCGGCCTCCTTCCTGCAGCGCCTGAGCCTGAAAAAGACCCTGATGGAGTCCGTTGCCGTGATGCTGGGCAGCGCATGGCTGCTCCACGAACGTAAACGCAGAAAGGCAAGGCACCGCAGATGAAAAAGTTTGAGATCCTGCGCTATCTGAAGCGTTTCAGCCTGCTGATCTTTCTGGTGTCGCTGGCAGGTGCGGCCGCCATCTACCTGTATGCAGACGGTAGGCAGAAGTACACTGCATCGGTCATTATCCGCTATACCAACGACGGCATCTCGGACGGCTACACCCCGGACGGCAGCGAGCTGGACGTCAACGAGATTTACTCCTCCACCGTCATCTCGCAGGCCATGGATGCACTGGGTGCTTCCGGGCGGCTGAGCACCATCCGTTCCAACATCTCGGTGACCCCGGTAATCTCGGAAGATCAGCAGACCATCAACGAGGCACTGCTGCAAAAGGGCGAAGAGGTGACCTATTTCCCGGATACCTACAAGGTGAGCCTTGTGGTGGATGGAGAGCAGGGCGCGGGTTATGCCCGCAATATGCTGGATGCCATCATCCAGAGCTACTGCACCTATTATACGGAAAAATATGTGGAGCAGAAGCTCTCGCTCAACCCCTCGTCCGGTCTGCTGGACAATGGCTACGATTACTACGAGTGCATCCGCATTCTGGAAAACGATACCAACGAGATGCAGGACTATCTGCTGAGCAAGCGGGAGCACTACCCGAATTTTCGCTCCTCCCGCACCGGCTACACCTATGCAGACCTGTGCGATATCTATTCCGACTTCAAAAAATACACCATCCCGGCGCTGTACGCCTATGTGCTCAACGGCCCGCAGGTGCGGGACGGCACGGTGCTGCAGGAATATCTGGCCAACACCATCGAAACTGCAAAGCAGAACGAACAGATCACCACCGAGCAGCGGGACAGTCTGTGGAGCCTGACCGACCAGTATGTGTACAAGAACGCCGATCTGCTGCAAAACTACTTTACTGACCGGGGCGAGGTGGTGTCCTCGGACTATATCCTGAATAACATCGAGCTGGAAGGTGCTGGCGATAAGGCACAGACCACCTACGACGGTCTGGTGCTGAAACTGGTATCGCTGGAACAGCAGGTCGCATCCAGCCAGATCGACCGGCAGTTTCAGGAGGAGATCCTGCAAAGTTTCCGCAACGTGGATTTTGGCGGTACAAGCGAACAGCATGCTGCAATGGAAAGCATGATCAACGACTACGAGGCGCAGCTGAAAAGCTACTACGAGATCATCAATACCAGCAGCAAGGAGCTGAACCTGTACATCAGCGCGGATTATCTGAAGATGATCAGCTCGGTGCAGGTGGCTGCCGCCATCAATGTCAAGCTGTATCTGATGCTGGCGTTGGTGCTGTTCTTTGTCATTGGCTGCTGCGGTGCAATTCTGCTGGGCCGCATCTCGGATGCGGTGGATTATCTGCTGTATGTGGACAAAAAGACCGGTCTGCCCAACCGCGAAAAGCTCAACGTGTATATTACCGGCATGGCCGACCGCATTCTGCCGGAGGACTATACCTGCTTTGCTTTGCAGCTGGACAACCTGACCGAGATGAGCCGCCGCTTTGGCTACCATGTGGGTGACGGCATCCTGAAGGATTTTTCCGGTCTTTTGCAGCTGATGGGCGATACCGACGGCACCGTGGGCTACAACGGCGCGGGCAAGTTCCTTGCCTTTTTTGATGAATGCAGCACCCGGAAGGCAGAGGTCATGATCCGCATCCTGCAAAGTCAGGTGGACGAGTACAATAAGCTCAACCCGGAGTACCCCATCCTGTTCACCGCCGCATGGGCCACCACCTCGGAGGAGGAGCTCTACCATGTGCGCGACCTTGTGCGCTGCGCACAGAAAAAGATGTCCCTGATCGCAGAGGAGGGCGGCGCTGTCCTTGCCGGAACGGAGCGTGGTGAAGCATGATCCAGAACCGACGCGCTTATCAGCTGATCCACTGCCGCACCCGCAGCCGTCTGCTGGCGGGCGCTGCCGCCGTGTGCGGCGCAGCCTGCGGCCATGCAGACCTTGGGCTGTACCATCTGCTGCACCGGGGCGGTGCCCCGCTGCCGGACAGCACACAGGCCGACCGCGCCG
>OLSK01002534.1_pt1 | contig 11370 bp, 9 predicted proteins | sample 1672781 | NCBI WGS metagenome assembly OLSK01 (sample SAMEA3136723, study PRJEB25190) | human gut metagenome | biome: human gut; feature: human-associated habitat; material: faeces | place: Austria | collected 2013 | reverse complement strand
GCCGGCATCGGCGATATGATCTCCGCGCTCGGCGCGGCGCTCCGCCCGGACGAATACGACCATCCCGAGGAGGGCGTTTGGGTCGCGCGCGACGCGAAGGTCTACCCCACCGCGTATCTCGGCGCGCCGTGCATCATCGGGCATAAAACCGAGGTGCGCCCCGGCGCTTTCATCCGCGGCAATGCGCTCGTCGGCGATAACTGCGTCGTCGGCAACTCCACGGAGCTCAAAAACGTCATTCTTTTCGATAACGTACAGGTGCCGCATTATAATTATGTCGGCGACTCCATTCTCGGCTACAAGTCCCACATGGGCGCGGGCTCCATCACGAGCAACGTCAAGAGCGACAAGCTCCCCGTCGTCATCCACAACGAAGGCGAGGAGATCGAGACCGGCCGCAAAAAGGTCGGCGCGATGCTCGGCGACTATGTGGAGGTCGGGTGCAACAGCGTTCTCAACCCCGGCACCGTGATCGGGCGGGACGCAAGCGTTTACCCCACGTCCTGCGTGCGCGGCGTTGTGCCGGAGCGGTGCATTTACAAAGCCAAGGGCAATATTGCCGTAAAAAAATGATAAAGGAGAAGATGTCTTGAAAGTAATCGTCGCCGAAAATCACGAGGAGGTCAGCCGTCTTGCCGCTGACATTCTGGAGGAAACGGTCCGCGCGAACCCCTGCTGCACGCTCGGTCTCGCCACCGGCTCAAGCCCGGTCGGCATGTACCGGGAGCTTTCGCGGCGCTGCCGCGAGGAGGGTCTGGATTTCTCCCGCGTTCACAGCGTGAATCTCGACGAGTATGTCGGTCTCGCCCCCACCCATGAGCAGAGCTACCGTTATTTCATGGACAGCAATCTTTTTGACCACATCAACATCGACAAAGCCAACACCTATGTCGCCAAGGGCACCGGCGACACGGAGGAAAATCTCCGCGAGTTCAACGCCGTGCTCGACCGTACCGACATTGACGTGCAGGTGCTCGGCGTCGGCCCGGACGGCCATCTCGGCTTCAACGAGCCGGGTGACACGCTCTGCGACAGCGCGCACAAGGAGGTGCTCGACAAGAGCACCATCGACGCCAACCAGCGCTTCTTCGCCTCGCGCGACGATGTGCCGCGCTACGCGCTCACCATGGGCATGGGCAACATCCTGCGCGCGAAAAAGCTCCTTATGATCGTCTCCGGCCACAAGGAGGACGCAATGCGCCGTCTGCTGCTCTCCGAGCGCATCGACCCGCACTGCCCGGCAACGTTTCTGCGTCTGCACCGCGACGCCGTGGTGCTGCTCGAACGCTCTCTCGCCGACGCGATCGGCTATAAGGCGTAAGCCTTTCATCCACCGCTCCCCTGCGGATACCCCGCAGGGGACGCCCCGTTTCCCGTTTACTTTGGAGGTTATTCTTTCATGTGTGGAATTGTAGGATTTACCGGCTCGCAGGCGGCGGCTCCGCTGCTTCTGGACGGGCTGCGCAAGCTGGAATACCGCGGGTATGACAGCGCCGGCATCGCCGTGCAGAAGGACGGCGCGCTGCATATGATCAAGGCGTCCGGCCATATCGACGCGCTTGCGGAGAAAACACAAAACGGCGCGCTGCTGCCCGGCACTTCCGGCATCGGCCACACCCGCTGGGCGACGCACGGCGCGCCCACCGACACGAACGCACACCCGCATATGTCCGCCGACGGCAAATTTGCCATCGTCCACAACGGCATTATCGAAAACTACGCGGCGCTGCGCGACGAGCTTAAAAGCAAGGGCTTCGTATTCCGGAGCGAGACCGACACGGAAGTCATCGTACATCTGCTCGACATGTACTATACCGGCGATCTCAAGGCCGCCGTGCTGCACACCGCCGCGCGGCTTGAGGGCTCCTATGCGCTCGGCGTTCTCTGCGCCGACCAACCGGGGACAATCTGCGCCGTGAAAATGGCCTCGCCGCTCATTCTCGGCGTGGGCGTCGGCGAAAATTTCTTTGCTTCTGACGTGACCGCGCTCGTGAGCCACACCAAAAACGTGATCTATCTGGAGGACGGCGAGTTTGCTGAGATAACGCCCGACTCCATTTCCATTTATGACAGCACCGGCGCGACGGTACACCGCAGCATTTCCCGCATCGTCTGGGATATCGAAGCCGCGGAAAAGGGCGGCTATGAGCACTTTATGCTCAAGGAGATCATGGAGCAGCCCCGCGCGCTCAAGGCGACCATCGCCCCGCGCATCAAGAACGGGAAGATCGTCCTCGATGATTTTGACGAGGCGTTCCGCGCCGACTTCCGGTACATCAACCGCATCGTCATCACCGCGTGCGGCAGCGCGTATCACGCCGGGTGCGTCGGACGGTACATGATCGAATCGCTCTGCCGCGTGCCGGTGGAGGTCGATGTGGCGAGTGAGCTGCGTTACCGCCACCCGATCGTGGATGAGCACACGCTGCTCATTGCCGTTTCCCAGTCCGGCGAGACTGCCGACACCATCGCCGCCATCCGCGAATGCAAGGCGCACGGCGCGCGCGTGCTCACGATCGTCAACGTCGTCGGCAGCACCGTGGCAAAGCTCGGCGATTATGTCATGTACACCTGGGCCGGCCCGGAGATCGCCGTTGCCACCACGAAGGGCTACACCACGCAGATCGCCGTGCTCGATCTGCTCGCCGTATGGATGGCCAACGAGCGCCGGACGCTCACCGCGCCGCGGTACGCCGAGCTCGTCGCCGGCATTGCGGACCTGCCCGAGCGCACGCAGCGCAGCATTGACCTGAACCCGCAGGTCAGCTATCTTGCCGAGCGCTACTGCGGCAACAGCTCGCTCTTCTTCATCGGGCGCAACATCGACTACGCCGTCGCGCTTGAAGCCTCGCTCAAGCTCAAGGAGATCTCCTACATCCACTCCGAGGCGTATGCCGCCGGAGAGCTCAAGCACGGCACCATCGCGCTCATCGATCCGGGCCGTCTCGTCGTTTCGCTCGCGTGCTACGAGGAGCTGTTCGACAAGACGATGTCTAATATCAAAGAAGTCAAGGCGCGCGGGGCCAAGGTCCTCGCCGTGGTGAACGAGGGCAACCGCCGTGTGTTCGCCGAGGCGGACGACGTGCTTTTCGTCCCCGTGACCGATCCGCTCTTCTCCGCCATTCCGGAGATCCTGCCCCTTCAGCTTTTCGCCTATCATGTCGCCCGGTGCAACGGGTGCGACATTGATAAGCCCCGCAATCTTGCCAAATCCGTCACCGTGGAGTGAGTTTCATGAAAGACGTTTACGAAAATCCCCTGTGCTCGCGCTACGCCTCGGAGCAGATGCAGCATCTCTTCTCCCCGCAGTGGAAGTTCTCCACATTCCGCCGTCTCTGGCTCGCGCTCGCCGAGAGCGAGCAGGAGCTGGGCCTGCCCATCACGGACGAGCAGCTCGAGGAAATGCGCGCGCATCTCGACGATATCGATTTCGACCGCGCCGCCGAGTATGAGCACCGGCTGCGCCACGACGTGATGGCGCACATCCGCACGTTCGGCGACGTCTGCCCGAAGGCCGCGGGCATCATCCATCTCGGCGCGACGAGCTGCTATGTGGACGACAACACCGACCTTCTGCAGATGCGCGCAGCGCTGAAGCTCATCCGCGGCGAATTGCTCGCGGTGATCGACGCGCTTTCCGAATTTGCCGCGCGCGAGGCCGACACGCCGGCGCTCGCCTGGACGCACTTCCAGGCCGCGCAGCCCACGACCGTGGGCAAGCGCACGACGCTCTGGCTGCAGGATTTCCTGCTCGACTTAGAGCAGCTCGAAACGGAGCTCTCCCGCCTTCCCATCTCCGGGTGCAAGGGCGCGACCGGCACCGCGGCGAGCTTTCTCGCCCTCTTCCACGGCGACGGGGAGAAGGTCCTCGCGCTCGAGAAGAAGATCGCGGAAAAGATGGGCGTTCCCAACTGCATCCCCGTCGCCGGGCAGACGTACACGCGAAAGCTCGATTCCTTTGTGATGAACGTCCTCTCCGGCATCGCGCAGAGCGCTGCAAAAATGGCGACGGACATGCGCCTTCTCGCGCATCTGCGCGAGCTGGACGAGCCGTTTGAGACCGAGCAGGTCGGCTCCTCCGCGATGGCCTACAAGCGCAATCCCATGCGCTGCGAGCGCGTGTGCTCGCTCAGCCGGTACGTGGTAAATCTCGCCTCCAACACCGCGGACACCGCCATGACGCAGTGGCTCGAGCGCACGCTCGACGATTCGGCCAACCGCCGTCTCACGCTGCCGGAGGGTTTCCTCGCGTGCGACGCCATTTTGACGCTCTGCGCCAACGTGGTGCGCGGCTGCAAGGTATATCCGCGCGTGATGGAAAAGCATCTGCGCGAAGAGCTGCCGTTTCTTGCGACCGAGAACATCCTCATGCGCGCCGTATCGCTCGGCGAAGACCGCCAGAAGCTGCACGAGGTCATCCGGCAGTATTCCGTGCGCGCGGCGGAGAGCGTCAAGCTCCGCGGCGAGGACGGGCATCTGCTCGATATGCTGCTCGCGGACGAACGGTTCCATTTAACGCCGGAGGCTCTGGAGGAGCTTCTGGATGTCCGTCAGTTCGTCGGGCTTGCGCCGGAGCAGACGCGCGCCTTTCTCGAAACTCATGTTTATCCCGTGCTGGAAGCGCGCCGCGGCGATATCGCCGGGAGCGTTCCGGTGCGTGTCTAAAAAAGCAAGGAGGATACAAAAATGCTTACTGCTGTTGTCGGAATCAACTGGGGCGACGAGGGAAAAGGCCGCATGGTCGATCTTTTCTCCGCCGAGCATGAGATCGTTGTCCGCTATCAGGGCGGCAACAACGCCGGTCACACCGTCGTGAATGAGCGCGGCAAATTCATTCTCAATCTGCTGCCGTCCGGCATTCTGCGCCCCGGCACGGTGAACGTCCTCGGCCCCGGCATGGTGCTCGATCTTGAGCATCTCACAAACGAAGTCGCGCACATCCGCGAGCAGGGCGTGGCGATCACGCCCGAGCATCTGAAGATCAGCGACCGCGCCACCATCTGCATGCCGTACCACAAGATGATGGACATTCTCGAAGAGGACCGTCTCGCGGACAAGAAGTTCGGCTCCACGCGCCGCGGCATCGGCCCGGTGTACGCCGACAAGTATATGAAGAAAACGCTGCGCACCGGCGATCTTCTCTTCCCGGACAAGCTGCGCGAAAAGCTCGCCGATCTTGTCGAGTGGAAGAACATCACCGTGCAGGGCTACGGCCACGAGCCGGTCAGCGTTGACGAGATGTACGCCTGGCTCGAGAAGTACGCCTTCCCGTGGCGCGAGTATCTCTGCAACACGACCGAATACCTCTCCGCGCAGGCGGACGCGGGCAAGAGCATCCTCTTTGAGGCCCAGCTCGGCGCGCTGCGCGATATCGACTTCGGCATCTACCCCTACACCTCGTCCTCGTCCACGATCGCGGCCTACGCCCCCATCGGCGCGGGCATCCCGGCCAGGCGGCTGGACAGCGTCGTCGGCATCATGAAGGCATATTCGAGCTGCGTCGGCGAAGGCCCGTTTGTCTGCGAGCTCTTCGGCGAGGAGGGCGACCGTCTGCGCGAAGCCGGCGCCGAGTACGGCGCGGCCACGGGCCGTCCCCGCCGTGTGGGTGGGTTTGACGTCGTCGCCTCCCGCTACGGCGTGCAGATGCAGGGCGCGACCGAGCTCGCGCTCACGAAGCTCGATGTGCTCTCCGGCTGGGAGAAGATCCCCGTCTGCACCGGTTACGAGATAGACGGCAAGGTCATCCACACCTTCCCCGTGGAGACCGTGCTTGAGCGCTGCAAGCCCGTATACGAATACGTTGAGGGCTTCTCCGGCGACATTTCCGGCTGCCGGAAGTTTGAGGATCTGCCCGAGGCTGCGCGCAATTACGTCCGCTATCTCGAAAACGCCGTCGGCTGCCGCATCGGCTGGGTGTCCGTTGGCGCGGGCCGTGAGGAATATATCCGTCTATGAAAAAACTGCGCGTATTTTTCGCGTGCGTCACGAGCCGCCTTGCGCGGCTCGCGCTGCGGCTTTTGGGCCGCGGCGGCACAGCGCTGCCCGGAAAGGCAGCGCTGCGCGTATATCCGGGGCTGATGCGTGAGCTGGGACGCGGCGTGGAAACGGTGATCATCACCGGCACAAACGGCAAAACGACGACCGCCGGTATGCTCCGCCATATGCTCGACAAGGCCGGGACGGCATATTTCTCCAACCGCTCCGGCGCGAATCTCACGAGCGGCATCACCGCGGAATTCATTGAAAACGCCGATCTTCTCGGCAAGCCGAAGAAAACGCTCGCCGTCATCGAGTGCGACGAGGGCAATTTCCCCGCCGTTGCCGCGGCGCTACAGCCGCGCGCGGTGATCGTGACGAATCTCTTCCGCGACCAGCTCGACCGCTACGGTGAGGTGACGCACACGCGCGATCTCATCGCCTCGGGCATCCAGAAGGCCCCCGGCGCGGTGCTCTGTCTGAATGCCGACTGCTCGCTCACCGCGTCGCTCGGCTGGGACGTGCCGAACAAGACCGTGTACTTCGGTCTCGAGAATATTTCGAGCGACGCCGTGCCGAGCGTTTCGGACGCGCCGCACTGTCTGCGCTGCGGCGCGCGCTACGCCTACCGGCGATACACGTTCGCCCATCTCGGTGACTGGTACTGCCCCGCGTGCGGCGCGCAGCGTCCCGCGCCGGACATGGCCGTAGAGAGCGTGGAAGCCCTCCCCGGCGGCGGCAGCGCCGTCACGATGAAAACGCCGGAAGGGACGGTCTCCTTTGATCTCGCGCTCCCGGCGCTCTACAATGTCTGCAATGCCGCCGCCGCGCTCACCGCCGCGCTCACCATGGGCTGGGATATGGGCATCTGCTGCGCCGCGCTCGCCGATTTCGGCGCGGTGTTCGGGCGGATGGAGCAGCTCACCGTCGGGGAAACGAGCGTTCGCATCGTACTCGTGAAAAACCCCGCCGGGTGTGACCGCGCGCTCGAATTTCTCGCCTCGCAGAGCGAGGACGTTCTCCCCATCTTCTGTCTGAACGACAACGCCGCCGACGGCACGGACGTTTCCTGGATCTGGGACGCCGATTACGAAAGCCTTTTGGCCGCGCGGCAGTATGCGTCCATCGGCGTTTACGGCCTGCGCGCGCAGGATATGCGTCTCCGGCTCAAGTACGCCGGGGCGGACGATGCCGCCATCACCGTATACGACACGGCGGACGATCTCGCCGCGGCGGTGCAGAAAGCCGGAAAACCCGTCGTTCTGCTGCCGAACTACACATCCATGCTCACCGTGCGCGACAAGCTGTCCGCGCTCGCCGGCGGAGGGAGGTTCTGGGAATAATGGAACTGAACATCTGCCATCTGTACCCGGACGTGCTCAATCTCTACGGTGACCGGGGCAACATCGCGTGCATGAAAAAGCGGCTGGAATGGCGCGGCATCGGCTGCGCCGTTACGGAGCTGCCGCTCGGCACGAAGGACGATCTCACCGGGTACGATCTCTTTTTCATCGGCGGCGGGCAGGACTTTGAACAGACCGTGCTTCTCGCCGATCTCCGCGCCGGGCGCGCGGAGAGCATCCGCGCTGCGGCGGAGGACGGGAAAACGCTTCTCTGCATCTGCGGCGGGTATCAGCTTCTGGGCAACGGCTACCGCACGGCGGCCGGACAATGGTGCGACTATACCGGCATTCTGGACTTTACGACCGAAGGCTCCTACGAGCGGCTCATCGGCAACTATGCCTACCGGCTCGGCGAAGAGTCCGGCGGCGGCATCGTCATCGGGTTTGAAAACCACGGCGGGCGCACGCGCCTGGGCGCTTCGCTCACGCCGCTCGGCACGGTGCTGCGCGGTCACGGCAACAACGGCGAGGACGGCACGGAGGGCGTGCGGTACAAAAACGTGTACGGCACCTACAGCCACGGTCCGCTCCTGCCGAAGAACCCGGCGCTCTGCGATGAGATACTGCGCGGCGCGCTCTGCCGCAAATACGGCGCGGCCGAGCTCGCGCCTCTCGACGACAGCGCCGAGGAGGCCGCCCGGCAGGGTACCACAGGTGGTTCACGAACACATACCGGGTGCCGAAGCCGCCGGCGTAGCCGTCGCCCCGGCGGGCGGCGGAGATCAGCACGAAGATGAATATCACCACGAAGATCGTCACCATCATGCCGACGATGGCATCACCGGTGTCATCCTCAAAATGCTCGCATGGCACATACACACAGTGGTCGTAGTCGGAGGGGAGATTGTCGGCGCTGTATTCCTCCGACAGCTGGGTGGGCCAGTCGGTGTAGCGCACCTGTATGTTCATTTTGTAGCCGTAGTCCAGATCGGAGGCAGTGATGGTCATGCCGTCCTGCACCGTCACGCTGTCAGCGCCGCTGACCGTGCCCTCGGTGAAATCGCCGGTCAGCCCGGCGGGGTCGTTCCAGATGAGGGTCATCTGGCCGATCCTGGCCTCGTCGAACCACCCGGCGGTGTAGTCGTAGGTCACATAGTCATAGTGAACATTGTCATAGTCCTCAATAACGCCGTTGGTGCTGAGCTGATACATATACTCCTGCACCCAGCGGAAGGCAAAGTGGAAGGTCTCATTGGCATCGTAGGACTGGGTGAAGTCGATGTAGGCGTAGCTGTTGTCGTGATCGATGCTCTGGATGTTGTCGGTGAGGGCCGTCATCTCCCGGATGGAGCCGTTGGGGATGCCGATCTTGGCCCCACCCTTCTGGGAGTTGGTGGCAGGCAGATCCTCCAGAGGCTTCCAGTCCAGCGTCACCTGAATCGTCAGACTGCCGTCCTCGGTGTTGGGAGTGACGTCCACCTGATAGTTGACGATCTCGTCGTAGATCTGGTCGGCGTGGGCAGTGCGGGCCGTCAGGGGCAGCAGGCAGGCCGCCAGCAGCAGACACAGCAGCGCCCGGCAAATGGTCTTTTTCATGGTCAGCACCCCTCTCTGTTTCCCTCGCCCAGCTGGCAGATATGCTCCAGCTTGGCACTCTTGGCCCGGATGGCCCGACAGGCCTCGCCGTCCCAGATGGCGGACCAGTCGTCGGTGAGGAGGTTCCCCAGCGTGGTGCCGCCCAGCCAGCTCTGGCAGGGGACCACCTGCCCGTCGGGGGTGACGGCCATGTTGCTCAGGCAGGCCCCGCAGCTGGGGATCAGGTGCAGGCCAAGCCCCCGGAGCGTCTCCTCCGGCAGCCAGCCGGGGCTGGTGAAGTCGATCTCCATGTCCAGCTCCTCCGCCGTCTCCACGGCCTGACGCAGCACGTCGGTAAGCTCCTCCGGCGTCAGACGGGTGGCTTGACTGGCCTCCGTCTCGGCGCCGCCGGAGGGAATGAGCCCGGAGCAGGTGACGTATCGCACTCCCAGCTCATGCACGAAGCGGAGGGTAGCGGCATAATCCCGGTTCAGGCTGCACAGCGGCGTGTTCACCGACGTCATCAGGCCCGCCGCCACAGCGTTGCGGATACCCTGCACCGTGTCATCGAAGCCCGGTGCGCCCACCAGCGTATTGTGGACAGCGGCGTCGGCGCTGTACAGCGTCACCTGCACGCTGTCAAGGCTGGCCTCATACAGCCGGCGGCACAGCTCCGGCGTCAGCAGGCGGCCGTTGGTGTTGAGGCGGGTCACGAACCACTGGGCGGCCCCCACCAGCTCCACCAGATCCGCCCGGAGGGTGGGTTCTCCGCCGGTGAAGGTCACCTGCGGGATATTGGCGTGGCGCAGGCGCTCCAGCGCCTCCTTCCACTGAGCGGTGGTCAGCTCCCGGCTCTCGCCCATGGGCTGTCCGGCGGCGTAGCAGTGGAGACACTTCTGATTGCAGTGCCATGCGCCGTCCTGCGTCATGGCGCTGACCATCAGGTCCATGCGGTGGGGCGCCGACATATAGGGGGCATAGTCCCCCAGACTTAGGGTCCCTACCTCCACCGGCGGCTCCTGCCCCCGTGCGATGGCGATGAGGCTCTCCATCAGCAGAGCAAGGTCCTCCCGCAGCTGCTCCGGCTTGGTCCGGGGGTAAACGCTGCGGGTGGCCGTCACGGCCTCCTCCGCCAGACGCTCCCAATCCGCCTGCTCCACCTCACGGTCCGGAGCGTTGTCCCCCTCTGTGAAGAAGCTCTCCAAGGCCGCCATGAAGTTGGCCAGCAGAATGGCCCAGCTGAGATTCAGCGGGATCAGTTTGGCCCCGTTCAGCAGTAGAAGGAAGGGTTCGTCCTTCCCCTCCGCCCGTGGCGGGATCATGTGCAGCCGCACTACGCCCGGACCCTTGGGGTCCAGTGTGATATGGCGAACGCAGCTCAGGTGCTGCTCCCAGAATTTTTTCTCACGACGGGTGATACGCATCCGAATCAGCCCTCCCTATCCTGTTATTCTCTGATTTACAGTATACCATATCTGCTGAAATGTGCAAGAACATCTATGGGGGGAGGAGGTTCTTCTCTCGGCTGTGATGCCGCAGCGCAGGTGCTGATGGGATGATTTTGTGGCTTTCCATAAAAAGGAGCCGCCCTGCAAGCAGAGCGGCCCAAGCGGGTGGGATATTGGAAAGCTTCCGATGCTTATGATATACCCGTCCGACAGTTTTGTAAATAGGAGCTTTTGGCGGAAAACGGGAACTTTTTCCGTTTCCTGTCGAATTTGTCGTGGATTTTAACTTTTTGTGAATTATCCACAAAAATAGGCAAAGCACCTTTTCAAACAGTATGCAACATGGTATAATGCCCACAAGGATAAGGGGAAACCTCTCCCCGACCCTTCCCCCTTTTTGCAAAGGACACTTGGAAAGGAGCAAGCCACATGAAGTTCACATTTGCCTGTAAGAAAGTTGCGCTGAACGACTCCATCAAGGAATATGCCGAGAAGAAGATCAGCAAGCTGGATCGGTACTTCCCGGAGGAGGCAGACGCCTTTGTGACCTTCGCCGTAGAAAAAAAGAACCGCTGCGTGGTGGAGCTGACCATCCGGGCCGCCAACGGCACGCTGTTTCGGGCGCAGGAGGAGGACCCCGACGGGGATATGCGGGGCGCCATTGACGAGGCGGTGGCCTTCATCGACCGCCGTATCCGCAAGAACAAGACCCGGCTGGCCCGGAATCTGCGCCCCGACGCTCTGACCCCCAATATCCCCGCCGAGTTTGACGTGGTGGAGGAGCCGGAGTATCATCTGGTGCGTACCAAGCGCTTCGCCGTGAAGCCTATGAGCACTGAGGAGGCCATTTTGCAGATGAACCTGCTGGATCACTCCTTCTATGTGTTCCGCAGCGTGGAGACCGGCAATATCTGCGTGGTGTATCACCGCAACAACGGCGGCTACGGTCTCATCGAGACGGAGTAAGGCGCTGAAAGTAAGCGCATGGCATAGAGCATATGCTGTAAGCGCATGGCATAGAGCATATG
>OLSK01002533.1_pt1 | contig 11377 bp, 8 predicted proteins | sample 1672781 | NCBI WGS metagenome assembly OLSK01 (sample SAMEA3136723, study PRJEB25190) | human gut metagenome | biome: human gut; feature: human-associated habitat; material: faeces | place: Austria | collected 2013 | reverse complement strand
GCGGTGGATGCCGATGAGGTCACCATCGCGCGGCAGCTGTACCGTTCGGGAGAGAGCGAGTACCGCATCAATAAGACCGCCGTTCGATTAAAGGATGTCACCGAGCTGCTGATGGACACCGGACTAGGCAGGGACGGCTATTCAATCATCGGGCAGGGCAGAATTGAGGAGATTGTTTCCTCTAAGCCCACCCAGCGCCGTGAAATCTTTGAGGAAGCGGCAGGCATCAGCAAATACCGCTACCGCAAGGCAGAGGCGGAAAAGAAGCTGGAAAGCGCCTATGAAAACCTGCTGCGCTTAAAGGACATCATGGCAGAATTGCAGGACCGTCTGGAGCCGCTGCGGGAGCAGTCGGAGAAGGCACAGCGTTTTTTGCAGTTGTCCGAGGAGAAAAAGACACTGGAAATCTCGCTGTGGACCCACACGATGGAGAACACCCGCCAACGGCTGGAAGAAGAACAGCAGCAGGTGCTTTTGGAGAAGAACGAGCTTTCCGACATCCAGGCGCTGCTTGCCGAACAGCAGCACCGTCTGGAGGAGGGTTTTGAGCAGGTCCAGCAGCTGACGGTGCGGATTGATACCGGTCGTCAGCAGATTGCGCAGATGAAGAACAGCCTGTCCGGCTGCGATTCCGGCATTGCAGTGGCAGAAAACGACCTGGTCCACAACCAGCGCTCCATCGACGAGGCGCATGAGGAAATCTTGTCCTACACCCAGGGCAAGGACGAAACCAAGCAGCGCTTTCGGGAAAACCAGGAGCAGCTGCTGCAAAAGCAGAAGCTGCTGGAAAAAGCGCAGCAGGACGAGTCGCTTCGCTTAAACGAGGTGGATTCCATCGAGCAGGAGCTGCGCCAGCTTACCACCGAGATTGCGCAGATGAAGGGAAGCCGCGCGGCTTTGGAGCAGGACATCACCCGCCAAAAGCTCAACCGGGTGTCCTCCTCGGCGCTGCTGGAGGAAACACAAAACCGTCTGCAATCGCTCAACGACCATTACAGCGAGCGTCAGCAGAATATCGCACCAGAAGGCCGGGCTTGCCAGCGAATCGTTCTGCCAGAAGCAGCCGGCCGTCCAAAGGAGATATTCAGACGCAGCAAAGCACAGCACGGCGGTATGAAAGTGCCGCATATCCCGCGCCGCACCAGTCTGACGACGCGCATAAGCGAGGCCCCGTATGGAGCAGAAGGAGAGCGCGATCATCATGCCGCACCAGATCAGGTTGGAGAGGATATCCCCATAGGTGCAGTAAAACACCATCAGCGGCACGCCGACCAGCGGCGCCAGCCATACCACCCGGCAGCGGAAGGCACGTTCGTCCGGGCCAGAGAGCGTTGCCTGCAAAATGCGCAGGAAGATCATGCTGGCCACCCAGCCGAATTCCGACACATAAAACACACGCGGCGTCGCGCCAAACAGCAGCAGATACAGCGTCCAGTAAAGCGCGCCCAGCGCGAAGCAGCCGTAGAAGCAGAACAGCAGAAAATACTTCTGCGCTCTGCTTTTCCAATACGCAAAGCCGGCAAGGCACGCCCCGGCGAACGTGACCAGTAATTGCAGCAGATTTTCAATCAGCTCCATGCTGTCCCTCGTCTTTCTCGTCCCGCTCCATCTGCCGCAGACGGAAGCACAGGATGGTCATGCACACACCCAAAAGGAAAGCCAGAAGTCCGACGATAATATACCCCAACGCGTCGCTGCCGCCATACATACTGGCCGCCGTCTCAAAGCCGGTGCAGCTGTCGGGTTGAAGCTGCGCGGTCATGCCGGGCATGGCGATCGAGACGCCAGCGAGCAGCGCAAGGCACGCCGCCGCAGCTGCTGCCATAACGAGCCTGCCGCGCCGGAGCCGTTTCTTCCGCTTTTCTGCGGCAATTCGCCGTTTCACCTCCGCGCACCGTTCCTCATAGCTCCGCATTTGTGATCCCCTCCCGTTCCAGCAGCCTGCGCAGGCTTTTCTTTCCGCGATATACCATGTTTGTGATCTGCTTCACCGTTTTGCCCATGACCTGCGCGGCCTGTGCGTAGCTCATGCCCTCAAAATAGGTGAGATAGAGGGCCTCGCGGTAGTCCGGGTTCATTTCGTCCATGCAGACGTGCAGGATGCGGCTGCGCTCCTTCGTCCGGACAACCTCCTCCGCCAGAAGCCTGCCGTCCGGCTCGTCCGCCAGCTCATCGAGGCTGAACAGGCGCTTCCGCCTGCTTTTGCAGCGCAGCGCCATGTGGCGCGCCGCCTTATACAGATACGCCTTAAAGCCTCCATCCCGGATCCTCGGCTTCTTTGTGAAAAGATAGGCGAAAACGTCGAGCATCAGCTCCTCCGCCTCATGGACATCGTGCAGATAGCCGTCAATGTACATCGTCAGAGGGTCGCCGTATTGTTTCATCAGAGCCTCCAGCCCTGTGTCGTCGCCGGACAGATATTGCCGATACAATGCCTCGTCGCCGGACATCCTGCGCCCTCCTCTGCTTTCCATTTATCTGCCATACAGTATATACGAATCCGCGAAGAAACTCAAGGCGGCAGATGAAATGCTCCTGTATTGCCGAAAACAGCGGGAGCAATCACAGACATCCATGATTGCTCCCGCTGAAGCATTGCGTCAGTCTTCAGGGAGTCTATTCTGCCGCCCGCCCTTTGGAAGGCTCAGCGGATGTTCTTGTACATCGGGCCGTAGGCGGCGCAGGCGCGGTAGTCCTGGCCCTCCTTGTCCATGCCGAACGCGTTCCATGCTGCCGGACGGAAGATATCCTGCTCCGGAACATTGTGCATACAAACGGGGATGCGCAGCATCGAGCAGAGCGTGATGAGGTCCGCGCCGACGTGGCCGTAGGAGATCGCGCCGTGGTTCGCGCCCCAGTTCTGCATGACGGAGTAAGCGCTCTCAAACGGGCTGCCGGCCTTGCCGTCGCAGCGCGGGGTGAACCAGGTGCACGGCCACGTGGGGTTCGTGCGCTCCATGAGCGTGTCGGTGACCTCCTCGGGCAGATGCACGGTCCAGCCCTCGGCGATCTGCAGCACGGGGCCGAGGCCCTTGACGAGGTTCAGGCGGATCATAGTCGCGGGCATTTCCGCGCGGGTGACAAAGTGGCTGGAGAAGCCGCCGCCGCGGAAGTTGTCGAAGCCGGCCTCGCACCAGACGGTCGCGTCGGTCATCTTCTTGATGTCCTCGTCCGTGACCTCCCACCATTTCTTCATGACGGCATTGCCGTTTTCGTCGGTGCACTCGCCGCAGGCGTCGAGGCAGGCTGCGCCGGAGTTCAGCAGATGGATAATGCCGCCGTTCTCCTTCGCCTTGCCCTCGAGGTCGTAGCCGGTGACGCGCTTGGTGGCCTCGGGAGACCAGTAGGTGCGCACGTCGGCGAAGATCTGGGCGCGGTTCGTCAGCAGCTCCATGAACAGCATGCCAAGGCCGTTGAGCACGTCGTTTTCCGTTGCGAAGACCATCGGCTCCTTTGGGCCTTCGAAGTCGAAAGACGAGTTGAGGACAGCCTCGGGATAGTCGCAGTTGGGCCAATGGTCCGTCCACTGTCTCTGGCCCTGGAAGCCGGCAGCGATGGCGTTATGGCCGACGGATTCTTCAATGAAGCCTGCGGGCAGGTTCTTGTTGCCCTGGATCAGATCCTTGATGATGCAGTACATCTTGATCGTGAATTCCCACTGCTTCTCTTTTTCTTCCTTTGTAAACTTGATGCGGCGCTTTTCGCCGAGGAAGTCGACGTATTCGGGGTTGTCGTCGCGGCCTTCTTTGCAGTGCTCCTTCGTCCAGGCCAGTGCCTTTTCATAGGCCTCATGGTCGTAGATGCCCTCTTCCATGCGGCGGAGGATCTCGACCTCGTCAACGGACTCCACGCGCAGGCCCAGATACTCCTCCATGAAGTTCTGATCCATGATGGAGCCGCCGATGCCCATGGTGACGGAGCCGATCTGCAGATAGCTCTTGCCCCGCATCGTCGCGACTGCGACAGCGGCACGGCCGAAGCGCAGCAGCTTTTCCTTCACGTCGTCGGGGATTTCCGTGACCTGGTCGCGGTCCTGCACCTCATGGCCGTAGATGCCGAAGGCAGGCAGGCCCTTCTGGGCGTGGGTCGCCAGAACAGAGGCCAGATACACAGCGCCCGGCCGCTCGGTGCCGTTGAAGCCCCAGACGCCCTTGATGGTCATGGGGTCCATATCCATCGTCTCGGAGCCGTAGCACCAGCAGGGGGTAACGGACAGGGTGATGGCGACGCCCTCGCGCTTGAATTTCTCGGCGCAGGCAGCGGATTCCGGCACGCGGCCGATGGAGGTGTCAGCCATGACGACCTTCACAGGCTCGCCGTTGGAATAGTACAGATTTTCCTCAAACAGCTTCTTCGCGGCCTCGGCCATGGCCATGACCTGATCTTCCAGACTCTCGCGCAGCTGCATCGGGCCGCGGCGGCCATCAATGATGGGGCGGATGCCGATTACGGGGTATTCGCCGATATAACGATTCTTAGCCATACAACAAACTCCTTTACGCTTATAGAATGTCATTTCATACGCCCTTCCGGGCGGGACTTACAGGTTGGAAAGCTTCGCCTTGAGGCGCAGCAGCTTTGCGGGCGACGCGTCGCCCGTGAGCCGCGCCAGCAGCAGCTCTGCCGCGCGCAGGCCCATTTCATCCATGGGCTGCTCGACAATTTCAAGCTTGGGCGAAACGATGGAGCACAGGTCGACGTTGTCATAGCCGATGAAATCCACCTCGTCCGGCAGGGCCACGCCGCGCTCATGCGCAGCCATGATCGCGCCGAGCGTCATGTCGTAGTTGGTGACGAATACGGCGGTCGGCGGCTGCGGCATATTGAGAAAGGCGCTGAACAGACGCGAGCCGGATTCGAGATCGTAGTTCCCGGCGGCAATGAGCGCCTCATCGACCGGCAGACGGTAATCCGCCAGCACGCGGCGGTAGCCCACGGTGCGCTCCCGCGCGGTGGAAATGGTCTGCGGGCCTGCGATAAGGCCGATGCGGCGGTGTCCGCGGCCGATCAGATGCTCAACGGCCATATAGACCGCGTTCAGATTGTCGACCACGACGGTATCATACTGCGCATTTTCCAGCGACCGGTCGATCAGCACGACAGGGATCGTGCCGACGCGGACGCGAAGCTCTTCGGCGGTCGCGTGCTCCGGGACGTAGACGATGCCGTCGACGTGATAGCGCGCAAGAAACGCAAGCTTGCCGAGCTCCTGCTCCCGGTCAAAATCATAGCTGCATACGAAGCATTCATAGCCGCTGCGCCGCAAAATCAGCTCCAGCGACGCGACCACACGGCCAAAAAAGGGACTTGAGATCGTCGGCAGCAGCACACCGACTGTCATGGAGCGGTTGGCCTTGAGGCTGCGGGCAAACACGTTGACGGAAAAGCCCAGCTCCGCGACCGCCGCGTCGATCGCAAGGCGGTTCTCCTCGCGGACGTTGCCGCCGTTGAGATATTTGGAAATGGTGGACAGCGAAAGCCCGGTCCGGCGGGCGACGTCCTTGATCGTTGACATTGGCTGCTCCTGTTTGCACATAACGTTTCGCTTTTTCTTCATTGTACTCTATCCATGCTTTCCGCGTCAAGAAGCAGTTCGCTCAAATTTTCCCGCTGTTTTTGTGGAAAACGCGCAAGCCGCCGCAAGATAGTCCGCTTCTCCCCTGCCACATTTCCCCCGTTCTATCGCGAAACGTTTTGTCTTTCGGCTTTCACAATTTGCGCCGCTCCGGTATCCGGCCGTCAGGGCTAGGATCACCAGCTCATTGTCTTGGATCAGGCAGATCAAACGACAATCCTCCATCCGATAGCGCCATTGTCCGCTGCGTATATCGGTCCAATCGCTTAAATTCTTTTTCAAAATGCTCCGTTGTCTCAACTGTATATCGGTCAGAAAATAGCATACATTTTGTCACGCCTCTAAAAATGGGCGCAAAAAAGCCCGGAAGTCGTTGAAACTTCCAGGCTTTTCGCAGCGGCATCTTTTTTGGTGCAGCTTGATGGTGGACCTGAAGAGACTCGAACTCTCGACCTCTCGGATGCGAACCGAACGCTCTCCCGAATGGTTCAGATATATGCACCCAAAATTCTTAGAAAATAGCAAAAATATAGGAATATTGAGAAAACCAAGTGATATGTCCTTTTTATACAAAGGCACTTTTTCGGCTGCCCCGCAGCAAGGAAAAGTGTCTTTTGTATTACGGTCATAATTTTGAGGATGCAACGCAAACGGCTGGCGAATGAGCTATTTTGCTGTTTGTAATTATTGAATACCTGATTTGTAAAGAAGCAAATTAAAGGACATTTATGCAAAACATAAATGTCCTTTTTCTATTGTTCAAATTCCGCATGTCGAGGTGATTTTTATGCAATCGCAAGTCAATTTCTCCTACTTTTACGGCGAAGAATCTGAGCAGTTCAGTTACTTCCGGATTCCCAGATTGTTGGTGCGCAGCAAAAGGTTCAAAACGCTCTCCACCGACGCAAAGCTGCTTTACGGCCTGATGCTCGACCGCATGGGGTTATCTGCCAAACACGGCTGGTATGATGAGCTGGGGCGCGTTTACATCTATTACACACTCGACGAGATTCAGACTGACCTCATGTGCGGACACAACAAAGCGGTCCGACTCTTGGCCGAGCTGGATACCGGAAAAGATGGTTTTGGCCTGATCGAGCGCGTGAAGCAGGGGCAAGGCCGTCCAGCAAAGATTTACGTCAAAAAATTCACCACGACCGATGTACCGGAAACTCCCCTTTCTGCGCCCATTTCAGACTTCCCGGATTCGGAAATTCAGACTTCCCAAAATCAAACTTCCAGACTTCCGCTTTTGGGAAGTCAAGACTTCCCAAAACGGGAAGCAAGTTATTTAGATAATATCTATCCTGAGTTTAGCTATCCTGATCCATCTATCTATCCGGCGCAAGCGCCGCCGGGAAATGGAGATCGATTGATTGAGCGATGGAGTTTGAAAGAGCGTGTCAGAAGTCAAATCGAATATGACGCGCTCTGTACGCAGTACGCCGCCGAGGATGTGGACGCGCTGGTGGAGCTGATCTCGGAAGTCCTGAGCAGTACCGCCGACGCTGTCCGGCTGGGAAAAGAACAAATCCCCATCGAGATCATCAAGGAGCGGTTCCGGCAGCTCACACAGATGCACGTTGCCTACATTCTGGACAGTCTGCGGACAACCACAACACAAATCAATAATATCAAAGCCTATCTTCTGACCGCGTTATACAACGCGCCGACGACGATGGGCTTTTTCTATTCCGCACAGGTGCGGCACGATTTCGGCAGAAAATAGGTCTCACGGTGAGACGTATTTTTTGATATAAAAATTCAATTTTGGAGGTAACACATGGCAGAAGAAAAAGCACGCGACCCGACGAAGCCGGAGATCAAGCCGGTCAACATCCCGCTTGCCAAAATCCACGACCTGCCCGGCAGCGTATTCGCACCGCCGAGTCCGAAAAGTCTTGAAGCATTGACGAGCAGCATCGTTCTCAGAGGCGTACAAGAGCCGGTTATCCTGCGGCAGCGCGAGGATGGCGAGTTTCAGATCGTTTCCGGCAACCGCCGCCGCAAAGCCAGTGAGCTTGCGAAGAAAACAGAGATTCCCGCGTTCATCTATGATATGACGGAAAAAGAGGCGCGGGATTTCCGTTTGCGCGGCAATGCGAAAGGCACACCGCCCGGAAAGCTGCTGCCCGAAAGTGAGATCGGCAAGAAACGTGAAGCACCCGCAAAAACGCCGGACAAGGCTGCGGAAAATAAGACACCGGTTACGCAGCCAAAGCCGTCTGAAAAGGCCGCCGAGGTAAAAGTCGCACCCACACCAGCGCAGAAGAAACAGGATGAAAAACCGAAAGCGGCTGCACCTACGGAAAAGGCTGACGCAGACGGCAAAACTCCGGTCATGCCACCGAAATCGCCAGACAAGGCCGCTGATGCAAAACCTGCGCCAACGCCGGAGGCGAAGATTGATGCAGACGGAAAGAAACCGGGAGAAAAGCCGAAAGCGGTTCCGTCTCTGGAAAATGAGGATGCAGACGGTAAAAAACCGGATATATCTCCGAAACCGCTTGAAAAGCCAGCCGAGATAAAACCAACGCCCACGCCGGAGCAGAAAAAGCCGGAGGACACGCCGAAAACGGCTGCACCTACGGAAAAGATTGATGCAGACGGAAAGAAACCGGGCGTACCGCAGAAGCCATCTGAGAAGCCTACTGAGTTCAAGTCCGCACCGGTGTCCGAGCCGAAAAACCCGGAAGAAAAACCGAAAACGGACGCGCCCACGGAAAAGGCCAGTACAGACAGCAAGGGTTCGACCACACAGTCGAAGCCGCAGGAAAAGGTCGTAGAGGTCAAACCGGCCCCGGCAGTTATGCCCGGTCCCGCCGCTCTCGGTCCGACCGGAACAAAAATCACAAAGATTTTTGACGAGCGGCTGATGCCCCCGGACGAACACGCCATGAAAGATCTTCCGGTTCCGAAAGATGGAGAATCCTATTTCATCACGCTCCACCCTGCATATCTGGAAAAATCTGAGTTCAACACCGTTTCCGTAGACACAAACAGCGACGATTACAAGGAGCTGAGAAAATCTATCGAGCTGAACGGCGTGAAAGACCCGGTTCTGACCAGAATCAATCCCAAGGGCGGCTTGGAAATCCTTTCAGGCCAGCGGCGGCACATGATCGCGCGAGAGCTGAATTATCCGGTTCCGGCCATCATCCAGAAAATCGACGACAACGACGCGATGATCCTCGTTGCGGACAGCAATCTGCATCGACCGCATATTTCCACATACGATCTTTCGCGGACGCTGCGCAATAAAATGACCGCGATGAAACGCAAGGCAGGACGGAAGAAACGCGGCGTACCGGGTGCGGACGAGCTGCAAAGCGACGCGATGCTGGCAAAAGAAATGGGTATCAGCACCAGCAAACTGAACCGAATTATCCGCCTTTCCGAAGCAACCAAAGCTGTCTGCGATGCAGTGGATGATAACTCGCTGGAATTGTCGATTGCATCAGATTTGTCATTCCTGTCTCCAGAACATCAAAATGCAGTCATTGATCTGGTGGGTCTGAACCTGAAACCAACGGTCAAACGTGTGCAGCGTTTAAGAGACGCAGAGAAACGCGGAAATCTGGACGATAAGACGATGCGGGCGATTCTGGAGGACAAAGATATTCAGCCGGTCAAGCCGCCTGAGCCGCCGAAGCCAGCGCCGACGCAGCCAGACCCACCGTTTCCGGTTGCGTCAATGGTAACACCCAACGTGTCGCCAGCACCGGCACCGGCCACGGGCACATCACCTGTCACGCTGGCACCGCCGAATATGAAGCCGGTCATGCCGGAACCGCCGAAACAGGAAAACACCGCGCGGCCACCCGCAACGCAGACGGTGGAAAAGCCGGAGACTGCACCAACGTCAGTCAGCAACGTCATTCCGATCTCCGCAGAGAGCAAGCAGCCGGGCGACTCCAAAGCAGCGGACGATGAACCGATTGAGTTTAATTCGCCGCGTGAAAATTTGTATTCGCTGAAAGTCACGTTAGGTGGAGATCGACTGCGCAGATACTTCCCGGACGTTACAATGCCTGCCTTGGCAATTACTGAGAGTATCTATTCTGCGTTGGAGGAACGCCGACAGCGCGAAGCACGGATGAAGCAAAAAACGGAAATTCTGCATCCGAGCAAACCCATCCCAACACGCTGATATGCACCACAAATCATTACTGCACCGCCTGGTGGTGCCGCCCTGACAATTATATTTAGGAGGATTCACACATGAATTACCACCCCAAGCACAAATCCAACTCGCGCACCGCCGTCTGGATCGGTGCTGGCGTTCTCGCCGCCGTTGCCATCGGCGCGATCATTTTCATCATCGTTACGCTCCGCTCTCCCATGACAAAGGAAGAAGCCCGCGCCAAAGCTGGAATCGTTTATGATTCTTCCGCCATTGAGGGCGGTTGGGATAACCTTTCGCCGGAGGAGATCGAAGCACGTCTGAACGAAAAAGTAGCCGAGGGCATGATTAACATTTCGGCCAACACTGCCCCAATCTTTGAGGACGGTTCTTCGGAGGGAAACTTGATGCTCGTAAACGAGAGCATCAATAATTATCCACAAAAGGTCCAGATTGTCCGCAATGACACGGGGGAACAGATTTACGAATCCGGCGCTATCGCCGTCGGCAGCAAAATCGAACGCGCGAAGCTGGATGTTGTTCTCCCCGCTGGTACATACGAATGTACCGCGTATTTTCACAACTTGGACCCCGAAACCGGCGATATTATCGGCACGGCTGGGGCCATCATCACAATCACCATCAAGAATTAAATTTTCAAAACAACAAAGGAGTATTTTACCATGAAAAACACCAAGAAGATCGTTTCCCTCGTTCTCGCAATTTGTATGCTCGCATCCCTCGCCATTTCTGCTTCTGCTGCCAACACCGTTGACGCATCCGGCGGCACTGGCACTTCGTCTGTTACCCTGTCCAGCACCGCAGACGGAAGCCTTGATGGTGATCCCTCGGCTACTAAAATGTCCGTAGTCGTGCCGACTGTGTTGCCCATCGCCGTTGGTACGGACGGTTCCGTTGCGACCGCTTCCGACGCGAAGATCATTAACAACAGCTATGGCGCTGTCAAGGTCAATTCCGTGAGCATCGAAGCCGCGCAGGGTTGGTCGCTGGCCGCGTTCGGCAGCAAGGACACCCTCGCCCATGAGAAAGTTAACAGCAACAAGTTCGGTTTCCAGCTCGCCATCGGCGGCGGTGCTGCTGCGGCGACTGATAACAAGAACGCCAGCAAGCAGACGCTTCTTGATACTGCCATTGAAGGCTGCTACATGAGCGGCGTGGGCGACACCTCCGCAAACTCCATCGGGATTAGCTATGACGCCATCGTGACGCCGGTTTCCGAGGCGGTCACGAACACCGCAATCGCAAGCGTCCTGTTCATCATCGCTTGGGATGCGGTCTAATTCAATCGCCTATCGCACAGGGGAACGCCCAAAGCGTTCCCCTTACCTGATTCTACAAGGAGGACTTCAAAATGAAATGGAAAAGAATCCTCGCAATGATCCTCACCGTCGCGTCGTGCCTGTCGTTGGCAGTCAGCGCGTCGGCGGCAAACACCACGGCGCGGAAAGCTACGGATTTTAAGGACTACGATGCAAAATCTTGGTATGCCGAAGCCGTGAGCGCAGCCGTGGATAATGGCTTGCTTTACGGCAAATCCAGCACCATTATTGACCCCAATGGAGCGATGACCCGCGCGGAAATGGCTGCGATCATCAACAGGTCTTTCGGCTGCTACGTGAAAGCCGACATTTCCAAGTACAAGGACGTTTCCAAAGACA
>OLSK01002529.1_pt1 | contig 11383 bp, 5 predicted proteins | sample 1672781 | NCBI WGS metagenome assembly OLSK01 (sample SAMEA3136723, study PRJEB25190) | human gut metagenome | biome: human gut; feature: human-associated habitat; material: faeces | place: Austria | collected 2013 | reverse complement strand
TATACAAAAAAAGATGTTGGCGAAGTTCACCAACATCAAAAAGTATAGAGCCAAAATAAAAAAAGATGATATCCCGCCATTTAGAGCAGGAAAAAGTATCCATACTTTTTCCTGCTCTTTTTTGCTTCTCAAGGTATTATTTTACCAATCTATCGGTAAAAAAAGGTTTTCTTCTAATAATAGAATCATGGATAATTTTAGTGTGGGGATTTTATGATGTTTGGGGGGATGTATGAAAAATAAGAGAACCGTTGATTTTTGTAAGTCATCGTTTCGATGAGTGGCTGCACTTGAATGAATAAGAAAAAACAATGCCTTAAGATAAGATGATTTTAGATAGGCTCATGATGTTAGAACTAGAAAGGGGGACAGAACATTTGCAAATGAAAAATTTTAGAACAATAGCCACTTCGCTCTTATTATTCCAACACTGCCTTTTTCCAGTCACCATTTTTGCAGAAGAGGCACCAGTTGAAATTGACACGGAATTGGTTCAGCGTTTACAAGAGCAAAATGAACTACCAACGATCGAAAGCAACCCTCCAACGACTGAATCGACCGCAGAAGAACCTGTACATACGGAACCTGCTGAAGTACCAACTACAGAGGATTCGAATCCAGAACAACCAGAACAACCAGAACAACCAGAAACAGTAGAGACTACGGAACCACCTATTCCGGAAACATCTGAAGAAACAGTAGAGACGACCACTCCTTCTGCAGAAGACGGGAAAGAAAGTAGTGAAGGAAATGGACTACCTTCGCCAGTTTTGCCAAAAGAGGAGGAAACAGAACAGCTGATGGTCTTGCCAGAAGCGATGCGGATGAGCACTTACTCGTTACCTAACCTTAACGAATATCGCCATCATTTAGTCGATAATGGAAGAAGTGCTTATATTGAGGGTAAGATGCAGAGAGTTACGAATAGAGAATTGACTTTAGGAGAAGGAGCAGGAGCAGTTCAAAGATTTACAGTCACTTTTGATGCGTATACGATGGTGCAAGCTCCGGGAAATGGTTGGATCTCTTGGATTGCTAGTAATTTGAGCACTGCGCCTGATTTTTATTTTCAGCAGATGTATTATGGAAATCATCCATCCTTCTCAAATCCATATACGTTGAATAATCTGAGGGGGTCCGGTGTGCCGTCTTATTTGTCTGTTACGGCAACACCTACTATTAGTGGTCGTCAAGTGACAATCGATGTGCTGATCATAAGGATGAAAACTACCACTGTTGATACGAATGAAAAGGATACTATACGTCTTTTAGGAAATTTAACAATGGGGACAACTGCTGTTGCACCACAGGTCAATAACTACTCCAAAAAAATCGCAGATGTGAATTATCCTGATGCAGTTATCGGAGAGATCATCGTGAAAAATCCAAAGCCATCTGCTGCGATCAAAGACAGCGTTGATGTAGAAGCTACTAGGAACGCTTTGTCTCAAGATACGATCAAATCATGGTTTACTACACTGCCGTCTAATTCGAATGACTACACGTTTTCCGCAACAGGTCCAGCTAGTTGGGCACCTGGCGCAACAGGAACTGCTACAGTGGTTATGAAACATAATTCGAATGGTTCGACACAAACATTCACTACTCGGTACACTGTTAGAGACACGCAAAAGCCAACCGCTAAATTCAAAAATGCTGAAATTGAAGCACGAAGAACTGGGGGGTGGACACGAGAAGATTTATTGAAATTCATTGATGGAAATTTACAGGATAACTGGAGCTTGCCAGAAAATATCCGGATCGAAGCAACAGATAATGATGGGATTTATCCACTTGCAGGAAGATCCCCTCGGGATACTTGGGCTTACGTAGATATTTATGATGAAGCTGGAAATAAATATGGTGAATATGTAGAATTTAAGATAGTGGATAAACAAGCACCAAAAGTAACTGCAAAAACTGATGTTGAGGTTGAAGCTCGTAGAAGTGGAGAACTTAGCCAAGCAGAGCTACGTCAATTCGTTACAAACATGAGCGACAACTGGACATTACCAGAGAACTTGAAAATTCATTTATTCGGTGCTTCTTCTGGTAACCCAGTATCCATTGCCGGTAGGGCACCATTTTCTTCTAATGTACACGGCCGCATACGTTTGGAGGATGAAGCAGGGAATAAGTCATCAAATATTGGCGTGGGCACAACGATACGTATTGTGGACACCCAAGCACCGACAGGAACCGTAAAAAGCGATATTACAATTGAAGCTCGCAGAAGTGGCGATCTTAGTCAAGCAGAGTTACGAGGATTTTTCTCTACGATGAGCGATAATTGGACATTGTCAGAAAATATGAAAGTACATTTCCTTGATGGAAACGGAACGGCAACAACAATTGCAGGTAGAGCACCAGGTACACATGATTTTTACCTTCAATTAGAAGATGAAGCCGGGAATAAGTCAGCACGAACGAGTGTGACGATAAGGATTGTAGACACCCAAGCACCGACAGCTACAGTCAAAACTCAAGGAGTTGAAATTGAAGCCCGCAGAATTGGAGATTGGACACGAGCCGATTTATTGAAATTCATTGATGGCGATTTACAGGATAACTGGAGTTTGCCAGAAAATATTCGGATCGAAGCAACAGATAACAATGGGATTTATCCGCTTGCAGGAAAAGCACCTGGTAATACTTGGGCTTATATTGATATTTATGACGAAGCTGGAAATAAAAATGGCAACTATGCAGAATTCAAAATCGTAGACACCCAAGCACCGACAGGAACATTGAACACCGTAGTGCCTACCTTTGAGTATCGTACCCAAGGCGATTGGAGCAGAGAAGAACTGTTGACTTTCTTTAGTGGTGAACTTTCTGATAACTGGTCAGAGCCTAAAAATATCACAGCTACAATGGATCGATTCATCGTAGATTTTTCACCAAGTGTCAACTTGCAACAAGCAACATTGACTTTGACCGATGAGGCTGGAAACAAGCAAGCTTATCCTGTTCAATTTTTATTGACGTCTTTTGTGATTGAACCCAACGTACTTATCCAAGCACAACGGCTCCCAGCACTATCGAAAGAGACGATCAAGTCGTGGTTTCAAGGATTACCAAGTATGGTTGATGATCATTATGATTTTTCCACACCTGAATCAGCGAATGGCTGGGAACCAGGAAAAACGGGTCAAGCAAATGTTACGATCCGTAGCAAATTAACCAATGCAACACAACAGAAAGCAACAAACTATACAGTCGTTGATACGCAGGCACCTGAAGGAACAGTAAAATACAGACAGACATTTGAAGCAAACCGATCACGGGATTTCACACAAGAAGAATTGCGTCAGATTTTTCAAAGTTTGTCGGATAATTGGAGTCTGCTTGAGAATATTAAACTGAAAACAAGTAATTTGTCTATGTTAAGTCCCAATCATTCAGGGAATCATTATATATTAAACATTACTGCGACTGATGAAGAGAAGAACAGTAACGTTTTTGAGAGAGTTGCCGTTGTGATTGAGGATACGCAAGCACCAACTGCAACAATCAAAGGAGAAACAATCGCTGTCGAAGCTCGCAGAACTGGTGGATTGACGCGTGAAGAACTTCTTCGATTTGTAGATGGCGGTCTTTCGGATAACTGGTCACTCCCTGCTGATATTTCATTGGCAGTAGTCGTACCTCAAGGAACTGGTTATGTTGCGGTGGATGTCAATCAAAAACCAGGAACAGTCATTACAGGACATTTATTATTGACGGATGAATTCGGAAATCAAACGATCCCTGGTCCAAAGAATCAAGTAAGTTTAAACATTCGCGATACGCAAGCGCCAACAGGAACTGTAAAAGGTGAGGTGGAGATTGAGGTTCGCAGAAGTGGCGATCTTAGCCAAGCGGAACTACGAGGATTTCTCACAACAATGAGTGATAATTGGACGTCACAAGGGAATATAAAAGTTCACTTAGTTGATGCAAATGGAGCAGTAGCAACTGTTGCCGGTAAGGCGCCAGGTACGCACACTTTTTATCTCCAATTAGAAGATGAAGCAGGGAACAAGTCATTAGGGATGAGTACATCGATCCGTATTGTAGATACCCAAGCACCAACGGGAATTGCAAGAGATAATGTGGAAGCAGAAGCCCGTAGAAGTGGCAATCTCAGCCAAGCAGAGCTACGTTGGCATGTCATGTTGATAAGTGACAACTGGACATTAACAAATAATGTAAAAATACATTTAGTCGATGCAAACGGCGTAGCAACAACCGTGGCGGGTAAAGCGCCAGGTACGCATAATTTCCACCTTCAACTAGAAGATGAAGCGGGGAATAAGTCATTAGTGATGAGTGTATTGATACGCATTGTAGATACACAACGCCCTACAGGAACCATGAAAGATAATATCGAGGTTGAAGCTCGTAGAAGCGGAGACCTTAGCCAAGCAGAGTTACGGAAAATGTACACGACGATGAATGACAATTGGACGTTGCCAGAAGATATGAAGGTTCAGTTATCCTTCTATGATGGGATAACAACTGTTGCTGGCATAGCACCAGGAAAAACAGTAACGGGCGTATTTCGATTAAAAGACGAAGCAGGAAATCAGTCATTTCCAATTGGAAGCTTGATACGCATTGTCGACACCCAAGCACCAACTGCGACAATCAAAACGAAGGGCGTGGAAATCGAAGCACGAAGAACGGGCGAATGGACACGCGAAGATTTGTTGAAATTCATTGATGGCGATTTGCAGGACAACTGGAGCTTGCCGGAAGATATTCGAATTGAAGCAACTGATAATCATGGCATCATACAACTTGCTGGAAGAGGTCCTGGTGATAACTGGGCGTACATCGATATCTATGATGAAGCTGGAAATAAATATAGTAGATATGCAGAATTCAAAATCGTGGATACCCAAGCACCAACAGGCACATTGAACACTGTGATACCTACTTTTGAGTATCGTACCCAAGGCGATTGGAGCCGAGAAGAATTGTTGACGTTCTTTAGTGGTGAACTTTCCGATAACTGGTCAGAACATAAAAACATCACAGCTACAATGGATCGATCCATCGTAGATTTTTCACCAAGTGTCAGCTTGCAACAAGCAACATTGACATTGACCGACGAGGCAGGAAACAAGCGGTCTTATCCTTTTCAATTTTTCTTGACGTCTTTTGTGATTGAACCTAATGTACTTATCCAAGCACAACGGATGCCTGCGCTATCGAAAGAGACGATCAAATCATGGTTCCAAGGGTTACCTAGTATGGTCGATGAGCATTATGATTTTTCCACACCAGAATCAGCGAATGGCTGGGAACCAGGGAAAGCAGGTCAAGCAAATGTTACGATCCGTAACAAAGTAACAAATGCAACACAGCAGACAACAACAAACTATACGGTCGTTGATACGCAATCCCCAGAAGGAAGAGTTAAAACAGCCAGAGTGACGATGGAAGCAGATCGATCGAGGAATTTCACGCAAGAAGAATTGCGTCAATTTTTTGAAGAGTTATCAGATAACTGGAGCTATCTCGAAGACATCACTTTGAAGAGCTCAGGTAGTTTATCTTCACTAGGTCCAAATACTGCAAATAACCATTATATATTAGCAATCACAGCAACGGATGAAGAAAAAAATAGCAAACGTTTTGAAAGAGCATTGGTTCGGATCAACGACACAAAAGCGCCAACGGGAACTGTAAAAAATGAGCATATGGATATCGAAGCTCGTAGAACTGGCGATTTAAGCCAAGATGAACTTCGCCAATTTTTTACGTCCGTAAATGACAACTGGACATTATCTAAGGATATAAGATTCCATTTAGTCAATGCAGACGGATCAGCAACATCTATTGCAGGGATGAATCCAGGAACTTCGCTTGATGCGTATATCCAACTGGAGGACGAAGCAGGCAACAAGTCTTCACCAATGAAGATATCAGCAAACATTGTGGACACAACAGGGCCACAAGGAAAACTGAAAGAAAATTTAGCCTTCCAAAAAGGGAGTGCAGAACCAAATGCAAGAGATTATTTAGATGGGGAACCTTCCGATAACTGGACGGCACCTGAAGCAATCAAAGTAACGGTAGCCTATGAAAATAATGCGGATTTCACTGATTTAACAGTAGGAACGCATAAATTTGTCCTTACTTTAGCGGATGAATATGGGAATACAACAGATCTTTCAGGTGAGTTAGAGATCCAAATGAATTTGAAAGGATATATCGATGTGACGATCCCAGCACGTATTTCTTTTGCTGAAAGTAAAGAAAGTGGTGGAATCGTATCACCAAAATATCAAATCCAAAACAACTCTAATGAAGAACTGACTGTGTCAGTGGCGTCTATGACAAGTCAGTCTCAAACAGAGAAGCTAACAGACATCGATCTTTTAATGTCGAATAACTACAACGATGCTACGATTCCTTTGATTGAGAACGGTCAAAATCTATCACAGAAAACAGAGTTAGTGACTTTACCGAAAAAGACAAGTTCCTTTGCCTTTTCACTTTACGGTACAGTAGGACAAAACTTTGATTTTGATAGTTTGACTGATCCGTTGAAGCCGCAGTATGCTTTACAATTCAATTTTGCGATAAACTAACATTGTTAAAAGGTGTGTGATCACTTGTGGTCACACGCTTTTTTTGTACGTTCATTTGTACGTTCAAGAAAATGTATTTCCTTTCCTTAATGATACGGAAGTTTTTATTTTGAAAAGCAAACGCTTACTCTGTAAACTCTTAGATAGAAAGAATAAAACATAAGGAGTGGAGAACAATGAAAAAAGCATTGATTATTTGCGCAGCAGGGATGTCATCTTCTATGATGGCGTCAAAGGCAACAGAACTATTTAAAGACAAAGGCGAAGACATTATGGTGGATGCTGTTTCTGCTACCGAAGGTGATAAAATGATCAAGAACAGTGACTTTGATTTATTCTTGATTAGCCCTCAAACCACAATGTTTCTGGATAAATTTGTTAAACTAGGTAAAACGGTGGATAAACCAGTAGTAAGCATCCCATTTCAAGCTTATGTACCTATTCCATCTGGCATCCAAAATTTGGCAGGGCTAATTGAGGAGAATATTTAATTAGGAGTGGGTAAAGATGAAACAGATAGAAAAATTATTATTGAGACAGTTGATCGACCACCAAGGAGAATATGTCACCAGTCGGAGTCTCGCATCTGAATTGTCTTTATCTGATCGAACGATCCGTAATTACATGAAAGTGATCAAAGATGAAGTGGAAGAGCATGGCGGAAAACTATCTGCAAAACAGGGACAGGGCTACCAACTAGAAATCTTTGATCACTTGGAATTTTCTCGTTTTTTGAAGCAAAGGGAAGTTGCTTTTCGTAGTGATTTGCAAGTCACAGAATTTTTTGAATCAGAAGATCGACAAAAGTATCTTTTGAATAAGTTATTGCTGGAAGATGAAGCCATCTTCATTGAAGATTTAGAAGATGAATTATTCATCAGTCGTTCAAGTCTAGTCAATGATATTCATGAAATCAAGAAAAAATTACTGCCCTATGCATTGAGAATCAATTCGAAACCGCATCAGGGAATGTGGATCGAGGGGCATGAGCAAGACAAACGTCATTTTATCATGGATATATTTTTTGGGAACCATTATACCAATTCACTCAAAGAATATTTGGGAACGAGTCACTTTTTTAAAGAAATCAATATTGAAGAGTTAGTGATCATCATTTTGGATGAGATAAGAGAAGTGAATCTAAAAGTATCGGATTTTATCATCCAAAATTTAACACTGCATTTAGCATTAGCGATCAAGCGTGTCAGAGAAGGGTTTCATATCGAAGGAATCCCATTGACCGAAGATATTGCGAGTCGCTTAGAATTTCAGGTATCGAAAAATATAATGGAGCGAATCGAACGAGTAATGCAAGTAGTATTTCCAGAAGAAGAGGTGTTTTATCTAGCGCTACATTTGATGGCAAAATCGAATCGAGAGGAAAAGGTGACCGATCAAGAACTTCTAGCGGAGTTAACCGTTACATTGAATCAATTCGCTCAATTTTTTCATCGTCCGTTGAATGAAGACCATCAACTGAAAAACGGCTTGCTGAATCACTTGGCACCCATGCTCGTCCGACTAGAACGAGGAATCACGCTAGAAAATCCGTTGAAAGAAGAAATAATGAAAGAAGATCGGCAAGCGTTTGAACAAACAAAACAGCTTTTTAGCCAAATGCCGTTACTAAGTAATTATGAAATCAATGACGATGAGTGGGCATATCTAACGCTGCATATCATGGCAGCATTGGAAAAAATCAAGTCCACGCATAAAATCCATGCATTGATCATTTGTGCAACTGGCTACGGCAGTGCCCAATTACTCAAAAATCGAGTGTTGTCCGAATTTGGTGAAACGATTGTCGTAACGAATGTAAAAGGATATTACGAAATCAATGAAGCTGTATTGAAAGAAGCCGATATGATCATCTCTTCGATTGATTTATCTACCATGTTTTTCAAAATACCAGTTTTGCATGTCAGTGTCTTTTTGAATAGCCAAGATATTCAGAAAATTCGTGAAACGATTGCTGAATGTCTGCCTTGTCAGAGTATAAAGAAGGAAAGCATCAGTTTACCAGCTGAGAAAAAGCAACACTACTACCAACAGTTGCTTTCGGAAAAATGGTTCACTGTCTATGCACAACAACCAACAAAAGAAGAAGTGATCCAAGAATTGCTCCAACTTTTAGGACAAGAAGAAGCAAATGAATATCTTTTTGAAATGACGGAACAAATAAAGAGACGGGAGAAGATGGGGCAGATCATCTTTAGTGAGAATATCGTCGTTCCTCATCCTGCGATTCCTATCGGAGCAACTACTAAAATCGCGGTTGCCCTTATTCCAGGAGGCATGACTTGGGATGAACATGAAGGTATCCAGTTTGTATTTTTAGTCTCACCTTCTTTTATTGAAAACGAAGGGATTACTGTAGTGACCAAAGCAATCGTCCGTTTTATCGATCGGACTGATTTACAGCACCATATTTTAGCAACACCTACATTTCACAATTTTAATGATCAATTTAGCCAAATGGTCGAGTAAGGGGGAGAAAAAATGTCTGAAACTATCAGTAGTGAAGAGTTGCAAGTAACCGCTTTCGATATCATTCTTCATAGCGGAAATGCAAGAACGCTGATTCATGAAGGGTTCAAAGACATGCGTCAGGAAAAATTTGAAGAGGCAGATGAACAGCTGACTAAAGCCAATGAGGAGATTTTACAGGCGCACAAAGCACAAACGAACTTATTGAAGGAATACGCCAGTGGACAAAAAATCGAAATGGAGATCATCATGGTTCATGCACAAGACCACTTGATGACAACGATGACCTTACTGGAAGTGGCAACTGAGATGGCGTATCTGTATCAAAAACATTCATAAAGGGGTAAGTAAGATGGGAGATGCAGAAAAAAAACAATTGGAAATAGAGAAAAAACAGTTTAGTTTGAAAATCATGTATTTCAATCGTTATCTGATCATTCGTTATCTAACAGCGGGCTTCTTTTTTATGAATCTTTACTGGTTGATTATTCTATTAGTCAGCAAAAGTATTTTTCTGATTGTTCCGATTGGACTAATCGGTTTGATCTTGCCTGCTGTGGGTGAACAAATCCGGCTCTATCGACAACATCAAAACACTGTGCCACGAACAAAACGGTACTTTAAGTGGCAAGGGATCATGAACGGGCTACTCTGCGGTCTATTATTTACGCCGTTTTATACTTCAATGTTTCCGTTTATGGTCGATAATCTATATGGGAAATTAGGGATGATCGTATTTTTAGGGAGTGGGTGCCTGATTTGTGCTCTATGTCATAAACGTTTGGAAAGCATCCAAGTAAACAAAGATCGTCAGTATCAAAGGATCAAAACATTTGAACAAGCAGCGTATTTAGGAAAGGAGAGTAACTAATGTTTAATTTTTTGCAGAAGTACTTAATGGGTCCAATGGGGAAAATCGCTCAGTTTAAAATCGTTCGTGCTGTCATGGCGGCTGGGATGGCGTCTATCCCATTCACGATCGTAGGTTCCATGTTTTTGGTTTTGAATATTTTACCGTTGCCATTTCCGTTTCTTGAAGGTTTTTTCAATAGTACCTTTTTCAAAGTCAGTGATTTATATATGATCGTTAATACAATGACGATGGGGATCTTATCCATTTATTTTGCTATTGTTTTTGCTTATGAACTGACTTCGATTGAAAAAGAAGAACAAGGATTGAATGTCAATCCGCTGACAGGTGCATTATTATCCGTCTTCGCCTTCTTCATGTGTATTCCTGAAATGGGCTTGAGCGATGGAAAAGTTCGCTTGCTTGCAAGTGTGACAGATACTGAAACTGTAGTCAGTGGTATACGGATGGGCGCATTTGTTGAACGTTTAGGCACTTCAGGTATCTTTACAGCGATCATCATGTCGATCATTGCTGTTGAACTTTATTGTATGTGTGTCAAACGTAATTGGGTCATCAAGATGCCCGATGTTGTTCCGCCAGGTGTATCTCGTTCATTTACTGCATTGATTCCTACTTTTGTCATTGCATTTGCTGTAATGATCGTTAACGGACTTTTGATTGTATTAGGCACAGATATCTTTAAAATGATCTCGATCCCATTTGGTTTCGTTACGCAGTTGACAAATACTTGGCTAGGGATCATGGTCATCTATTTCTTGATCCATGCGTTATGGATCGTGGGGATCCATGGGGCAAATATCATCACTTCCTTCTTGACCCCAATCGTGTTAGCGAATATGGCAGCGAATGCACAAGGTGCTAACTTCCCACTAGCTGGAGAGTTCAACAACTCTTATGTAACAGTCGGCGGTTCAGGAGCGACACTAGGATTGATCATTTTCATTGCTTTCTTAGCAAAATCCGATCAATTAAAAGTGTTAGGGAAAGCTTCACTGGTGCCAGGAATCTTTAATATCAACGAACCGATTATTTTCGGGATGCCAATCGTGTATAACCCATATTTAGCTGTGCCATTTTTCTTAGCACCGATGGCATCTGCTTCACTTGCTTATTTCGCAATCAAATTTGAGATCGTAAAACCAATGTTAGCACAAATGCCTTGGCCTTCACCAGTTGGTATCGGAGCCTTCGTTGGTAGTGGTGGTGACTGGAAAGCGGCTGTGTTAGCTGTACTATGTGCAATCCTTGCTTTCTTTATCTGGTTGCCATTCATCAAATTCTACGACAACAAATTGTTGACAGAAGAAAGAGAAAAAGCTGCTGAATTAGCAGCAGCTGAATAACAAATTTTGTAAAAAGAGGTTGGGACAGAAGTGTTTAACTCCGATAAATAAGAAGAAATTAACGAAAATTGCTTTTCAAATTTTTGTTAATTTCGGCT
>OLSK01002520.1_pt1 | contig 11403 bp, 9 predicted proteins | sample 1672781 | NCBI WGS metagenome assembly OLSK01 (sample SAMEA3136723, study PRJEB25190) | human gut metagenome | biome: human gut; feature: human-associated habitat; material: faeces | place: Austria | collected 2013 | reverse complement strand
CGACATGGATCTTTGCGGATGAGTTTTATCTGCTGTTCCGCTATGAATACAGTGCGGACTTTTTCTACCGCCTGTACAAGCGTATCCGTAAGTATTCCGGATTTGTAACCGGACTTACCCAGAACGTTGAGGAACTTCTGAAATCCGATACCGCCCGCCTGATGCTGGCGAACAGTGAGTTCCTGATCCTTTTGAATCAGGCTACCACCGACCGGGATGAGCTGGCGGCACTTCTGAATATTTCAGACAACCAGTTATCCTACATCACCAATGTGGGTGCCGGCCATGGTCTGATCCGCTGTTCCGGAAATCTGGTGCCGTTTGAAAATTCGTTTCCAAGAAATACAAAACTGTACCGCCTGATGACGACCAAGCCGGGCGAAGCGTAAGAGCGGGACAAGCCGGGACTGGAGGTGAGAGATGAAGGATATCAAAACCAAAGAAGTTACAACAAAACCAAAGACCAAAAATCCTGCCTCCAGAATCCCCAAGGAGCTGATGCGGACGGCCATACTGGAGAGCAAGGAAAAATCCCAGACCATCGCAAATGCCAGGGACAATGACATGGGAGAACAGTCCCCATCCGAATATGCCAGTGGGAAAGTCACATCCGCAGAGGAATGGGCTGCAAGAAAGACAGGCAGAACTGTAACCAGAGCCGGAAAGACAGCCGCACAGACTTCCTACGAGAAGATCAAACAGAGAGCCGCTGGCAAAAAAGAAGCAGAAAAAGAAGCGGAGAAAGAAACCGCCAGAGGAACAGGGGACACACAGACCGCCGATCCTGCTAGCCGGGACACACCCGAGCAGAAGAGCCGGGAAGTACAGATTCAGAAAGCCCAGCGGCAAAAGGCGGTTTCAGATGCCGTCAAAACGAAAGAGCAGAAGATCCGGGCTGCCAGGGAGACACCAAGAATCCAGAACGGACAGGAGATAGCAGAAATGAAGCAGCTCTCCATCCGAGAACAGAGTCGGAAGAAGGAAGCAAAAGATACAGTAAGGCAGACCGCCATCCGTCAGAAACAGCCGGAAACCATTCGGATCAAGGAAAAACCAAGGAAACAGCCGGAGCCGAAAACCATACAGCGGCGTACTATTAAGACCGCCCCTCCATCTGTGAAGATCAGCGTCCAGCCAGAGCAGAAGCTCCGTGCGACCAGTTCCAACGCCCTGACGGTCCGGATGCAGAAGCAGATGGAACGAAGGGCAGCGAAGCAGGCGGCAAAGAAAGCTGCCATGCAGACTTCTAACAGCGTCCGCCGGATGCAGAAAACGGCAAGGGCAGGGCAGAATACCTTCAAGGCAGCCAAGGCCGCCGTGGAAGCGGCAGCGAAAACCGTGCAGTCCATGATGGCTGCACTGGGAGCCGCCGGAGCAGTTATCGTTCTTCTCTTGGTCATCATGGTTGGAATCGTTGGCGGTGCGGCATTTTCTGGAAGCTCGGAGAGCAGCGAAGCACTCAGCCAGGAAGTCCTTTCCTATACGGCAACCATACAGAAATATGCCAACCAGTACGGAATCCCCGAATATGTCTCCGTGATACAGGCGATCATGATGCAGGAATCCGGCGGCCGGGGAACCGATCCTATGCAGAGTAGTGAGTGTCCATACAACACCCGGTACGCAAACAGTCCAAATGCTATCCAGGATACAGACTACTCCATACAGGTAGGAATCCAGTATTATGCGGACTGCCTGAAGGAAGCCGGATGCACCAGTCCACAGGATATGGATAAGCTGAAGCTGTCCCTGCAAGGATATAACTACGGCAACGGATACATAACATGGGCGATACGGAAGTATGGCGGTTACAGTGCAGAAAACGCCCTGCAGTTTTCCAATGAGCAGGCAGTTTCACATGGATGGAGTGCCTATGGCGATCCAGAGTACGTTCCGCACGTCCTGCGGTATTATTCCAGCGGAGGATTGTTTGCCGGCCTGTTTGGTGGCAACGGACAGATTGTATCCGTGGCACTTACCCAGCTTGGAAATGAAGGTGGTCAGAAGTTCTGGTCGTGGTATGGCTTTGACAGTCATGTGGCATGGTGTGCCTGCTTTGCCAGCTGGTGTGGGGATCAGGCAGGACTGATCGAGAGCGGTAAGATGCCAAAGTTCTCTCTGTGCGATGACGGAATCGCATGGTTCCAGAGCAAGGAAAAATGGAAAAGCCGGGGATATTCCCCAGCACCCGGAACCCTGATCTTCTTTGACTGGAACGGGGACGGAACCTCAGACCATGTGGGAATCGTGGAGAAAACAGAAGGCAGTACCGTATACACCGTAGAAGGAAACTCCAGCAATGCCGTGAACCAGAGAAGCTATAATATTAATAACGGAACAATCATGGGATATGGTATACTTTGAAAATAAAAATATAAGTTATAACCTATGAAGAGAAATTTGATATGTACAAGTTGACTTTTTTATTTGATTGAAATTTTAATTTTATATGAAATGAAAAGAACCAGTGAGAGAATCGTTAAATTTCACTCACTGGCTCAATTCGTTTCAAATTTCTCGGACAATCGAGTTTGTCTTTGGCAATCCATGATAATGAGGGGGAGTTTGTGCTGCAAGTAAAAAAGAATTGCCCGGCACTTTATGAGGAAGTGATGGAACTGTTTAACGGGCTGTCAGAAGAACAGGAAAATGACAAAAAAGGATTTCTGGATAAATATGGCGATCATTACAGCGAGATTGAGACCTCGGAAAAGAACCGGGAGAGATATGAATACAGGAAATGTCAGTCATACAGCGATCCGGACGGGATAAAAGGACTTCAGGAAGAACCCCCTCATGTTGCAAGTGTAGGAAGGATGTTTCAGGTGCGTATCATGCAGGTCCAGGATGAATTTGGGAATGATATCATACCGTGCCTGACGGATTTTTTGGAGAAAGGGAGCAGGAAACAGCAAAAGCCAAAAGCCGGGGATGAACTGGGGAATGACATACAATGGGCAGGCCTTGTGTCAAGCAGATCGTTGACAGCAGAAGAAATGCTGGAATACAAAAGACAGCATTGGACTGTAGAGAACCGACTTCACTATGTATTGGATGAAACATTTGGTGAGGATAAAAGTACGATAAAAAAGGGGAAAAATACAATGTCTACCTTGCGCAAATGTAGCTACAACATAGTACGGCTGCTTCAAATGAAAGATCAGAAAGGAAGGGAATATGTACCAGATATTATTGACGATATCTGCGATGATTTAGAAATTGACTTAAGAATGATCTTCAGTCCGATACCAAGCTTCTACTGATATTGAACATTGACAGCAAAACCCCAAAAACGGATCAACAGGGATTTTATGCCCTTTTTTAGATAGAAAATACAAACAATGCATTGTATTAATGAGAATTAAATATGACATCAGGTTCAATTCTTTCGTGAAACAGCCCTAAAAGAGAAAAGTAGCCTCTTGACAAATAAATCTTCTCTGCTATAATAAAAACAGTGTTTTCGATACGACGTTTTAAAAACAATGTTTTGATAAGAAGGGGAGATGAAAGATGGCAAGCAGGGTTGAAGGATTTGACAAGAAAATTCTTGCCTGCGCAAAAGAAGAATTTTTGGAAAAAGGCTATACGGATGCTTCAATACGGACGATTGCCCAAAATGCTGGTGTCAGCACCAGCACAATATATACGCGGTATTCAGATAAAGAGGGATTATTTCGATTTCTTGTGGAACCAGCAGCTAACGGGCTGAAAGAGTTGCTGCGGCAGTCATTAAATGGTTTTTCTTCTTTGACGGAGTGCGAGCAGAACGAAAAAATTATGGAATACTCAGATCGTGGGTTTGAAGGTGTGATTGCATATATCTATGAGTATTTTTCTGAATTTAAGCTGCTGATTACCAGAGCACCGGGAAACTACTATCAGGATTTTTTAGAAGGATTAGTAGAACTGGATACGGGCTGCACAAAAAAATTCTTGATTCAAGCTGGAAGTAAAGCTCTGGCAGAGGGACGCATTACAGATGGATTTTTACACGTTGTTTCCAGTGCTTTTTACTCCGGCATCTTTGAGGTAGTAATCCATGATATGCCGATGGAAGAAGCAAAGAAGTATATCAATGAATTGCGCTCTTTTTATGGGAATGGCTGGAAAGAATATTATCGAAAATAGGAAAGAAGGTGTGAAGGAAATGCAGAAAACAAAAGACTTTTGTGTGGACGAAAGCGGATGGATACACTGCCCTTTTTGTAAATGCAGAACGCGGACAAAGATACGAGCAGACACTTCACTAAAGAACTTTCCAATATTTTGTCCCAAATGCAAACAGGAATGTTTGATAGATGCTGACAATATGAAAATACGATTATCAGTAGTGCCAGACGCTAAGACGCAGAGCCGATAATTTGTTTGTGTAAATCACATGACAGATTATCGGCTTATTCTTTTGAATAAGAGTTAGCAAAATCTAACCGAAGGAGGGATTTATATGAATCAGTCGCAGGGCGGCAATCCATTTGGCAGGCTTGTAGAGTTTGCAAGACCGCATAAGACTGGCTACATCGTTTCTGTTGTTCTTGCTGTGTTGGGAGTTGCCTTTGGCATTGTTCCCTATTTTGCAACAGCCAGAATGACGATTGAGTTGCTCTCCGGGAATCGGGATTTATCATTTTATATGATGTGGTGTTTGATTTCCGGCGGTGGCTTTATCCTAAAAGCGATATTGATGGGGATTTCCACAAGGGCATCCCATGAAGCAACCTTTGCAGTGCTGTCCGAGGCAAGGAGGAAAATTGCCTCAAAACTTACCAGAGTGCCGATGGGCTATATTCTCAACACTCCGTCCGGGCAGCTAAAAAATGGCATGGTGGAACGAATTGAACAGTTAGAGGTTCCCCTTGCTCATGTAATTCCAGAAATGACCTCAAATCTTCTCGTACCAATCGCAATCATCATTTATCTGTTCATTCTGGACTGGAGAATGGCGTTGGTATCGCTGATTACCATTCCTGTTGGAATGATGTGCTACATGGGAATGATGAAAGAATATCCCAAGAAGTATGGGGAAGTTGTAAAAGCCGGAAATCACATGAGCGCAACAACGGTAGAATACATCGGCGGTATTGAAGTCATTAAGGCGTTTAATCAGGCGGATAATTCCTATCAGAAATTTACAGATGCCGTCCATGCAAACGCAGACCTGATTTTAGACTGGATGAAAGACACACAAAAATATTCGGCAATTATGATGAGTGTATGGCCTGCGGCGCTGATTAGTGTACTTCCAGTTGGATGCCTGTTTTACATGAATGGTTCCCTGTCATCCGCTACCTTTATTACGGTTATTGTCCTGTCATTGGGAATTGCAGGCCCGCTTGTAGCCGCGATGTTTTTTACTGATGATATTGCAAAAATAGGCACCGTAATGGGCGAGATTGACGGGATATTAAACCAGCCGGAGCTTGTCCGGCCAGAGGGAAAATACGATTTGCCAAACCTTGATATTTCTCTGGAAAATGTCTATTTTGCATACGACGAAAAAGAGGTCTTGAAAGGAATTAATCTGACAATTCCCCAAGGAAAGATTACAGCTTTTGTAGGACCGTCCGGCAGCGGAAAATCAACGATTGCAAAATTGATCGCGTCCTTTTGGGATGTGACCGGGGGATTGATTACGATTGGGGGTAAAAGCGTAAAAGAAATTTCTACCGACCAACTGAACGATTTAATTTCCTATGTATCGCAGGATAATTATCTGTTTAACGACACGGTGCGTAACAATATCCGTATGGGCAAACCGGAGGCAAGCGATTCCGAAGTGGAGCAGATTGCAAAGGCTTCCGGCTGCCACGAGTTTATTATGAATCTTGAACATGGATATGAAACCGTGGTTGGCGGTGCCGGAGGGCACTTGTCCGGTGGAGAACGCCAGAGAATTGCGATTGCCAGAGCTATGCTAAAAAACGCCCCGATTGTGATTCTTGATGAAGCAACTTCCTATACTGACCCAGAAAATGAAGCGGTAATACAGGAGGCCATCAGCCGATTGACAAAGGGAAAAACATTGATTGTAATTGCTCACCGTCTGTCCACAATAACGGATGCTGACCAGATCGTTGTTGTAAAGGATGGGACAATCCAAGCGAAGGGAACGCATGAGGAATTACTAAAAGAGTGCAGTCTTTATCATACGATGTGGACAGCCCATATGGGTGCAAAGGAGGTGAAAACAGTATGATACATTCTTTTAGAAAATTTTTTGAATTTGCGGGCCGCCAGAGCCGAAACTGGTATTTAGGACTCTTTTATGAAATCATACGGTGCATTTTAGAGGCTCTGCAATTTGCCGCCCTTCTGGTAGTGCTGGACGGATTAGTCCATGATAATATCACCGCACAGACTGCGCTTCAAGCCTTCGGTATTATGCTGGTCAGTGTGATCGGCACCGCTATTTTCTGGTATCTGGCGCATGGAAAAGAAGGCGAAGGCAGCTACCGAATGTGTGAGGATAAGAGGATTCAAATTGGCAACCGTATGAAATATATGCCGATGGGTTATTTCAATAGCCATAGTCTGGGCAACCTCACATCCGTTTCAACAGCGACTATGAGCGACCTTGAAAGCATGTCCTTTGCTGTTATCGTACGGACTTTGGTTGGTGTAATCCACGCAAGTATCTTTTCTGTTGCCATGAGCTATTTTAGCTGGAAGATCAGTTTGATTTTTTTAACTGGCGTAATTTTGTTCATGGTAATTAACACAATGCTCCTGCGCTGCTCCAAAAGATTATCTCCCATACGGTTAGATGCACAAACAGAATTTATGGACGCTGTACTAGAATACATACAGGGAATGAACGTTGTGCGAGCGTTCCACATGGCAAAGCAATCAAATACTACACTGGAAAAGTCTATTGACGAAACACAGAGGAAAAACCAGCTTATTGAAAGACAGCGGATTCCCTATATAGCTGCCGAGCAGGTTGTCCTTCGGATTGCCAGTGCCACCGCTGCTTTCTGTTCTATCGCGCTTTTTATAAATGGTACGTTGGAATTAACATATTGTCTGATCATTTTGGTATCGGCGTTCATGGTATATAGCCAGTTGGAAAGCGCGGGAGAAATGTTCTTTATGCTTTCCATGATCGACGCTTCTATTGATCGTGTGGAGGAAATCAACCAGAGCCCTCAGATTGACATTGACGGCAAAGAGCAGACCCCAGACCGGCTGGATATTGAAATGCAGGATATAAGTTTTTCCTATGGGGATAAAAAAGTGATTAACCATGTATCGCTTACAATCCCACAAGGAACCACAACGGCGATTGTCGGTCCGTCGGGTTCTGGAAAAACAACACTGGTAAATCTAATGGCACGCTTTTGGGATGTTGACAGTGGAAGTGTTCGTATCGGCGGCATTGATGTTAAAGATTACAAGCTGGACAGCTTAATGAAAAATATCAGCATGGTATTCCAGAATGTGTATCTGTTCCCAGATACGATTGAGAACAATATCAAATTCGGTTCCCCTAACGCCACCCATGAAGAGGTAGTGAAGGCAGCAAAGGCGGCAAGGTGTCATGACTTCATTTCAGCATTGCCGAAGGGCTACCAGACGGTAATCGGAGAAAGCGGTGCGACTATTTCCGGCGGCGAAAAGCAGAGGATTTCTATTGCAAGAGCGATTATGAAAGATGCGCCCATCATTATTCTTGACGAGGCCACAGCAAATGTCGATCCTGAAAATGAAGCAGAGCTTCAGAAGGCGATTGAAGCACTGACTCAGGGAAAAACAATTATTATGATCGCCCATCGCTTGAAAACCGTAAAAAATGCGGATCAAATCATCGTTATCGACCGGGGTAAAATCTCTCAGCAAGGTACGCATGATGAGCTTATCAAACAAGCAGGTATTTATGCGGATTTTGTTGGCATGAGAGAAAAAGCTATCGGTTGGAAAATCAAGGCAGACAGCCTTGCATAAAAGAAAGGAGTTCATACAATGGACAAGAAAAAATTGAATGCAAAAGACTTTATCAACATTGGTATCTTTACTGTCATCTACTTTGTTATGTTTTTCATTACGGGTATGATGGGTTATATTCCTATCTTTGCAGTGATTATACCACTGGTTCTAGGAATACTGGGCGGTATCCCGTTCATGCTGTTTCTGACAAAGACCGGGAAATTCGGTGCGGCAACTATTATGGGTACGCTGGTCAGCGTCCTCTGCTTTCTGATGGGACAAAGCTGGATTTCTATTCCGTTTGGAATCGTATTCGGTTTCCTTGCTGATTTAATTTTCAAGGCTGGCGAATATAAAAGCTGGAAACATACTGTACTGGGATATTGCGTGTTTACTGAATGGGTAATCGGTTCCATGCTGCCTATGTGGATTATGAGAGATACTTTCTTTGAGGCGTACAGAAGCAGAGGCGGTACAGACGAATACATCAATGCCATTATGGGCCTTACTGCTAACTGGATGCTTCCGGTAGTCATTGTTTTAGGCATTGTTGGCGGAGTGATCGGCGCATATTTAGGAAAGGCAATTTTGAAGAAGCATTTTGTAAAGGCGGGCATTGTTTAATGAAACCAGAATTATTACTGTCAGTTGATTCGGAGCGACGTTTCTGGCTTGATCCAAGAACAAAGCTATATATGCTGGTAATATTCAGTATTGTAATGATTGACGGAAAAACGGACGGTATTAGTTTCTGGTTAAAGCCGATTCTGGCATTGGTACCCTTTTTCCTCCTGCTTTCGGGCAGTAGGAAAAAGGTTGCCATCATCTATCTGATTGTTTTTGTTGTTTCATGGACGGTGAACATATTTCTTGTTTCGTATATGGGACTAATAGGAACAATTATAATATCGCTGCTGGCTCAATTTGGGACACGATGGTTTCCAAGCGCCATGATGGGCTATTATCTTCTCTCGACTACAAAGGTTAGTGAATTTGTCCTTGCTATGCAGCGTATGCATATACCAGAAGCATTCATTATCCCGTTTTCTGTTATGTTCCGGTTCTTCCCTACAATTTCCGAAGAAGCGGGATCTATTGGAAACGCTATGCGTATGAGAGGAATCACGGGGAAAAATTTTTTCAAGAATCCACAAGCAGTATTAGAATATCGAATTGTCCCTCTTATGATGTCTGTAGTAACAATAGGGAATGACCTGTCTGCGGCAGCTTTGACGAGAGGATTAGGAAACGGAAAAAAGCGTACAAGCATTTGTAAGATCGGTTTCCATTGGAAAGATTTTGCACTTATGATTATTGTTACTGCTGCCCTGTTGGTGTTCCTGCTTTTTTAGGAGGGCTGAAATGATAGAGTTTAAGGATGTAGCCTTTCAATATGAGCAAGGCAGTTCAAAAGGAAAAATCGAAAATATAAATTTGACTATCCATGACGGAGAGGTTGTTTTGATCTGCGGAGAATCCGGTTGCGGAAAGACTACACTCACACGTTTAATAAATGGGCTTATCCCGCATTATTACGAAGGAACGCTTACCGGGCAGACGATTGTGGAAGGGATAGATGTAAAAAATGTATCCCTTTATGCTTTGTCTGGTGTGGTTGGTTCTGTTTTTCAAAATCCAAGGACACAATTTTTTACAGTGGATACTACCAGTGAAATTGCATTTGGATGTGAGAATTTGGCAATCGACGCAGACGAAATCAATTTGCGGATAGAAAAAACGGTAGGGGCGTTAAAAATCGAAGATTTACTGAATAGGAGCTTATTTGCACTGTCCGGTGGCGAAAAACAGAAAATTGCCTGTGCGTCCGTTTCCGCAATGGAACCGGATATATTTGTACTGGACGAGCCATCTTCCAATTTGGATATTAAATCAATCAGAGAATTAAAAGATGTATTGCGGAAATGGAAAGCACAGGGGAAAACGATTGTGATTGCGGAACATCGCCTGTATTACCTGATGGATATTGCAGATCGCGTTCTATATATGCAGGGCGGGCAAATAAAAGAAAACCTTTCCATCTCCGACTTCAAAAAGAAATCTACAGGCGAATTGCACGCGCTGGGTCTTAGAACTTTACAGTCTGAAGATTTTAGTAAAATGCAGAGCACAGTGTGTGCGACAAAGCAGCTATATATCAGGGACTTTGAAGTTTCTTATAAAAATGCTTCCGGAGGTAAGAAGAAAAAGCGGAAGGTGCTGGATATATCAGATTTGATGATTCCGCAAGGTTCGGTGGTTGGAGTAGTCGGCAACAATGGAGCCGGGAAAACGACTTTTGCTAACAATTTATGCGGATTGCTCAAAACCGCAAAAGGCTGTATGAGCATGAATGGAAAAACTTATATGGCAAATCAGAGAATTAAGACCTGCTATATGGTTATGCAGGACGTAAACCACCAACTTTTTACGGAAAGTGTAATGGATGAAATCTTGCTTAGTCTGGATAATTCAGATGAAGAAAAAGTGGCGCATGAGGCAGAAAGTATTATGGAAAGTCTGCACATTTCAGAATTTAGAGACGCCCATCCTATGTCGTTGTCCGGCGGACAGAAACAGAGGGTAGCGATTGCCAGCGCGATTGCGTCTGATAAACAGGTTATTGTTTTTGACGAGCCTACAAGCGGATTGGATTATCGGCACATGAAAAAAGTGGCAGAGAATTTGCGGGAATTGAGTTCGTTGGGGAAAACCTTGTTTATTGTTACTCATGACCCGGAGCTGATTGCGGAGTGCTGCAATTACTTTGTCTTTATAGAAAACGGAAAAGTGCTATGGAGTGATGGATGGAACAGAATAAGCCGGGAACGGTTGCAAAAGTTCTTTGCCTTTGAGGATGACTAAAGATGAAGATTCATGCATCTGGGGAGGACTATCTGGAAGCTGTATATATCCTTTTTCAAAAACAAGGGGATGTCCGTTGTGTAGATGTTGCGGAGTATTTGGAAGTAACAAAACCCTCTGTAAGCCGCGCTGTAAAAGAATTAACCAAGGCAAAATATCTGCGTAAAGATTCAAGCGGCATACTTTCCCTGACATCTTCAGGAGAACAGGTTGCCGCAGCAGTATATGAACGCCACTGCTTTTTCATGGAACGGCTCATCGCGGCAGGCGTAGATCCTAAAACTGCGGAAGCGGACGCCTGCCGGATGGAGCATGGAATCAGTCCAGAAGCCTTTGAAAAACTAAGGCGTTCTATTGAAAGGCAGGGCGAAGAGGTCAAGTGAAAATCATGCTTTTGATCTTTGAGGATGGAGATGAGGATGCGTTTCTCAAAGTTCAGGGGCTGGCCCAATCCGCTTCTCGTATAGAGCTGATGGAGTTTAGGTCACAACGGAGTACCTCTGCTTTGGAAATCAGGGAAAACCAGCGCCGGGTATTCTGCAAGGGGCGGGAGATCCCTCTCACGAAAACCGAGTATGAGATTCTCCTGTACCTTTTTCAGAACATAAACCAAGTGCT
>OLSK01002506.1_pt1 | contig 11462 bp, 4 predicted proteins | sample 1672781 | NCBI WGS metagenome assembly OLSK01 (sample SAMEA3136723, study PRJEB25190) | human gut metagenome | biome: human gut; feature: human-associated habitat; material: faeces | place: Austria | collected 2013 | reverse complement strand
TATTTATATATTACAATTTTATTATTTATATATTATTAGGGATATAGGGCTTTTGAAATTTTTAGTTACTTTTTTGTCATTTTATTTAAATTTATATTTCATGTTTTATTAGTTTTTTATTTTTTGCTTAGGGAATGAATGGAAAAAGAGCAATATTGTTATAAATATTGCTCTAAAAATATTATTTTATATTTCTTCTCCATTGAACTTTTTTGTGTCTATACACACTTTTTGTCAATGTTATAGTTCTAAAAATCATTCAACTGCTACACTATTTACTCTTGTTATTTTACCACTGTCTATTTTTATTTCCAATGTGTTTTTCTCTGAAGTAATATAGTAATAATCTTCACCTTTTCTTTGGATTTTTTCAACATTTAGCTCATTTTCTTTTATATTCTTTTCACCCAATTTTTTAAATTGTCTTTTGGCTAATTTCCTTGCTTTTTCTTCTGTTATTTCTTTTTCATCACTTTTTATAATTTCTGTTTTTGTGTTTGAATCTTTACTATTTTCTGTAGATGTATTATTCTTATCTGGTTTAAATATTACAAACATTGATACTGAAATAAGTATAATGCATCCAAATATTGCTAAATTGTATGGTTTAATTATCTTTTTTATTATTTTTCTAAATTTTTTATTTACCTTCATTTTTTACGCTCCTCTTTTGTTTTTTTTATTTTATCACTTTTAAAAATAAAAGTAAATACTTTTTTAAGCATGCTTAATAAGCCTTTTTATAGGCTTTTTTAAAAATTGTGGCATGTTTAATAAACCTTTTTATAGGTTTTTTAAAATTTTTGTATGCTTAATAAACCTTTTTACAGTTTTTTTAAAATTTTTGTATGCTTAATAAACCTTTTTATGGGGATTTTTAAAATTTATATACATAATTATTTAATATTTTTTATTTATATTAGATTGTCTACAAAATTTCCTTTTCTTCATTTTGCGCGCCTAAAATGAAGATTTAGGAAATTTTGTATGCGCGCTGACAATCTATTTTAATATAATTTCATACAGTCTATCATCATAATCTATTTTAATATAATTTCATATGGTTTATCATCATAATCTATTTTTATTTTTATTATTTTTCCTCTGTGTTTTATTTTGATCTCTTTTCCGTCTAGTTTTTCACTTATTGTGTCACTTAAATGTATTTTTACTTTATTTGGATAAGTTTCTCCATCTAAATATTCGTCAATATTTAATTCCGGATGTTTTTTCGTTAGCTTATCTATTCCACCTAATACAAATTCTCCGTCTTCTTCTACATAAATCTTGACATTACGCTTAAATAATAGTAATAGTAGTAAAAGTATTAGTCCTGCTATTCCAATAGCTGTTGCTATTTGTTTGTTTCCTTTTACTTTTTCATCTTCTACTCCTAGTGTTGCTGTTTCCTTTTCTTCTGTTGATTCAGTATTAGGCTTTTGATTATTTTCTTCGTTGATTGGGGCTTCAACTTTTTCTTCTGTTGGTTGTTCTTCTTTGTCTTCTTTTGTATCATTATTAATTATTATTGTTTTATTCTTTGTAACTGTTTTTATTATTTCTGTTTTTGGCTCTTCTTGTTTTATTTCTTCCTGTTTTGGTTCTTCTTTTATCTCTTCTTGCTCTGGTTCTTTAACTTCTTCTTTTTCAGCTACTAATACTAAGAATTTTGTTTTAAATCCTTTGTATGTTATTGTAACAACTTGTAATCCAGAATTTTGGGGATTATATCCTGAGATCATTTCGTATGTTACCGGAATAGTATTTATTCCACTTGATTTAATTATATCTATTGTTGCTCCTGTTATATCTAATGCCTCACCATTTTTATAATTAATTTTGTTTGGCTCATTATTTAATGATATTGCTTTTATTTTATCTTTTACGCTTACTTGGAATTTTCCTTGTAAACCTTTGTATTCTACTGTAATTGTTTGTGTTCCTTCTTTTGTTTTATCATATCCTGATATCATTGATGCTGTCATGTCGGTCTTTTCATCTACTTTTCCACTTGCTGTTATTATTGATATCGTTCCTCCAGTTAAATCTAAATTTTCTCCATATTCATAATCTGTTTTTTCTGGTTTTTCAAGTTTCAATTTTGTTATGTAATCTTTTACATTAACTATGAATTCTTGAGTAAGACCTTCGTATGTTACTGTTAATGTTTGGTTTCCAATCTTTTTAGAATTATATCCTGTGACCATATCTTTTGTTATATTTAGTATTTTTGTTTCATTGCCTTGTTTGAATTCAATTGTTCCTCCTGTTAAATCTAATTGTTCTCCATATTTGTATTCTAATTTATTTGGTAATGTTTTTATTGTCATACTACTTGTTTGGTTAATTACTGTAATTCCAAATGATTTCGTATAGCCTTTATAAGTTACTTTAATTGTTTTTGCACCTTCTGTACTTGTATCAAATCCTTCTATTTGTACTTCGGAATTTGTCATCGCTACTGGGGTTGTAGCTGTTTTACTTGCCATTATTGGTTTTACTTTTCCGTCTGTCAAATCAATTTTTTCACCTATTTTATATACTAGTTTATTTGGTTTTACAATATCAATATCTTCAATATAGTCTTTTACGTCTACTTCATATGAAGTTGTTTTATCTTTATATGTAACTGTTATTTTTTGTTTTCCTATTTTATTAGGATTGTATCCTGTTACCATACTTGTTGTTATATTTATTGTTTCTTTTGCTCCATTACTTCTTATTGTTTCTATTGTTCCTCCTGTTATATTTAGTGGCTCTCCATATTTGTATTCTGTTTTTGGAGTGGTTTTCATTATGATTGATTGTATATTGTTTTCTACTATAACACCAAATTGTTCTTTTTGTCCCTTGTATATAACATCTATAGTTTGTGTTCCTTCTTGTTTTGGGTTATATCCACTTATTGTTATTTGGCTGTCTGTAAGTGCTACTTGGGAAGTAGTTGTTCCACTAGCCATAACTTCTTGAATATTTCCTCCTGCTAGGTCTAAAGCCTCACCATATTCGTATTTTACTTTTGTTGGTGGTGTTAGTATAATTCCTGTTATATAATCTTTTACATTTACTTTATATTTTAATTCTTGTCCGCCATATTTTATTGTTAACTCTTGTTCTCCTATTTTTGTAGGTTCATATCCTGTTACCATTTCTTCTGTAATTTGTTTTTCTTCTGGTCCGCTTGGTCTCACAATTGTTATTATTCCATTACTTAAATCTAATGGTTCTCCATATTTATATTCTGTTTTTGGAGTTGTTTTTATTTCCATAGATATTATTGGATCTTCTACTGATATAGTAAATGTTGTTGTTTTCGTAACTCCATTTTCTGTAAAGCTTATTGTTAGTGGTAATTTTGTGTTTTCTTTGCTTGAGTCAAATCCACTTATCATTTCTTTTGTAATATCTATTGTTTCTGTTGTTCCTGTTGCTCTTGTTATTTTTAATCTTCCGCCTGTTGTGTCTAGTGTTTCTTTGACATTATATTTTACTTTTGTTGGTAATGTCTCTATAGCAACTGATTGTATTGTATTTGTTATTGTTATTGGGTAACTTGCTGTTCCTATTATTCCGTTATTTGCAGTATATTTTAAAGTTAATGTTTTACTTACTTTATTGTCTTTTCCGTATTCTGAGATTGTTGGGTTCATATTTAATGACCCACCGTCTTTTTCTGTTATTACCGCTGATGTTATTGGCTCTTCTTTTGTTGTTCCATCTGTATATGTTACTGTTATCTTTCCACCTGTTAAATCTATTTGGTCTCCATGATTATATTCTGTTTTTGTTGGTTTCGTTATTGTAACTTTTGATATTTCATTTTTTAGTTTTACACTTAAGTTTGTTGTAAATGTTTTTCCATTTGTATAACTATTTGTGTCTTGGTCTGTGTATGTTACTGTTGAATTTTGATCTGTTAATGATGTTTTATTATATCCAGTTACCATGCTTTCTGTTAGAGCTACTGGGGATTTTGCTCCTGCTTTTGCATATGTTACTGTATATGAAATATCATTATCATTAATTAATTTTTCTATTTCGTCATTATATGTTCCAGTTATTGCATTTGGGGTAATGCTTATTCCTGTTACATAGTCTTTTACATTTACTTCGTAACTTGTTGTTTTTCCTCCGTATGTTATTGTTATTGTTTGTTTTCCTAATTTTGTTGGATCATATCCACTTACCATATTATCTGTTATGGCTATGTCTTTTGTTCCACTTCCTTTTGTTACACTTATTGTTCCATTAATTAAGTCTAATGGTTCGTTGTATTTGTATTCTGTTTTTGGTGTGTTTTTCATGCTTACTGCTGTTACTGTATCTTTTACTGATACATCGTATTTTGTTGTTTTTGTTTCACCATTTTCTGTGTAACTTACTGTTAGTGGTAATTTTGTGTTTTCTTTGCTTGAGTCAAATCCTGTAACTTTTACATTACTTTCTGTTATGCTTACTACACTTGGTGTTCCTGTTTGTCTTGTTACTAAGATTTCTCCTGGGTTGCTTCCGTCTGTTGTTAGGTCTAATGCATCATTTACATTGTATTGTGCTTTTGGTGTTGTGTGCATTTTGATTCCTGTTATTTTGTTTGTTATTTTTATTTGATATGTTGTGTCTTTTCCGTCATATGTTACTTTTATTGTTTTTGTTGCAGTGTTATCTTTTCCAAATGTTACTTTACTTAAGTCTACTGCACTTCCATCTGTTTCTGTTACTTTTACACTACTGTCTGTTAGTGCTTTTTCTTCTGTGTCTCCATTTGCTTTTGTTATTGTTATTTTTCCGTTACTTAAATCTATTGTATCTCCGTATCCATATTCTGTTTTTGTTGGGTTTTGTTTTATTGCTATTGATTGTGTTGGATTACTTAATGATACTTTTAAGTTTGTTTTAAATGTTTGTGTTTTTGTTGCACTTGTTACATCAGAGTCTACATATGTTACTGTTAATATTTGATTTGTTACACTTGTTTTATTATATCCTGCTACCATGCTTTCTGTTAGAGCTGTTGGGGTTTTAGCTCCTGCTTTTGCATATGTAATTGTGTACATAATATTATTATCGTTAATTAGATTTTGTAATTCACTATTGTATTTTCCTGTTATTTCATTTGGGGTAATGCTTATTCCTGTTACATAGTCTTTTACATTTACTGTGTATTTCTCTGTTCTACCTCCATATGTTACTGTTAATTCTTGGTCTCCTAATTTTGTTTTGTCATACCCTGTAACCATACTCGCTGTCATTGGTATTGTTGTCGTTCCGCTTCCTTTTGTTATTTCTATTTTTCCTGTGCTTACATCTAATTCTTCATTGTATTTGTAGCTTGTTTTTGGTGTTTGGCTTATTCTTATTGCTGTTACTTGATCTTCTACAGATACATTGTATGTTGTCGTTTTTGTTATTTCGTTTTCTGTGTAACTTACCGTTAGTGGTAATTTTGTATTTTCTTTGCTTGAATCAAATCCTGATACCATTTCTTCTGTTAGTTCTTTTATTTCTGCCTTTCCTGATGCTCTTATTATTTTTATTTCGCCATTTGTAACATCTAATAAATCATTTACGTTATATTTTGTCTTTGTTGGTGTTGTGTGCATTGTTATTGATTTAATATAGTCTTTTATTATTATTGGATAATTTACTGTACCTGTAACACCATTTGGTGATGTGTATTTAAATGTTAATGTTTTATTTACAGTATTTTTACTTCCGTATTCTGCTGCTGTTGGGCTCATATTAGGAGCTCCTCCATCTTTTTCTGTTACTGTTGCTGATGTTATTGGCTCTTCTTTTGTTGTTCCATCTGTATATGTTACTGTAATTTTTCCACCTGTTAAATCTATTTGTTCTCCATGATTGTATTCCGTTTTTGTTGGCGGTGTTATTGTAACTTTTGATATTTCATTTTCTAGTTTTACACTTAAATTTGTTGTAAATGTTTTTCCGTTTGTGTAGCTATTTGTGTCTTGGTCTGTATATGTTACTGTTAAGTTTTGAGCTGTTAATGATGTTTTATTATATCCTGCTACCATGCTTTCTGTTAGAGCTTTTGGGGATTTTGCTCCTGCTTTTGCATATGTTACTGTATATGTAATATCATTATCATTAATTAATGTTCCTAATTCGTCATTATATGTTCCAGTTATTGCATTTGGGGTAATGCTTATTCCTGTTACATAGTCTTTTACATTTACTTCGTAACTTGTTGTTTTTCCTCCGTATGTTATTGTTATTGTTTGTTTTCCTAATTTTGTTGGATCATATCCACTTACCATATTATCTGTTATGGCTATGTCTTTTGTTCCACTTCCTTTTGTTACACTTATTGTTCCATTAATTAAGTCTAATGGTTCGTTGTATTTGTATTCTGTTTTTGGTGTGTTTTTCATGCTTACTGCTGTTACTGTATCTTTTACTGATACATCGTATTTTGTTGTTTTTGTTTCACCATTTTCTGTGTAACTTACTGTTAGTGGTAATTTTGTGTTTTCTTTGCTTGAGTCAAATCCTGTAACTTTTACATTACTTTCTGTTATGCTTACTACACTTGGTGTTCCTGTTTGTCTTGTTACTAAGATTTCTCCTGGGTTGCTTCCGTCTGTTGTTAGGTCTAATGCATCATTTACATTGTATTGTGCTTTTGGTGTTGTGTGCATTTTGATTCCTGTTATTTTGTTTGTTATTTTTATTTGATATGTTGTGTCTTTTCCGTCATATGTTACTTTTATTGTTTTTGTTGCAGTGTTATCTTTTCCAAATGTTACTTTACTTAAGTCTACTGCACTTCCATCTGTTTCTGTTACTTTTACACTACTGTCTGTTAGTGCTTTTTCTTCTGTGTCTCCATTTGCTTTTGTTATTGTTATTTTTCCGTTACTTAAATCTATTGTATCTCCGTATCCATATTCTGTTTTTGTTGGGTTTTGTTTTATTGCTATTGATTGTGTTGGATTACTTAATGATACTTTTAAGTTTGTTTTAAATGTTTGTGTTTTTGTTGCACTTGTTACATCAGAGTCTACATATGTTACTGTTAATATTTGATTTGTTACACTTGTTTTATTATATCCTGCTACCATGCTTTCTGTTAGAGCTGTTGGGGTTTTAGCTCCTGCTTTTGCATATGTAATTGTGTACATAATATTATTATCGTTAATTAGATTTTGTAATTCACTATTGTATTTTCCTGTTATTTCATTTGGGGTAATGCTTATTCCTGTTACATAGTCTTTTACATTTACTGTGTATTTCTCTGTTCTACCTCCATATGTTACTGTTAATTCTTGGTCTCCTAATTTTGTTTTGTCATACCCTGTAACCATACTCGCTGTCATTGGTATTGTTGTCGTTCCGCTTCCTTTTGTTATTTCTATTTTTCCTGTGCTTACATCTAATTCTTCATTGTATTTGTAGCTTGTTTTTGGTGTTTGGCTTATTCTTATTGCTGTTACTTGATCTTCTACAGATACATTGTATGTTGTCGTTTTTCTTATTCCGTTTTCTGTGTAACTTACCGTTAATGGTAAGTTTGTATTTTCTTTGCTTGAGTCAAATCCTGATACCATATTACTTGTGATAGTTTTTATTTCTGGATTTCCAACAGCTCTTACTATTTTTATTTCGCCATTTGTAACATCTAATGCATCATTTACATTATATTTTGTTTTAGTTGGTGTTGTATGCATTGCTATTGATTTTATATCATTAATTATTGTTATTGGATAATTTACAGTTTTTGTTGCTTCATCTTCTGTATATGATATTTTTAGTGTTTTTGAATATTTGTTATCAACAAAACTTGTTACATCTGGGCTCATGTTTACAGTGCTTCCATCATTTTCTGTAATCATATCTGTTGTCATTGTTACATTTTCTGTTGTTCCATCAGCATATCTTACTGATATTTTTCCACCTGCTAAATCTAGTTTTGAACCGTAATTATACTGTGTTTTACTTGGTGGCGTTATTTCTATTGATTTAGCTTCATTATCTACACTTACTGTAAATGTTTTTGTAATTGTATCTGTTACAGTGTTTCCGTCTGATAATGTGTATTTAGCATTATATTTAACTGTTATTGTTTGTGTTCCTAGTTTTGTTGCACTATACCCACTAACCATGTCAGCTGTTAGACTTGCATTTGTCATATTTCCTGATTTCCATGTAAAGTCTAGTTTCCCTGCTTTTAAGTCTAGTGCTTCTCCATATTTGTATGATGTTTTGCTAGGTTTTACTAATGTTGAATTTGAAATATAATTATATGCTTCTACATCTATTGTGTCACTAGCTGTTGCTGTTCCCAGTTTAACTGTTAAGTGTTGTTTACTTCCTGTAGTTGATGGATTATATGTAGATACTGTAACACTTCCATCTGGAAGATTGATGTTCGCTTTTCCTCCACTTCCTAGCGTAACTTGTACAACTGCTCCTGTTAAATCTAAGTTTTCTCCTTGTTTATATATTGTTTTTGTTGGTTGTTTTGTTAGTGCTATACTTGATATTGTATCATTTACCGCTACAGATTGTGTTGTTGTTTTTCCTTCATATGTGAATGTTATTTTTTGAATTCCGCTAACAGGCACTGTTCCTTCTGCAGATGTTTTTGTGAAGTTTGCCGAGTTAACATTAGCAGTTGTTTCACTCTTTGTTACTCCACTACTTGAAGGTGTTAAATTTATTGTTGCTCCACTCTTTTTAGTTGCCTTTAATGCTAGTCCAGTGAAATCAAATGTTTCGCCATGATTATATTCTACTTTACTCATTGGTGTTGCTACTGCTAAAGATTTAACTGGGTCTGTTACGTTTAGTTTTAGTGTTGTTGTTTTTCCTTTGTAACTTATTGTTATTGTTTGATTATTTACATCAGCTTTTCCTGTTGTTGGTTTTGTAATTTTTACATTCGAGTCTGTCATACTAATATCTTCTGTTGAGTTATCATCATATGTTACTTTTAGTACTCCTCCTGCTAAATTTATTGTGTCATCGTGTTCATATGTTGTTTTGCTTGGATTTGTTTTTACTGATATTGAATTTACTGATTTTTCTTTTTCTGCGAACCCTTCTGTTGCTAAATATTTTGTATTTGTTATATATGTTGGACTCGTTCCATCTATATCCTGTGCAATTCTTTGTTTATATCCTGTTTGTGATGATGCTGTTGGCTTTAGTGAAATCATATCTGATGTTATTTCTTTGCTTCCATCTAGCTTCCATTGTGATGGGTCTAATATGTAGAAATATACTTTGAATATACTTAGCTCTGAGCCAAAACTAGCACTTGAATCTCCATCATCTGTAGCACGCCACCAATCTGTAGTTGTACCTAACATTCTTATACCTCCGTTACTTACGGTTTTTGTTTGGAATGTAAAGCAATCTGAATTTGTATATGTTACTCTTGCTACTGATGTGTTTGCTGCTCCTGTATCTTTCCTTGCTGTTGCAAACTTGCTAGTATCATAACTTAAGGAAATATCAAATGATCCTATATATGTATCTGCAATTGCTGCATATTCTACATAAAAGACATAGTTTCCACTAGAACTTTTTGTAATATCTGATACTCTTAGTACATTGTATTTATCTTGTCCATCTTGCTTGTACGCTGCAAAACTTAAACATGGTGAAAATACATTGATTAAAAGTATTACAATTAAAATAGTGGATAGTATTTTTGTAATTTTTGTTTTTTCCAAATTTTCCATTTTTTCTCCTTTACTCTTTATAATCTATTATTGTTATTGTCTGGTCTGTATTTGTTACAGCATATTGCAGTGATTCTAGTCCTATTGAGCCATATTGTACGATGTCATATTTAGAATCATATCCTTCTTCGCCTTCACTTAAGTCCATATGATCCACCAGCTCTTGAATATCTTCTAGTCCGATTACTCCGGTCTCTGTTTATATCTCCTGCTACAAGCACTTTATTTTCTAAATTTATAACCCCATTTTCTGTAACCTCTATGTTCTTTATTATGCAATCTAGAAATCCTTTTTTATCTATTTGCAAATCATATGTTCCTGGAATTACATATATTTCGTAGCTCCCGTCTGTGTTACTTTGTTCATATTGATCTTTTTCTATTTGGTCTAAATCATCATATGTTTTTGGATTTTCATATATCTCTCCAAATATATCTTTTAGTTCATCCCAGTTAAATTTTCCGGTTTTATATATATTTAAATCTGTTGTTTTGTCTATATCGGGATTTTCGTTTTCTTCTATAGTGTCATATTTTATGTTGCCTTTTATAGTTCCATATGGTCGATGTATACTTATTTTATATGTTTCTTGTGTTTTTCCATCTTCTGCAGTAACTATTACTTCTATTAAAGTGTCTGGTTCTCCTAATTTATTTAATGTTACGGGCATTTTTGTTTTATTTAATAAGTCTTTTTCTTTATAAATTATTGTTTGACCATCTTCGTCTTTTATTGGTACTTTTATTTTCATTGTACTTTTTTCATCAGCCATTTCTGCTTCTATATTCATTTCATTTATATATTCATTTAATTCTAGCGAATATTCTTTATTTTGCTTATTGAATGTTGGCGTTAAATCATATTCTTTATATGTAGAATCGTCTGTTCCTGTACTTAATATTAAATTGTTCAGTGTTGCATTGTTCGAAGCTGTTTTATTTGTAAAAATAAATGTACTTGGATCCTCGTAACAATCTTGTATATTTGTATTTATTTTTATACCTGTTGTTGGACTTGTTGTTTGGTCTTCTATTAATTTAAAATTAGTTATATCTAAATTGTCTGTTTTCATTTTAAAACTCATTTTTCCTAGTAACACACTCTTTCCTGAACTTATTAATGTTTCATCTTTTATATTTTCGCTATCTTCTACTGGTGGATTAAATGATATTATCATTCTTATTCCTGTTGCTTCTCCTGATGTGTATGGAATTGCAATTATATCTAGTTTTTCGATAAACTCGTTCTCAAAAGCAAAATATTCATTTTCGTCATCTGTTTCAACATTTGTTGTTAATTTAGATAGTGCATATTTTGAACCGTCATATGCAAACCTTACATCAAAGCCCTTGAAGTCTATGTCATTTGCCCATAATTCAAATATTAATTGTTTATCACCATTGTTTGTTTTTTTGACCTCAACTGCTCTCATTTCTATATTTTGACCGTTGCTCGGATTAAGAGTAGTAGCTTGAACTATATTTGTTTTTATAATTAAAGATATAAAAACTACTATTGTTATAATTAATATTTTTAATATTTTTGTTATTGATGTTCTATTATTTAATACTTTCAATCCGCTACTCTCCTTTCCTCAATTTTTCACTTATACTTTCATTATATTTTATATACGTTTATTGTCAATAAATATGTTTTTATGTACTTTATTCGTTTTTCTTAGGGATTTTTGAATTCTAGTGCTTTTTTCTTTTATATTAAATTTTCTTGATATTTATATTACATTATTTCATTTT
>OLSK01002497.1_pt1 | contig 11480 bp, 17 predicted proteins | sample 1672781 | NCBI WGS metagenome assembly OLSK01 (sample SAMEA3136723, study PRJEB25190) | human gut metagenome | biome: human gut; feature: human-associated habitat; material: faeces | place: Austria | collected 2013 | reverse complement strand
AAATTCAAAGATTTTTATGGGAAAACGCCGAGCGAATATGCTGAAGCGTAAAGGGCGCATTCGGCTGTTTCGTGGCAGCATTGAATTTCAGAAACCGATAAGGGGAACGGACACATGAGCAAATATGATGCGCTTTGGGCATACATACAAGGGCGTAATGAAGAAAGGCTGGTTTTGAGTTTTGCGGATATTGCGCAAATTGCCGGTACACCGTTGGAGCAACGCCCTGACCAGCGAGGCATTTGCCGCTTTTATTTAGGAGCATAGCATTACAGATTTTTATGTTGTTGGAGCGGATGTCGCAGCCTGCATCAAATCCACCTGCTACAACATGACGAAAAGCGGCTACACCGTTCATGTGCTGTCGGACTGCATCACCAGCTACGATAAAAGGAAGCTGCCGGAGATGCTTGCGTATTATGAAAGCAAGGGCTGTTCTGTCACAAGGCTTAACGAAGTCATGCAGGTGTAAATGCTATGGCATTTGCAAAGTTCAGAGAAATGAGAAAGAAAACAAATGAAACAAAAAATTATAAGAACCGCAACCCTCTTGTGCTATGTTTTGGGGATTGCTGTTTTCCTGACTGCCTGCGGAAGCCGCACAATTCCCGCCTGACGGCTTAAGCACCGCTCCGGTGGCTGCGGCACAGCATCTGCGTTGCCAAAATGCTCGTCAATACACAAAGTATTGCCTGCGCTTTTGGCTTAGCAGCTGCCGCACCTCGCTCGCCGTATCGGCACTTAGAATTATGCGGTATTGCCCTTACAACATTCAAATATAATTTAATCTGCCGCACGACGGCAAAAGAAAAAAGCCGTCGTACAGCAGACAATTTGACACGCTTATTTTAAGCGGCGGCTTTTCGGAGCCGTCGCTTTTTGCTTGTACAATCCATAGGTTGATTTGCAGGAACACGGCAACCGTTGAAGGAGTAATTGTCCGTGCTCTGTTTGCATTTCCAATGCTTACATAATCTACATCTGCCAAAAAAAGTCTTGTTTCTTTCACAGGTAAGCACGACCCGAAATCGGCATTACCGTTCCATGTAATTCAGCATAATAATAGCCACCCTTGGTGCGCCAGTTTTCCATTACGGAAATCTGGCGTTTTTTGTTGCCGTTCTTTCGGAAATAATTCGGTTGTCTACCGGTGCCGCTCTCCACCTCCATTCGATTTGCCCGTCAATCACCTGTGAATCGAATGGAGATACATAATGAAGAAGATCAACCTGCGGGAGCTTTATCCTGATGCTTATACAACGGACTTTTTTGTGAATGTAACAGAGGATGTGCTAGAAACGATTCGAGCATCTGAACGCGCGGAAGCCGCATATGAGAGGAAGATGTATCGCTATAAGGCGCAATATTCTCTGGATTGTGAGAATGGCATTGAAAATACCGTGCTGACGAAACCGCAAACGCCGGAGATGGTTCTGGAAGAAAAGCAACTTCAAAAGCAGGTCTATTCATAACTTTTATGCCGTCGTAATTTCCGAGCGAAAAACGATCCAGTGTCAGGACAATTTTTTCATAATTATCCTGAATGCTCCGCAGCGGTCTCATCTCTCTCAAAGGTTTCTTCTGCCGTCATATCAGCGGTCACCTGATAATAGGTAAGCACGCCTTCCTTCTGTGTCACAAAGTCAACTTCAGTAGAACCATATTTTCCGATATTGACTTTGCCGCCCCTTCGTGAAAGTTCAAGATAGCCAGGAAGCGAAAGAAGGTGGACTTTCCGGCTCCTTGGCCGCCTACCAGACAGAGCAGTTCCTCATACTTGGAGCCTGGATGGAATACCCTGCGGATAGCTCCCAGCAGGAAGTGCTTGAGCATTTCTTCCACATAGTCGCTCTCGTCTGCCCCTAAAAAGTGATGCAGACAGGAGCGTATTCGGGGCATCCCATCCCACATCAAACTGTTTAGCACATCTCGGATGGAAACATCTTTTATATCAAGATCGGCTTTATTTTCTATTAACAGTAGGCGACATGTCTGAGTATCCATTTTTTGACTATTCATTTTAGCCTTATTCCTTCCAAATCAGACGGCAATGTGTAAATGTAAGCGTTGCTGTATAGTTCATCCAGCATTGCTCCCTGCACAAACCCAGTAAAGAGAATCTGATCGTCACCCTTCGCCAGGTCTTTCAATTCCTCCATAAAGGAATCCGTATCGCTGGAGCCGCCTGCGATGACCAGTTTTTTATCCGTCTTGACATTCTTGAAGGCCTCAACCAGATATCGAATACCCTTTTCTGGCACCAGACGACCGAGGAACAATATGTATGAGTCTTTTTTCAGCCCGAACTTATCTGTAATCAGACTTGCTTCCCGAATCTGCGGCCTATTCACGCCATTAGGGATAAAGTGCGTTTCTCTTCCATAAGTTTCCTTAAAATAGTCCTGCACTCCTTTGCTCAGAACAATGACCTCGTCCGCATATTTCGCAGCATTTTTTTCGCCTTGGTGGATAAACTTAGAACCAAGTCCTGATTGCCATTTCTCGCGTTGCCAATCAATGCCAATGTAATATCATGGGCAACTTCGCCTTTTTGAAATTCAATCCATGCTGTTCAGTTTATCCACGAACTGCTGCACGGCAGATACGATCTTACGGATTCTCTGCCGAGAACCCCAGCACACCGGCGATAGGCGCACAGTACTTGAACGTCTCGCCCATCATGGAGACATTGGTGTTCGCATTGGAAGAAGCAGCGGCAGTCACCGGCAGGAACTTCTTGCCGACATTCTCCACAGAAGATCCGATGTTCTGGAGCTTTTCTCCAGCTTCATCGATCTTGGCAAGAGTCGCATTCTGGATGCCATTTGCGTAACCACCTCCTTTTGGGCATAAGAAAAGCCCTACTTTCTTTGACATAAGTAGGGCAAAATTAAACTATAAAATTCTTAACTTGAAATTTCTATGGTGATCTTGCTTGAGCAATTTCACAAAAAGTTGTTTTTCTGAAATTTCTTTCGCTTCGTATTTTCACGATAAGCTGATTTTCTGAAATTTCTATGCTAAAATAGCCTCAGAAATTTCAATTTCTGTTTTTCGGAGGAAAGGAAGCAATCATAACAAACCGAGCTGGTACACTCGTGAGTAATCTGTCAGGCGAAATGGCTTATGAATCTTTTCGACCGGCTCCGCTTCCACCGAATCCTCCTATTGAGGTGTCTGGTGAGCTTGTCACGAAACTTATGCACTCTTCTCAGGAAGCACCTGATAGGTCACGATCACATCTGCAGCATACACAGGAGTCTTGTCAGAGGCTTCGCCCCAGCGGAGTGTTTTCCATCATTTTCTTAAACTGCTCCACTGTCATTTTTGCCTTTTCAGCAGCGCGCTCTATTTTTAAATCACCATCTCGGACAAGCTGCACCAACATCCGCATCTCACCAATGTTAATGCCTTCTTCTCTGCCTTCGGCCTTTACGCCCTGACTAAGGTTGCACATAACAAGCACCTCTCTTTCCAGTTCTTCGTTCATTGCAACGCCAAATTCTTCTTCAAGAATTTTCTTTTTCTCTGTGGTTGCTCTGGTCGAATGGAATAACGAACCAGAGTGTTTTGGAACTCCTTGGTTGGGTGTGTACAAACCCAGATGCAGATTTCTCATCCCAAAAGCCAGTCGATGACATTCACAACTTTTATGCCGTCGTAATTTCCGAGTGAAAAACGATCCAGTGTCAGGACAATCTTTTCATAATTATCATGAATGCTCCGCAGCGGTCTCATCTCTCTCTCAAAGGTTTCTTCCGCCGTCATATCAACGGTCACTTGATAATAGGTAAGCACGCCTTCCTTCTGTGTCACAAAGTCAACTTCAGTAGAACCATATTTTCCGATATTGACTTTGCCGCCCCTTCGTGAAAGTTCAAGATACACAATGTTCTCAATGGTAAATCCAAGATCGTATCGTTTTCTTGGAAGAATGTGGTTTCTGATTCCCATATCTACCATGTAAAACTTATTGTTGACCTTTAAGAGCTGCTTTCCTACAATGTCAAATCGCTCCACAGGATAAAAAACAAAAGACTCTGTCAGGGCTTCAACATAATCGCTGACTGTGTTTTGGGATACTTTTCTGCCAGCTGAGATCAGATAATCGGTTATACTTTTCATAGACACCGGGCTGCCGATAACGCTTGCCAGATATCTGGCAATTGTCTTCAGTAACGCAATGTCTGTGATTTTTCGTTTTCCACTCTCTTTTTCTCTTCTTGTCCGTCGCTGCTCAATATCCTTTACAATGACGGTGTTGTAGATTCCTTCCAAATACTGATCTATTTTTTCATCCGTACGGTTCATTACTGCCACATACGGAATTCCGCCAGTTTTCATAAACTCTGCAAAAGCTTCCTCTTTTGCCATACCTGTCACCGCCATATACTCGCGGAAAGAAAGCGGCAGCATCTTGATCTCTGTGTACCTTCCTGACAAAAGCGTTGCAAGCTCACTTGACAGCATATATGCATTGGAGCCTGTGATATAAACATCCACATGATCTCTGATATAAAGGCTGTCAACCACTTTCTCGAATGAAGGAACTTCCTGAACCTCGTCCAAAAAGATGTATGTCATCTTATCAACACACAAACGTTCTTTGAGATAGTTGTACAGCCTCATATAATCTTTTAAGGGTTCGTAATCCAGATTTTCAAAGTTGATAGAAATAATCTGTTCTGGTGCGACTCCATTCGCCAAGAGTCTCTGCTGATACTGTTCCAGAAGTACAGATTTTCCACAGCGACGGATTCCGGTCACGACCTTGATCTGCCGCTCATCTTTCCATGCCCAAAGCTGGTCAAGATATTCTTTTCGTTCAACCATATCTGCATTCCTCCTTTTTTCTCAGTATAGCATATTATACGCAGAATATCAAATTATTTTCCCGTTTCGGAAACTTTTGTTTTATCAGACTCAATATTTTCTAATTATGGAAATTGTCAGATACGAGGCATGGAAAAGTGTTTAACTCCAACTCCACCAAAGCAGATCTATTCGCATGGGTAGAAACGCTCAATCTATAACCTTCCCATTCCTATGGAATGAAACACCCTCATAGCAGAGAAGATTTACGAATCCTCTCAACTATGAGGGCGTTGTTTTTTATTCATGCAGTTCCAATGGCAAACCATCTGGATCAAAGAAAAATGTCATCTTCTTTTGGGTGTAGCTGTCCAATCGAATCGGTTCGCATCCTATCCCCATCTGTTCCAGTTCTGCTACAGTGGCTTCCACATCCTCCACCCGGAATGCTAGATGCCGCAGTCCGCAGGCTTCCGGTCGATTCACGCGCTTAGGCGGGTTCGGCTCTGCGAAGATCTCCAGTTCAATCGCATCAGCACCCTCACCAACACGCAAATCCAGTTTCCAGTCATTCCGTTCTTTACGGAAGTTTTCTCGTACAATCGCAAATCCCAGCTTATTCACATAGAAGTCTTTCGATTTCTCATAATCTGAAACGATGATTGCCACATGATGAATCGCTGCTAATTTCATATTCTAGGTTTCACCTCCTTATATGTACCATACTTGCCGAATCGTTGCTGCCACCAGTTCCAAAAACACAGCCACGCTGCCAACCACCTGCGGAATCATAAAAATCACAAATCCTCCGATCAGCATTTGAAGTGCTTCCATTCCCTGCGACTGCTTCATCAGGAATGAAAGCACTGCCGTTGCGAACAGCACACTGCCCAGCAGATAGAATATCCATGCTGAACAACAATAAAGGAACATCACGAACCATTTCAGCAGCCATACTACTACGAGTAGCGGCAGGGTCAACAAGGTCAATATCAGTTTTGCCAGCTTTCGGGTTATACTCATTTCGTCCTCCTTCCAGTTGGTCTGTTGCCCATATTATATCACACTCACCAATGTAATAGCATGGGCAACTTCGCCTTTTTTGATATTTAATCTGTGTGTAATGCTCTTACGGCATCCTGTATACTCTGCTCATATTTGAACTGTACAACGATTCGCCCACCCTCATGCACATAAACATTTTCGATGAAGGCCGATACCATACTTGCCGTAAGTCTCGTGCCGTGCAGGAAATTTTCTGCCTGTTCTGCTGCTGCGCGTACCGTTCCTGGAACAACGCTCTGAGCAGCTTCTTCCACCTTGGATTGTTCAATTTTGTCCTGCACTTCTGCAATCTTCCTATCATATTCTTGTTTTTTGTTCTTATAGTTGTCCAGAGAGAGCGTTCCGGCTGCGTATTCCTCATACATCCGCATCTTCTCGCCTTTCAGATTTTTCAGTTCCTGCACTGAAATCACTGCCTGTTCCGGTTGGGGCAAATTCTTTCTACTCTTTCGTGCCATCGTCTGTACCCTCCAATTCTATCCGTTCAAGCATCTGCTTCCATTCCTGTGTTTTCATCGTTAAACTGATTTCTGCCTGCCTATCGCCCAAAAATGTAACCACGACCTGTTCAATGTACTTTTTTACAAAATTACGATCCAGTGCCTCTGGGGTCTTATATTGTTCCATCTGCTGAATCCACGGATTTCGCAAACTCAATGCCCGTTCCCATACCGTCGTATTTTCCATGATTGCCGTAAGCTGTTCATTCAGCTTTCGATGGGCTTCTTCATAGTCCAGAACTTCAGCATGATACTGTTCTTCCGTGATTTCATCGGCCATATAGCATTCATATAACGGTACACGGCGAAACTGTTCCATATTCAGTTCAGCCAGAATGGTCTTCATCTGCATCGAACTATCAGCTCTTACTGCTTCAATTGCTTTTCTGCCAGCTCCCTGCTGAATTGCGGAGTACATCTTTTCTTCTTCTCGACGTTCTCTCTCCATAGCATCTATCACCTTTTTATATACAGATGCAGCCGGAGCTTTCAATTCCTTTCCATTCTCCTTGTGAGCACGGCAGTAGCTGCAATAGAATAGTTCTTCTCCCGTTTTCTTATGATGAATTTCATCTGGTTCCCGTCCTTGATGAAAACGGGAATATGATGCTCCGGGATGAATTTTACCTTGAGGGATTGAACTGTGATCCTGAAACATTTGACCTTGAATGCGAACTGTTGAATCATGAGTATAACAAGAACAGCACTTACGATGAAATCAAAAGCCACCACTACATTATTAGCCACGACCCGAAAGACAACACTGACCACAACCTGACTGGTGAGTGGGCGCAGACCATCGGCATGGAATATGCAAAGGCCAATTTTCCGGGGCATCAGGCTTTGGTCTGTACCCACACCGATGGTAAAAACGGCACAGGCAACATTCACACCCACATCATAATCAACAGCCTGCGCAAATTTGATATTGACCCGCAGCCATTCACCGAGCGGCCTATCGACTGCAAGGCTGGCTACAAGCATCACCTTACCAAAGACTATTTGAAGCACCTTCAGAAATCCTTGATGGATATTTGCCAACGTGAGGGACTGCATCAGGTCGATCTGCTCTCCCCTGCCCTGACAGAATTTCGCCGCAGGAGTATTACGCCAAACAGCGCGGTCAGCAAAATCTGGACATTGCCAACATGGAGCTTATGATCGAGGGCATCACTCCCATGCACACCACTTTTGAAACGGGCAAAGAAAAAATCCGCAATGCCATTTCGGACATTGCGGAACGTGCTACGTCTTTTGAAGAATTTCAAAGACTGCTGAAAGCGGAATACGGAATTTCAGTAAAAGACCACCGCGGACGATTCAGCTATCTGCCTGCCGACCGACAAAAGTATATCTCTGCCCGCGCCCTCGGCTCTAATTATGACCGTGATAGGCTACTACACATTTTTGCAGAAAATGCAAGGACCGCAGAGCAGAACAATCCTCATTGGGGCGCAAATGATCCTATGGTTATTCTGTTCATCAAGTCCGATCTGCGCCTTGTGGTTGACTTGCAGACCTGTGTAAAAGCCCAGCAGAGCCGCGCTTATGCGCAGAAAGTAAAAATTTCTAATCTGCAGCAGATGGCCCGGACGGTTGCCTATGTGCAGGAACACGGCTATGACTCTTATGAAAAACTTTCAGAAACTGCAGAGGCCATCTATACCAAAATGGCAAAAGCGCGCGGCGATGCAAAGCTCACTGAAAGCAAGCTGCGAAAAACAAACGAACAGATTCATTATCTTGGTCAATATCTCTCCACAAAATCCATTTACGGAGAATTTCTAAAAGCCCCGAATAAGAAGATTTTCCGTCAAGCTCACTCGGACGAACTTGCCCAATATGAGGAAGCACTTCAAATTCTGAAGCAGCACTCGCCTGATGGGAAGTTTCCTACCATGAAAGACCTCCGGGCAGAAAAAGAGCAGCTTACGATTCAGAAGGACGCCCAATACGATACTTACCGTTATTTCAAGGATTATCACAAAGAACTCCAGACCGTGTGTGCCAATGTAGACAGCATCCTCGGTGCAGAACAAAAAGTGCAGCAGCACGAACAGCAGCACACGCGAAAATACGAGCCATCCCTCTAACACATTTTTTCAAAGTCACCTAGAAACAAAAATAGCCAGCGTATCATGTGGTTCATTCCACACAATACGCTGGCTATTCGTTTTCATTTACTGCTTATACCGCAGCATACCATTTTTTAGTTCAATAAATTTCCCTTCAAAGATTTCCTGCAACACCTGCCTGCATGGTATCTGTTGCAATCTTCTGACCTCAGACGCTTCCATTACGCGGAAAGTGGTTTGGTGATGATCCTGATAAAACGCAATGAGTGATTCAATGTACGGCTCAGCATCGGCAAGTGTCCAGTTTGATTCTTCTTTTAAACGTGAGAATACCGATACCAGACTGATGCACCGAACATCTTCAAAATTTGTGGCTCCATTCCGAGCATTTTTGTCATCGGAGCAGAATACATAGATCTGCTCACCAAGCATCACCGACAAAACCTGTAATAGCACAAACGACTTGATTTCCCCAAGATTATTTTTCTTACCAACTTCTATATCGAGTCGTTCAAGCTCTTTCAAATAGTCCTCTCTCGATATTGCCGCGTAATCAGCTTCTTCCAATGCCTGATAATGTTCCGAAAAGTAATCCTTAGAAAAGGCATCGCAGGCCAATTTTAACATCTGCGTATAAGTCGCACACGCCAGCGGCCCTCGCACAAGTGACAGGCTTTCAAGGATTTCCTGATCCGTGTAGCTTTTTATCTTTTGCGCTCCAATCTTCTCGCTCAACCAGATTGGCGTATCAGCATTATACCGATTGAGTTCCGTTACGATTTGTGCATGACAAAAGAACTCATACTCCGGCAATTCCATGACCCGATCAATCAAATGATTGCCACCATCATCTTGAACAGAGTGCGTTTTGGAAATGAAGTCAGTATCCAGCAGTGCGTATCTTTTCACTTCGATCTGACACCCCTCAATCCAAACCATACTCTTTTTTCAGTTGAGCAAGATAGGCCACATCTTCATTTTCTCTGGATTCCGTCAGATACTCATGCTGTCTGTTATACTCAACTTTCTCAAGGAGTGTGCCAAAAGATTCTGTTCCTTTGCCATCGAGCTGCCAGCGTTTTGCTTTACCTGTCAGCGATACTCTTTCCATTACGTCCGCAGAGCCTACCTCCAGCAGCTTTTCAGCCTGCTGATGAGATATGTTCCCGCTTTCAAACAAACGCAGTACAACTGCCTTATAGGGCATAGCAAACATATCCATAAGCATCAGGACAGAATCTACCGTAACCAAATCTTTATCAAGCCCATACAGCAGAATCTGCTCATGGAGCAGTTGATCCGGCATCAGAAGAAGCCCTGCAAAGGCGTTCGCTTCCAAGTCCTCCTGCGTTCTTCCTGTTTCATCACCTGTTGCCGAATCCAGCATAGAACCATTTTTTATATAGCTCTGGTCTGCATTTTCCACATAGCAGTAGATATGATACAGTTCATGCGCCGCCGCAAAAAATTGCTTACAAAGCGGAAGTGCTGTATTTACGCACACAAAAATCGTATCCTGCTTCAAAAAAGTCAACGCCCATAATTCATCATCATGGATCGGGTAACGAAGCAGTTCCAGCGCGATTTCTTTCTTCCTGGCATAGTTCTGTATGACAGCAAAGATATTGTCCTTGATAATGGAATTGCCGACATACTCTGCCGAGAACTGTCTGACGATGGATTGGATTTCATCAAATTTCTTGTTTTGGCTTACAAAGAGGCTATCTTCCAGAACATTGCTCATCACTTATCCTCCCATGGCTGCTCCATCCTTTTGCCATTCTCGCACACCCTAGTATGGAACAGAATCATATCGGACAGTTCATCCGCAAGCTGGATTCCCTTTCTTGCTTCCTCAGTTTTAACACGCCCCATAAACGCATGGATTACATTTGTGTCCATCGGCTTTTCCGGCATCTTCATCAGAGAATCCATCGACACATGAAGGTATTCAGAAATTTTATGAAGTTCAATCGCGTTGATTGCTCTTGCACCATTCATGATTTTGCTCATTGTCTGCTTGGAGACTCCAATTCCTTCTGCCAGATCAACTTGCTTTTTGTTTTCTTTTTTCAGTTCAGCCTGAATGTTGTTTGCAATTATCATATTTACATCCAGCATATAATCGCCTCCTATTCTTGTACTTATATTATACGCTCTCTCGCCAAGAATATCAATCATTTGGAAACTATTTTTAATCCTCGTAATATTTTGTTTCCATTTCAGTTACAAAAACAAGAGTGGCGGCTCCTTTTAGGGAACCACCACTCTGCACTGTATCGGATTTTTAATTCTTCCAGCTTCTCTCCTGCTGCTGTTGCTGTTGGGGCTGACTTTCCTGTTTTCGCTCTTCCAGTTTGATGTGCAGGCGGTCAAGGACCGAAATCCGATTTCCGATGATACGCGGTTTCTTCGGATTATTGTTGACACAGCCATCAATCATGTTGTAATTCTGCTCTGTGCCGGATTCTTTGGCACGTTCTGCGGTGCCATTCTCCAAAAACTTCTGATGATGCAGCAGTTCCGGCTTTTGTTCTCGAAGAAACTTTTCGATTTTCTTCATAACCGAACTGTCAAATCCGTAAATCGTCTGCGCCACCAAAACTCCGCTGTCGTGGAGAACAATGTCCGGTTTTTGCTTTTTTGTCTGTTCACAGACAAGCTGTACAAATCTTTGCTCCTGCACATTCTTTTCGTCAATGACTTTCCATGTATCTGTTTGGCCTTCTATCTGATAGCCACCCTCATTCAAAATCAGGTAGCTGCCCTCAGCTTTTGGTGCCAGAAAGCCGTTGAACTTTACCAGTGCTTCTTTGTCCACATAGTAAAATGCGGTCTTTCCTGCCGCTGTGATTGCAATAACGTCACTGACACCAAATTTTCTGATTTTGAATCATTAAATACAGATTCTTACTAATGCTATCATTTTATTCACAAAAAATTGCTTGCTGTTTCATATAATTTTCCAAATTACTCATTTGAATCGCTCCTTTCATTCTGTTACGAACTTACATACTATACTCAGATA
>OLSK01002490.1_pt1 | contig 11517 bp, 7 predicted proteins | sample 1672781 | NCBI WGS metagenome assembly OLSK01 (sample SAMEA3136723, study PRJEB25190) | human gut metagenome | biome: human gut; feature: human-associated habitat; material: faeces | place: Austria | collected 2013 | reverse complement strand
TGCTATAATGTTAGATAGAAGGTTCTGTGCGTTTTCCGATTTGGCAATGAGAGGAAGGATACACGATGAAACGCATTTGGCAAAAAATAATGGCGATTTTAATGGCAGTATTTCTGGTATGCACAACATTGGTGCTTGCGGGCGGAGCCGAAGCTGTTTCTGCACTGGCAGAGGTAGACGGGAATACACCGGAGGTAACGGACGGGGCAGATGCACAGCAGTCCGCCGACAATTCCGGCGATATTATTATAGGCAACATTTCGATCGAACTGGATCAGCTGATCAAAAATCACTATATGGTCACCGTGCCGGTCACCATGCCCAATAACCCCGGCTTTACCGTTCTGCAATTTGGTGTAAAATGGGATGTGACACGCATGTCCGTGCAGGGTGCACGTTCTACCGGCGACATGAAGCTGCCGATTCTCACCATTGCCAATGACAAAAGGCAGATCTGGATGATGTTCATTGAGAACGACTGCAAGGAAACCAATATCAGTTCCCTGACAGCAGAGATCAATCCGGATGTCAAGGTGGGGGATACATTTGTGCTGGAAGGGGCTTATGCGGACTATGCCGACAACAAGGCTCTGTACAAAGACAAGACGATGAAATCACATGACCTGAATATTGTTTCCGGTACGATCACCATTGTGGACAGCGTTGTGCCGGAAGTAAAACTGCAGATCGGAGAAGTCAGACCTTCTATGCGGGATCTGGATGAGAACGACTATATGGTAGAAGTGCCGGTGACCGCAGAAGCGAACAATGGTTTTAGCGACATGGTGTTTGGCTTCCGCTGGGATGCCAGCAAGATGACGGCAGAACCGCCGTCCGGCAATATACCGGAAGGGCTTTCTCTGATCCCCACCATTGACAACCAAAGCGGTGTCGGGTGGATCCATGTCATTGCCGACAGCACCTATACCGGCAGCGACATCTGTACGCTGCGGTTCACAGTACCGGACAATACGAAGCCGGGGTCGATCTATGACATTACCGGTTGTAGCAGCGATGGAGATACAGAGGCATCGGTTGCCAACCACTCCGGCACTGCGGGTACGCTGACCATCAACAACGGCAGAATTTTTGCCACTTCCACCCAGGCGGCGAATTCTTTTGCATTCGGTAAGGTGACGATTCCGGACATTTCCATTTCCATGGAAGATCTGGATCAGAGCGATCACCTGATCTCCGTGCCGATTACGATCACGTCAAACAGCTGCTTTACCATGCTGGCGTTCGGTGTCAGCTGGGACACCAACGATTTGAGCATTGTCAGCTGCACCTGTGATGATACCAAGAATCTGGGCATGATCGAATCCTATTCCGATGACAACAACGGCATCTGGATGCAGTTTCTCTATCGCGGCCCCTATGATGCTTTTACAGGAACGGCACTGTGTACGCTGACGTTCCGTGTGCGGTCGGATATATCGCTGGGCGACAAGATCATGCTGAATCCGCAGGAACTGAGCCCCGACGGCGACAGCATGATTATCGTCAGCACCAAGGGTACCTTTGGTGACCTGAACATGCAAAAGGGCACCATCAGTCTGGTGTCGGCAAACGAGCTGACTGCGGCGGCAACCGTAAAGATCAGCGATGTGGAAATTGATACCTATCATTTGTGGCTCAAGAGCTATGTGGTAGATGTACCCATTGTCCTGAAACGGAATACCGGTGTGTCCTATCTGTCTATGGGTGTTTTCTATGACGAAACCATTGCACAGGCGAAGGAACTGCAAAGTGTGAACATCGATCAGATCGGTGTAATGGACGACTTTAGCCAGCGGTCCGGTGAAGTGGTAAGCTCCGGCTGGCTGGAATTCCACAGCGTAGACCCCAGCAGCGGGTATGTCTACAGCGGCACCACGCTGGGCGTGCTGAAGATCAAGCTGGACGAAAACGTCAAGGCAGGCGATGTGATCGACCTGTCTGCGGTATCGCTCTCGCCTACCGGTGCAGTAGCCACGGTAGAGATCGCCGACGGTTCCCGTTCTTCTCCGGCACTGGTTTCCGGCTCGATCCGCATCACGGAAGCCGCAACCACAACACCGGCGGAAACGACCACTTCGGCGGAACAGACTACCGAAACAGAAACCACTGTGACAACGACCGCCGCGACGGAAGAAACGACGATTTCGGAAACAGAAACCACCACTGTTACGGAAACGACTTCTGCCGAAACTACAACAGAAACGACTACGGAAACCACAGAAACTACCACCGAAGAAACCACCACGGAAACGGTGCCAGAAACCACTGTGACTTCTACAGAAACTACAGCAGCGACTACCACAGCATATACCGCTGCAATCAAGACTGACCACCTGAACCGGACAACACTGCGGGTACGTGCCGGACAAACCAGCCGCCTGCAATTTTATCCGGCAGAGGGCAACGGGGACGACTGTGTCTGGATGAGTTCGGATACAGATATTGTCAAGCTTGCTCCTGGAAACACCTCCGCGGAAATCATGCTCACCTGCAACCGTGTGGGAACGGCAGAGGTGTCTGTGCTGTATGACGGGCAGGTGCATACCTGTAGCGTTCGTGTGGTATCCGGCGACAGCGAAGCTGCCGGCGATGTCAACGTCGACAACCAGACAGATCTGTCTGATCTGGTGATGCTGAATCACATGCTGCTGGGGCAGATCCCCACAGGAGATGCCGCATCTCAAAGTGCTGACATCAACGGTGACGGGTATCTGGACAACTGTGACGTTCTGCTGCTGATGCAGATGCTCCTGAATCAGGGATTGCTACAGTAAGCTTTCTGAAATTTAGAACAAGAAAAGCGGTACAGAATTTCTGTACCGCTTTTTTGGTTCTGTAAAGGGAACTCTGCATAAAGCGATCAGGCGGCTTCGTGGGGTGTTGCTGTAGATCTGCCTCTTTATTATGCAATTTATGAGTGGAAAAATGGGGCTGGGCGTGTTCATTTTTGCGGTTGCATTGACTTCTGGTAAAAAATATGCTAAACTGAACAGGAGGACATTTGCGGCGGCATGGCATCAAGTCCGGCGGTGCTGTCCGGAAAAGGAGGGACTTCTGTGGTACAATTCTGGGTTGGCATGCGGCGGCTGACAGCACACTGGAAACCGCTGATACTGTTTGAAATTCTTTGGAAACTGGTGACGCTGCTGGTGATTGCACCGGCATGTGCCGGTCTGATCCAGCTGGCGATCCATCTGGCGAAGCTGAAATATCTTACCACCTCCAACCTGTTGCAGTTTCTCCGTTCCCCGTGGACGATTCTGCTGCTGGCAGTGCTGTTGCTGCTGGCGGCATTGTATACCCTGTTTGAAATTGCGGCAGTCTGTACCTGTTTCCGGCAGTCCCGCTTTCAGAAAGTCCGTACCACGCTGGGACGAATGGTGCGTTCCGGTTTGCAGTCGGTGCTGCACTTCTTTCGGGGCGGCGGACCGTTTCTGGTGCTGCATCTGCTGGTGCTGATTCCGCTGATGCAGTTTTCGGCGACTTCCGGTATTTTTACCGCAATGGGCATTCCGGATTTTCTCGCCTACTATATGACGAAAAAGGAATTCCTGCTGCCGATTTATGTGGCAGCGATCATTCTGTGCTGTCTGCTTTCTGTTCGCTGGGTCTTTTCCAGCGTGCTGTTCACCCAGAACCAGTGCAGCTACCGCAGTGCCAGAGCCACCAGCGTACAGCTGGTGCGGGGGCGTTTCTGGCAGACGTTCTTCTCCGTGCTGGTGTGGAACTGCTGCTATTTCGCCGCTTTGCTGGTGTTCCTGTGTATGATTACAGTGGTCGTGCTGATGGTGATTCGTGCCACCGGCAGCAATGATCTCATCATGTCGCAGGCAATGCGGATCCTGAAACTGCTGATTCAGATCGTGCTGTGGAGTTTCTCGTTTTTTGCCACGCCGATCTGCATGGCACACCTGACGGCCCTGCTGGAGAAACGCTGTGTGCAGATGCCGGAGGTGGTGCTTCCGGAACCGGTTCCGTTGAGCCGGAGTGCCAAGCCGTTTCGCCGGAGCACGGCAGTTCTGACGGCATGCTGCTTTACGGTGGCGGCTCTGGGGCTGAACCTTTCGTATGTGTACAGCGTTTTCACCGGCAAGGCGAATTTCCGTCTGGCACTGTTCCAGAATCCCACCGTTATGGCACATCGGGGACTTTCTGCCGATGCACCGGAGAACACCCTCTACGCCTTTTCCGATGCCATTTCGGTGGGGGCGGATTTCATTGAACTGGACGTGCAGCAGACCAGGGACGGCGTGCTGGTGGTGATGCACGATTCCAATCTGAAACGCACTACCGGTGTGAACAAGGACATCTGGGACGTGGACTATGCAGATATTCAGAATCTGGACGCAGGCAGCTGGTTCGATCCGGCGTATGCCAACGCCAGAATCCCCACGCTGGAAGAAACGCTGCAATTCGTGGACAAGCGGGCGAAGCTGAACATCGAGATCAAGCCCACCAAGCACGGTTCCGATACGCTGGAGCAGGACGTGGCGGAGTTGATTACCCAGTATCAGTACACCGATGCCTGCTATGTGACATCGTTTTCCTACGGCTCGCTGAAAAAGGTCAAGGAAGCCAATCCGGAGATTCGTACCGGCTATCTCATGAGCGTGGCATACGGACAGTTCTACTCCCTGAAGTATGCGGACGCGTTCAGTCTGAACAAGGTGTTCGTCACCAGTCAGGTAGTCAACGCCGCCCACCAGCAGGGCAAGCAGATATTCGCATGGACGGTGAACGGCATGTCCGAGGTGCGGAGCCTGTGCAATCTCCACGTGGACAGCATCATTACGGACGATCCAGTCATGGTGCAGAATGTGATCTCGCGGGACAGCACCGGCGAAACGCTGCGGTCTGTGCTGGACTATTTTATCAATTGAGGGGAATTTCTCAGTCAGGCTGGCAGCCCACTTATCTATTTGTCAACGTTTTACACCCCACCTCACGAAAGGAGAATCCCCATGCACCTATTCGCCGCCCCCGTTCCCGCCGGCAAAAAGGCTCTGGAACACGAAACCGCTTACCGGCTGCTGGCGTATGCGGTGCAGGAGGTTTACGGGCTGCCCCTGCCGGAAATTGCCTGCGACTCCCGCGGCAAGCCCTTTTTTCCACAGCGGCAGGAGATCTGTTTCAACCTTAGCCACTGCCGCGGGCTGGCAGTCTGTGGCATCTCGGCGTTTCCGCTGGGGGTAGACTGCGAAAGCATTCGCTCTCTGCGGGAGGGGGTGCTGCGGCGTTCCTTTGCACCGGAGGAGGTGCTCGCTGTCATGGAAAGCCCCCAGCCGGACGAAACTTTTTTCCGGTTCTGGACGCTGAAAGAAGCGTTTGTCAAGGCTCTGGGCGTGGGCATCTCCTACCCGCTGCACACGGCGGTGTTTGCGTTGGACGGGGAAGATGTCACTCGCCACCCCCAGGGCTGGCAGTTCCGGCAGTTCCGGCTGGACAGCGGGCATGTGGTGTCCTGCTGCGGAGCATCGGAGGACACGCTGCCGGAAGAACTTTACGTTGTGTCGTTCTAACCGAAAATGGAAAATTATTTTCCAGCATTTGTACATTTTGCAGGAAAGTCGCCTTTGGCGGCTTTTTTCTTTGTGGATTCCTCCAAAAATCTGGATTTTCTGCAAAGGTCGCGAAAAATTCACATTTCATTATTTGACTTGTGGTATAATAGACATAGAAGAATATGCCATATGTTCGAAAGGAGTTTGGTGAAAATGAAAACACGATCGCATGCCGCAAACACCAGCAGGAGTCTGCCGTCACGAGTTATGGCGGTGCTGCTCTCCGCGGTGCTGTTTTGTACAGGGCTGTCGCTGGGCAGCTTTGCTTCGGCGGAAGAACTGCCGGTATTGGAAACGGACGTATCGCAGGCGAGTTCCGGCAACCTGCTGATCGGCATTCAGGGCACGTATATTGACCAGATCAGCGAGGCACTGGACTTGATCAACAGCTACCGGCTGGAAGCCTGCCAGAACGGCTATCCCAACCCTGACGGCAGCGGCAGCCTGACTATGAGCGACTATGAGCCGATCCAGTGGTCGGACGGACTGGAGTATATCGCACGGATCCGTGCCGCAGAAGCTTCCCAGACAGAAGATCATGTGCGTACCAACGGAGAAAGCTGCTTTGCCATTCAGGCACCGGCGGGGACGTCTTCTCACGGAGAGTGTCTTGCATGGAACCGTGAGAAGAATATGCTGCATGGTATCGAGCAGTGGTACGGCGAGAAGGAGTCCTATCTGATCGACAGCAGCAGCAGTGCCGCCGGTCACTATAGAAGCATGATCTCTCCTGGCAGCCGCTATATCGGTATCGGTGCGTTCTACACCTCTACGGCAACCTATGCTAATACCACCTGTGCGGAATTCAGTTCCGGCAAGGGCTCGGACAGCCTTAGCTTCACCTATGGGGAGTGTATCCAGAAGCTGGAGGTTCCAGCAAGTGATGTGACTGTAATGGACGATTCTGTGCAGAGTGTCATGTCCTACGGCGATACCCAGACCTTGCAGCTGAAGATCCGGTACAGCAACCGGAAAGGCTTTACGCTACAGGAACCGGTATCGTGGAGCAGTTCGGACACCGATGTGGTATCCGTCAGCGGTAACACTGCCACTGCTGTGGGCTACGGCACGGCAACGCTGACAGCTGTAGTCAACGGTCTTTCTTACACATTTTCTGTTACCGTGGACGACAATGTCACCGTGACCACCACCGAACCCAACGAGTTGGAGGACACCATGTGTCTGAAATTCGCGGATCTGGAAATGTCGCTGGAGGAATTGCAGGCGAACAACTATCGGGTGGAGATGCCCCTTTATGTCAGCCAGAGTTTTAGTGATATGAACTTCAACGTCGTTGACAATCCCAGTCTGACGAATGTGAAGTGCGATTTCGGGGACAAGATCATCACGTCTTCTGCCAGCAGCGGCTATTCGACTTCGTATCTGCTGCGTGTGTATCTGTCGCATACCGAGCAGGAAGCCGGTTGGATCGGCACGATCACCTACCAGCTGCCGGAGAATACCAAGGCGGGGGATACGTTCTCGGTGGATTTCCGCATACTCAAAAGCAGCTACTGGATCAGCACTTCCGGAGAATCCAGCAAGATGCAGGGGGAGAGTGGCTCGATCACCATTACCGGTGCGGAGGAAACTACCACGACCACAGAAGAAACTACCACCACAGAAACAACGATGACCACCACGACCACTTCGACCACAACAACTTCTGCAACAACGACAACAACCACAACGACGACAACGATGACTACTACCACCACAGAGGAAACCACTGCGACCACCGCGGAAACGACTACAACTACCGCGAACAGCACTACAGCGGAGCCGCTGCAAAAGAATCTGACGGTTTCGCTGGGAAGAGTGGAAGTGGGCGTAGATGAATACGAGCAGGATCACATTGTGAGCGTTCCGATCTATATTGATCGGGAGTGTTCCGCTTTGAACTTCGGCATCAGCTGGGACAGCCGTCTGACGTATCTGGACAGCAGTGTTGACTATGGTGCGTACTCCAGTGCGGAGGCGGACGGTTTTGTCTGGCTGGTAAATGCATCGATCAGCAATATTCCGGCAGGAAAGATCGGAACGCTTCGGTTCCGGCTGCCGGACGATGCAGAGGCAGGAGATGTCTATGTGGTCAACTTGTCTGCACGTGCCGCCAGTGGTGCCGATGCCATGTGGCTGGATAATGTGAACGGACAAAAAGGCACACCGTTGGTGCAGGGCAGTACGATCACAATTACAATTGCTCCGGCACCTACGACCACCGCACCGGATACCGGCAGCGTTCTCTATGGTGATGTCAATCTGGACGGCAAGGTGGATATATCCGATGCCGTGCTGACCAACAAGGCGGTTTCTGGTGTGGTAATGCTGAACAAGCAGCAGTATCAGAATGCCGACTGTGATGCCAGCGGCGAGGTCAATGCCGATGATGCCACCCTGCTGATGAAATTTCTGGTGCATATTGTGACTGTTTTGCCTGATGCGGCATAAAAATTGCCGCGTATTCCGGCAAAAAACCCTTGACAAATGCGGCATTCTGGCGTATAATAAAAATAAAGAGAGAGCATACCAGTAGACGGTCTGCTCCCACTGCATAGAGGTTAAAGAATAACCGCCACAGTTTTGGGAGAAGTGGGGCGGTTATTTCTTTTTCTTGCCGTGGTGATTCTGATTACTATTTTTATGATGATAGGAAATATCTTGACTTTTTCGAGAAAATATGGTATTCTATTTTTGTCGCATTTGTGATAAAAAGAAAGAATCTGATGAACAGATGACGCGGGAAAGGAATGCATTTCTATGATACAGAGAAAAACCTGCCTTGGGGGAATTGCAGCAGCGGCGGCGTTACTGCTGGCTGTGACCGGCTGCGGAAAGTCGTATCCTGCTAAAAACGCTGCCCAAAAGGCGGAAACCAGTGCCGCATCAGAAAGCACAGAAGCAGCTGATGCGGAGAGCCGTCCGACGGTGGAGCAGGCGGATTTCCAGCTGAAACCGTATGCCATGGACGGAATCGGGTGTGCGGTAGAAGTGCCGGACACCTTTACAACCGGCTCCGGCAACTCTGCTGTTTCCGGCAGACTGTCCTTTGACGGCACGGAAAGCGATGATGCCATTGTTGTCACAGCGTATGATGCTCAGCCGGAAGAAGAATTCAACCAATTTCAGGAAGACGACCTGTTCGAACTGATTAACTTTTCGACCACGCTGCCGCAGCTGCAATATTTTCGGGAAACGGAAATTGCCCATGCGGAAAATATGCCCTGTAAGGCGTTTGTGGGCGAAACACTGGGGACAATTGCCGGAGAGGATACCTATGTGACGATTCTGGCGGTCAACTGTCCTGCACAGGACAAAATGTACGTCTTTTCCATGCGGGACAAGACCGGCGAGTTCCAGAACTACCGCGATCAGCTGGCAGACCACATCTATCTGAATGAAACCGGCTATGTGGTAGAGAACGACCAGTTGGCTGATGCACCGGAACCGGAGCCGCTGTCCTATTCCAACGACACCATTGGATACCAGATCGATTTGCCTGAGAAGTGGGAACGGGTCACTGACACCAGCCATTTTTACGGGCTGGAATCGCTGGCTTCCCAGTATGACGGCTATGACCTGTTCATGAACCGCGATCGGGACTATGCCATTGTGGCAGCCAAGTCCATGACGGTTTCCGATACGGAATTCTATGCGGCAATGGAACAGTACAAATCTATGTGGACAGGTGCCGGCGGCAATGAGCTGGTCACCTCCAAGGAGTGCACCGTGTGGGGCTATGCGGCATATCAGCTGGTCATCAACCACACAGCCGGTGCAGATCCCACCACCAGTGTGACATGGCTCATCAACAAAACCGGCGATCAGTCCAAGTGGCTGCTGGTTCGTTACTGTTACCGTGAGGACAGTGCGGCAGAATTTGCAGACACGCTGATCAACAGCATTCATCTGCAATAAGACAAATTCCCTAGAAAAATAGTTTTCCCAGTCCGGCAGCCGCCGGACTTTTTTTGTTTTGTCAGGCGAAAATATGACAGAATCTCTGAAAAAGTTACAATTTGGATAGGAGAATCTTGCTCGGTTTCCTCTGAAATTCGTAGAAAAGCAACACTTTTCCACACAAAAAATTGTGCAGATATGCAAAAGTTCGGGGAGAACCTGCCGGAAAGTCTTGCAAAACGGTTACAAACATGGTATAATAGCATTTGTACGGTGACCACCGCCGTGAGGTGACAACCTCTCCTCACGGAAATGATGTCTGCCGTTCGCCTTTGCCTGTGACAGACAGGCGGGTGAGGCAATGCAGGCGGCACACAAGTTCTGGGGCGGATCGTCTGGCTGTGGCAGATCCTTTGATCCGACAGGACAATGCCGGCAGAGCACGGCGTATCCCTTCCGCTTTCAGGACCGGACAGGCGTGTGCAGCACAACGCAATGCAGCGGCAGGTTCCTCCGTACATCTGCGATGCAGCGACTGCTGACAACGCAAAATTCTCAAAGGAGCGTTTTTATGCGTAAGAAAATCATGGCAGTCGTTTTATCCTGTCTTACTATTTTCGCTTTGGTCGCTTCGTCCTTTGCGGTGACGTTTTCCGCGTCTGCCGTTTCCGTGGACGAAATGACAAAAGCCGCTGTACAGATCATCTCTCGGAGCGAGGGTACCTATGGTACGATCAATCCCAACGATAACGGTGCAGTCAGCATCGGTATGTTACAGTGGCATGCAGACCGTGCCCTCCAGCTGATGCGTTCGATCGCAAACGCAGACACCGGCTCGGCACAATCCATTCTGGGAAGCTCATTCTATAACGATGTGATGAATGCTTCCAACTGGAACTCCCGTACATTTTCCAGTGCAGAGAGCACAGCAGCTTCCAACCTGCTGACTACCTCCGCCGGAAAGTCCAAGCAGGACGCACTGGCATACAGTGACGTACAGGGCTATATCAGTGCCGGACAGAATCTGGGCATCTCCAACGCCGGCGTGCTGGTGTATTATGCCGAACTGTACAACCGCGGCATGGGCGTTGCAAAACGGATCCTGAACGCGGCGGCAGGCGGCGGCTCTTACAGCAGTGTGACACTGTCGAAGCTGCACACCACTGCATTGGCGAACAGTTCCAGCTATTACACCGACCGTCTGAACAATGCCTATAACACCATTGTTTCGCTGGGCTGGGGCGATGCCTCGGTTTCCGGCGGCGGGGACAACGGCAGCGGCGGCGGTTCCGCGGACACTTCCGATTTCTCGGAAAGCTATGCCGGTACATATACGGTGACGGCTTCGTCCCTGAACGTCCGCAGCACACCGTCTACCTCTGGTGCAAAGGTGGGCGTGCTCCCCAACGGGGCACAGGTAACTGTCACTTCTGCCAACGGCAGTTGGGCGGCGGTGTCCTATAACGGCATCAGCGGCTACTGCTCTATGGACTATCTGAAGCAGGCAGCTGCCCAGACCACGACCACAGAGGAAACTACCACACCGGCAGAAACCACTACAACAACCGCTGAAACCACAACCACCGCTGCATCACAGCAGGACACAGAACCGGCAGAAACCACGCCGATCGATATGAACCGTGTCGACGAAGCATATGTTTCGCTGTACGGTGATGTCAACTGTGACGGAACGATCGACATTCTGGATGCTGTGCTGCTGCAAAAGTACCTGAACGGCAGTGTGCAGCTGAACTATACACAGCTTGCCAACTCCGACTGCCAGAAGGACAGCCAGCTGGACATCACAGATGTGACCGTCCTGATGCAGTACTTGCTGAGAAGCTTCACTTCTTTACCGGTCGCATAATGTGACCAGCGAAAAAACTGGATAAAACGACAGCCCGCCGCATTCCGGCATATGGAATGCGGCGGGCTTTTTGTTTGTGGTGAATTGTTGTTAATTTGAGTACCACCTAAACTTGAACAAAAGATTTTACTTCCAATCCCTCCACCAGCTTCGCTGGTCCCCCTCGTACTGAGCGGTCCCCTCTGCCCT
>OLSK01002487.1_pt1 | contig 11528 bp, 9 predicted proteins | sample 1672781 | NCBI WGS metagenome assembly OLSK01 (sample SAMEA3136723, study PRJEB25190) | human gut metagenome | biome: human gut; feature: human-associated habitat; material: faeces | place: Austria | collected 2013 | reverse complement strand
ATGAATGGTGTAAAGTTAGCTTTATTAATTCTATTGAAGAAGAATTCACAGTCGAGTTTCTACTATTAGTTATTCCACTATCTGAAAACGGTGCAATTGAAACGGTGTTATTAGATTCTATTGCTCAAAAAGATGCGTATGATAAAGCAATTATTGACAAGAGTAAATCGTTTGTGGATGAAATAGATCCAAAAGTTCTATATATGAAAAGACGTAGAGATAAACTAAAAGCATGGTTCAATATTTATTTCTCAATTCGTGTACCTGAAGACTTCTATAAAGAAAGACAACACATTTTCAATAGTTTTCCTTGGGAAGAGAATGCATATATAAATACGGTATTTTCTAAATTGAGCGAATTGTAGTAAGTATAACATTAAAAGGGCACCCATACGTTTATGTATGAGTGCTTTTTAACCATAATCAATATGGCTATCCCAATGAGGGTACTATAACAATGATGAGTTGTTGACAAGAGGTTATTGCAGTAAAACTATTATAAGCGTCAAATTTAAAGGTGGTACAGATAAACTGCTGACGAATATATAATAAAAATGGAGAATTTTAAAAAAGATTGTGGATTTATTGCTCCACAATCTTATCTAAACTATGAATGAATTCTACAACCATCTTACGCTTGATGTCATCGATTCGAACAAGTTTATTCAAGGCTTCGATTTCATCTTCATTATCGAGGCATACGATTTCTCTTCTTAAACGATCGATTTCATCTTCTAAACGATTTTGTTCTTTAATATACTGTTCATGAACAGCTTTGATTTGATTGTATAATTGATTATCCATGTTTACACCGCTTTCTTTAATCATCATATAGTAAACGAGAGAATAAAACAACTTATTTTTCAAAATGATTTGAGTTTTTACTTTTTCTTTGATAAACTAAATTCAAAGCGATGACAAGAAGGAGTAATTTACTTGTATTCTTTAGAGAGCAGGCGGCTGGTGAAAGCTTGTGTATAGGGTAGATGAAGGTAGTCTTTGAGTTGAATTTATGAAATGAAGTAGTAAATTTCGTGACACAGCGTTAATGTGAATGAGAATAAAATTAGGTGGTACCACGTCAAGCACGTCCTATGGGGATGTGCTTTTTTATATGTACAGAAAGGATGATTGTGGATGACGTTGGAAGCAAAATATAATCATTTAGCAGTAGAAAATGATAAATACCAAAATTGGATTGAAAAAGGATATTTCACAGCGGGCGATCTATCAAAACGCCCATATTGTATTGTGATCCCTCCACCAAACGTAACTGGAAAGCTACACTTGGGACATGCATGGGATACAACACTACAAGATATTTTATGCCGTTATAAAAGATTAAAAGGCTATGATGTATGTTGGGTAGCCGGTATGGACCATGCAGGTATTGCGACACAGGCAAAAGTAGATGCTCGTTTAAAATCAGAAGGCATTTCTCGTTATGATATTGGTCGTGAAAAATTCTTAGAAAGAGCGTGGGATTGGAAAGAAGAATATGCTTCTACCATTCGTAGCCAATGGGCTAAATTAGGCTTATCTTTAGATTACAGTCGTGAACGCTTTACATTAGACGAAGGATTAAGTCATGCGGTTCGTAAAGTCTTTGTAGACTTATATAAGGATGGATTGATCTATCAAGGTGAAAGAATCATCAACTGGGATCCTGAAGCTAAAACCGCATTGTCTAATATTGAAGTTGAACACAAAGAAATCATGGGTCACATGTATTACTTTAAATATAAAGTCGTCGAAACAGGAAAAGAATTAGTGATTGCGACAACTCGTCCAGAAACCATGTTTGCCGATCAAGCAATCTTTGTTCACCCAGACGACGAAAGATATAAAGACATTGTTGGAATGCATGCCATTAACCCTGCCAATGGAGATAAACTTCCAATCATGGCCGATGATTATATTGACATGAGTTTTGGTACAGCCGTTATGAAATGTACGCCAGCACATGATCCAAATGACTTCGCATTAGCTAAAAAATACAACTTACCAATGCCTATCTGTATGAATCCAGATGGAACGATGAATGAAATGTGTGGTAAGTATGCTGGTATGGATCGTTTTGAATGTCGTGATGCTTTAGTCAATGACTTTAAAGAAGCAGGTGTAGTTGATCATATTGAAGAACATTTACACCAAGTAGGACACTCTGAAAGAACAGGTGTAATTGTAGAACCTTACTTAAGTAAACAATGGTTTGTGAAGATGAAACCACTTGCCGAAGAAGTATTAAAAAATCAAGAAATTGAAGATCAAAGAATTAACTTTGTACCACCACGTTTTAATAAAACATTTGAACAATGGCTAGAAAATATAGAAGACTGGTGTATTTCACGTCAATTGTGGTGGGGACACAGAATTCCTGCTTGGACAAACAAAGAAACGGGTGAAATCTATGTTGGAATGGAAGATCCAAAAGACATTGAAAATTGGACACAAGATGAAGATGTATTGGATACTTGGTTCTCAAGTGCATTATGGCCATTCTCAACACTTGGCTGGCCAGAAACAACAGCCGATCTAGAACGCTATTTCCCAAATGATGTATTAGTAACAGGATATGACATCATCTTCTTCTGGGTAGCTCGTATGGCATTCCAAACACGCTACTGCATGAAGAACCGTCCATTCAAAGACGTGTTGATCCATGGCCTTGTTCGTGATACACAAGGACGCAAAATGTCTAAATCATTAGGAAATGGTATTGATCCAATGGATGTGATTCAAGAAAAAGGTGCTGACGCCTTACGTTTCTTCTTAACAACAAACTCAACGCCAGGACAAGACTTACGTTTTGATGAAACTAAGATGGACGCAAGCTGGAACTTTATCAATAAGATTTGGAACGCAGCTCGTTATGTTCAAATGCAAATTGGGGATACAAAACCAGAACTAGACATGACAAAAGCCAACAGTGTAGACAAATGGATCTTAGCTCGTTTTAACGAAGTATTAGACCATGTATCTACAAACATGGACAAATATGAATTGGCTATTGTAGGAAACGAATTATATAGCTTTGTATGGGATGATTTCTGCAGTTGGTACATTGAACTTTCTAAAGCTACTTTATATTCAGAAGACGAAAGCTTAGTCGCTAATACAAAAGCTGTTTTATATACAGTCATGATGGGAATTTTAAAAGTATTATCTCCATTCATGCCATTTGTGACAGAAGAAATCTATTTGAACTTGCCTCATGATAAAGAAAGCTTAAACATTGAAACATGGCCAGAAAAAGTTGAATTTGAATATACTGACGCAGAAAAAGACGAAATGGCATTAGTAATCAGTGCAATTCAAACGGTTCGTGAAATCAAAGTTGAATACTCAATGAAACCAAGTGAAGACTTAACAATCTCATTACATAATGACAATGGCTATGTAGCACTAAATTCAGAATCAACTGCCATTCTAGCACGTATGGCACATGCCACAGTAAAAGAAGATTTAAATACAGAAGATGTACTTTCTCGTACAATTGAAAAAGCTGTATTAACTGTTGCGATGGATGCATTGATTGACTTAGAAGAAGAAAAAGGAAAACTTGAAAAAGAAATCGCACGCCTAGAAAATGAAATCAAACGTTGTTCAGGCATGTTGAAAAATCCTGGCTTCGTCAATAAAGCACCAGAAGCAAAAGTCAATGCAGAAAAAGAAAAACTAGCATCTTACACAGAAAAGCTAGAAATGACGAAAACACAATTAGATAACATCCTTAAGAAATTAGGATAATACAAATCAAACGCCCAGAGCCAAGCTCTAGGCGTTTTTTTATAAACATATAAATCAATGTATGTCCCATTCATTGAAATAATGTCCCAACTATGTTAAAATAGAAGCAACGATAACAAGAGAGATGGAAGGTATCAAAATGAAAAAGGCAAATATTATAAATTTAATAAAATACCACGCAGAAAGAAATGACTCTGCCTTTAGAAACGAGGCTTATCAAATAGCAAATGAATTTGATAAAAATGGTGATTATCAACTAGCTGAATATATTATGGCACTTTTATCAAACGCGAATACATTTGTTCCACAGATGGAAGAGGATGATTTGGCTTTTGTGAAGAAACTAGAGGTTAATGGAGATCCGTTACCACTACCAGATTGTATCAAGGACGATATAGTGGGAATAGTAAATGCTGCTGGACATGGAATCGGTGTTAATAAGTTCTTGTTTCAAGGTGCACCAGGAACTGGGAAAACGGAATCTGTAAAACAGATAGCGCGAATTCTTGATAGAGAATTGTATATGGTGGATTTTGCGTTTTTGATTGACAGCAAGCTTGGTCAAACTGCAAAAAATATAGCACAATTATTTGATGAAATAAATGGCTTGTTTTCACCTGAAAAAGTTGTTGTTTTATTTGATGAAATAGATGCACTTGCATTAGATAGGACGGATTCTAATGATTTAAGAGAAATGGGTCGTGCAACCACTTCAGTGCTAAAGGGATTGGATAATCTAAATGATGAGGTACTGTTAATTGCTACTACAAATCTATTTAATCATTTTGATAAGGCTTTAGTTAGAAGATTTGATTCAGTTATTGATTTTAATAGATATTCACATGAAGATTTAGTTGATATTTCTGAAATAATATTAAAACATTATTTGTCTAAGTTTAAAAATATTGGAAGTAATATGAGATTGTTCAGAAAAATAATTTCTTCTGTTGAAACTATACCTTATCCTGGAGATTTGAAAAACATTATACGAACTTCTTTGGCATTTAGTAATCCGAATGACGAATTTGATTATTTAAGAAGAGTATATAGGAGTTTTTATAAAGAGGATATAAAGGATCTAAAGCATTTACAAAGTCAAGGATTCACAGTTAGAGAGATTGAAATACTTACAGGTATATCAAAAAGCCAAGTACAAAGAGAATTAAAGGAGTAATTGTATATGAATGAAATTTTACAATTAAAAGGCACTTTTGAACACGGGAAAAATAGTTCTATGGGAGCCATCAATTTGTCTAAGAATAAATTTGTGACTGTTGAACACTTGATGGATTTGAAGAATGATTTAATGAATGTACAAAAGTTTTGGCAAAATGAAAAATTACAAATCAATCCACTAGTGAGTGTGTATTATAACACAGTGGTTGCCAAATCAAATCGAATCAAAGGCATATTAGAAAGTTCTTCAAAGAAAAACAATGATACGATTGTAGGAGCTAAGTTCACGGATGAAAACAATCCAAAACATATTATTACTCATTGTTTAGAAAGTTATAAATTAGAGGCTGCTATAGAAAATCTCACAAATGTAATATCTGCTGTTCAAAATTATTTTGGTAATGTTATTAGTCATGACACTATAAATGATATTAATTCGAAAAAGTATAAAAAATTGTTCGAAGATGAAACAAAAATCAAAGTATCAAGAACAAGATTTGTTAATACGATTGTTGATGCTTTTTATGTTGAAAAATTTGGCGTAGATCAAGATGTGAGTGACATGAATGATAATGCAATCGTTACAATTTATGAAACGGGAACCAAAACTTCGGACATCATGAAACAATTAGATATTAACTTTTTAGATGTAAGGAGTATTGATGAGACAACACTTTTACTTAGACCTGATCAGTATAAGATGTTACTATCTAAAGCTCCATATTTAATCTCAATGGCAGTAACAGATATTTCCAAGCTTGAAAAAGAATCTTTTGAAGATGGTGAAAAAAGTAGTATCTCAATACCACACCCTGGAAATGAGCCGACAATTGGAGTCATTGATACAATGTTTGATGAGAAAGTGTATTTTTCTGAATGGGTTGAATTTAAAAATATGGTTGATGGCAATGTATTGGAAAAATCAGACTATGATCATGGTACGATGGTAAGTTCTATTATTGTTGATGGACCAAACATCAATAAAGAACTGGATGACGGATGTGGAAGATTTAAGGTTAGACATTTTGGTGTTGCTAAAAGTGGTAGCTTTAGTTCATTTGCAGTAATGAGAGCCATAAAGGAAATTGTAGAATCGAATAGAGATATAAAAGTCTGGAATTTATCTTTAGGTTCTGCATTAGAAATTAATTCAAACTTCATTTCTCCGGAAGCAGCAATTCTAGATAAAATCCAATATGAGAATGATGTGATATTTGTTGTTGCAGGTACAAATAAAACATCACGATTTAACGCAAAAAAGATTGGAGCCCCTGCAGATTCTATTAACTCATTAGTTGTTAATTCAGTTGATTTTAATGGTAAACCAGCCGATTATACTAGAGAAGGTTTGGTATTATCTTTTTTCAATAAACCAGATGTAAGCTATTATGGTGGCACCGATGATAAGAGAATAAAAGCATACGCACCTTCAGGAGAAAAATTTGTGCGCGGAACATCCTTTGCTGCTCCTTGGATTGCAAGAAAATTATCTTATTTGATTGATGTTTTAGGCCTAACAAGAGAATTAGCGAAGGCTTTGATTATTGACTCAGCAGCAGGATGGAATAGCGAAAAGTATAACCCACAAAAAATAGGTTATGGTGTTGTTCCAAAACATATTAATCAAATAATCGAAACGCCGGATGATGAAATAAAATTTATGATCAACGGTATCACGCTGGATTATGATACATTTGCATATAATATCCCTGTTCCCGAAGATAAAGAAAAATTTCCATTTGTGGCTAAAGCTACTTTATGCTATTTTCCAAAATGTTCTAGAAACCAAGGAGTAGACTATACGAATACTGAATTAGATATTCATTTCGGTACGTTGAAAAAGAAAAAGAATGAGAAAATAGGAATCAACTCCATTAATAAGAATAAACAATCTGAAGATGAAAGGATCATTCTTTATGAAGGGCAAGCTCGAAAAGAGTATAGAAAATGGGATAATGTCAAATTATTACGTGATGAATTGTTGACACCTACAGGAAAGAAAAAACAACCAAAACCAAATAACTCAAATGGGTTGTGGGGCTTGAGTGTTAAAACTAAAGAACGATTAAATGAAAAAGATGGTTACAACATGAGATTTGGTGTAATTGTAACTCTAAAGGAAATTAATGGAGTAAACCGCATTAAAGACTTTATTCAACTATGTCAATTTAAAGGTTGGATTGTTAATAAATTGGATGTAGAAAATCAGATTAACATCTATCATATTGCTGAAGAAGAGGTCATTTTTGATTGATAAGGGCATAAAGCGAAATACAATTTTAATTAATTTGGATTGGCTTATTTACTAGAAATGATTGTAATAAGATAATTGAATTATTTTGTATGTTGAGAATGTTTGTTAGTGCTAAAGTATTATCGCTAATAGAATAGTGTTTCGCTATGTCTTTGTTAATAATATAAAATTTGAAAGGAGAATTAATGGAAAAATCAGAAGGAATTCATTTTTATGTGAATGTAGAAAATTTTAATGATGTTGTATTGAATGAGGAACAACATACGGGAAAGGTGAATCATTCTATACATGCACTTGATACTTTCTTTACAAGTATCGAATATTATGGAAAAACAAATTTTCCAAAAAGTTTTGTGGTCGAAAAGATTACTGGGTCTAGATTACACATGTATGTTGTAGAAGATATCGCAAAGGCTTACAGTATTGTTCAAGAAGTGGTTAAATATGCGGGACAACTTGCACGTTATTTAAATGTTGAAATATCAAAATATAAAACTCTTATGAATTTTAGAATTCAAACTGGAGCATGTTTTGGTCAATTTTACAATTTTGTGTTTAAAAGAGAAAATGCAGATGAAGAAACAACGATTGGTTATGCAGCAAACTATGCTGCCAAACTTCAAGGTTTGTCTAAAAAAGGAAGTTTGGCAATTTCATCGAAATTATATGATGCGTTAGATAAAGAAACTAAGAAACTTTATACGAAAATTGTATCTTCAAAGATCAAGAAATACGGAGAAGATTGTTATTATGAAACTCGAATTGGTAAACTGCAAAGTAATTTAGATAATGAAAATTATTTAAAAGCCAGTCAAGATTATGCAAATAAAGTAAACCTTACAAATATGGAATTTAGACAAGCTACTAAACCTGTTAGTTTTGATAAGTTATCAAAAACAGAATGTAAAGAACTTCAAGGAATCCCTTTGTTCGCTGATGTGAGGGGATTCACGTCCAAGTTTGACAGCGATGATGCAAATCTTGATGAAATGGCTATTGCTACGCAGAATATATTAACAACAATGTACAATAAAGTGGAACAAAATCATGGTATACATGTTCAATTTCAAGGTGATAGAGAAGTTGCATTGTTCCACAATTATCCTGGCCATGAATGTTATTTTGATGCTGTTAAAGCAGGCCTACAATTGATTGATGCTGTTAAACCATATGGTGTAAGTATTGGAGTAGGACAATCATTTGGTAAAATGTTTGCAACAAGAATAGGAGCACGTAATGAAAAAGATTACTTATTGATTGGTACAGTTGTAGTGGAAGCGGACAGAAATGAAGATGAAAATGCAAAGCCGAATCAATTGGTGATTTCTAGAGAAATTTATGAATATCTGAAAAATCATGAAGCTTCGTGGGCAGAAATATTCAAAAAGCAAGATGATTATTACTACACTACTGTTGGATATAACTTCATGAAAAACAAGATTACTCAAAAAGACTTGGAAACGAGCACAAAAAGACAAAATTATAATGGAGCATGGATGAAATAACATGGCCCTGCTGTATGATGATAATTACTATAAAAATGTTGAAAAGGATATCAAAGAATTGCGTAAAGAGTATCCGTTCACAAAAATTGTTGCATATCCTTATGCAAAGCCTACAAAGATCGAATTAAAAGTTCTTGCGGTTAATAATCGTATAATAAGAGAATGTAATGCACAGGCTGATGACTTCAAGGGTGAATTTTCAAAAGAGATAAAAGTTGTGATTCCTTTTGACTACAAAAATCGAGGTTGCGATATATATGGCGGTAGTTGGTTTGATATAGATAAAATTCCTTTTGAAGATCGTCATTTTTATGAAACTCCTGACTGTGATTATCAATTTTGTCTTGGTGTTCCGCAATCTTTTAAATCTTTAAGAAATGTAGTGCTTGAAAATGTTAAGACTGCAGAACAAATGTTGTTTGCATATGAAAGCTTTCAACAAGGAATGACAAACAAGGTTAAGTTAATCTCTTATTCTCACGGGAAGAAAGGAATGGATGAATATGAACGGAATAAAAAAAGATATAGAGCTAAATAAATTGATCGAAGAACATTTTGAAAAACAACTTCAACAGACTAATTATTGGCTATCTTTTGCAGAAGCTAAAAATGCGGCTATAATTGTATTTAATGTAACGTTAATAGGTCTTCTGTTTGATTCGTTGAATGAGAATCACATTATGTTTTTAATATCATCCATTCTATTTGTAGTTTCGTGCCTAATTAGTTTGTATTCTTTTTTACCAAATATGAATAGCAAAGCTAAGAATACAATCGATGAAGAAAATTGCGAACGTAATTTAATCTTTTATGGGGATATAGCTAAAATCGGCAAGACAGAGGAATATATAAAACTAACAATTAAAGAGTGTTTTCCGGAAGTCGAAGATATAGCTTTATCTAAGCTTGCCAAGGATGCTGCTTCAGAAGTGCATATAAACAGTCAAATTACTGTAAATAAAATGAATTTGTTCAAAAGAGCTGCTAAATTCAATGGTTTCGGATTAATTATTATGGCTCTACCTTATGCTTGGATGATAGTTTGTTTGTTAGATAAATTTCTTGTATTTTTATTCAAATTCATTACGTGTGTTCAGAGATGTTTTTAAAGTACAAAAATGTATAGAAAGTTTCTAATTATTTGAATTTGCAATTTATAATAAATTTGTTTAAGTAATTAGTTGTTTCAGAGGTTGAAGTTTACCATAATATGAATAAAAAATCGGCTTTGGTGAGGCGTGATGCGTATAAACATGTAATGCCTCTAAATATTTAGACTTTTGACTTTGAACATGGAAATGCAAAGAAGATGAGATAGGTTGGCAAGAAAGGCTTCAGTGAAAGTTTTATCGATATCGTTATCTCTTTACTTAGAAAAGTTAATGATGTGGTGAAACAACCTTGTTAAAAAGTATTGATTATTTATTTTTATACTGTAGAATAGTGATTAGCAGAAATGGTTGCTTACGAGGCGACTAGTGAAAACCTTCTTTCTATCAATTAGATTGGAGGTTTTTGTTTTATATATAGTGAGCATAGTGTTTAAATATTTCTGCATAAAGATTAAATTCATTGGTGCATGATTTAATAATTATTTTATAGAGAGGATTTGAGGAACTTAAAATTATGAATATTGTAAATGGTAATAATGAAGCATTTGATATAAACATACCTTTCGTAAGGGACGCGATTTTGTATTATACGATACAACAATATTTTAATAATAATGATAAAAAAACTTGTGAATTTATTCATCAGATTGAAGAAACACATAATTTCGATTTTCATGAGGGATTAAAAAAGAATATTCCATTATTATCTAATTTACTTAATACAACAGACAAAGAATTTTATGCCTGCTATGGAATGGTAAAAGATAGTTTTGCTAATTTAACTAATGATGTTATTTTAGTAAAAAAAGGCGATGAAGTCTATTCTAAACTATTAGCTTCAACAAAAGAAGCTCCACCTTATTTGTTTTTAAAAGGGAATGTTCACTTGCTAGAAGAAAAATCTGTTTGTGTTGTAGGTAGTAGAAATGCTAGTGAAGAATCCATGAAAAAAACAGAACGTATCGTTAAATCTCTTGTTAAAAGAAATATCGTCGTAAATGCTGGACTTGCAAGAGGTATTGATACTGCGACTCATATTGCTGCATTAGTTAATGGTGGAAGAACAATAGCTGTCATTGGTACACCAATCAACCAGTATTATCCTAAAGAGAATAAGGATTTACAAATTCAAATTGAAAAGAATGGGTTGGTAGTATCTCAATTTCCACCATGTAATGCTATTAATAGATGGAATTTTCCAACACGTAATGGAGTTATGAGTGGCATTTCATTAGCAACTATCATTATGGAAGCAAAAGAATCGAGTGGTGCATTGAAACAAGCCGATTATGCGTTAAAACAGGGTAGAGATGTTTTAATTCCACAATCTGCTATCGATAATCCTTTAATTCAATGGCCAAAAAAATATGTTAGTAAAGGTGCTCATGCATTTAAAACATTAAAAGAAGTTCTACAGCTTTTAAACAGAAACAAATTGCTTTTAAACATGACTGATAATGATGCGAAAGTAAGTGTTGTTGGAATGGATTGATTTAAGTGATGAATTTTTTAATTAAGTTCAAAAGGTTTTTACAAAAAGATTTTTGATATAAATGGAATTATATATAATAATTTTGAAAGAGATCATGAATAGAAAAATGAAGGGTACAAAAGTTAAAGATTTAAAAATTGAGTGTGAATATTTTGATTGTGAAATACCTCAAGAGTATTTAGAAAAAAGACACATTTAATAAAACAGGATATAGACATCATTAATGTCAAATAGACTTG
>OLSK01002480.1_pt1 | contig 11550 bp, 11 predicted proteins | sample 1672781 | NCBI WGS metagenome assembly OLSK01 (sample SAMEA3136723, study PRJEB25190) | human gut metagenome | biome: human gut; feature: human-associated habitat; material: faeces | place: Austria | collected 2013 | reverse complement strand
CTACATCGATGCCTAATGGCATTTCGGCATATTCCACCTTGAGTTTTTTTATAGAAACAGGATTTTCTACAGCATATAACAAAGCCGGACAAGCCAGGCAGATAGAAAGAATCAACAATACAAGGGATTTATAGCTTTTCATAATATACAGTAATTCATAGATTTACAGTGTACAAATATAGTGTTTATCTAATAAATATTGAGGTGTTCGAACAGTATTGCCATTCAGTTCTTCTGTTGCTTTTGCTAGCTGACAAATTTCATCCAATACAATCATATTTTCGACTGCTTTTTCTGGCGTAGCTCCAAAGGTAAACGGTCCATGACTAAAAACGAGGATACCTGGGATAGCTTGAGGACAGATTTCTTTCTCTTTGAAACATTCAATAATTACTTTCCCAGTATTTTCTTCATATTCTGTTTGCACTTCTGCTTCTAGCAATTGACGAGTACAAGGAATATCGCCGTAAAAAGTATCTGCATGGGTCGTTCCATATACTGGCACTTCTCGTCCTGATTGAGCCCAAGCCACTGCGTGAGATGAATGTGTATGAACGATTGCTGAAATATCCTTGAACTGTTGGTATAACATGAGATGTGTGAGTAGATCAGAGGATGGCTTCAATGAAGGTTTCTCAATCGTTTTTCCTTGCAAATCGCACACGACCATATCTTCCGGTTTTAATTCGTCATAAGGCACCCCGCTTGGTTTAATTACAACGATTTTTAATTTACGATCAATCTCACTGACATTCCCCCACGTCAGTTTTACCAAGCCTTCTTCAGGAAGTCGCCGATTTGCTTGGTAAACTCTGTCTTTTATCTCTGCGATCTTTGTTTCATTACACATGATATCCCGCCTCATTCAATTTTGGATAAAGATAATCTTTCGCTTCTTGTATTTCATTTTCATATCCAGCGTTTTCCCCACTCCACATTTCTATGAGAAATGCACCTTCATATCCCGAACGTTTAAGAACTTTTAATAAACCTAAAAAATCAACGCATCCTTTTCCGAATGGGACGTTTCGAAATTTACCTGTTGATTCTGTTGTGACGGGATAAGTATCTTTTAAGTGAATAGCCACAAGATGTTCCTTCCCTTTTTCCAATTCCATTGCCGGATCATTTTCTGACCAAGCAGACAAATTGCCTAAATCGGGATAGAGCTGTAAGAAAGGAGACGGGATTTGATTTTTTATTGCCATAAATTTCGTGACAGAATTTATAAAAGGATCATCCATGATTTCAATAGCTAAGATGATCCCATAACGAGATGCTTCTTGCACACTTTCAGTTAAGCATTCGATAAATCGTTCTCTAGATAATACAGATTTTTGTTCATAGTATACATCATAGCCCGCAAGCTGGATTATCTTTATGTTCAATCTATGGGCTAATCGAATAGCCTTTTTCATGATATTTTTAGCTTTATTTCGCTTTTTTTCGTCGTCCGAGCCAAATGGAAATCTGCGATGTGCACTAAGACAAAGTGAATGGAGCCAAATTTCCGAAGCGAACAGCTTACTTTGTATCATTTTAATTTCTTTCTCAGACCAATCAAGTCGTGCCAACCGTTCGTCACTCTCATCAATTGATAATTCCATAAAATCAAAGCCAAGTTTTTTTACTAAAGCGAAACGCTCCGCCCAAGAAATATCTTGCGGTAACGCCTTCTCATAGATTCCTATAACAGCCATCACTTCACCCCCAAATACGAGCAATTTCAGTCTTAAATCGCTCTGCGGCTAAAAGTGGTTCTTTGGACGCAGTGATTCCTCTACCAACGATAAAACTGTAAATAGACAGGTCTTTGAATAATGGTAATATCTCTGGAGATAGTCCACCTGTCACAGAAACTTTGAAACCTAATTCAACTAGTTGTTCCACTTTTTCTAAGTCTTTTTCGCCCCATGATTCACCTGCAAGCAATGAATCTCTGCTTTGATGATAAATAGCCTGTTCAATTCCAAGTTTGAGCCATTTTTCTGCTTGTTCAAATGTCCAATCTCCATAAAGTTCTATTTGTATTTGCTTCACCTGTGTTTGAGCTGCTTCCATGGTTGCTAAAGAAGCACAACAAATCACGGTCATCACATCTGCTCCAGCGTCCGCTACATTTCTTGCTACAGTTCTACCCGTATCTGCACATTTCGTATCCGCAACAATTTGCTTATCAGGAAATAACTCTCGAATACAACGAATTGCTTTTTTTCCTTCTTGAAGACACAAAATCGTTCCAACTTCAATGGTATCCACTATTTTACCAACTTGTTCAATGTCTTCTAGTGCTTCCGCTAATGAATTATGATCCAAAGCAATTTGCAAGTTTGGTTGTATCATTCTCCCTCCTCTTTCTTGTATTTTTTGTATAAATTTGATGTTGAAAATTTTTCCTTGATCTCTTTTGCTGACATTACATTTTTGATTCCTATAACAAGGACTCCTCTTTTTTCTGCTTGTTTAAACATCGCTAAAAAATTTTGAGGTGTAAAAACTACATCATATTGACTAGCTGAACTTTTTCCTTCTGAAAGCGCACAACGATGGATTTTGATGATAGGAATTTTCAATTCTGCCATTGCTTTTTCTACACTACGCATCATCATTAGACTTGTTCCTGATCCATTTGCACAAGATACTAAAATTCTCATGTTTAGGTCCTCCAAAATCACTTATTTTTTTGTCGATTTTCTTTGTACTGCTCATAATCAGCAACGATCATAAAATATCCTTCTGGATCTTTTCGGTATTGTAGTTGAGGAATGATCAATAAACCAGCGGCAACTAGTACTACACCAACATAACCAGCGAATTTCATGATTACTGTAATGAACGGCCACGCGGTTGCCCAATCAAACATACCTATATACCCTCCGAATTTTGATAGCCCAATCCATGTAGCAAATAACGCTGACCCTCCAACCTGGATCATTCCAGACAAAAAAGGAAAAATACAAGCAGCTTTAAACCCACCTCTATTGTTGGCAAAAACAGCAATGACCGCATTATCAAAAAATAAGGGAATAAAACCCGCAATCACAATCGTTGGCGAGCGCAGTAAAATCAGTAAGCCAATCATCAAAAATTGACCTAATGCACCAAATAAAAATCCAACTGTCACTGCATTTGGAGAACCAAATCCAAAAGTTGCTGCGACATCGATTCCAGGAACTGCGCCTGGAAGAATAGTGTTGGAGATTCCTTGAAAAGATTGTGTCAGTTCATCAACAAATGTTCGGACACCTAACTGCAAAATCGCAAGATATACAGCAAAATTTAAAGAAGTAGTGAGAATATAGAAAAGAAAACTTTGACCTTCAATCATGAACTCGGATTGAATTAAATAATCTTTTCCTAAAACCAGTAAAATGATACCGAAAAAGAAAAGCATAAGTAGAGAAGTTGCTACCATATTCTCATTGAAAATAGACAAAAATCCAGGCAGCTCGATATCTTCTAATTTTCTATCTACTTTATTTAATCCTTTCTTTTTCTGATCCTTTTTCATCCATTCCGATAGTTTTGCAAAAAGGTAGATACCGAACATTTGTTGATGGGCTACCGCAAAACCAGCACCTTCTGTTAATTCTTGTGTGATACCGACTGTCAAATTTGATGCAACAGCCCAGTAACAACCTAAGATGATTCCCATAAAGACTAACACTTCTATTCTTCCTAGATTAGGAAAGCAAAATAACAAAATCCAAAAGGCTGTTGCTGCTTGTTGAATCTGAACATTTCCTGTAGTGAATACCGCACGTAGTTTTGTATATTTTTGAAATCTTACTAGTGTGATATTCAAGATAAAAGCAATCAAAAGTAAAATCATCACATCTCCAAAGGTACGTCCAAATGTCTCCTCTAACCCGACATCCACTGCATTCTGTCCAAAGTAAGGGTCCGTTACCATTGCATCTAGATTGAATCGATCCTTCAAACCTACTAAGATAGGGCGAAAATTATTTACTAAGCCAGCTGAACCAACAGTAAGAATAAAGTAGCCCACAGTTGCTTTCAAAAAACCTGCCAGACATTCATAGAATGGGCGCCGCAATAATAAATAACCTAATAAAACAATGAATCCGATCAAATAAGCCGGTTGCGTTAAAATATTTGTGGCGAAATATGTCCAAATATGTAATAAAAATTTTCCCATCTTTCTCCTCCTAACTTTCGTAGCGACGCATCACTTTTAAGTAATCTTCTATTGATTCGGTTGCCATTAAGCTATCGATTACTCTTTCTTTCATCAATAATTCAGATAATCTTTGGATGTTTTTCAGATGTGCTGTAGGATCTTTTGCTGCTAATGTAAAAAAGAGTTGTGCTTTTTTCTCTGGATCGCCAAAATTGACAGGAGACTTTAATTTTGTAAATGAGACAGCTGTTCCTAACACCTCATCGCTTTGCGAAGAGGCATGGGGCATCGCAACATTTGGTGCAACAATGATGTATGGTCCAAACATCTTTATACATTTGATGATCTCTTCTACATACGTTGCTTTGATGATCTTTTTCTCTAATAGCAGCTGACAACTCTCACGTATACCTTCTTGCCAATCCGTGACTTCTTTTTCTGAATAATACACCAACCCTTCTGACCAAAAATATCTCAGCATCTCCTTCTCCTCCTGTTCTATAAAAATGATGGAAATGGTGTATCATTTTCAGTTGTAAAAACATCATGAAACCCTCGATTAAAATTAAATTCTAGCTTTTCAAAATCGTGTGGATACGTAAACTTTCCACCAACTTGCCAAATAAAGGGGTGAAATTGATAGGCCAGACGCTCTTTTTTAGATTGCCATAAAAGGGTGATCTCTTTCGGATCAGCCATGAAATTTGACCAAATATCATAATGAACTGGAATCACTACTTTTGTCTTCAAAGCTTCTGCCATCCGTAATATATCGGCTGAAGTCATTTTATCTGTGATTCCTCGTGGGTTTTCCCCATATGCACCTAAGCAAACATCAACAGTATATTCATTTCCGTGTTTTGCAAAATAATTAGAGTAATGAGAATCCCCTGCATGATAGATATTTCCTCCAGTAGTTTCAAATAGATAATTCACCGCTATATCGTCCATCGCCTGTGGCACCTTTCCTTTGAAGGAATAATCAGTCTTATCACAAGTAATCAGGGCCGTCCGATCGAAAGCTTCCAAAGCGATCACTTTCGTTTTACCAAGTGTTATTTCGTCACCTGGCTTGACGATCGTCGTATTTTCTTTCGGTATCCCCCAGTCAAGCCACGTTTCAACTACCTTTTTAGGTCCAATAAAGCGTGCTTGCGGACAATTTTGATGGACAGCTGCAGCAGTATTTATGTCTAAATGGTCAGAATGGATATGGGTCACAACTAATGCAGCGATGTTTTCCATTTCAAAAGGGTCAATCACAAAAGGTTGCGTACGTAAATTAGGCTGCATCTCTTGGACCCCACTCATTCGCATCATTTGATGTCCTTTTTTCATCAATCCTTTCCCATGTGTTTTTTTCCCAGTGCCACACCATAAGTCACATAATATATTTGTTTTTTCAGCTGTTTTTATCCAAAGTCCTGTACAACCTAACCACCATATAGATACACTTCCTTCCTCCACTTCTTCTCTCGCAATCTCCTCATTTAAATACGTACCCCATTCCGGAAAAGTCGATAAAATCCAATTTTCCTTTGTGATATCTGCTATATTCATATTTTTCTATTCCTCCTTGAAATGTGAGTATCAACACCTAAATAATAAAGCGCTAAAAAACTCATTTAAATAGTTTTAAATGAGTGTTTGTACTTTATATGATTGTTTTATTTTTTTATATGATTTTTCTTATATACTCAGTCATATAAGAAGTTAAGCCATTCTTTGAGGAGGTAGTTTTTTGAAAAATTCACTGAAAAGTATTGAGAAAAGACGAAAAGCGATTTTAGATATTTTAGAAGCACGAAAACAGCTGACAACACTTGAGCTTTCGTCTGAATTAAATGTTTCGTTGAGCACAATCCGGAGAGACCTAAATGTCTTAGAGGAAAAAAATGATATCATCAGAAAATACGGTTACTGTCTTTTTAATTACAAGAATAAAACAAACTTTGATGAGTCAGGACCTCTCAGGCTCAAACAACAAATTGCTAGATATGCAAGTAGATATGTCAATGATTATGATACGTTGTTCATCAATTCCAGTTCTACTGCTCTAGCTATTTTGAACTATCTCACTGTTAAGCATGTGACTATCGTTACCAATAACTTGAAAGTTGTCGCCACTACTCATCAACCAAACTACAGTTATATCTTGACTGGAGGGGAATTGCGTATACCAAAAGAAGTATTAGTTGGAGATATTGCTACACGAACTTTAATGGATATGAATGCAGATATCTGTGTGATTGGATGTAGTGGTGTCAGCGTAGAAAATGGCGTTACAACTAAAATTTTAAATGAATCAAAAATCAATGAACTGATGATCAATAAAACAAGAAGGAGTAAAATATTAGTTGCTGATCATCGCAAGATCGGCTTGACTTCAAAATTTAAAATTGCTGACGTTTCTTCATTCGACTATTTGATCACCGATCAATTCTGTCCGACAAAAATCGCAAAGGAGATCAGTGAAACAGGTATAAAAGTGATTCGGATAAAAGACTTTCCTGCTATTGAACTTTTCTGATACATGGCAATGAAGAGTACTCCTATTAAGCACATGAAGAATATACTTGATTAAACAACAAAAGCAGTGAGAGAAATCTGAACTACTGACGTTCAGTCTCTTCACTGCTTTTGTTGATTATCCGCTAAATAAACCGATTCTCCCTCAATTTCGCCTTTTTGATGTCTTCTACCGTTTGCGTACCTGCTAATTGCATGACCATTTCAAGTTCTCTTTTGAAGAAATCAAATACTTGTTTGATCCCTGTACTTCCTCCAATGGCTAATCCGTATATAGCAGGTCTTCCAATGGCAACTAGATCCGCACCTGAGGCAATTGCTTTAAAAACGTGCTGCCCGCGACGAACACCACTATCAAAGACGATTGGTACACGTTTATCCACTGCTTCAGCCACATATTGTAAAGAGTCAAAGGAAGCAGGACCACCATCTAATTGTCTTCCTCCATGGTTCGATACCCAGATACCTTGCGCACCCGAATCAAGTGAACGATAGACATCTTCTTCTGATTGGACACCTTTGACATACACTGGTAGATCTGAATGGGTAGTGATAAACTCGATATCTTTAGGACTCAGTTTTTGTTTAGACGATTTATAAACGGCATCCATCGTTTGCCCTACCCCTGATTGATATGCTTGAACGATCGGCATTGGCAAAGGGAAGGTAAATCCGTTTCGTCGATCTGTTTCACGATTACCGCCAACTGTTGCATCCGCTGTCAAGACGATAGCTTTAGCGCCATTGCGTTTGGCCATTTCTAAGATATCTGTATTGATACCATCATCTTTACTCATATAAAATTGGAACCACTGTGGTGCGGTATTTCCGCCCGCTTTCCTGATTTCTTCTAATGTACAGGAAGCATATGAACTTGCTGTATAGATAGTCCCAAACTCTGCCACTCCTTTTGCAGAAGCTCTTTCCGCCTGTTCGTGAGCCAATCCATGGGCTGCTACTGGCGCCATGATGATCGGTGCCGTTAATGTTTCACCCGAAAAACCGGTCGTTGTATCAGGCAATTCTACATCTTTTAAGACATGAGGAATGATCAATCGGTGATTAAAAGCCTTTTCATTTTCTCGATACGTAAAAAGATCTCCTGCTCCACTGCTGATATACCCATATCCACCGTTAGGAATGACTTGTGTTGCAGCAAGTTCTAAATCTTCTATATTAATAAAATCGATAAGTCCTTCATTCGTTCCAGCTTGATAAACTTTTTCCATACTAAAGCCTTCTTTCTAGATAATCAAAAACATGATTTTATGATAGCGTTTGCATAATTATGGTACCTCGCAAAATTGATACAGGCAAATAATCTGTTTGAAAATAAATGTTCCAACTGAAAAATTGAACAAAATGGATCATATATAAGAAAGAGTAAAAAGTTTTAAATCGCAAAATTACGTTTCTTTCAATTTCTTCATATAAATAATATTTATCATTACCCTTGCTTTTGACTATAGTATTTAACGGCGCCTATACTTCGCTTGTAATCAAATCTTAGGAGGAAAACATACATGCTTACAGGATTAAACTTATTAAACAATCCATTTTTAAATAAAGGAACTGCTTTTACAAAAGAAGAACGTGCAAAATATGGGATCACAGGAATGTTACCAAGTACTGTCCAAACACTTGAACAACAATCAGTACAAGCTTATGGTCAATATTTGAGCAAACAAACAGATTTAGAAAAACGTATTTTCTTAATGAATCTATTCAACACAAACCGTACATTGTTCTATAAATTGATGGGACAACACCTTGTTGAATTTATGCCAGTTGTTTATGATCCAGTCGTTGCGGACTCAATCGAACAATACAATGAAATTTTCTTAAAACCACAAGATGCAGCTTTCCTTTCAATTGACGAACCTGAATCAATCAAAACAAGCTTGAAAAATGCTGCTGACGGTCGCGATATCCGCTTGATCGTTGTAACAGACGCTGAAGGAATCTTAGGTATGGGTGACTGGGGCGTAAATGGTGTCGACATCGCTATCGGGAAATTAATGGTCTACACTGCTGCTGCTGGTATCAATCCTACACAAGTACTACCTGTTTCAATCGATGCAGGAACCAACAATGAAGAATTATTGAACAATCCTTTGTATCTAGGGAACCGTCATAGCCGTGTCGAAGGCGAAACTTACTACACATTCATCGATCAATTCGTTGAATCTGCAACTGAGCTTTTCCCTGAACTACTTCTACACTGGGAAGACTTTGGTCGTGGAAATGCTGCAACGATTTTGGAAAAATATGAAGATAAAATCACTACCTTCAATGATGATATCCAAGGAACTGGTATCGTTGTTCTTGCCGGCGTTTTAGGTGGTTTGAATATTTCTGGTGAAGCATTGAAAGATCAAACAATCTTAACATTTGGTGCTGGAACAGCCGGTGTTGGTATTGCCAATATCTTACTAGATGAAATGATCCGCCAAGGTGTTCCAGAAGAAGATGCACGTAAACACTTCTATCAAGTAGACAAACAAGGTCTTTTATTCGAAGACACAGATGGCTTGACACCAGGACAAATTCCATTTGCTCGCAAACGTTCTGAATTTGCAAATCATGCTGAATTAACAAACTTAGAAGCAGTCGTGAAAGAAATCCATCCAACAATCATGATCGGAACTTCTACACAACCTGGCGCCTTCACTGAAGAAATCGTAAAAGAAATGGCTGCTCACACAGCTCGTCCAATTATTATGCCATTGTCAAATCCAACAAAATTAGCAGAAGCAAAAGCAAAAGATCTAATTGAATGGACAGACGGTAAAGCATTAGTTGGGACAGGTATCCCTGCTGCTGATGTAGAATATAATGGTGTTACTTACCAAATCGGTCAAGCAAATAATGCTTTGATGTACCCTGGTCTAGGACTTGGTTTGATTGCTTCTACTGCTACACGTGTAAATGCTGAAATCATTTCTCAAGCTAGCCGTGCATTAGGTGGAATCGTTGATGTAACAAAACCAGGTGCAGCTATTTTACCTCCAGTTGCGAAAATCACTGAATTCTCTCAAATAATTGCAGAAACAGTGGCAAAATCAGTTGTTTCACAACACTTGAATCGTGAAGAAATCACAGATATCAAAGCAGCAGTTGAAGCAGCAAAATGGGTACCAGAATACCAAGATTTAGAACAATAATCTTTCCTATTCTAACGCGTTAATCAGCGACTACTCTGTGGCAAAGTCACCTTTAGAGTAAGTCTAACGAGTCAGCAAACGAACTCACTAAGATGTCTTCTTTTGCTGACTCGTGTAAATAATGTTGACTCGAATTACGGGAGCGGGTATTTTCGCTCCTCTAATTTTTGATGTCTTCATTTGACTGAATTTTTTCAAATAAGAAAGGATCTGTATGAATGACACAAAAAGAAACAGCAACTGTAACAGTTGAAGAAACCAAAAAAGAAAGCTTTTGGGCAACTAAAATCAGTGGTGTAAGCTTGCCTATCTACTTGATCATGGTCATTGTTCTGATCGTTGCGATGGCTTTAGGAAAACTACCTAGTAATATGATAGGACCTATTGCTGTGCTTGTGATATTCGGAAATCTCTTCCATTTTATTGGAACAAAGATCCCAATCGTTAAAAGTTACCTAGGTGGTGGCTCTGTCTTTGCAATCTTTGCTTCGGCTGCCATTGCAACGTTTGGTATTTTACCTGATTATGTAGTCAAATCAACAGAAAACTTTGTCAATAATATGGGTTTTCTAGATTTTTATATTGCAGCCTTGATTACAGGGAGCATTTTAGGAATGAATCGCAGTTTATTGATGAAAGCTTCTGTACGTTTTATTCCTGTAGCACTTATTTCAATGATCGCCTCATTTTTTGCCGTTGGATTAGTTGGTATGTTGATCGGAAATGGATTTGCTAATTCCGTTTTGTATATCTCACTTCCTGCAATGGCTGGAGGAGTTGGCGCTGGTGCCGTCCCATTATCAACGATTTATGCAAATGTTTTAGGTACAAATGCTTCGTCTATTATTTCTCGTTTGATCCCAGCTACAGCAATGACAAATGTCTTAGCGATTATTGGAGCAGCTTTAGTGGCACGTGCTGGACAATCAATGCCTAAGCTAAACGGAAATGGAAAATTAATGGCAAAAGGTGACCTTGGTGATGGAAAACCACGGGATGTAAAACCAACGATCCAACAATTAGGGGTTGGCTTGATGGTCTCTCTCACTTTCTTTATTTTGGGCCAAATCTGTAATTTCTTTATACCAAAAGTCCATGCTTATGCCTTCATGATCATCATTGTAGTTATCTGTAAAATCACTAATGTATTACCAGAATACTATGAAGATGCCGCAATCATGTTCAATAATCTGATCGTTAAAAACTTAACTGCAGCTGTTCTTGCTGGTATTGGTATCGCATTGTTGAACTTAAATGTCTTAGCCTCTGCTTTTACATGGCAATTTGTTGTATTGTGCTTAACAAGCGTAATCGTCATCTCACTTGTTTCAGGTTTTGTTGGTCGTCTATTCGGTCTATATCCTGTAGAATCAGCAATCACTGCCGGACTATGTAATAACTCAATGGGTGGTACTGGGAATGTTGCAGTACTCTCTGCTGCCAACCGCATGGAATTGATCGCATTTGCTCAAATGGGGAATCGATTAGGCGGAGCAATCGTTTTGATCATTTCCGGTTTCTTGATGCAATTACTCTCTTAGAAATGAAAAAAGAGGCCGAGACAAAAGTCGTTTAGGTCTGAGAAATTGGAGAAAAAAAACGAACAATACGCTTTTTGTATTGCTCGTTTTTTTTTGAAATTTCCGAAAAGACTGACTTTTGGACGCCGCTTATTTGAGAGAGGCTGGGACAGAAGTGTTTAACTCCGAGAAATAA
>OLSK01002478.1_pt1 | contig 11553 bp, 7 predicted proteins | sample 1672781 | NCBI WGS metagenome assembly OLSK01 (sample SAMEA3136723, study PRJEB25190) | human gut metagenome | biome: human gut; feature: human-associated habitat; material: faeces | place: Austria | collected 2013 | reverse complement strand
GTCTTCTTTACCTGTAAAAAAACTTTCCCAGATAAAACAGGGAACACTCCTGTATTGCTGATACAAAGTCGTCCGGTAATTTTTTCTTCCTTTTGCGCATAGGCAGGAATAATCAGATGAGTAGAAACTTCTTTTGGAAGATAAAGATTATAAATGACAGCCACCAGCAACATAATTCCTAATGCCATCCCGGCAATCTTCCCTGTTGTTCCAGAAAGAAAAATGACTAACGCAATCCACAGTAACAGACAGACAATCCCGCTAATTCGATTCATCCATAATCTTTTTCGGGTCATCTTCTTCCTCCTGCCGCTCTTCGATCTGGCACATGTACAGTGGCACAAATTTCATCCATAATCTTATCCACATCTTTCCTCGATAACCTTGCTCTTGACTTTAATACCAGACGATGACGGAAAACATCTTTTACAACATCCTGAACATCTTCCGGCACAACATAATCTCTGCCAGCCAAAAATGCACTCGCTTTTGCCATTCTGCACAAGGCCAGAGATCCTCTTGGGCTGACACCCAGCTGAATCATATCATGTCTTCGTGTCGCATCAGAAAGCATTGCAATATACTGATAGATTAAAGAAGAAACCTTAATCTCATTCACTTCCTTTTGCATAGAAAGTAATTCTTCTTTTGAGATAACCTCATTCACATCATCTAATGGATCACTCACCTTTCTCTGACTCATCAGAATCATTTCTTCCTTTATTGTTGGGTATCCCATAGATAAAAGAACCATAAAACGATCCATCTGCGACTCCGGAAGCATCTGCGTACCCGCAGAACCAAGCGGATTTTGCGTTGCAATAACAAAAAATGGTTCCTGTATATTTCTTGTCACACCATCTACCGTTACCTGTCCTTCTTCCATAACCTCCAAAAGTGCTGACTGCGTTCTACTTGAAGTACGGTTAATTTCATCTGCCAGCAGAAGGTTCGTCATAACTGCTCCCTGACGGTATTCAAACTTTCCATTTTCCTTATTATAATAGTAGAAACCGACCACATCCGATGGCATGACGTCCGGTGTAAACTGTATTCTTCGATAAGAAAGTCCCAAAGCCTTTGAAAAAGCCAGCGCCATCGTTGTCTTTCCCACACCAGGTACATCCTCAAGCAAAACATGTCCACCAGAGAGAATCGTCATCCACACCTTACGGATGACCTTTTCTTTACCAATAATTACTTTATTCACTTCTTCTATAATCAAATTCGCTTTATTCAAAAAATGCTCCTTTCCTGCTGGGACGGCAAAACTGAATTTTATACACAGATTACTGTCCATTATAACACGAAAAAGTTTTTTTGATATAGTAATTTATCTGATAGACAAAATCTGGAAAAGTTTTTAATACAATATTCTAAATATCACGAATAATATCACAGCCTTTCCTACAAGCATTGGTAACCATAGCTTTCCCAAAAAACCATTATGTGTGTTTTGCTTTGGACATTTTCCGATACATTTTCCACAGGAGAAACATTCACCGGATGTCGCATTATCCCCTTCTTTATCCGATGGTATCTCAAGGTTTGCCGGACATACTAAATTGCACGCTTTACAGTTTGGAATACAGTTTTCTCTGTTTCGTTTGATTACAGAAAATGGTAACACCGGCATCAGGGAAAATACTGCTCCCATTGGGCATAAGAAACGACAGAAAAATCTTGGTTCCAATGCCATTCCTGCTGTAACCAATAAAAAGAGACCTGTTCCTATAAGGCTGTCTGCCATCTTCAACTGATGGAAACGAGAAAATGCACTGAACGGACTATGTACAGCAACGGCACTACTGCAACCTTTTATGCAAAGAAACAGGACAACAAGCAGTACAACATATTTTAAATACCGAAGTATCTTTCCCGCCTTTGAAAAACATTTCAACGGTTTCTTTTTTCTTTTTTTGCGAATCATAGATGAAATAAAATAAACAAAATCACCCCATGTTCCAAATGCACAGGCAAAACCACAGAAAAATCGTCCAAATACAATGGTAAAGACCAGCAATACAACAAGTGTCTGTACAAAGGAATTCCACTGCAGACTTGCACGCTGTGTAATTTGTTCTACAATTAATTTTATTCCGGTAAATGCAGTGGAAAATAACGCTGGATAGATAATAAAAAATACTGCCCGTATCATCACTTCTATGATTGTCTGCACCGATATTTTTTTCTTTTTTTTCATTATTTAGCTGCTCCCTCTAATGCCTGTCCTACTGCATTCTTTATTCCTGTAGATGAATAGGTTGCTCCGCTTATTGTATCAACATCTGTCGTCTGCTTATCAAGTATTGTCTTCACAATATCTTTTGCCATTGATAAATAAGCTTCATCTTCTCCACTTGCTTCTATAATGTCTATCGCACTGATCTTCTTCCCGGATACCGTTACTTTTACTTTGATTTCTCCTCCAAATCCCTGCGAACTTCCAGTATAGTTTCCATCTTTATACGTTTCAGCCTGACCGGCAGATGCACCATCGGTCCCTAGCTTTCCAGAATTTTTTGCTGCTTCAAGAATATCCTCTTTTTCTCCTTGAAGCTGATTTACCTGGCTTTTTAATTCTGCAATTGTGGCTTCTTTATCACGACTGTAAATTACAGCCTGATACCCTGCTAAAAGCCCCAGAACGAGAATAAGATCAAATAAACGGATTAAAAAGTTTTTGTATTTCATTCGTTGTCCCTTCTAAAATGCTTTCTATTATCTTTTTTAAATATTTAAATATTCAAATAACTTTTTCTTAAATAAACGCAAAAGCTTCTCTTTTCAAAATTACTTCTTTGCTGTATTAAATGCTTTTTGGCATGCATCTTTAATTGCTTTAGAAGAACAGGTGGCTCCTGATACAGTATTTACACCATCTGCATTTCCATTTGCTATAATTTTAGAAATCATTCCTTTCTTTGCATCGTTTGTATATGCTTTATTCGTTGAATTTGTATTCGCGGTAATATTAGAAATTTCTGTAATTTTATCTTTTTTAATTGTGATATCCATGGAAATCGTATACGGATCAAAATCCTCATCTTCATCCGGCTCGCAGCTTACGCTTACTTTATATGTTCCATTTTTGTAGTTTTTCCCTTCGTCTGGATTTTCTGTTGTTTCTTCTTTTTTCTCTGTAGTCGTTTCCTCTTTCTTTTCTGTTGTCGTCTCTTCCTTCTTCTCCGTTGTTGTCTCTTCTTTCTTTTCCGTAGAAGAACTGTTTTTCTTCGCCTTTGATAAAGCATCATTTACCGCATTAAAAATAGCATGAGAACTGTACGTTGCTCCACTGACAGCATCTACTCCGCTTGTTCCGTTTTTAGAGACAATAAGTGATGGAAGATTCTTAATCTCATCTCTGCTCATAAACTGTTTCAGGTTGGTTCCTTTTGCTGTAGAAGAAATCTCCACCGCAGAAATCTTTCCATTTTTAATCGTTACATTTGCCGTTACACTATATTCCTTAAACTGCTCTCCCGAACAGGCCGCACTTCCAGTATAAGTGCCATCTTCATACCCTTCTGCCGGTGCTGCAATATTATTATTGTTATTATTGCTGTTAGAACCACTGTTTTTTTTCTTATTTTTTTTGTTTTTCTTCTTTTTCTTTTTCGTACTGCTTTTCCCTGTTTCCGCCTTTGAAAGAGCATTTCTTACTGCGGTAATAATTCCATTGGAACTATAGGTTGCTCCAGATGCCGCATCCACATTTGTAGTCTGTCCGCTGATCATCTTTGGGATAATTCCTTTTGCCTTACTAAAATAGGAAGCAGTTTCTCCTGATGCGCTTGTTACATCAATCGCGCTGATTTTTCCATCTTTTACTGTTACTTTTACAGAAATAGTTCCACCAAATCCTTTACCGGAGCCAGTGTAAGTTCCATCTTTCCATGTTCCAGACTCACTCACTTTAGAAACACTCGGAGCCGAACTAGCTGCATTACCTGCGTTCGCTGCTGTCGCATTATTAGACTCCGTTCCAAAAAGTGCATTTTTCACCGCACCGATAATTCCATTTGAACTGTATGTTGCTCCAGACACGACATCTACATCTGTACTCTGTGCCGTAAGCATCTCATCAATAACCCCTTTTGCACGCTGAAAGAAAGAATCCGTCTCACCTGGAGCACTGACAATATCAATCGCCGTCATTGTCTTTTTACTTACAGTAACATTTACTGTAACTTTTCCGCCATATCCGTTTGCAGAACCTTTATACGTTCCATCTTTTACATCAATAGCCCCCTTCTTTCCCTTCTTTGTTGTATTCTTTTTCGTTGTTTCTGCCATTGCTGCTGTACTTTCCTTCGCAAGCGCTTCCTTAATCTGACTGATGTCTTCTGTCTCTGAAGCTTCATACTTTTTTGCCTGTGGGGTTTTGTATCCGGTAAGTACTGTCACCATAAGAACCGCCAGGCAAACCGCCGGAATTACCGCTGTAATTCCTTTCACACCTGAAACCTTATCACCAAGACTTTTAAATTTTTCAACATATTTTTTCCACTTTTCCCTCATCATATCTCCCTTTCTTTTTGAATGTATTCTTGTATTCCTGTACTCTTGCATTCTTATATTCTCGAAATCTTTTTGTACTTGATTTTATGAGAAATTTTTTGTATCATTATTTTTTTATTATCGTAAAATCAGACTCACTGGTAAAATACTCTGCGAGTCCCTCTGAAACTAGAATGCTTCCGTCATCTTTTACAAGAATCGTGTCAAACTCATCACTGTGTTCTTTCCAGTATTTCTGTGCTTTTTCCGGTCCCATAATGAATAATGATGTGGACAAACCGTCTGCAAGTGTTCCGTCATCTGATACGATTGTAACAGAAGTCAGACCATTATTTGCCGGATATCCATTAGCCGGATCAATAATATGATGATATGTTTTTCCATCCTGCTTAAAATAACGCTCATATCCCCCAGAAGTAATCACTGCCTTATCCTTTATAGAAAGCACTCCAATATAACTTCCCGTATCTGCCGGATTCTCAACCGCCACTCTCCAGTCAGAACCATCTGGCTTTCCGTTTAGTGTCTGCACATTACCGCCAAGACTGATTACTGCACTAGAAATCCCATTTTCTTTAAAAATATCCATTACTTTTGAAGAAGTATATCCTTTCGCAATTCCACCAAGGTCAATCTTCATTCCTTCCTTATTTAAAGTGACCTCCTGTTTTTTCTCATCATATAAAACGTGATCTGCTCCCATCAGTCCCCTTAACTTCTTCAGCTCTTTCTTTCCGGGAACACGATAGTTCTCCGTCGGGAACCCCCACGCCTGCATAATCGGGTAAATCGTAATGTCAAACACTCCATTCGTGCTGTCATAAATCTCTTTTGAGCGCTTAATCAGATATCCTGTTGTTTCTGATACCGAACCTTTCCCATTCTTATTAATCTGCGAAACTTCACTGCTGTCAATCCCCGTAGAAACAAGCTGTTCAATATTGTTAATCTCATCAACCGCCTCATCCAACGCTTTCTTAGCATTCTTTCCGTAAGCCGTTAAAGTCATATACGTATCCATCGCAAAAATATCTCTTGATTCTGATTTATCCTCTTCATTTTGATTCTTACTATTTGTATCCGCTTCTGCCTGTGTTGTCTGCTCCACAGCCTTTCTACTATCATTCTTACTTTTCTCTGTATCTACTGATGTTCCACATCCGGAAAGCATTCCTGCAGTGAACACAGTGGCCAGTAACATCGCAACTGCTTTTTTTCTAAAATTTATCACAACAATCCTCCATTATCTTGAAACTTACTTTCATTAGTTTTTTCTAACTTTATACATTATATAGAAAATATTCTGACAATGCAATTTTTTTATAAGCAAATGAGAACTTTTTTCATTAATATATATACAGTTTGACATAGCTAATAATAGTATATTATTATATTTTTCGTTAGAACAAGCTAACTTAAATACCAATTATAATATAAGGAGGAACTTATGAGAAACAAATTACTTGTAGCAGGTACTCTTGCTCTTGCAATGACTTGTACTACTGTATTTTCCAGTATTACTCCAGCAGTTGTAAAAGCAGCAAGTGTATCTACAGCACAGACACAGACAGCAGAAAATAGTGATGACTACGTTTACTGCTATGCAGGCCTGACATGGGCTGAATATTGGAAGGCTGAAGGAGTTATGGCAGCAGGTGATACCACGTCTTCTGATACAGCTGATTCACACGATGAAAAAGATAAAGGTGCCTTTGATGCAGTAACAAGAGCTACCACTAATCACGGACTTCACCGCGGAAGTTATCAGTGTACTGCAGTTATTAAAACTGCTGAAGGAGAATATAGTGTTTCCCATTGGAGCAGTGATGGAAAAACTGTCTACTTTACAGATGGTACCAGTGCCGGATGGAACAGAGGTACTCTCACCTTAACCGATGGCACTACACAGACTATGACAGAATATGATGTTCTTGGATTAAAATATGTTCCTGTCAAAGTAAAATCTTCTGACTATGCCAGCTTTAAAGAAAAGTATTCCGTTGTAGAAAATAACGGTACCTTAATTGGTGGCTATGGAGAAAAGAATCTGCAGGATTATAATGTTACTGCATCTGTTGATAAGGATACCAATGGCCTAAAGACTGCCGAAAAGCAGAGTGATGGTTCCTTCACATTTACCCAAAGAAGTAACGGCTCTTCTTCTGGTATTAAAGATAAGACTCTTAAAACTGCTGATTTAAACAATATGGGAGCAACTGTAAAGGATGCAAGCGGTAGCTACGGTGAATTTCTTCGTGTAGATTTCACAAAAAATTACGGCGATCTTGGCGCTAATATGCAGGCTGTAAAATGGACCTACTATGGAAATGACAGCACACGTTCTAAGGCACTTGCCACTTACGGAACAAAGTTTGCTGCTGATAACTGGATGCATAAAAGTATGGGAATCCAGTTAGGTCTTACAAATTCTATTCGCTGCCAGCTTCCAAAAGGATATGACGGAACTGGCTACTGGAGTTTAACCATTTATGCTCTTGGATACGCTGATTCTACATATAACTTTGAAGCTACTGATGCAAACATTGTAAAACCTGACACAAATGCTGGCGATACAACTGAGTTAAACAAACTTGTTTCTTCTGTTGAAGGATTAAACCCATCGGATTATACAGAAAAGAGCTGGAATAGCTTCGAAACAGAATTAAAAGAAGCAAAAGACATTTTAGCAAAAGAGGCTCCTAATCAGGCAGAGGTTGATGAGGCAATCAAACATCTTACAGACGCTAAAAATGCTCTTGATAAATATGTATACGGAACAGCGAATCTTTCTTATGCAGATTTCTATTACGGAGAATTAAAAGATGTAAAAGAGGATACTACTTTAGACCTCACTTCTGATAAAGCAGCTTCTTATCGCGAAAGTGGTATGTATGATGCAGTAAGTAGTGCTACAACTAATAAATACAAAAATTACTTCTCCAGTACGTATTCAGAAGATAATACAAGCGAACAGGGTGGCTCTATTATCGGTATAAAAGACGTAAATATTGCTGTTCCAACTTCATTATATGAAAATGCGAAAAAGGCTATTTCCGATAATAAAGAATGCAGCAATAAATTATTAGAAATTATTAGTTCTATGAAGTTATCTGATACGACACCATCTGAATATAAAATCTTAAATGGTGATGGTACTTTGACAGCTATGAAATCTGAGGTTATCGAAGATACTTCTGATACACTTACTATCAAAACACAGTCTTCCTACGGACAATATGAAGTAGATCCTGTAACTTCTGAAAACAGCCCTCTTTCTAATTTAGATGCTAAAAAGTCCTTACTTGGTATCATTGTTGAAGACGAAGATGGTACTAAATATGGTATGGAACATCTGGAAAACATCTATGGCGGAGGAAAATTCTCCTTTGCTGTAACAGATGGATTTAAAGAAAAACACGGAAACACAATTGATTATAAGCGTCATGAAGATTTACAGGGTAAAACAATTAAAAAAGTTACTTATCTTGTAAAAAACGGTGCTGATATTGTTATTAATACTAACTTAAAATGTAAAACTTTAGCTGGTTCTGACAGCATTAAAGCTACCGCCAACGATAACTTTAAAGATGGTGCAACCGTTTCTGTTGATACTGCTGCTGTTCCTTCTGGTTCTAATTATACTTTAAGCAGCGTAAGTATGGGAAAAACTGTCCTGACAGAAGGTACAGATTATACATACGCAAACAATACTCTGACGATAAAAGCTACAGATAATACTGGTGTGGGTTCCTATTCTATGGTATTTACAGATGATACTTACTCTGATATTGTAGCCTCCTTCACATTAGAATCTGGCTACAAGACTGGAGATATCTCCATTAATAAAAATAATCAGGTTACTCTTCCTTCCGGTGTCAACTTTAAAAAATATGTAAATAATATTACATCTATTAAAATTAATGGGGTAGAAAAAACAGGAAAAGGCGGAATTAAAGCTACTGATTTATTTGATGCAGACGGAAACATTAACTTCAATGCAGCAATTAAAGGTAAAGATGGTTCTTCCACACCTGTATTTGCAGACAAATCTGCTTCTTACACAATAGAGCTTACATCAACCGGTTACCCATCTGTATCTGGAACTGTACAGCTGAATACTTCTATCCTTGAAGCTTCCATCAAAAAAGCAGAAGCACTTGATAGCAGCAAATATACTGCTGAAACCTGGAAAGCACTTCAGACTGCTTTAACAGAAGCAAAAGAAGCAAAATCCGCTAACACACAGGCAATTGTTGATGCTGCAAACACAAAACTTACAGAAGCTCTTTCAGGCTTAAAAGAAAAAGCTGTTACTCCTTCTAAACCTGCAACGCCTTCTAACCCAGACACAACAACAACTAAAAAACCTGCTACTAAACCAGCATTAAAGAAATCAAACGTAAAACTTTCCAAACCTGTTCTTAAAGTTGGAAAAACAACAAAGAACAAAGCAAAAGTTACATGGAAAAAAGTTAAGAAGGCTACCGGTTATGAAATCCAGTACACAACAAAAGGATTCGGTAACAAAAAAGCTACAAAAACAATTAAAGTTTCCAAGGCTAAGATCACATCTGCTCAGCTTAAGAAACTGAAAAAGAAAACAAGATATAAAGTCCGCATCCGCGCCGTATATACAAAAGCCGGATATCAGTCAGCTACATCAAAATGGTCTGCAATAAAAACTGTGAAGACAAAATAATAATTGTAGATTTCGTGTAGACGAAAAAAGAAACGAAAATTAGTATTTAAGCATTCCCTTTTTTGAGAACTTTTTTCATTTGGTATTTTTTGTTTGACACAACTAATTTTATATAGTATTCTCTAATTGCGAGATATATTTTCTATCTCAGACTTACAAGATTTGAATTGAATTTTCGGTGCTTAATATCTTTTTATTAGATATTCATGCATGAAAACCTGGTAGGGGACTCTCCACTAACGCACTCTGTATGCGCGCTAGGGAGAGTTCTCTAATTTTTTGCCTTAAAAATCAGTGCACAGATTTTTATATATTTATTTTCTTATCAAATATGTCCTTTTGGAATTTTTTATGTTTGATTTCATAATCAGGTTCTAAAAGTATACAAGAGAAGAAGGGAGACTACAAATTTAATGAGAAAACAAAAATTATTAACTAAGGCTCTGGCAGCTTCTATGGCAGTATTTATGTCTGTCAGCCAGCTTTCTGTTCCTGCATTTGCAGCAGAAGGAACAAAATCCGTTTCTATCGCAGGCAGCACTTACACATATTCTGCAGAAGCTTTAGAAGGCTATACTCAGATTGGAAACAGTGGATTATATTATAAATTAACTAACGGTACAGGTTTTTCCGGAACGATATATGGAACATCTAATTTAACTTACAAAGAATTTTATTCTGGTGACGTAAGCAGCACAGACAGCTTTGATGTCGTTACTACTGCCAGCACTTCTAAGTATTCTGTTTTATCTAATGCCTGGACAGATTATAAGAAGGAAAGTGCAGAAGCTGCAGGGGGATATCATGTAAAAGGTGTTGCGAATGTAAATATTGCTGTTGATTCTGACCTTTATGTTGAATCTATTATTTTAAAAGATGCAAACAAAGAATTAAGCAAAGCATATGAGGAAGCTTCTGATATTACATTAAATGAAAATCCTACACAGGTTCCTTCTCAGTATAAAATACTTCAGGAAAACGGTTCTTATGTTTCTAATAACAAGACAGTCGCTACTGTAACTGATGCCGTACCAACATTAACAACAGGATCCACCTGGGGTGAATACGAGATTGATGTGGTGGAAACAAGCACAAAATACTTAAGAAATTCCCGACAAGATGAGGGATTCCCTGTCAATTCTACTATTCAGGGAATCATTCTTGAAACAACAGAAGGATATAAAGTAGGTCTGGAACATCTTTCAAATATCTGGGTACAACCTTATAAATTATCTTTTAATGTTGCCAATGAAGCAGCTACTATGGGAATTGCAAAATCAGATAATACGGCTGAATTTGCAAAGCTTGTCAATAAAACAATTAATAAGATTACTTATGTAACACCAGAAGGTAACTATGTTTATACTTTCGCTGATGGAATCTTTATAAAACCAGCTTACTCTGAAGAAATCAGCGGTACTTTCAGTGACGATATGAAATCATTTACTTTAAATCAGCTTCCTACTGTAAAAAACGGAACATTAACTGTAACATATACTGTTGGAGCAGGTCATATGAAGACTCCTTATACTCTGTATTCCGGAGCTATTGCAAAAAGCGTTTCTCTTGACTTAAATGCTATCCCATCTGATGCAGAAGGTGGAACTTACAGCGTTGCTATTTCTTGTGATAACTACGCTGATATCCACGTTGCAATCCCTGTAACAGAAGCTCAAAAAGCACAGTTACAGGAACTTATCAAACAGGCTGAAACTGCATTAAAAGGTGCCGGTGCTGATGATAGTGTATTATTAGCACATAAAAATGAGGCAGCAGAACTCTTAGCAAACGAAAGTTCTACCAGTGCCGATGCTGCTGATTTAATCAATGAACTTACTGAATTATTAAAACCATATCAATCCACAGAAGCTCCAACACCATCCATACCGGACAGTACAACAGCTTCTAAACCAAATACAACAACTGCTGCTAAACCAGCTACAAAACCTGCTACTACAGCAAAGAAGCCAAACACAACAGCCACAAAAGTAAAACTTGCAAAACAGACTACAAAAGTAAAAGCAAATGGAAAGAAAAAAATCAAAGTATCCTGGAAAAAAGATAAAAAAGCTTCCGGTTACGAAATCACATATTCCACAAAGAAATCTTTCAAAGGAAAGAAAACAATTGTAGTAAAGAGTAACAAGACAACAAGCAAAGTAGTAAAGAAATTAACATCTAAAAAGAAATACTTTGTAAAAGTACGCTCCTACAAGCAGGTTGGAAAGACTAAGACTTATGGGGCATACAGCAAAGTGAAAACTGTGAAAGTAAAATAAGTTTCTCTTAAACATTTTATATAATTGGTATTTTTATAAATAGTATTTTGCCTC
>OLSK01002468.1_pt1 | contig 11612 bp, 9 predicted proteins | sample 1672781 | NCBI WGS metagenome assembly OLSK01 (sample SAMEA3136723, study PRJEB25190) | human gut metagenome | biome: human gut; feature: human-associated habitat; material: faeces | place: Austria | collected 2013 | reverse complement strand
GCACCAGACCGGTCGCGGAACATTATTTGGAAGGCAAGAAACGGCGGCGCGAAAAACGCGCGCGTCATAAGGAATACCGTAGGCAGCTTCGCGAGCAGCAGGCGGCAGAAGCCGCAAGACTTGAAGAAGTGGCGGAATAGAATGCATGTACAGCAGAGAAACGGCAGCTTTTTGGAACAACCTTAAAAAAGAAGTCATTCTCTGCTTGCAGATACGGCAGGCAGTTGCCGAAGGATAATCACAAACAGGCAGGCGCGTTTCAAGTTGCTTGTACTGCCATGAGTAGTAAGAAATGCCGAGGGATTTTTATTCAGGAGGTGACAACGTGAATAAAAGAACAATGAAAAAGGGACTTGCCATAGTCCTTGCGCTGGTGATGGTATTCGCAATGAGTGCCAGTGCGTTTGCGGATGTAGCAAACAATATCAGCGTAACAGTGAAAATTGACACACGAAGTTTTGACACAACCAGCAAAGGAACATTGGCAGATACTGTTGTAACAAAAACTGTAACAGTGCCGAGCGGCAGCACAGTTGAAGATGTACTGGAAGCGGTTGAAAATACATACGGCATAAACATGAATATTATTAATGCCGTTGACTCAGCAACAGGTCAAACAGTTGGCAGAGTTTTAACTAGTGTGGGAGGCGTTTCTCAAAATAACTATAGCCAAGCGCAGCAGCAGAATACCTTCCTTTGGGATTATGTAGGTACTGCAAACGAATATTGCATTTCCGGATGGGTATACAGCACGGTTGCCAATGGAAGTGAAATCTTCCCTTCATACTACATGGACAACTGGTATGTTACAGCAGGAACATCTGTAAATTTATACTACACGGTGACAGGGCCAAAAGATCTTAACACCGGAACATGGACAAGTGACTACAGTAATTTGGATGTGAATTTGTGGAAACTTTACGATCAGTTACAGGAGAAGATTTCAACAAGCAGCAATGAAGATGCAGTTATGTGGGCGGAATACGAGATCAGTGAATTTGAGGCTGCCTTGGCGACTGCCAAGACAACATCAAGCATAGGGTTATCCGCATATTACTTTTCACACGAAAAGTTAACTGACAGTAACGGCTTTATTACAAGATTTCAGGATGCTTTGGCATATTTTTAAGAGTAATTTAGTACGATAATGAATTAATCTGCACAATTAACAAGTGGAAACAAGGGGCTACCTCCATATAACGATGATTCTTCGTTATATGGAGGTAGCCCCTACATAGGAGGAAATCGTAAGAGGAATATGAAAAAAAAGATAACGACAATATTTCTTGTCATAGCGTTAGTTCTTACCCTGATTCCGTCAGCTGCGTTTGCAGCAGACAACCTAATAAAATCGCTGCAGTTCGTCGTATCAACGAGAGACAATACTCCGTACACAATGGCACCGGCATGGGGAACAAACAGTAGCGGAGAATATACTGTGACAGTTCCCGACTATTCACAGGCAATATATTTCAACGCATCGTTTGACAGTGGTGTTTGTATAGCGGCAAAGTCAGATGCACCTAAAGCAAAAATCGGGACGATAAAAAGCGGCACGCCCTGCATGGGAATGGGAGTATTGACCAAAGGCAGTGCAGGCGGTAAGCTGTACTTAGCTGCAATAAGAGATACATCCATTACAGATAAAACGTATGATGGAATCGCTAAAAAAACAGGCGCAGAAACATATACAATTAATTTTGCGCGGAAACTTACATTAACCGGACTTGATATTTCAGCCGGGGAAATGCTTCCTAAGTTTGCCAGAGACACATACGACTATACAGTCAATGTGCCGGAAGATATTGATGAAATAACAGTTTCCCCAACAGGTGTAAGCCCAAATTATAAAATAAAAATCAATGTTAACGGCAACACGGATGTGGGTGCCGGAGAGGTAAAAGTTCCCCTTGCTAAACAATGGCAGGACAATAAATGCACGATAACGGCAACTGTAACAGACGGCACAGAGAACAGTCCAAATGAAGAAACAGTATATACGCTGAATCTGAATAAAATCGTAAATAATGAGCCTGTAATCAGCCCAAGCAATCAGAATGCGGCATATTACGGCAACGAAAAAAATCCGTCTCCCCTTACTATAGAGGCAAAAGCGAACGGAACTCTGTCATATCAGTGGTATAAGGCTGACAGCAGAGATGGTGAAGGTACGATAATAACAGGAGCAGATGAGAAGAGTTATACTCCTGTAATCGGCGAAGTGGGGAGCGATGTTACGGAGTACTATTACTGCATTGTTACAAATACAAAAGATTCTGGAGAAACCTTTCCTAAAAGAAGCGACTATATAGCGGTTACAACCAAGGTAACACCATATCCTGATGTGCAGATATCTCATGGAGAGAACAATGTTCCGCAAGATGGTATTAAATATAAATATAAAAATGAAACTGCAGCGCCTTTGAAAGTAACCGCATCAGAACCTGCGAATTATAAAGGAGGAACGTTTTCATACCAATGGTATCGTGCAAGCTCGGAGGATCTTTCAGATGCCGGCATAATTGCTGGCGCAAAATCCAATGAGTTCAAAGATTACTTTGCTATAGGTTCTGAAGTAGGAAGATACTATTTCTGCAAGGTGACATATGAATACGATTCGAAAGAATTTACCAGAAACAGTGATGCTGCATATGTTTCTGTGTATGGTGCAACACCACCTGTCGTAAATGTTTTCCCTAATAAAGCGGAAAGAACAACAAGTGTTAATTCTGACGTAGACTTTACTTTTACGGTAGCCGGAGGCAGTGGGACAATGTACTACCAGTGGTTCCACAGCACAGACGGGGAAAAATTTTCACCGATAACAGATAAACCGATTGAATATAGTACAAACGGTGCTGCTTTCAGAACACCTAAAAAAAGTGAACCGAGTGTAGATTACTATTACTGCAGGGGAATTAATAAGGTCGAAAGCCGCATAATGAAAGGTGAGACCTTTGAAGCCATAACCGATTCACCGATAATTAAAGTCACCTCTTTAAATACAGACCTTTCTTTAGAAGGAGCAGGAACAGAAGATAAGCCATACCTTATAAAAAGCTATGATGATTTAAAGGCGGTTCAGAGTGCAGTAGAAGCCGGAGCATCTTTTGAAGGGGTACATTTTCTATTTAAGGATAATGTTGATTTAGCGGCAGATTGGGTTCCGATTGGAATTAATAACGATACATATTTTAGAGGAACCATAGACGGCGGAGGTCATCAATTAACGGTTGCAAAAGGCGGAAAATCATTATTGGGATACACGCAGAATGCCACAGTGAAGAATCTGGTGATTTATGGCGAACAGATTGACGGTTATGGCCTTGTGGAAAACTATGTTGTTTCAAGGGCAACAAAGGTAATTGATATAATTGATGTGCGGATAAAAACCGGAAGCAAAATTAAGATGTCCGGATTTATTGGAGGATATGCATCCGGAAAAAACAATGTACTGATATCAAACTGTACCGTTGATGAAGGTGTGACGATAGGGTATACAAAAGATCAAGACCATATAGGATCCTTTGCAGGTGAGCTCAACGGGACTATTATTAATTGTACCAGCAAGGCAGATGTATATGGAAAAAACTGTGTCGGAGGAATTGTAGGAAATAAAGGACAGTCCATGGGCGAGTTTGTAGTGAGAAACTGCAGTTTTGATGGCACAGTAACTGCTACAGGAGAGTATGCAGGAGGCATTGTCGGAGCGGGATATGACGGAAACGGGACTGCTCCGAACACACCGGGAGTTACAATTCAAAACTGCCGAAGCAATGCAGCTGTGCAGGGTAAAGACAAAGTCGGAGGCATACTCGGCGGAGAGCCGGACCTGGCTCAGTGCTGGGATAACGGCATAGGGTATATTCAGAATAACCTGTTTACCGGAACAATAAATTGTACGGATGGTATGTATGTTGGCGGAACAATCGGATACATGACATCATTGAACAAATACACCGTGGTAACAAATAATTATTACCGAGAAGAAACTGCATCCAAGGGAATAGGATTCATAAAATATATCGACACATCGGCTGAAATAACAAATGTACCAGAGGGTGTGGTGGTATTTAATACAGGCACATGCAGCACTCAGGGTGACGTAGTCTCACTACAGCAAAAGACGGGAGTACCGGGACTTACATATCCTAAACTGAACAGAACAGACGACCCATTGGGAAGCGGTGCTTATCTGCTGTCTCAAAAAGCGAGTGTCGAGGAACTTAAAAATGGTTCTATCGCATCGAAATTGAATGCAGGAGATAATAGTTTTCAAAATTGGGAGAAGGGTGACGATTATCCTGTTCTCAGCACTGAACCTGTGGCGTATAAACTGACTATTTCAGGTGATTATAAGACGGAATACCACGTCGGAGACCGTTTGAATACCGATAATATGGTGCTCACACTTAGCTGGTCCAACGGAAAGCAGACAAATATTTTACCAAAAGAAGCTGAAATCTCCGGCTTTACAACAAGCAGTATAGGAATAAAGACAGTAAAAGTAAAATACGGTGTTGCTGAGGCTTCATTTGAAATTCGCGTTACGAAGGTAACACCAGCAGGTGTTACGGCATATTTAACTGTTTATGGTGATTCTGCCCATGGAAATACAGAAGATGCCTCCGGCACAGTACATACACTGCGTGCCGGAAATCTGAAACCATGGGTTGCAAGAACAGCATACAGTGTGACAGAAAACACAACGGTTAAAGATGTTTTGCAAACTGCAGCAGAGGCGAATAAGATTACACTTCAGGCGAAGGCGGAAACAAAATACGGCTACTATCTTGAAGGAATGACCAAAAACGGAGAATATCTTGGAGAATTTACAAACGGAAATCTTTCCGGCTGGATGTACACCGTAAATGGATCTCATCCGGAAGTAAGCATGGGAGAATATTTCGTAAAGAACGGAGATAATATAATCGTCCACTACACCGATGACTACACCAAGGAGGAAGGCTCCGAAAAGTGGAATACTCCTGTTGAAGAAACCAAGAACGTCACCACCTCCGGCGCTTCCGGCTCAGCTACCACAACAGCACCAACAGAGGTTAAAGTCAGCGGCAATACCGCGACAGCGACCGTCAAGGCTGAGAATCAGAGCGAGATCCTCAAACAGGCTGTTGATAAGAAATCCACAGAGATTATTCTTGAGGTCAGCAAGGCAGACAGCAAGGGCGCGGACAGCGTACAGCTTTCCTTGGAGGCCAGCTTCGTCAAGAGCATCTCGGACAAGACCGACGCCGATTTGACGGTGAATACCGAAAACGGCAAGGTGACGCTCGACCAGGAGACGATCAAGACCGTACTTGCTGAGACCAAGGGCGCGACCATCACGCTCGAAGTGACCAAGGTATCGAAGCCGACCGAGGTACAGAAGAAGGCAGCAGGCGCAAACGGTCATCTGCTCAAGCTGACGATCAAATCCGGCGATCGTGTCATCTCTGACTTCAACAAGGGCAAGGTCAAAGTGGTTGCGGAAATCGTTTCCAAGCTGCTCGACAAGAAGGTTGCAGCGATTCACATCGCAGACGACGGCAAGATCGAACAGCTGGCAGGCAGAGCCCTGACCATCGGCGGCAAGAAGTACTACGAATTTACCACGCCGCATTTCTCAACTTTCGCGCTCGTTGACGCGGAAGAACTGGGACTGGAAGTGAAGGAAGAACCGCAGGTTGACGCCAAGGCGCTGACCGCGAAGCTGACACCGGTGGCCCGCTCCGCGAAAACCGCGAAGAAGAACGTCAAAGTCACCGTCAGCCTCGACAAGCAGGACAAGGCAATCGTGCAGGAACTCAAAGATGCCGGTTATACTGTGAAGTACCGTTTCTATCGCTCGACCAAGAAAGCCGCAGGCTACAAGGCAGCCGTCACGAAAAAGACTGCTGCATATACCAATACCGGCGGCAAGAAAGGCACGAAGTACTATTACAAGGTGCAAGTCAGGGTTTACGACGCGGACGGCAAGCTTGCCGCGAAGACTGCGCTCAAGCAGTGCAAATACGCAAGCAGAACTTGGACGAAAGGGAAATAAAATCCGGGCAGCCAGCTTAAATCAGGCAAACCGGATCACCCGGACACACAACAACATCACAGGACATCAATGATTTCAGGAACATCAATTGATGATAGCAGAGACTGCAGAGCGGGTGTACACTTTGCAGTCCTCTGCTGTTTTTGGGTTGTGTGATCCTGAAAAATCAAGTATACTATGATTAAGGATTAAGATAAGGCAAGCGAAATAGGCGGGCAGCAGAAAGTGAGAAAACGATGGACAATACATCACAGGATAAACAGGCTTTTTATCGCGAGCTGCAGGGGAGGCAGGTTTTCATTCCTTGCAGGAAGCAGGGGGATGGGAATATCACCCTGGAGCTTTTGGTCAGCAATCGGGGCGAGCAGATGATACCGGCTTTTTATGCAAGAGGGTCGGCAAAGGGGAAATTTGACGAAGCATCGCTCGTGGAATTTGCGTTCCCGATGCTGCGCAATATTTTGATCGAGCTGCCGGAAGAGATCAGCGGCATCGTTCTCGAGCCGTTTGGAGAAAATATTCCGTTGGATCGCAAGGCGCTTGCGGACTATGATTCGGCTGTGCATGGGATGACGGTCGCCAAGCACGATCACTCGCTGCGGACAATTTATCGCAAGGCGGATAGGCTGCCGGACGGCCTGACCGCGGCGGTCGGTCGTTTTGCACAAGGGCAGATCGGCATCAATGCAGTGTGGGCGCTGCTTGCAAAAAATGAGAATGAAAGGATCCCGCATCTGACGTTTGCAATCGATTTTTTTGGCAGCAAGTTTGACTTGTTCCCGCAGCTTGCGGAGGTGCTGAAACCGTTTATGCAGCCGGGGCAGACCTTTGAATTGATCGCGCGAAACCCGCAGCTGCAGACTTTCCTGACACCAGCGGCGTGCATCTATCGCAGGAGTGCTTCGGTGCAGTGAGCGGGCCGCACATAAAAGAGACACAAATCTATACAGCAAAAACACATATGCATAGCAAAAAATGCTTGCTTTTTGCTGTAGATATAGTATAATAAATGAGCGCGAGTTTCTTCGCGCGGATCTCTGCGACGAGTATGCGGGGAACCGCTTCATGCGGAGCCCGGCGGAGAGCGTCGCCATATAGTCCACAGGGAGGTGACAAAATGACGAATTATGAAGTTATGTTCATTATCGATGCTGCTTTGGAAGACGAGAAGAAGGACGCAACAGTAGAAACTGTACAGTCCATCATCGCTGCAGATGGTGAAGTCGAAAAAGTAGACGTTTGGGGAATGAGAAAACTCGCGTATCCGATCAACAAAAAAGAGGAAGGATACTATGTAGTTGTTGACTTCAAGGGCAATCCGACATTACCGAAGGAGCTCGACAGAAGACTGAAGATTTCCGATAACGTGATTCGACACATCATCATCAACAATGATGCGCAGTAGAAACGAGGTGTAGCATGAACAGTGTAGTATTGATCGGAAGATTGACCAGAGATCCTGAAGTGAGATATACTGCAGGAACGCAGATGGCAGTCTGCACGTTCACCGTCGCGATCGACAGACCGGTCAGAGCGGGAGCGGAGAAGCAGACGGACTTTCCGAGAGTAACTGTTTTTGGGAAGCAGGCTGAGAACTGCGAGCGCTTTCTTGCAAAAGGAAGACTGGTAGGGGTTCAGGGAAGGATCCAGACCGGAAGCTATACCAACAAGGACGGCGTAACCGTCTACACCACGGATGTCGTAGCTGACAGAGTAGAATTTTTAGAATGGGGCGACAGACCTGCAGGCGGTCAGAGAGCGCAGACGCAGGAAGCTGCACCGAGGTTCGACGCGGCGCCGGAAGGCTTCTCCGCGATTGACGAAGATATCCCGTTCTAAGAGAAAGGAGATAAGAACTATGATGGATAAGAGACGCGGCGGTGGCATGAGAAGAAAAAAAGTATGCCAATTCTGCGCAGACAAGACAGAAAAAATCGACTATAAGGACACAGAAAAGTTAAAGAGATATGTGACCGAAAGAGGCAAGATCCTGCCAAAGAGAATCACAGGTACTTGCGCGATGCACCAGAGAGAAGTGACGACTGCGATTAAGAGAGCAAGAATCGTGGCGCTGCTTCCTTACGTTGCTGACTAATTCGATGATCTTTTCGCGGAGCGTTGCGGCTCTCCGCGAAATCGAGATTTGTTAGCTCAGCTGGGAGAGCACTTGGGTGACAACCAAGAGGTCGGCAGTTCGAGCCTGCCACAAATCACCAAACCGAATGAGGAGTGTTTGCGAAAGACAAAAATGTCTGCTGCGGCACTCCTTTTCTTTGTGCTTTTTTTCTTGCGCTCAAAAGGAAGATATAGTAAAATAGAAGCGGAAATATAATTCAGCGATGGAAGGATGAGAGTGACGTATGGAGGCGCGAAACGAAAAACAAAAAGCGGAAATCGATAAAAAGCAAGCGGTGAAACAACCCATGCCCGCGGGACTTCCTTATCTTGCCAGCGGCGCGGTTTTCTTTGTATTTGCTATGCTGCTGCCGATGTATCGGCTGTGGGCACTGCTGACAGCTCTGCTCATCGCAATCGCAGTTCTGGTCGTGCTGGAACGCGCGCGTGCAAAGCAGGTCGCGGCGATGCCCGTTGTGACGCCGGTACGCCAGCGAACAGAGGAAATCTCCAAGCTGCTGGATGCCGGACGAGATCAGCTTCACACGCTGCAGTCGCAGATCCGCAGCGACAAGGTGGGGCAACATGTCGAAAGCATGGCAGGCACCTTGCAGAAGCTCGCGGATAATCTGGAGCAGAATCCAAAGGACCGCGGCAAGATTCGGAAGGTCGCGGTACACTATGTACCGATGATTACGGATTTAGTCAAAAACTATATCAATCTGGAACAGCAGGGAATTGACGGCAGCAACATTTCCGCGACGATGGCCAGCATCGAAAGCGGCCTCGAAAAGATTGATGAAAGTCTCAAACAGTATTTAGACGATATGTTTGAGGATGATAAAATGAGCATCGAAACCGATATCACAGTGCTGCGGCAGCTGATGAACAAGGATGCCGAAGGCGTAAACAAAATGAATTTTGACGATATTTTAAAGGAAACGAATGGAGGAAACGAAAATGTCTGATGAAATGAAAACAATGGAAGCTACCGTCGATACGAAGGAAACGGAAATGCCTGTGCTGGTTCTGCCGGGCGAAGAGGAAACTCCGCTGGATCAAATGATGGTGGAGGCATCTGCACAGCCGGAAACGGTCAAAGAGGTCAACATCGAGGATAAGATTCAGCTGACCGACGCGGAGAAAAAGGCAGTAGATGATTTCGCGGCAAAGATCGATATCAGCAATGCGAACCATATCCTGCAGTACGGCGCGGACGCGCAGGCGAAGATTACCCAGTTCTCAGACATGGCACTGGAAAAGGTCAGAACGAAGGACCTCGGCTCTGTCGGCGATACCCTCAGCAGCTTAGTGGTGGAACTGAAGGGCTTCAACCCGAACGAACAGAAAAAAGGCTTCTTCGGTCTTTTCAAAAAAGCAGGGGCCAGCATCGCGGAGCTCAAGGCGAAGTATGACAAGGCAGAGGTCAATGTCGAGAAGGTCGTGGACGTGCTGGAAGGTCATCAGATTACGCTGACCAAGGACATCGCGGTACTGGACGAAATGTTCAAGGCGAATATGACCAACTTTAAGCAGCTTTCCTTATACATCGTGGCAGGCAAGAAAAAGCTTGAAGAAGTGCAGAATGTGACGATTCCGGCGATGCAGGCAAAGGCCGCGGAAACCGGCGCGATGGAGGACGCGCAGGCGGCGAACGATTACGCGAACCTGGCGAACCGCTTCGAAAAGAAACTGCACGATCTGGATTTGACCAGAACCGTTTCCCTGCAGATGGGGCCGCAGATCAGATTGATTCAGAATAACGACACCCTGATGGTCGAAAAGATCCAGACCACCTTACTCAATACGATTCCGCTGTGGAAGAGCCAGATGGTGCTCGCGCTGGGGCTTGCGCACAGCGAGCAGGCGATGCAGGCACAAAAGGCGGTTTCCGATACCACCAACGAACTGCTCAAAAAGAACGCGGAGCTGCTCAAACAGACTACCGTCGGCGTCGCGCAGGAGTCCGAACGCGGTATTGTGGATATCGAAACACTCAAACACACCAATCAGATGCTGATCGATACGTTGGATGAAGTTGTGAAGATCCAGAACGACGGCAGAGCGAAACGCAAGGCCGCGGAAGTGGAACTGATGAATATCGAAACGCAGCTGAAAGATAAGATGTTGGAATTCAGAGGCTAAACATATGAAAATATTAGAGAACAGAGGGATCTGCATCGGGCTGATGCTGGTGCTGGTTGTCTGCGGATTCCTGCTCGGCGGGTATAAAGGACTTGCCGGAGCGTATCAGAAGGCGTCAGATGTATTCTTTCTCGGAGAGGATGGAGACGGCGTCTGCGTCGCGAAGGATATGGCGGAGCGCGCCGGCGCGCTGACCAATCTGCAGACTGTCGCCAAAAAATATCTCGCAGCAGAGGATGCCGCGGCGCGGGACGCGGCGGACGCAGTCAATGCTTATACCCGGGCGGATGGGGATGTTTCCGCTTTATTCGCGGCCAATACCAGTATGGAAACCGCGATGGAGGCACTGTACCGAGAGCTGGGAGAGAAAAACCTTTCCGATAAAGATGAAAGCTATCGGCAGCGTCTGTACACGGAGTTTAACTCGCGCGGCGACACCATCAGCCATGACCCGTATTACAGCTACGCGGCAGATTACAATCGGCTCCTGCAAAAGTTCCCTGCGAACCTAATCGCGGCTTTGACCCCGATTCAGGCGGCGCCTGTCTCACGCTGACGCCGTTTCTGCGCTCCAAAAAACAGGGGAAAACGCTTTGACAGAAAGGATGGATGCGAATGAAACGAAAAATGACTGCAGCGCTGCTGACGATAATTTTGGCGGCACTGGCTGCCTGCGGCAGCGCCTTCGCGGCGATCCCAACCGCGCCGGATCCGTTCTACGCGGCAGATTTCGCGGATGTGCTGGAACAGCAAACGGAGGACTATATCATAGAGCAGAACGGTATGCTCGAGAACGCCTGCGGCGCGCAGATTGTCGTCGTGACGACGGATTTTTTGGACGGCATGGATATCGAGGATTATGCTTACAAGCTCTTTAACGCCTGGAAGATCGGCGACGCGCAAAAGGGAAACGGCGTTCTGCTGCTGCTTGCCATAGGAGAGGATAACTACTGGTGCGTGCAGGGAAAGGGCTTGGAGGACGCGCTGCCGAGCGCGGACATCGGCGATATTCTTTGGGAGAATCTCGAAGATGACTTCGCGGCCGGAGATTATGACAGCGGCGTCCAAAAGACCTTCGACGCGCTGTTTGATACGGTATATAATTATTACGGCGGTGACGCGGCGACCGGCGGGACTCCCGCGGATGAAGACGCGGCGGAGAGCGGCGGGACGTTTTGGACGGTGATTACGGGGATTATCATGCTGATCGTATTCATCGCAATCCTTTGGCTGGTATTCAGTCTGCTTCGAGGGATTATCCGCGCCGCGGGCTCCGGGCGCGGAAGGCGCCGCGGCAGTACAGTCTATA
>OLSK01002459.1_pt1 | contig 11654 bp, 12 predicted proteins | sample 1672781 | NCBI WGS metagenome assembly OLSK01 (sample SAMEA3136723, study PRJEB25190) | human gut metagenome | biome: human gut; feature: human-associated habitat; material: faeces | place: Austria | collected 2013 | reverse complement strand
CCACGGAAGGTAGAAGCAGATGCCGCCGCTGTTTTGGAGGTTATCAGCGGTTACGACAAAGAAGATGAGGAAACGGCCTGGTGTGCTGATAAAAAAGTCGATGATTACAGCGCTGCAGTTCCGGAAACAACTCTTGCCGGGAAAAAGATCGGTGTACTGGAGAGTTTTTTTGGCAAAAAAGCAGAACATCAGGAAGTCAACGCAGTCGTTGCAAAGGCCATCAGCGTTTTAAAAGCTTTAGGCGCCCAGATCGTCCCGATCAAAGAGGAAATAAATTCAGGCTGGCTGACTGCAGATGTCAGCGTACATTTATATGATCTGAAAGACCATCTGAATCAATATCTGCAGAAGCTTCCAGCCAGAGCGCCGGTACATTCTCTGGAAGAAATCATTAAGTCCGGTAAGTTCCATGCAGGGATCAAAGAAAATTTAGAGCAGGCAATGCTGCACAGCGTCGGGACTCCTGATTATAATGAAAGGCTGGTCTTACGGTCGCAGGTACAGACGAAGCTGATGCAGGTATTTGCTGATCATGATATGGAAGCTATCGTTTATCCGCATCAACAGCAGCTGGTATGTGAGGTGGGCGGCGCTCAGAAAGAACGGAACGGCGTGCTTTGCTCTGTGACCGGATTTCCTTCAGTCGTTGTACCGGCTGGTTATAGTCAGCCCAGTCAGACGGCGCCTGCGGGTATCCCCATAGGGATGGAGATTATCGGCAGACCCTGGAGTGAGAAACTGCTGCTGGCTATAGCAGAGGCTTATGAAGAAAAAGCGGCGGTCAAAGAATTACCTCCGTTTACGCCTGTTTTAGAGTAGATATAAATTTTGTAAATAAATTATTGTTTTAAGCAAAAGAGCCTCGTGTCATTTTATTGATACGAGGCTCTTTTTAATGAATATTTGATAAGCACCGTTAGAATAACGGTGCTTTATTAACGTGGTGAAAAAGAATGGCCCAAAAGGTACCAGTTGCAAGACAAGCGAAGAAAATTTTATTTTAGAACAGAAATGTCTTGCGGGGGGGGACGGATGTGGTATAATGATGGCAATAAAAGAGAACGTTTGATTTATCAAAAAACAAAAGTCATCTTGTAATAAATAAATGGCTGAGACAAGACAACGACGGAAGTCGATAGTATAAGCTGTCTTGAGAGAATTTGAGAGTAGATTTTTATTTGTTTTCTTCAAAAAACAACTGCAAAGTGGTGATAGAGAAATAGAGTTGTTCTATTTTTTTTTACCATGATCGGTTATCCGGAAACCGTCAGTTGACATGGAGGAAAGAAAAGTTTGAAAGGGGTTTAAAGCAATGAATGTTTATGCGTATGCAGGATTTTCGTATCTGTTCACTGCGGCAATTTCGTTGTTTATGATTGGCGTAGTGGTATTGCTCAATAAATTGATGGGCAATAATAATTCTAATGGAGAGGGGATGGAATAAGGATGGAAATGGGTTTAGTAGCAACATTGTTTCCTGGTATTGCCAGTTTATTTGTGCAAGATCCTGTGATCGCCTGTGCGCGTATTTTTATGATTATCTTTGGTTTCGTCCTGGCCTATCTAGGGTTTAAAAGGACTTTAGAGCCTTTGATCATGGTGCCGATGGGTGTTGGTATGATCTGTATCAACTGCGGCGTACTTTTCTTAGATGGCGGTAAGCTGGGCACCCTGTTTCTGGATCCGCTTGTTTCAGAACCCGGCGCTTTGATGAATATCATGCAGATCAATTTTCTGCAGCCGATCTATAATTTGACCTTCAGCAACAGCCTGGTTGCCTGTCTGGTTTTCATGGGTATTGGTGCGATGTGTGAAATCGGTTTTATTTTAGCAAATCCCTGGACTTCCATCATTATTGCTATTTTTGCTGAAGCGGGCACCTTTGTTACGCTTATTCTGGGTGTCAATCTTGGTTTGACACCGCCGGAAGCTGCTGCTGTTGCGTCTATCGGCGGCGCTGATGGGCCCATGGTCCTGTTTACTTCTTTAATGCTGGCGCCTGAGCTCTTTGTACCGATCTCTGTTATTGCTTATCTGTATTTAAGCCTGACTTATGCCGGCTATCCGACCCTGGTAAAAATGCTGGTGCCGAAAAAGTATCGTGGTATCGATATCATTTTTGATGCTCCGGAAATTCCGAAAACCAAAAAATTTATTTTCATTTTAGTATGCTGCGCTCTGTTATGCATTTTACTGCCGATGGCAGCGCCGCTGATCATGTCCTTCTTCCTGGGCATGACGATCAAAGAGGCCGAAATCGTTCCGTACCAGGATCTGCTGGAAAACGTTATTCTTTATGCTGCAACTTTAATGCTGGGGCTTTTGCTGGGTACTTTATGCGAAGCTTCCACGCTGCTTAATCCCAAAGTTGCGCCGCTGATCGTTTTAGGCGTAGTAGCTTTGGCGGTATCCGGGGCTGTCGGGATTTTAGGCGGCTGGGTAGTTTATAAATTCAAAAAGGGTGATTTCAATCCGGTCGTTGGTATTGCCGGTATTTCCTGCGTACCGACTACGGCTAAGATCGCCCAGCATATAGCCGAGGATGAAGATCCGTTTGCTGTTATCATGCCGGTGGCAATGGGTGCTAATATCGGCGGCGTTATCGTTTCGGCGATCGCCTGCGGCGTTTTCATTTCGACGATCCATCTGGTTAAGTAAAATTTGAGGCGGTGCGATGAAGATGGCAGAAACCGGGATGATACTGCACAATCAAATACAGTATTATGAGGAATTGGCTTCTACCAATCTGAAAGCACTGGAACTTGCGAAGCAGGGTGCGGCAGGAGGTACGGTCGTTGTTGCCGCGAGGCAAACTGCCGGACGAGGACGTATGCGGCGGAAATGGGAATCTCCGGAGGGGAAGGGATTATGGTTTTCCATGATCCTCAGACCAACGATCGCTGCCGAATACTGCGCCCAGATAACGCTGCTTGCAGCCGTTGCGGCAGCTCAAACTTTGCAGGGATTGACGGATAAGGATTTTTCTATAAAATGGCCCAATGATATCATGCTGGACGGTAAAAAAATCTGCGGTATTTTAGCGGAAATGGCGCTGGCTGCCGATGGCAGCATTGAGTATGCCGTTGTCGGTATTGGTATCAACATAAATATGTCTTCTGAAGATTTCGGAGCCCTGCTAACGGCTACTTCACTTTATCTGGCAACGGGCATCGAATACGAGCATGAACAGGTCCTCAAGGCGTTTCTGGATGAATTCAGCCTGCTTTACTCTCACTGGCACAGCTGCGGTTTTGCTTCTATCAGGCAAGCCTGGCTGGCAAACAGCTGTACTTTAGGACAGAAGGTGATCGTAAAGGACAATGATACAGAAATTTATTCCGGAACAGCGGAAGACATGGATGATTATGGGAGTTTGCTTGTACGAAATGCTGCGGGAAAAATCGAAAGCTTCGATTTTGGTGAAATAAGCATTCGCAGCTGCTGAGGTTGCAGTAAAGGGAGGATTTGAGAGATGGAAGCATTTTTGTTGGGTGAAAGTATTAAAAGCGTTGGCGTAGCGGCAATGCTGCTGGCGCTTACACGCACACTGAAAGATGAAGAAACGGCCAAAAGAGCGTTGACGGAAGCCGGTCATAAATTTGTGGTCACAGAGGTCGGCGGTAAAACATCTTATGATGATTTTCACGAAAAGGTCAATAGGGCCGTAATTGGCGCCAGTCTTAATTCAGGCATTATTGAAAAGACAGCTAATGATATCCATGCTTTGATCCATGCCACGGAAGAAGCTAAAAAAGGTATTTTAGCTTCTTCCAGTGCCAGCCTGGCTCTGAAAATAGCTGTCGTACGTGATACCGGCTGGCTGGCGGTAGCATTGTTCGGTAAATCGGCTCTGCATTACATGACGAATCATGAACGGGCAGGGCTGGGAGTTATGCATATCTAGATACGGGTATAAGTGAATAGTGGCGAATGAGAGAACGAGCGTGCAGTTAACAGCTGTGCTTTGTTCTCTATTTTTTTACCCGCATCTGGTATAGATGAAGCAGTTTTGTAATAAGAAAGGAGAGAATGTAATGGAGCTTAAAGGTATTACGCGTGAGTGGGATTCTTTAAAGAAAGACGCTGCGGCAAGAGCTGCGTCGGCTGCCCCTTACGTCAAAGAAGGAAAAATAGTTGATGCCAAAGATGCAGTAGCTTTGCTGGAGGCTGTTATCAAACCGGGCGATAAGGTCAATATCGAAGGCAACAACCAGAAACAGGCCGATTTTCTGGCGAAAGCACTTTGTCAGGTCGATCCTGCTAAAGTACACGATCTGCATATGGTACAGTCCGTTCTGACTTTGCCGGAACATCTGGATGTTTTTGAAAAAGGCATCGCCAAAAAGCTGGATATGTCCTTTTCAGGTCCGCAGGCAGGCCGGATCGCCGAATTTTTAAAGGAAGGCAAACTGGAACTGGGCGCTATCCATACCTATCTGGAACTGTATGGCCGTTATTTTGTAGATCTGACTCCGCGTGTCGCATTGATCGCGGCAACGAAAGCCGACCGTCATGGCAACCTGTTTACCGGGTTCAGCACAGAAGATACGCCGGCGATCGTAGAAGCTACTAAATTCCGTCAGGGTATCGTTATTGCGCAGGTCAACGAGATCGTAGACGAGCTGCCGCGTGTCGATATTCCCGGCGACTGGGTCGATTATGTTATCCAGTCTCCGAAACCGTTTTACATCGAACCGCTCTTTACCCGTGATCCGGCACTGATTACCGATGCTCAGGTTTTGAAGGGCATGATGGCGATCAAAGGTATCTATGGAGAGTATGGTATCAAAAGCCTGAACCATGGTATCGGTTTTGATACGGCTGCGATCGAATTATTGCTGCCGACTTATGGTGAGGAACTGGGCCTGAAAGGCAAGATCTGCACCAACTTTATTTTGAACCCGCATCCTTCGATGATCCCGGCTATTGAAAGCGGCTGGGTCGAATCTATCCACTGCTTCGGCGGTGAATTGGGCATGGATGAGTATGTTGCTGCCCGCAGTGATATTTTCTTTGTCGGTCCTGACGGATCGATGCGTTCTAACCGTGCTTTTTCACAGACTGCAGGTCATTATGCCATTGATATGTTTATCGGCGGCACACTGCAGATCGATCCTTACGGCAACAGCTCGACGGCTACGGCCAATCGTGTGGCAGGCTTCGGCGGTGCCCCGAATATGGGCTGCGATCCTAAAGGCCGTCGCCATTCTTCGGAAGCGTGGCTTAAATGCGGTGAAGAATATGGGATTAAAGAAGCCATGTGGGGGCCGGTACACCGCGGTAAACGGCTGGTCGTACAGTTGGCGGAAACCTTCCGCGAAAAGCTGGCGCCTGGCTTCGTAGAAGAACTGGATGCTTTTGCTTTGGCTAAAAACGCTAATCTGCCGATCGAACCGGTCATGATCTACGGCGATGACCTGACCCATATCATTACCGAGGAAGGTATCGCATACCTGCATAAATGCAGAAATATGGAAGAACGTACTGCCGCTATCCGCGGTATCGCGGGCTTTACCGAAGTCGGCATGAAGGCTGACCCGAAAGAAACCCTGCGTCTGCGTGATCTTGGTGTGATCAAGACTGCCGATGATCTGGGCATTGATATGAGCAGAGCTAACCGTTCCATGCTGGCGGCTAAAAACGTACATGACCTGGTCGTTTGGTCGAAGGGTCTGTATAATCCGCCTGCTAAATTCAGAAACTGGTAAGAGGAGGAGATTAACGTGGCATTACAGGTTTTGGAATTTGAATTTAAATCTGCCGCAACTCAGGAAATAGCTAAGGAATGGTCGCATCTTGGTGTGACCGGTTCCGGTGATCTGGAAGTACTGATGGAAAAAAAGGCTTTGAACGGCGGCGTTAAAGCCAAAGTAGTTACTCCTGTGAAAGGCTTTGATGCGGTTTGGGAAAAAATGCTCGGTAAATTTGTTGCTGATACAGGTGTTGGTAATGTCAGTATCGAGATCAACGATGACAATGCTACACCGATCGTAGTTTATATGAGATTGCGCCAGGCACTGGCAGAAGCTACTGCAAAGGAGGCTGAATGATTATGAAAAAATGGACTGAGCTCGAAAACAGCAGCTTCTTTGACGCTAATGCCCGTGAACGTGCTTTGGGCATGGTCGATGAAGGAACCTTTACGGAGTTTTTAAATCCGCTGGACCGTTATTGCAGCCCGCATCTGCCGGTATTGGGAACAGCTGTGGAATTTGATGACGGTACTGTCTGCGGTGTGGGCCTTTTGGGCAAACATCCTGTTTTTGTAGTATCGATGGAAGGCAAATTTATTGGCGGCGCTATCGGCGAGGTCAACGGCGGTAAAATGGTCGCGACCATTCGCCTGGCATTGAAGGCTGCTGCCGATATCAAAGCCAAATATCCTGAGGAATATGCCGCAAGGCGTCCGCTGGTCGCTGTTTCTTTTGAAACCGGCGGTGTACGTCTGCACGAAGCTAATGCCGGTCTTTTGGCTCATGCCGAAGTTATGGATGCCTTCCAGGACTGCCGCGGTATCGTTCCGGTAGTGGCTGTTGTCGGCAGCAAAGTTGGCTGCTTTGGCGGTATGGGGTTTGTTGCTGCGGCTACCGACGTTATCGTGATGAACGAAGAAGGCCGTATCGGCCTGACTGGCCCGGAAGTAATCGAACAGGAAATGGGCAAAGACGAATTTGACGCTTCCAACAAAGCTTTGGTTTACCGGACTACCGGCGCTAAGCATAAATATATTATTCAGGACTGCAACTATCTGGTCGAAGATAAGATCGGCGAATTCCATAAAACTCTGACGGAAGTAGCTGAGATCCCGATGGCTGAGATCGAAAAAATGCGCCGTATCGGTTCGTTGAAGCTGGTCCAGGAGCAACAGGAGCTGGTGAAGCTGGTCGGAGATATGCAGCCGAAGGATTCGATGGATCTGTGGAAATATTTTGGCAACGAAGATCCGGCAGCCCTGCCTGAAATGACGACTGCGGAATTCCTCAAAGTAGTAAAACGCAGAGTACGCGCTTAAGGAAAAGGAGGAACATGAACATGGAAGAATTGGACAACACTATGATAGGTCGCGGCCGCGACGCTATCGATATGATCATCGATAAAGATTCCTTCCAGGAAAACATCATCGACGGTTACAGCTTCGACCCTGATTATGGCCCCGGTTCCGTCGTCGGTACGGCGAAACTGGACGGCAAACTGACTACGATCATCGCCAATGACGCGATGGCTTTTAACGACAGATTTCCTGTTGTTTTCGGCGGCGTCATCGGTCTTGAGGAAGGTTATAAAATGGCAACGGCTGTTTACCGTACGCTGGAAGCCGACAAGGATAAACCGCTGGCAGAAAAACGCGCCATCGTTTTGATCGTTGATACCCCTGGTAACGGCCCTGGCAAAATGGAAGAAATCGCCGGTATGAATAAATCTACAGGCGGTTATCAGCTGGCTTTGGCTGAAGCACGTAAAGCAGGGCATCCGATCGTGGCTATGGTCATTGGCCGCGCAATTTCCGGCGCTTTCCTGTGCCACGGCCTGCAGGCTGACCATATTCTGGCTCTTTCCAAAGATTTCGGCACTATGATCCATGTTATGCCGCTGACTTCTATTGCCCGTATTACCAAAATGGACATCGAACGTCTGGAAGAGCTTTCTACCAGCAATCCTGTTTTTGCAGCCGGTGTTGATTTCTTTTATAAACTGGGCGGCGTGCAGGAAATCGTCAACCAGCTTGAAGATATGCGTGCGGTCATTATCAAACATATCGACGAAGTTGCCAAATTAAAGGCAGAGGGCAAAGGTGAATTGCTTGGTCCCTGGGGCAGAGGTATTTTAGGCAATGAACGCGGCGGCCGTACTCACAGAATGGAAGCTATCGCCAAGGTCAACGCAGAATTTGCCGCTGTAGAAGATAAATATATCAACGCCTGAGGAGAATGCAGATGAACAGCTTGCTTCAGGAAATAAGTATGCTGGTCGAAGATTTCGGCTCGGCGCCCAGGCTGGAGGAGATGCCGCAGCGCACTTTGGCAGACAAAGGTATTGCGGGCCCGACAGCGGCTCATGTGATCGAAGAAGTACATACGCCTTTGAATCTGGCTTATCTCACGTTTACCACTGGTACCTCGGCGTTTCAGAATATCGTCGGCGTTACCTATGCGGAGCTGCCGGCCCGCATCAGAGCTTCCTTCAGGATTTTGGAGCGTGCCGGGCTGAAACGCGGCGATAAGGTACTTGTTACCTACCCGCCGCTGGTCAATGTCTTTTCCGGGCAGGCCTTAAAGGAGTTCGGCTTGGAATGGTCGTTTTTAGTACGTTCCAGCCGCGACGCCTTTCTGGCGGCTCTGTACAAAGAGCAGCCTGCCGCTGTGGTTGGTGAATCAGCCTTTTTGCGGGCGGCGCTGGCAGACGCTGAAAATATGGGCGTTGCCGGTGACTTGCCCCAAGGCGTCAAGCTGCTGACCGCCGGCACGCCGCTGGATCTGGAATTATTACCGATGGCTGAAAAAATCCTGCAGGCGGAAGTGCATGATTTGTATGGCTGCCAGGAAATCGGCTGGCTGGCTATGGATGGCATCCCGGTCAGAGACGATATTGAACTGGTACCGACCGCGTCTAAGGGCGGGCAGCAATATTATGAACTGATAGCAGGCGGGCTGCCGATGGGTGACAGCTTTCCCTGTTCAGGATCTGGGCATATCTGTAATAAAGACGGCAAGATCATTACTTACCGCAGGGAACGGACTTATCCAGAGTATGAAGTGATCGTGAAAGCGACGACTCTGGCTTCAGCCGTTACCCTAAACAGAGTAGCCCGCAGTATCCTGCGCATCAAGGGACGGGTCGTCAAGGTCTGTCCCGAAGTGCAGGTCAATGCCGGGCAGACGGTGCTGGAACTGCGTGGCGATCCCGTGGCCGGGATCGAGGTAGCTCCCATTACCATCATCGGGCCGGTGCAAACGGAATTTTTTGACAGCATGGTACAGGCACAGCTTGATTATCAGCAAAACAGTAAGGCGGACCCCGTATGGACAAAACGCAGTTAAAACGGCATGATCTGGTTTATCCCGGCAGTGCCGGCAGAAAAAGGCTGCAGCAGATATTCCTGCACGAGCTGACAGGGGAAAAGGCATTTTTAGCGGCGGATATTTTCCGTGCGGACAGCGTTATTCCCGGGATCGTCAGACGTGCGGAAGCAGCTGCGGCAGAGATGATCCCCGTAGGCTTCGTTCATCCGCAGTTATGCGGCGGCAGGCGTCTGCGGCTGGCCGCAGAGTTAAAAGTGAGCGAGGCAGTTCAAGTGCAGCGGCCCTATGAACTGGCGGCAGCAAGCTTCACAGTGGCTACTGACTGTCTGGCGGCAGCACAGGCCGTATGCGCTTATGCTGCCGGGCAGCAGATCAGGCTGGGTATTTTAGGCTCGGCGGGACTGGAAATAGCGACCGGGCTGCCTTTTACCAACAGTGATTCTGATCTGGACTTGCTGGTAACAGGTTTGTCGTTGGAGCGGCTGCAGGAATTCTATGCAGAGCTGCAGGTTATCGGCAGGAGGGTCCGGGTGGATATCGATCTGGAAACGGAGCTTGCTAACGGTTATGGTATCAAAACCGCTGAATTATTTCAGCCGACGCAGACAGTTTTAGGTAAGAGTCTGCAGGATGTACAAATATTAAAGAAAGAGACAGTTTTGAAAATACTGTCACAGGAGGCATAAATCATGGAAATCAAATCCCGCGTACCCGGTAAAATCGTTCGTTTTGAAAAACAGGTAGGAGATAGCGTTGAAATCAAAGACGTGCTGGTCGTCATGGAAGCAATGAAAATGAAACAACTGGTACCGTCCCCGGTAGCTGGCGTCGTTAAAGAGTACAAAGTGCAGCCCGGCGACCGCGTCAGTGCCGGTCAGGTCATTGCCGTAGTTGAATAAGTAAATTTTTACCGTTGCCTTTAGTTGTTTCGCTCCCCCTGAGCGGGGAGCGATAATAAAAAATTGTACTAAGGTGGTGTAATCTCATGATTATTTATGGTGTTGCGTTATTAGCGTTTTGTTTTTTAACAGGTAATTATGTTGGCGATATTTTAGGCGCGCTTCTGGGCGTCAAGGCTAATGTCGGCGGTGTAGGCTTTGCCATGCTGCTGCTCATTATTTTAACAAACAAAGGCTGGCTGGATAAAAAAGGTCAGGAAGGCATTGCTTTCTGGAGTGCCATGTATATTCCTATCGTTGTGGCTATGAGTTCCATTCAAGACGTTGTTGCCGCATTATCCGGCGGCACAGTTGCTGTATTAAGCGGAATATTGGGCGTTGTTCTCGGGTTTGCCTTTATTCCTATTTTAAGAAAATTTGGTGCATAGTCATAAAAGAATAGGAGGCGTTTTATATGGACTTCGCAGCAATGTTCGTAAAACTTATTACCAAAAACGGTTTGATTTCAGCTTTTATCATTATCGGTATCACGACCTGGGTAGCTTATAAGATCGGCGGTCTGACCAAAGGCCGTATCCACGGTTCCGCTATTGCGATCTTCTTCGGCCTGATACTGGCGTATATCGGCGGCGTAGTTGGCGGCGGACACAAAGGTCTGGCCAGCATCCCGATGTTTGCCGGCGTTGGCGTGATGGGCGGCGCCATGTTCAGAGATTTTGCGATCGTTTCCACAGCATTTGGCGCTGATCTGCGCGAAATCAAAAAAGTTGGTCTTGTCGGCGTACTTTCGTTAGTTTTTGGACTTCTGACTTCGTGGGTAGCAGGTGTCGGTATTGCTTATGCTTTTGGCTATACAGATTCCATCAGCCTGGTAACTATTGGTGCCGGTGTGGCAACGTTTGTTGTCGGCCCGGTAACGGGTGCTTCTTTGGGCGCATCGTCAGATGTTATCGCTATCAGCATTGCCGCCGGTGTAGTTAAATCAGTTTTAGTTATGATTTTGACGCCGTTTGTAGCCAAGTGGGTCGGTCTTGATAATCCGCAGTCTGCTATGATTTTCGGCGGCTTGATGGGTACTACTTCCGGTACGGCTGCCGGTATGGCTGCAGTCGATCCCAAGCTGGTTCCCTATGCGGCGATGACGGCTACCTTCTATACAGGTTTTGGCTGTCTGGTATTCCCGTCGATTCTGTATTTTGCAACAAAAGCGATTTTTGGTTAAGGTCTTGATCTTGGCAGAAAGCAGGTGCAGCGATGTATGATCCCCAGGCTAAAAAATTAAATGGGCAAAGTGCGTTTAAGGAAATAGTAGTAGAGATTTCAGCCCGCCAGCTTTCTGCTAAATCTGAAGCTTTACAGCAAATGAGTCTGTTTTTGACGCAGGCTGTTTTTCTGGAAGTCTGTGCCCATCCCAAACCGGGACTGGTTACCCGTCATAGTAACGGTGCGCATACGGATATGAGTATTTTGACTTTTGCCGCCGGTTCTGCGGTTTTGGCAAAAGCTTTCACTGATTTACAGGTTTTAGGCATGAAACATACTGGTGATTATCGGGAATTATTTGCCAAAGTCAGACAGTATGGCGTTAGTGCGGAGCAGGAACTGCTGCGCATGACGAAAGGCGTCAATACCCAAAGGGGTATTTTATTTGCCGGCGGGTTAATGGCTGCGGCTGCAGGTGCTGCTCTCAACAAGGGGCTGGACAGTGGCTCGCTGTGCTCGATCGTGGCAGAGA
>OLSK01002457.1_pt1 | contig 11660 bp, 8 predicted proteins | sample 1672781 | NCBI WGS metagenome assembly OLSK01 (sample SAMEA3136723, study PRJEB25190) | human gut metagenome | biome: human gut; feature: human-associated habitat; material: faeces | place: Austria | collected 2013 | reverse complement strand
TAACGAACGGTACCAGTACGGAGGGCGAGAAAGTGCGCCCCCACTGGCCGGACGGCACTCCTGCCTATACCATTAAGAAATTCGGAGTGGTGAACCGGTACGACCTGTCGAAGGAGTTCCCAATCCTGACCTTGCGCCGGACGGCATTAAAATCCGCCACAGATGAGATGCTGTGGATCTGGCAGCGCAAGTCCAACAACATTCATGATTTAAATAGCCACGTCTGGGATGAGTGGGCAGATGAAAACGGTTCGATCGGTAAGGCATACGGCTACCAGATGCAGGTGAAGCATCAGTATAAGGAAGGCATGATGGATCAGGTGGACCGTGTGATCTACGACCTGAAGAACAATCCCTTCAGCCGCCGGATCATGACCAACATCTATGTCCATCAGGATCTGCACGAGATGAACCTCTATCCCTGTGCCTACTCCATGACATTCAATGTTACCGGCGACACCCTGAACGCCATTCTCAACCAGCGCTCTCAGGATATGCTTACGGCCAACAACTGGAATGTGGTGCAGTACGCCGTATTGACCCACATGATGGCGCAGGTGGCGGGGTTAAAGGTGGGCGAGCTGGTTCACGTCATCGCCGACTGCCACATTTACGACCGGCACATTCCCGCTGTCAAGGCCATGCTGGAACTGGACGGATACCCCACGCCCACCTTCCGGATGGATGAGAGCATCACCGACTTCTACGCCTTTACCAAAGACAGCTTCTCCATGGAAAACTATCAGTTCCACCCCTTTAACTTTGAAATCCCCATGGCGATCTGAGGTGGGACAATGGAACTGATCGTTGCGGTTTACGACGACTGGGGAATCGGCCGGGACGGGACGCAGCCCGTCGCCCTGTCAGCCGACCGGAAATTCTTCCGGACAACCACCCGTGGGGCAATGGTGATCGCGGGGAGGCGCACCATTGAGGATTTCCCGGGAAAACAGCCCCTTCCGGGGCGGGTCAATGTGGCGCTGAGCAGAAGTGGAGCGGAGATTCCCGGCTTTACGGTCTGTGACAGCGCCGAAAAGGCGGCGGCGCTTTCCCGCACCGCTGAGCGCTGCTTCGTCATCGGCGGCGGGAGCGTTTACCGGCAGATGCTGCCCTTCTGCGACACCGCTTACGTCACAAAGGTGCATGTGACGCCGGAATCCGACACCTTTTTCCCAAATCTGGACGAGGATAAGGACTGGTATCTGGCGGAAACGCTGCAATCCGGTGAGGAAAACGGCATTGCCTACGAAATGTGCCTGTATAAAAGAAAGTAAAAAGCGCTGCCACTTGAGACAAACCAAAGTGGCAGCGTGTTTCTTTACTTGGACGGCTTGCGTTTTCCGTTTGACTGTCCCGGCTTTTTTCGCACGGGACGAGGCGGTGCGGAACGGATGAGACACTTTGCACCGGAACCGATCAAATCCTCCCGGTGCGCCTTCATCAGCGCTTCCCGCACGAGGGCGTAGTTCTTCGGGTCGCGGTACTGGATCAGCGCCCGCTGCATGGCTTTTTCGTGGGGGTCGGTGGGGACGTAGACCCGCTCCATGGTGCGGGGGTCAAGTCCGGTGCAGTACATGACGGTGGACAGCGTGGAGGGGGTGGGGTAAAAGTCCTGCACCTGCTCCGGATTGTAGCCCATGTCCCGGATGTACTCGGCCAGCTCCACGGCCTCCTTGAGTGTCGAGCCGGGATGGCTGGACATGAGATAGGGGACAAGATACTGATTCATGCCGTACTGCCGGTTCAGGGCAAAATATTTTTCCACAAACTGGTTGTACACCGCGTTCCGGGGCTTGCCCATCCGGGCGAGAACCGCGTCGGACACATGCTCCGGGGCGACTTTCAGCTGACCGGAAATATGGTACTGCACCAGCTCCCGGAAAAAGGTGTCCTTCTTATCCGCCAGCAGATAGTCGAAGCGGATGCCGCTGCGGACGAACACCTTTTTGACCCCGGGGAGCTTCCGCAGCTTACGCAGCAGGGCAACATAGTCCGAATGGTCGGCGTTCATGTTTTTGCAGGGGGTGGGGTACAGGCACTGCCGCCCGCCGCAGGCACCCTTACTCAGCTGCTTTTCGCAGGCCGGGTGGCGGAAATTTGCGGTGGGGCCGCCGACGTCGTGGATATAGCCCTTGAAGTCCTTGTCCTTCACCATGATTTCCGCTTCCCGGAGGATGGACTCATGGCTTCGGGTCTGGACGATCCGCCCCTGATGGAAGGTCAGGGCGCAGAAGGAGCAGGCGCCGAAGCACCCCCGGTTGGACACCAGACTGAACTTGACTTCCTCAATGGCGGGGACACCCCCCGCCTTTTCATAGCTGGGATGATAGGTGCGCATGTAGGGAAGGTCGTATACCGCGTCCATTTCCGCTGTGGTCAGGGGCTTCTGGGGCGGATTCTGCACCACGAAGAAATTGTCGTAGGGCTCCGCCAGCCGCTTGGCGGTGAAGGGGTCGCAGTTGGCGTACTGGATTTTGAAGCTCTCGGCGTATCTGCGCCGGTCGGTCTTGATCTCGGCAAAGGAGGGCAGTGTGATAGTGGGCAGACTGTCGTCCGGCGCTTTGGTTTTGAACACCGTGCCGTCGATGTAGGTGATGTCCTTCACGTCCAGCCCGGAATTCAGGGCGTCGGCCACCTCCACGATGGTCTTTTCCCCCATGCCGTACATGAGCAGGTCGGCCTGACTGTCCAGTAAAATGGAGCGCTTCATGGTGTCCGACCAGTAATCGTAATGCCCCAGCCGGCGCAGACTCGCCTCGATGCCGCCGATGAGGATGGGAACGTCCTTGTAGGTCTGGCGGATGAGGTTGCAGTAGACCGTGGTGGCGTAGTCCGGGCGCTTGCCCATGACGCCGCCGGGGGTGAAGGCGTCGGTTTTCCGGTGGTGCTTGGTGACGGAATAGTGGTTGACCATGGAGTCCATATTGCCGCCGGAGACCAGAAACCCCAGCCGGGGACGGCCGAAAACGTCGATGGATTTGGGATTTTTCCAATCCGGCTGGGAGATGATGCCCACATTGTAGCCGTGGCTTTCCAGAACCCGGCTGATGATGGCGTGGCCGAAGGATGGGTGATCGACGTAGGCGTCGCCGATGATGTACACAAAGTCGCAGGCGTCCCACCCGCGGTCAAGCATTTCCCGTCTGGTAATGGGCAGAAATTCCATATACTGCCTCCTAGTAGTCCTTTTTCTACAGTATAGCAGACTTTTGGGAGAAAGGGAAGTGGAAAAACTGTCCCGGAATAACGCAGCCGCGGGGCGGCCTGCCGGAATTGCAGACTGCCCCGCTTTTATGCTGGGTTATTGCTCAGGAACGGGCAGCTTTGTGCCGTCGGGGAGGAGAACATAGTCTACCTGCGTAAGATCGATGGCGCTGTCATTTTCCTGATCCCACAGTTCAATTCTTGTGCCGTCTTTCATGACGACACAAATGAAGTGACCATTCCACCTATAAAAATCCGTATAGGACTCGGCGCGCTGTTCCTCGGTCTCGGCGGCGGTATCCCGCACGATCTTGTTGCTGAATTTGCGAAGTTTGAAGGAGGAAACCGGGAATTCCATGACAACATCCGTTCCGTCCGGCAGCCAGCCCGTGCCGGCTTTCATGAGGATGGGACTGGTGAGCAGCTCAAGCTCCCGATCATCGCAGTTATCCGCCCCGAAGGAAATGGGGAATTGCCATTCTCCCTCGGTCAGGGTTTCATCTGTGCTGCTGTAAACCAGGTCAACCAGATAAAGAGTCCATGTGCTTCCGGCGGCAAAGGGGGCATCCGTATTCTTTGCGGTGACGGATTGCGTCAGAAGAACGTCTATGGTGTTGGCCTTTCCGTCACCATCGTCGAGAGTGTTAACCGGGCCGAAGGCTGCCTCAGAGCCGTCGGCAGGAACAAGCATACCCCGCCAATTAGCAAAACGCAAAGGCTTCTCTGTGGAAAGAACGATATCCTCCGGGGCGGTGATGCCAATAAGAATCTGAGCCACATAGCCGTCGGTTTCCACGGATTTCACTTCCAGCGTATAGCCGTTCTGGGTCGCTTTCTGAGGCGGCGCAGGTTGCGCGTCCACATCGGCCTGGGTGGGGATGTTCGGCTGGATGGCAAAGTCCAGAGCGTCGGCAACCATGTTCAGCTGCTTTTCCGTCATGTGCAGATATTCAGCGGATACCACCCCGGAATCCTCGCTGAGAATTTCGGGGTTTGCGTCCAGCCATACGGTCATCAGGGCGTCTCCCCGATTGCAGAGAATGTAGCCCCGCTCCTGGCTGGGAGAGGTCAAAATCAGTACGGTATTTCCGGCGGAGGTGGTGTAGTTCCGCTCCACCCAGTCGCCCCGGTCTTCCAGTGTGAAATATTCCCGACTGAAGGTGTCCTGCCGGTTCCAGTAGAGTGCGCCGCTGGTGTAGGTCACTTCATAGCCCTGATCTTCCGGGAAGGCGAAGCGCAGCAGAACGAAGAAGTTCCCGCTATCACGGCAAAAGCCCTGATCGACATCAATGCTGACGTCCTGACTGTTCCGCACGAACCGTTCCACGCCCAGCGCGTTGCACAGATTCCGGGTGGTGCGGAATGTCAGCGGCTGTCCCTCCGGTTTTAAGCCGTATTGTTCCGCCAGCTCCTGCGCCTTGGCGTTTATGGCATCGTCGTAGCCTGTCCAATCGCCGCTTGCGGATGCGCTCGCCCTGAGTTCCGTCTCGTAGGCGTAAAAATCCGCGCACGCCTTATAGGCATTGGAGCCTTTCAGACCGGCCATGCTCAGGGTGGTGGTGTCAACGGTGTGGGGGTCCTTCACGTAAACCCCATCTACCAGTGAGTAATCCCGCTGGTCGGTGCCGCTGCTGATCTTCACATGCTCCATTTTCAGCACATACACCGCCGCGCACCCCACCAGAAGCAGCAGAAGGGCGATTACCGCCGCCAGCAGAAAGGGTCTGCGGATGCGGTGGGCTTTGCCGGCGCCGCCGGAGACGGTTTCCGTCTCCGCTTCTTCAATGTATTTCCGGCTGATGTAGCTCAGTCCCAAAAAGATTTCCTGTCCGTTCATACGTAAATTCCCTCCTGTTCCAGAAATGAGCGGAGCTTCTCTTTTGTCCGGCTCAGCTGCATTTTGACCTTGCTTTCCGTCATGCCATATCGGGCGGCGATCTCGGGGACGGAGTCAACATACCAGTACCGCCGCAGGAAAATCAGGCGACTGTCCTTTGGCAGACTTTCCAGAAATAAGTCCAGCAGCCTGCCCAGCTCCTTTGCCTCCATCTGCCGCTCGTGGGCGGCGTCGGGGATGCAGTTTTCCATTTCCTCGGTGAGGGGAACGACATGGGCGCGGCGTTTGGCGGCCTGCTTCCAGTCCACGCGGTTCAGGGAGAGGTGACGGCAGATCGAGGCCAGAAACGCGAAGAAATACTTGGGTCGCCGGGGCGGGATGCTTTTCCAGACTTCGGCATAGGTGTCGTTGACGCTTTCCTCGGCATCCTCCCGGTTTTGCAGGATATTCTTTGCCAGTGTGTGCAGCCGTTTGCCGTAGACTGTATCCGTTTCCCTTATGGCGTCCTCGTCCCGGGCAAAATACAGGTCGAGGATTTTTGCGTCTTCCATTTGAGGGTCACTTCCTTTCTTTTTGTCCTTCACCCTGATAATAAGTTTTTACCACACAAATGTCACATTTTGGGCAAAAATTTTTTTCGGAACAGGAAAAAGCCGCCCAGCGGGGCGGCTTTTTATACTATGGAACCTCTGATTAAATCGGCGAGAGCCGGCGGCGCTTACCAGGCGGAGGGCTTCAGATCGCCTACATAGACCACGTCCCGAATCTCGATAACGACGTCCGTGGGGTCGCCCGGGTTCGTCGTGACCGTGGTGATGTTATCCGGCGCGTAGGCAGTGGCACGCCCTTTGTCCCGATTCGGGTCGTGATGATAACCCGCCGGCGGATTTTCGGTGGGGGTATGGCCGTTCTCGCCCTGCTCCACGAATTCCGTACCATCCGGGGTCTTATCCTCGAAGCGGATGTTCTTGACGATGTCCTTTCCGTCGGGATCCGAGGAAAGGCGGATGGTGGGGAACATCTTGCCCGCTTCTTCGCTGTGCCCCGCCACGTTCATTGAGGTGTCATTGTACGCAGCGTTCGTGGACTTCTCGGCGGCATCCAGTGCCTTGTAGGTCGCTCCGGGGGCGAGCGAAGTATGGTTTTCGTCCCTGATATCAAAGTTCAGCGCACTGCTGGGGTCTTCACTATCCAGCGTCAGATAATAGCTCACGCCGTTGTCAAGATCCTCCTGGCTGTAGGCAACGCCAATGAGGAAGGTCGAAACCGTGACACGGCTAAGGGGAGGCTGCTCCTGATTGTCTCCCGGAGCGGCCGAGTCGACCGGATAGGACGTGGCGCCCACATAATATACGTGAACCGTTGTTACCGAGGGGCGTGGGATGGTGGAATCCTCGTAGGGATCCAGATGGCTCGCGCCCTTTGCTTCAACCGCCACCTCGCCGTCACCGGCTGCGGGAGCGGCGTCAGTGCTGTCCTTCGCCGCAAAGCCCGCAATGCGGATGATGAGCTTTCCTTCCCCGGCGTTTGCCAGCGTGAAGGAATCGTTCAGCGAGACCCCGACACCGGCGGTGCTGAGGAACTGGGCGAGGGCGTCCTCCTTGCTGGGGGCTTTCAGCTGCCCGTTTTCGATTTGCAGGTCGGACACGGCCAGACCCAGCGCCTGGAGCGCGTCGCCGTTTTCCCGCACCAGCTTGGCGGCGGCAAGGTCTTCCAGACGGACGTAGACACGGCCGTTTTCCAGCTTGGGCGCGTAGGCGACGCCCTCAAGGGTAATGGCTTCATCGGTCAGCTCGTGGGCGTCCACAGACGCGGGGTTCGGCAGGCCGTGGCCATAGCGAACCCATTCCACAGGCAATTCGTTTTCCTCCGCAAAGGCAGCCATCGGGAGGATGAGCAGCAGAAGACAGCACATCAGCAGTCTTCTCAAGTGGGTTTTCATGTGTTATCCTTCCTTTCCTTCCCCGTGGGGGATTGATGTAAGACCATTATACAGGAAGCGGCGGCGGAAAGCAAGAAGAAAATGGTATATATACCATTTCTTAAGAAATAAAGAATGTCTCCCCTGAAAAAGGGGAGACATTCGGGGATGGTTTTCTCAGCACTTGACCTGCTCGCCGACCCGGCAGTACACGAGATACCCCGCCGCAGCGGCGACGGACAGGGCGTAAACCACCGCGATCAGGACAAAAGGCAGCTTGACGTGGATGGCGTACAGGAATCCCGCCACCAGGGAGCCGATGATGCTGCCAAGGGATTTGGTCGCGTTATAAAAGCCCATGACCAGATTTTTCTGGGCAGGGTCTGCCCGCGTGGCCACCATGTCCTGCAAAACGGGGACGCTGACGGAATACCCGGCGTACAGCGCGATGCCGCAGGAGAGGAAAACGGAAATCTGCGGCGCGAAGACAGTCCCCAGCGAGGCCAGCGTGCAGACGGCCACCAGCACCACCGTGGATTTTCCGGTGTCGGCCTTGCGGATGATCCACAGGCACAGCGTCATGTTGAACAGGAAGGAGATGAAGCCCACCACGGCCTTGATGATGCCGTTATAGGCGGAGGTCAGCCCCAGCTGGTCTTTCAGGTAATAGTTGAACACCTGATCGAAGCAGGTATTTCCCAGATTGATGAGAATATTCACCAGAAACAGAAGGACAAAGGCGGTATTCATGAAATATTTGCCGTCCCGGAAGGCGTCGAAGGGGTTGCTTTTGGCGGCCAGCTCTTTGATGGACACCTTTTCGGTGCGTTCCGCGTCCGGCACACAGCACAGCCGGAACATGATGCCGCAGACGAACAAAGTAGCCGCTTGCAGCAGGAAGGTGGCGCGGATGGAAAATTCCCCAACCACGCCGCCGATCAGGTAGCCGAAGGCACCGAACACCGAATGGAGGGTCGCGCTGTAGGTCAGGTATTTTGCCATATCCTCCGGCCTTGCGACGTTGACCACATAGGTCAGCATGCTGACGAACATGCCGCCGATGAACACGCCTGCCAGAAGCCGCACAAAGAGAATGCCCGCCTGCGTGGTGGAATAGGCGAACCCCAGCTGCGCCAGCGCGTAGCCGACGCAGCAGATGAGCAGGGACTGGCGGGAGGAAATGAACCGGTTGATATTGCCCCAGGAGGGGGACAGGGCGAAATTGGCGATCATCATGACCGCCAGCATCAGCCCGAACATATAGTCCGGCAGACCCAACTCCTGAATGATGGTGGGCGTTACGGGGTGCGCGAAATTGGACGCAAGGTGAAACAGCGCCATTGCCACGAAGAACAGAAGAAAGCGGGTTTTATATTTCATAAATACGGCCCCAATCGGTCATTCCAGCGTGATGGTCATTTCATTGCGGTAGGTTTCGCCTGCGGGCAGGTGGATCATGTGCGCCTGCTTGGCGAAGTCCTCCACGAAGGCGCTGTGAGAGGGGAGACTCACCCACGGCTCAATGCAGACGTAGGGGGCATCGGTTTTGGGCGCGTGCCACAATCCGACGAAGGGCATGTCCGGGAAGGACACCGTGACGCTGCGGGCGGATTTGTCAGAGCGCAGGGTCAGTTCGCGGCTGACATTTCCCAGCACTACCGCGTCCAGATCGAACAGGGCATGGGTCAGGGAAATCGTGCGGCCGTTTTTCAGAGGATAGGGAGATTCGGTGCCGGCAAGCCGGTAATTGGCGGGGGCCATATCCACCCGCACGGGCTGGCAAGGCTCGGCAAAGTCCAGCTCCCAGTCCTCAAAGGAACCCTCGCCGTTCAGGGGAACATTGAAGCCGGGGTGCCCGCCGATGCCGAAGTACATCTCCCGGGAATCCCGGTTTTCCACCAGACAGGTCTTGCGGATCTGATTTCCCCGGAGGGTGTAGCATACGTGGAAGGTAAAATGGAAGGGGTACATGGAAAGGGTCTTCTCGTTGCTTCTCAGGGTGAAGCGGATGGAAGACTCGGTTTGTTCGGTCACGGCAAAGTCCGTGCCGATGCAGAAGCCGTGGATGGTCATGGGGTAGGTCTTCCCGTCCAGCAGGTACTGCCCGTCGGTCAGGCGGCCGACGTAGGGGAACAGGTTGGCGTCCCGCCGCGCCCAGTATCTGGCGTTGCCCTGCCAGAGGTATTCGGCGCCGCCCTTGACGATGCTGTGCAGAACGGCACCGCAGGCGTCGAGGGCTACGGTCAGGGTGTCGTTGTGAAGGGTGTACAGGTTCATAAGATGTCCTCCTGAAAAGTGATGGAATTTGTGTAACCAGTATAGCGTGAAAGGCTGCACTTTGCAAGATTTTGTGAAAAGTATGAAAAAATGCGTAAGAAAGGTATATGTGGGTCGGCGGCATTTTTGATTATACTGTAGGCAGGAAACAAAATAACAGGAGGGAATGAAATGAAGAAATGGAACGTGGCCATCATCGGACTGGGGTTTGTGGGAAAGCTCCATTATGACGCTCTGCGGCGGCTGCCCAATGTCCATGTGCGCACCATTGTGGTACACAAGGCACAGGACATTCCGCTGGTGAAGGAAAACTATGACGCGGACGTGGTGACGGACTGCTGGCAGGAGGCTGTGGCGGACCCGCAGATTCAGGTGATCCATAACTGCACGCCAAACGCCCTCCATGACGAGATCAATCTGGCGGTCATTAGGGCGGGGAAGCACCTGTACGCGGAAAAGCCCATGAGCCTGACCACCGCCGGGGCGGAGGAAGTGCTGGCGGCGGCAAAGGCCGCCGGAATTGCCCATGCCATCAATTACCAGTGCCGGATGAACGGTGCGGTGCTGGAAATGCGGGCGCGGCTTCACCGGGGACAGGCAGGCCGGCCGCTGTACGTGGGAGGACAGTATTTGCAGGAGTCCGTGGCGCGGAAGACCGACTACACCCCCCGTCGGATTCCGGAGACCTCGCCCGCCCGTGCGCTGCTGGATATTGGCGTTCACTGGGCGGATACGGCGGGCTTTGTGATGGGCTGCCCCATTTCCAAGGTGTACGCGAAAATGTACACCCACCATCCCATCCGTATTGACCCGGAAACGGGGCGGGAGATCGTGGTGCGCAGCGACGACACCACCTCCGTCATGGTGGAGTTTGCCGACGGCACCCCCGGCAGCGCTCTGTTCTCCAAATGTATGCTGGGACACAAGAACGACCTGCGGGTTTCCGTCAGCGGGGATGAAAAGGAGTTTGCGTGGCACATGGAGCAGTGCGACCGGCTCTGGGTAGGCCAGCGGGAGCGGGGCAACGAGAGCGTCTATGTGGACAGGAACACGGCTCTGCCCGAGGTACACCCCTACATTCATCTCCCCGCCGGACACACCCCCGGCTGGATGGACGCGCTTACGAATGCCATGCAGGCGTTCTATGATTCCCTGAACGGGGAAGCCTATGCCAGAGAAAAAGTGCCCTATGCCACCTTTGAAGACGGCGTTATGGGCAACCGGTTCGTGGACGCCTGTCTGGAATCCGCACGTCAGGAGCGCTGGATTTCTCTATGATTCGTGCATTCGATAAAGGAAAGTGTAGATTGCATATATTGCAAAACGGCGAAAACACAGCTACAATAAAAACAGCAAATGGGCAATATGCTCAAAAATAAATTTTGGGAGGTTACAATATGGCAGACTACCGCCCGATTCCCGCCGCTGAGCTGGGCAAGGGCAGCAACATCAAAGTTGAGCTGTGCGAGACAGAGGTGGACCTTTATTGGAAAATGGCGATCGAGGTTCTGGAGCTGATTCAGGAGAACAACGCCAAGGGCGAAAAGACCGTTATGATCGTTCCCTATGGCCCCCTTGGCCCCTACGCCCGGCTGGTGGAGCTTATCAACAAGCACCGGGTCAGCCTGAAGAACTGCTGGTTCATCAACATGGACGAATATCTGGATGAGAACAAGCAGTATCTGCCCAAGACCGACCCGCTGTCTTTCCGCGGCGGCATGGACCGGATCTTCTACGGTCTGGTAGACCCCGAGCTGCTCATGCCGGAGGAGCAGAGAATTTTCCCCGAGCCGGGCAACGAAGGCCGCATCTGGGAGACCATCCAGAAGCTGGGCAAGCTGGATATGTGCTGGGGCGGCGTCGGCATCACGGGACATATCGCCTTCAATGAGCCGCCGGAACCCGGTGAGGTGTGCACGGACGAGGAATTCCTCCAGCGCCCCACCCGTGTGCTGAAGCTGGCACGGGAGACCAAGACCATCAACGCGTTCATGAACGCGGGCGCCGATCTGGACGCCATTCCCGACTGGTGCATCACCGTCGGCATGAAGGAAATTTTCCATGCCCGGAAGGTTCGTATGTGCATGCCCCGTGACTGGAATGCCGCCATGCTGCGCAAGGCGCTCCACGGCCCCGTCAGCTGCAAGGTGCCCGTGTCCCTGTTCCAGAATCACGGCGACGCCAAGATCTACGCCATCGCGCTGGCAGCTACCACGCCCGTGATCCCGGAGATCCGCGTCTACAATAAGTAATATATACACAAAAATATGGCAGGGCGCTATCCGGTGCCCTGCCACTTTTCAAAGGAAGCTCTGGTTCAATCGGCGAGAGCCGGCGAAAAAGATTTGCTGCTCAGCCGAAGACGATTGATACTATTTCCTGATTAAAATCTTAATTTTAATCAGGAAGGCATCGCCTGAC
>OLSK01002451.1_pt1 | contig 11678 bp, 6 predicted proteins | sample 1672781 | NCBI WGS metagenome assembly OLSK01 (sample SAMEA3136723, study PRJEB25190) | human gut metagenome | biome: human gut; feature: human-associated habitat; material: faeces | place: Austria | collected 2013 | reverse complement strand
AGCCGCCGGAGCGGTGCTTGAGCCGTTAGGCGGGAATTGTGCGGTATTGCCTTAGAACCCACGGTGCAGAAAATCAGCATCTTGCACGATTATTTGAAATATTTTTTGTGAATACTCTTGACAGAGCGTGGTTTATCCGCTATTATAATAAATGCGTGAGTTAAGGGGTCAAGTGCGGCCAAAATGGAAGCACAACCCCCGCAAAAAACTGCGCGGAATAATCAAGAAAGGAGAAAAGAAATGCCTACTTTTAACCAGCTCGTACGCAAAGGCCGTGAGGTCCTGGTAACCAAGAGCACTGCTCCTGCCCTTCAGAAGAGCTACAACTCCCAGAAGAAGCAGTACACCACCATGAACAGCCCCCAGAAGCGTGGTGTTTGCACCGCTGTTCGTACCATGACCCCCAAAAAGCCCAACTCTGCTCTGCGTAAAGTTGCCCGTGTCCGCCTGACGAATGGTATCGAGGTCACCTCCTACATTCCTGGTATCGGCCATAACCTGCAGGAGCACAGCGTTGTCCTGATCCGTGGCGGTCGTGTTAAGGACCTGCCCGGTGTCCGTTACCACATCATCCGTGGTACTCTGGATACTCAGGGTGTTGCAAACCGTAACCAGGCTCGCAGCAAATACGGCGCAAAGCGTCCCAAGGCCGGTGCCAAGAAGTAAGGAAACATCTTTTCGCCATAAAATGGTCAGCTGACCCTTTTGTGGCATAACGGGAGTTTTCTTTAACTTTCGAGTACCGATGATATCATTAATGTGAAGGAGGGAAGAAAGATGCCCAGAAGAGGTAAAATCGCAAAGCGCGAAGTTCTGGCTGATCCTATTTACAATTCCAAGCTCGTCACCCGTCTGGTCAACAGCATCATGCTGGATGGCAAGAAGGGCGTCGCTCAGAAGATCGTTTACGAAGCTTTTGAGACTGTCAAAGAGAAGACCGGCAACGATCCTCTCGAAATGTTCGAGAAGGCCATGGAAAACATCATGCCCAGCCTCGAAGTTAAGGCCCGCCGTGTCGGCGGCTCCACCTACCAGGTTCCCCTGGAGGTCAGCCCCGCCCGCCGCGAGACCCTCGGCCTGCGCTGGCTGACTCTGTACAGCCGCAGCCGTGGTGAAAAGACCATGTCCGCTCGCCTGGCCGCCGAGATCATTGACGCTACCAACAACGTTGGCGGCGCTGTCAAGAAGCGCGAAGATACCCACAAGATGGCAGAAGCCAACAAGGCTTTCGCGCATTACCGTTATTGATCTGCTTACTGAGGAGGTTTAAGCCATGGCAACGCCGAGAGACGTATCCCTGCAAATGACCCGAAATATCGGTATCATGGCCCACATCGACGCAGGCAAGACCACCACCACCGAGCGCATTCTGTACTACACCGGTATTAACCATAAGATCGGCGAAGTTCATGACGGCGCTGCCACGATGGACTGGATGGAGCAGGAACAGGAACGTGGTATTACCATCACTTCCGCTGCAACCACCTGCTACTGGAGCCACACCGAGACCCAGCACGATCCGGCTCTGTTCAAAAAGAACCGTCATCGTATCAACATCATCGACACCCCGGGCCACGTTGACTTTACTGTTGAAGTTCAGCGTTCTCTGCGTGTTCTGGACGGTTCTGTTACCGTTCTGGCCGCAAAGGGTGGCGTTGAGCCTCAGTCTGAAACCGTTTGGCGCCAGGCTGACGAGTACAAGGTTCCCCGCATGGTTTACGTCAACAAGATGGATACCATGGGTGCTGACTTCTTCCGCTGCGTACAGATGATGCATGATCGTCTGCATGCCAACGGTGTGCCTATCCAGCTGCCTGTCGGCCAGGAAGACACTTTCCGCGGCATCATCGATCTGATCGACATGAAAGCCGATATCTACTATGATGATATGGGCAATGATGTGCGCGTTGAGGAAATTCCTGAAGACATGAAAGAACAGGCTCAGGAATATCATGACAAGCTGATCGAAGCTGTTGCTGAGACCGACGAAGAGCTGATGATGAAGTACCTGGAAGGCGAAGAGCTGACCAAGGGAGAAATCAAGGCTGCTCTGCGTAAGGCTACTATTTCCAACGAGATCGTTCCTGTTGTCTGCGGCTCTTCTTACAAGAACCGTGGCGTTCAGAAACTGTTGGATGCAATCGTTGATTATATGCCTGCTCCGACCGACGTTGCGGCCATCAAGGGCACCAACCCGGAGACTGGCGAGGAAGAAGATCGCACTTCTTCCGATGATCAGCCGTTCTCTGCACTGGCATTCAAGATTATGACTGACCCGTATGTCGGTAAGCTGTGCTTCTTCCGCGTGTACTCTGGTACCGTTGAGGCTGGCACCACTGTTTACAACTCTGTTAAGGATCAGGACGAGCGTATCGGCCGTATCCTGCAGATGCATGCAAACAACCGTAAGGATATCGACATCTGCTACGCTGGCGATATCGCCGCTGCTGTTGGTCTGAAGAACACCACCACTGGTGATACCCTGTGCGATGAGAAGCATCCCATCATCCTCGAGTCCATGAACTTCCCCGAGCCGGTTATCCGCGTTGCCATCGAGCCCAAGACCAAGGCTGGCAGCGAGAAGATGGGTATTGCCCTGTCTAAGCTGGCTGAAGAGGACCCGACTTTCCGTACCTGGACCGATGAAGAAACCGGTCAGACCATCATCGCCGGCATGGGCGAGCTCCACCTGGAAATCATCGTGGACCGTCTGCTCCGCGAGTTTAAGGTCGAAGCTAACGTTGGCGCACCTCAGGTTGCCTACCGTGAAACCATCCGCAAGGATGCTAACCAGGAAACCAAGTACGCACGTCAGTCCGGTGGTAAGGGCCAGTATGGTCACGTTAAGATCAAGATTGAGCCCAACCCGGGTAAGGGTTATGAGTTTGTCAACGGTATTGTTGGCGGCGCTATCCCGAAGGAATACATCCCCGCTGTTGACAACGGTATCCAGGGCGCGATGAAGTCCGGCATTCTGGCTGGCTATCCCGTCGTGGATGTCAAGGTCACTCTGTGGGACGGCTCCTATCATGAAGTTGACTCCTCTGAAATGGCGTTCTCCATCGCCGGCTCCATGGCATTCAAGGATGCTATGAAGAAGGCTGATCCCGTCATTATGGAGCCCATCATGAAGGTTGACGTTGTTGTTCCTGACGAGTATATGGGCAACGTCATTGGCGACTTGAACAGCCGCCGCGGCGCAATCCAGAACCAGGAATCCACCGATGGCACTGCCCGTGTCACCGCTATGGTTCCTCTGTCCGAGATGTTCGGTTACGCTACTGACCTGCGTTCCAAGACCCAGGGCCGTGGCCAGTACTCCATGGAGCCGGCTGATTACCAGCAGGTTCCCAAGAGTGTTGCAGATAAGATCATGACCGAGCGCAATAAGGGCTGATTCTGCACAAATTCGCGCAAAATACTTGATTTTTCTTGAAAAATCTAGTATGATAGCCTTACAACAGGCTATTTTATCTGTTTGAATTAAAGGAGGATACTTCCAATGGCTGAAAAGGAAAAATTTGACCGCTCTTTGGAGCATGTCAACATCGGTACCATCGGTCACGTTGACCACGGCAAGACCACTCTGACTGCCGCTATCACCAAGGTTCTGGCTCTGAAGGGCGACGCCGATTTCATGGATTACTCCAGCATCGATAAGGCTCCTGAAGAGAAGGCTCGTGGTATCACGATCAACACCGCTCACGTTGAGTACCACACCGCGAAGCGTCACTATGCCCACGTTGACTGCCCGGGCCATGCTGACTACATCAAGAACATGATCACCGGTGCTGCTCAGATGGACGGCGCTATCCTGGTTGTTGCTGCAACCGATGGCCCGATGCCGCAGACCCGTGAGCACATCCTGCTGGCTCGTCAGGTTGGCGTGCCCAAGATCGTTGTGTTCCTGAACAAGTGCGATATGGTTGACGACGAAGAGCTGCTCGACCTGGTCGAAATGGAAGTTCGCGAACTGCTGGACAGCCAGGATTTCGACGGCGACAACACCCCGATCATCCGTGGTTCCGCTCTGAAGGCTCTGGAGAGCACTTCCAAGGATCCCGATGCTCCGGAATACAAGTGCATTTGGGAGCTGATGGACGCTGTTGACAGCTACATCCCGACCCCGGACCGTGCTGCTGATAAGCCGTTCCTGATGCCCGTTGAGGACGTTATGACCATCTCCGGCCGTGGCACCGTTGCTACCGGTCGTGTTGAGCGTGGTACTGCTCATGTCGGCGATCAGATGGAAATCGTTGGTCTGAAGGAAGAGAAGCTGACCACCACCATCACTGGTCTGGAAATGTTCCGCAAGAGCCTCGAGTTCGCTCAGGCTGGCGACAACATCGGCGCTCTGCTGCGTGGTATTGACCGTGACCAGATCGAGCGTGGCCAGGTTCTGGCTGTTCCCGGCTCTGTTCATCCCCACACCACTTTCGATGGCCATGTTTACGTCCTGAAGAAGGAAGAAGGCGGCCGTCATACCCCGTTCTTCAACAACTATCGTCCTCAGTTCTACTTCCGTACCACCGATGTTACCGGCATCATCACCCTGCCCGAAGGCACTGAGATGTGCATGCCCGGCGACAACGTTGATATGCACGTTGAGCTGATCACCCCGGTTGCCATGGAAGAAGGCATGCGTTTCGCTATCCGCGAAGGCGGCCACACTGTTGGTTCCGGCGTTGTTTCCAAGATCGAGAAGTAATTTTCGGCTTGTGATATAGCTTTCAAGGCTCCTGCTGTTAAGGCAGGGGCCTTTTTGTTGTGTACGACTTATGGGGCGGAGAGGGGGCAAAGGCCGGGTGTGGAAGACCAAGGAAGGCATCATGAAAACATCAGGAATTGTAGATAGGGGAGAGGACACCATTCGGAACTTTGAAAAAGTGGAGCAGGAGGGGGCACTCACACCGCCCTACCTTGGAAAGGCGTATTTCAGGTCGCGGTTAAGGGGCAAGGGTTGATCTATCCCTAAGTTTTCGGAACGGTCAGGAACGCTCTCTACAGTACAATTTATAATGGGCAATTCTCAACCTCCAATTTTCTCTTCAAGTTTCCTCCAATCTCTGCCAAATCTCTCAACAACAAGCCAAACCGAAATGACAAAAAATGCGCGGTCACAATACTGGGTGATTGTATTAAGAGATTGCAAAGAACATTATCGGGGTAAATGTTTAATCATTTGATAAAAACAGGAATAAACCATTCAAAAATGTTAATAAGTACCGCCAAAGAGTCACCGCACCGCAGCGCAAATAATGTGCGAAAAGCAGGTTTCAGTTGATTCAAGGACAAAAATTTACATAGAAACCGCTCTAATTAACTATGCAAATTCTGGCAACTGTGATATAATGTATATACCTAGATGTGTCGGAAAGGTTATCATTTGCGGGATCAAGGCATGCAGCCGGTACAACGTTTTGTCAGCCGCTGTGCCGGGGCCAAAAGCCCCAAAAGCAGGCCGCAGCCCGGCAAGGGATCGCCAGACCGAGGGGAGCACAACCAGGCGTTTTGCAATCAACACCTGCAAAGTGCCGCACATCTGCCGTACCACTTTTCACACAAAAGGGGAAAGTAGTAACACTTAAGGGAGGATAAAACTATGAAGAAAAACCTTCAGCGTTTTGGTGCATCCGTGCTGGCAGCAGCCATGGTTGCCCAAAGCGTGGCGCTTCCCGCAGCAGCCGAAACTACCAAGATTGATTCTTCGGTAGCGCAGTCTGTTGCAGCTAGCGCAGCAAGCGCGGCCAGCGCTGTGCAGTCCCTGCCCAAGTTCACCAGCACCGCAGACCTGATCAAGCAGACAGCCCAAACGCTGGCTGCCCAGGGCGAAGTGCATGAACTGGAGCAGGACGATGCCAAGCTGGAAGCGACTGCACAGAGCAAGGCGGGCATGAGCCTTGCAGCGTTGGAAAATGCACTGGCCGATGCCATGTACGCCAACGCCGCAGCCGGCAAGATCAACACCGAAGCCTATGGCCTGAACAAGGACGAGATGGCATCGGTGATGGCTGCCACCATCAAAACGTATCATCTGTCCAGCGCCGTTACCGACCTGGGCTATGAGACGAATGCCGCAGGCGTTGTGACCGCCGTTACCTTTACCGGCAGCTCCGGCATGACCTCTGCGATGGAGTCCATGACCAACAGCGATGATGAAGTGATTGCGCAGCAGGCTGACAGCTACGCACAGGCTTACGTTGCTGAAAACTCCGATACCTTTGCGGCCAGCGCCGCTGCAGACGGCCATACCTATGGCGAGCCGAAATGGTACTGGAATGACACCAACCCGGAGCATGGCCACACCCATACCTGGAAGGAAACCCCCGATGGTTACTGGACCAAGACCGATGACGGCTGGGCTTACACCGCTGTGTATACCTGTGAAAAGGACGATGCCTACCAGAAGGTAGAAGGCACCGTAACCAAGGATACCACCGAGGCAAAGCCCGGCGCTGCCGGCAAGACCGTTTACTCTGCCAGCGTGCCCGCTGACAAGAGCCCGGTTAAGAAGGAATACAAGGAACCCACCACCCGCACCGACGACATTGCCGCCCTGCCCTGCCAGAACCATGCCGTGCCCAAGGATGCAGATGGCAACTTTGTTGCTACCTTCAACTGGGAAATGAAGAAGGTCGAGGGCGAGCTGGCCGCTGACTACAGCAACGCCCAGCTGTTCTATGACAGCGAAACCGGCAAAATTTCTGCCGGCGCTCCCGTTACCATTGACTGGGAATGCACCAGCGTCACCTTCAAGTGCGCTGTCTGCGGCGAAGAAATCAAAAACCAGCCGGTAATGACCATGCCGGTCAGCGTTGTGGTAGACCAGAATGACAATTCCGTCTACATCAACGTGGGCGGCACCCCGACCCTGGATACCACCTCCGGCGGCACCGGCGTTACCCTGGTGTCCGCAATGAAGGACGGCAACTGGTACGATATGCAGAACAACCCGGTTGACGCAAGCAAGGTGAACTTCACCTATCAGAGCGGCGACAACAAGGGCAAGAACAGCCTGCTGCTGTACGACAGCCAGAAGACTGCCGTGTATGTGGACGACCAGGGCAACCAGGTCACCAATACTTACGATGTCTCGACTGCGCAGATGAACTACTACTACTTCCAGCTGTCGCAGTTCAACCAGGACGAAGCAGAGTACTTCGGCGTGGTTGCCCCGTTCTGGACCTCCAAGGGCGTTCAGAAGCAGGGCGAGGATGGCAGCATCACCGGCACCATGGGCGCAATCAAGGTATTGTGCAGCATTGATCCGAACGATAATGTCCCGCCGACCACCATGGCATTCATGCTGAACATGCTGCCGCAGGCGTTCATGTCTTACGTCATGAACTATGGCGAAGCTCTGAAAGACATCCGTGATGCAGGCTTGGCACAGGTTGCCAAGCTGGGTGACGCTGACTATGTCACCAAGCTGCTGATCCTGCACGACTGGATCTCCCAGGTTGCAGAATTCGATATGGGCTCCATGGGCGATATCACCGGCGGCGGCAACAACGACCCCATCCAGACGACTGCTTTCGGTGCCCTGCTGGGCGGCGAGATCGGCGCTAAGGGCGTTGAGTATGGCTGCATCTGCCTGGGCTATGCAGCTGCATTTAACTACATGGTCCAGAATTTGCCTGACAACAAGAGCATCTATAAGAATGATGACGGCAGCTGGAAGACCCCCGATGAAGTAGGCGATAACGCTGTTGTTGACTTTGCCCAGATCCTGTATTACTGCGATACTTCTGATACCAGTGTTGCCGGTAATGCGTTCGGCGGCGGCATGTTCAACAACGTCCACTACTTCAACGCAGTCAAGGTCAACAAGCTGCAGGGTGACAGCAATTCTGCTACGATGACCACCGGCGAAGCCAACAAGAACTGGTACTATGTTGACGTCTGCTATGACGACGTGAACACCGAGTGCATGGCCCAGACCCGCGTTGAGAACGCAGGCGACCTGCGCCATGTCAACTTCCTGGTTTCTCCCTCCGGTCTGGAAGGCCGTTACAGCAAGTACTATGATTACATTGACTCGCTGTACGACGGCTACACCTACACCAAGAACAAGAATCCCGATGTGGATGATGACGGCAATGTTGTGTTGAACAACGGCAAGCCGCATTACTCTTACACCAAGGCGGAGAACAAGAACGAGACCCGTTACACCGATACCTGCTACGAGGATACCTGGTTCACCTCTATCTGCAGCCCCATCTACTTCGACAATAATTACTTCTATTACGTTGATACCACGACCAACCAGAACCTGTATAACAACATGCGCCGCCAGCAGGCCGAGAACGGCAACAACGGCAACTCTGGTTCCGGCAGCTCTGGTAACAACTCCCAGATGCAGCAGTTCATGAAGAAGATGCAGAACCAGGGCCCCGATACTCTGGAAGCACGTCCGCGTAATGCGAACTACTATATCCGCAAAGAGGATTCCAGCAGCAGCAGGCCCGGCGGCTTCAGCATGAGCAGCTTTACCAAGACGGATGACCCGTTTGATATCATCCTGATGTACTACAACGATCTGAAGGAAACCAGCAGCAACTTCAATGATGACGACAGCAATGCCAAGGTTCTGGCCGAAGCTGGCACCATCTATAAGATCGATACCAGTGCAAAAGATAAGCATACCAAGGTTGAAAACAACCTGAACACCGAGTGCCTGGCAGACGCTGCTGCAAAGCGGATCTACCCCGCACTGGTACACTCTACCGCACTGTATGATGGCATGCTGTACTTCAACGTCAACAACGCCATCTACCGTATGGACCCGACCACCGGCGCAGTGGAAGAAGTGAAGGAATACAACACCGTCTATGGCGGCATTAAGCTGACCAAGGATAAGGACGGCAACATGGTTCCCGATACCCACTTTCCCGGCATGAGCATGGTTATCATGGATAGCGCCCAGGATACCAGCAGTGTGAAGTATCTGGGCACCTTCAAGAACCATCCTCTGGCGGGCCTGACCCTGCGTGACAGCTACAGCTTTGCTACCACCACCCAGCAGGGCCAGACTGTGATCACCGGCATCAACACCACCAAGGATCAGCTGGTCGTTTCTGTCGGCACCAACCTGTCCAACACCTATAAGAGCCTGGACGAGCTGGGTTCCGATGGCAAGCCGGTTGTTAAGACCGATGCCTCCGGCACTTCTTATGCAAACCGTAAGAGCTACAAGACCGAGTCCTGGAACTACAACCCGAGTTACAACCAGAACATGGGCAGCTCTGACGAGAAGAACAAGAACGAAGAGTTCATGTGGTGCGCTAACCTGGTTGAAACCATGCCGATGTCCGACATGGTCAGCGACCTGAGCAGCGGCGCAACCACCGATGTTTCCGTTGAAGCATGGTGCGATACCCCCGCTTACACCCAGGCCCGCACCAACAAGTACGGCCTGACCAAGGGTGAAAAGAAGTACGCTGACGGCGCACTGCCCAAGGGCCATACCTGGGCTCTGGACGAGCTGGAAACCAAGTCCGTTGGCAACAATGTGTACCTGTGCTCTGATTGCCATACCGCAACCGAAAGCGTACCTCACACTGTAACCCTGCCGGATGCAGTTGAAGGCGTTACCCTGACCCTGGGCACCACCAACAAGACCTACATCAAGGACGATACCGTTACCCTGACCGTAGAAAAGGAAGGCACCGATATCGTTACCGTTACCGCAAAGAACGGCGATACCGATGTTGCCCTGACTGAAGTTCAGAAAGCAGCGCAGGACGAAGCCGCAGCCCAGGCTACCACCGAAAAGGCTAAGACGGTTTACACCTTCACCATGCCGGACGGCGATGTGGCCATCAGCGTTACCAAAGCCGCTAAGACCTATGCGGTCAATGTTGCTCCCCTGACCAATGGTGAGATCACTGCTTCCGCTAAAGAAGCAGCTGAGAAGGAAACCGTAACCCTGACTGCTAAGCCCGCGTCCGGCTATGCCCTGAAGGCTGGCAGCGTGAAGGTTACCTACAAAGACGCTGACAACACCGAGAAGCCCGTTGAAGTGAAGGCTGATACCGAAAAAGCCAACACCTACACCTTTGCAATGCCTGCTTACCCTGTCAACGTCAGCGCAGAGTTTGTTAAGGAATACAAGGTTACCGCAGCTCCTGCTGAGAACGGCACTGTTACCGTAGACCCGACCGCAGCTGTTGAGGGCACCGACGTTACCGTTACCGTTAAGGCAGCTGATAACTACCAGCTCAAGGCTGACAGCCTGACCTACAGCTATCAGATCGGCGAAGATAAAAAGACCGAAAAGCTGACCGTGACCGATGGCAAAGCAACCTTCAAGATGCCTGCCGCTGATGTTACCGTTAGCGCTGTGTTTGAAGCACTGACTGCAACTCCGACTGCAACTCCGACTGCAACTCCGACTGCAACTCCGACTGCAACTCCGACCGCAACTCCGACCGCAAAGCCGGCAGAGCCGACTGAGGCACCGTCTACTGAACCCGAAACGCGCACCGCTCACGGTGCTGCTGAAAAGACCACCATTACCGCAATGGCTGTCTTTACCTGCACCGATAAGAACTGCGCAAGCGCACAGTTCGTGGATGCAACTGTAAAGCAGACCAGCGGCGTTACCACCGCTGCTGTCAACTTCAACGGCAAGGACTACACCGCCAAGTACGGCGAGAAGAACGGCTGGGTTGAAGAAAACGGCAAGAAGTACTGGTACGAAAAGGGCGTGAAGCAGGGTACCACCGGCCGCGGCAAAGAGATCTATGATCCCGATTCCGATGCCTGGTACTGGCTGGATGCTGTCCAGGGCGGCGCAATGACCGTCAACAAGGACGTTTACCAGGAATCCGCCGCCGGCCAGTGGGCTGATAGACCCGATGGCACCGGCAAGTGGGTCCGTTACGATGAGAACGGCCACATGGTCAAGGGCTGGCAGACGACCGATAAGGGCACCTACTACTTTGACCTGATCACCGGCGCTATGGCTAAGGGCGCAGGCGATATTGACGGTGTACCTTGCGCATTTGACGAGTACACCGGTATCGCTCTGGACGGCCAGTGGCTGACCATCAAAGGCGCTGACTTCTGGTACGAAAAGGGCGTTCGCCAGGGCCTGGATGGCCGCGGCAAGGAAATCTATGACCCGGCTTCCGACGCTTGGTACTGGCTGGATGCCGTTGACCAGGGCAAGAAAGCCACCAGCAAGGATGTCTATCAGGAATCCGAAGCTGGCCAGTGGGCTGACCGCGCCGATGGTACCGGCAAGTGGGTCCGTTACGATGCACAGGGCCACATGATCAAGGACTGGAGCGCGGACAAGCGTTACTATTTCGACCCGATCTATGGCACCATGGCTAAGGGCGATGCAGTCATCGACGGCCGCACTTATCACTTTGATAAGAACACCGGCGTTCTGCAGTAATCCCACAGCCGAACAATGAGCTGTAACCAGCCCATTAACCTCTAAATAAAAATGCCGTAGCAGATGTAACAGTCTGCTGCGGCATTTTTGTATTTGTGGGCATAGGTTTGGTGAAATATTTGCCAGGCCAGTAGGGCGGGGGACCCCATGATTGTGGTGGCTCCCCTGGAGGGGAGCTGGACGCGAAGCGGCCTGAGGGGTGGTTCCTTGCCGCAAACCTAAGGCAATACCGCACAATTCCCGCCTGACGGCTTAAGCACCGCTCCGGCGGCTG
>OLSK01002443.1_pt1 | contig 11732 bp, 10 predicted proteins | sample 1672781 | NCBI WGS metagenome assembly OLSK01 (sample SAMEA3136723, study PRJEB25190) | human gut metagenome | biome: human gut; feature: human-associated habitat; material: faeces | place: Austria | collected 2013 | reverse complement strand
AAATCAGCCGGTTGATCTCGATAATGTGGTGGCAGAGCTTTGTACTCGACTTTTTTATAAAGCTGATTCCATCATTCGAAAGCTGCTGCATACTGGAAGCCGGGATGATCTCTGGCATTGAAAGCAGCCCACGGTATTCCATCCGCATGATGTCATTTATTTTCCGATAATTGCGCTCAATGGCGGTGCGGATGATACAGAGATTGCGGATAATGCGGGCGTTCTTATCTTGCTCAAGCCGGTTGTATATCTCTATCTTCGGCGGCTCGTGTTCATTTTGGAAAATACGAAGCGGGACGCCGATCAGGTAGGCTACCTTTGACACAAGCTCATAGGTGCTGTCTTTATAAGCAATCTGCTCTCCGGCATATTCGACGCCATTCAACATGACTGAATTGCCCATGATCTACTCCTTTCGATGGAACGTGGGTTATTGAGCGTACTTTTTGAAGTTTTCAGCTTGTTCCAGAACCTCCTTGTAGACATCATCAATGGTTACGGGGGGATAGTCAAATTCATCCAGTAGCAGTATGAGGTCAACTTGCAGATTTGCCTTAATGTCATCACGGGTAGACCAGTCGGTGTATTTAGCTTTGTCATCGACAATAATCTTAATCCGCTTTGACAATTCAATCATCTTATCGTCCGGGTACTCGAACTCATACTTCTTGGCAACCGCCTTGAGAATGTCATAAAAGGCTTTTTCCTCGTAGTCAATTCCCATGCCCTTGAAGGAGTCTTTTTCCTTTTTGAGTTCTTCAAGGAGCTTCGCAAGCTGCTCCGCCACATCGTCAAGAACTTCATTAGCAAAAGCCTCATCACGACGGCGATTGTTGTACTCATCAACAACCCGCTTGAGGCGGTCTGAGAACTCCATGCCCATAATGCGGTTGACTTTTTTATACTCATCAATCGCTTGAGAAAGAAGCCTCTGCAACACCTTTATCTTTGTGTTTGGAAGTTGGATTGCATTGATCTTATCCAGATACTCGTCACTGAAAATATCAACAGAGATGTGCTTCCCCGTCTCAAACAGTTCCTCTATACCATCAGATTGAATTGCACCTTCAAGAAGTTCACGGACACGGGCATTCATTTGTGAAATGTCAGGGGCATCACCCTTTGTGAGTTTGAAAAGAATAGAGCGCACAGCACAGTAGAAGTGCAGATAGTCCTTTTCTTTATCAGAGATAGCCTCACTTGAACTGCATAGGTTGAACGCTTGTTTCATGCGTTTGACTGCCGCCATAAAGCGAGTTTCCAAATCTTCTGTGAGCTGTACATACTCAACAGCCCGATTGAGGCAAGCAAGCTGCTCTTTCGGTGAGCCGTTGAAGTAATCCGTGCTATTGAAGTTGTGGAACATCTGAGCTAAGACATCGAGCTGGTCTTTAACAATCGTGATAGACTGCTCGACGCCTTCAAACTCATCGCTCTCAAAGTTGGTGTATTTCTTGAGGGCGAGATTCATGTTTTTCTTAATGCCGATGTAGTCCACGATCAAGCCCTTGTCCTTGCCGGTATAGACGCGGTTGACGCGGGAAATCGTCTGGATAAGGCTGTGCTGCTGGATGGGCTTGTCGATGTAGATTGTGTCGAGTGCCGGTACGTCGAAGCCGGTAAGCCACATATCAACAACGATGGCAATTTTGAAGTTTGATTTAACGTTCTTAAACTGACGGTCAAACTCCTTGCGATCGTCTTTCGTTCCCAGCATTTCATATAGTTCAGGCTCATCATCTTTATTTCGCGTCATGATGAGCTTGATCTTCTCGATGGGTTTGAGTTCCTTTTTCTCTTTTTCCGTCAGTTGAACCCCGTCAGGGCAAACCTTTTTCTCTGCCCATTCCGGTCTCATTCCAACTATAATCTGATAAAAAGCGTATGCAATCTTGCGATTAGAGCAGACAAACATTGCTTTTCCTGCAACGGTAGCTCCTTCGGCAACGCGGGTCTCATAGTGGTTAATGAAGTCCTCCGCAACTGCGTGAAGTCGGTCAGGATCACCGATGATCGCATCAATATGAGCAACCGCCTTCTGGCTTTCCTCAATCTGATGCTCATTTGCGCCTTCAACAGCACAGCGGTCATAATAATCTTCAATTTCCCGAACCTTTGCCTGATCAAGAGTGACCCGTGCAGCGCGTCCGTCGTAGACAAGGTTGACTGTGATACCGTCTTTGACCGCCTCTGTCATTGTGTAGGCATCGACAACCGGACCGAAGACTTCAATCGTGCCATCTACGGGCGTGCCGGTGAAACCGACATAGGTAGCATTGGGGAGAGAATCGTGTAGGTACTTTGCGAATCCATAGCTTCGCTCTACACCTTCGGCAGTGACCTTGACTTTCTGATCGAGGTTTATCTGACTACGGTGTGCTTCATCGGATATGCAGATCACATTCGCTCTATCCGTCAGAAGCTCCAAGTCCTCGGTGAACTTTTGGATGGTGGTCATGTACACCCCTCCGCTTGTCCTGCCTTGAAGTTCCTGACGCAGCTTTTCGCGGGAATCAATGCTCACAACGGTTTCGTCACCAATGTACTTCTTGGATGCTACAAACTGCTTTGAGAGCTGGTCATCCAAATCCGTTCGGTCGGTAATAATCAGGATTGTAGGGCTATGGAAGAAGGTACTCTTCATAAGCATTCTTGTGAGGAAGAGCATAGTATAGCTTTTTCCGCAGCCTGTCGCGCCGAAGTATGTGCCGCCCTTGCCGTCCCCCTCCGGTCTGAGATGTGCCTTGATATTCTCAAACAGCTTGACCGCAGCAAAATACTGAGGATAGCGGCAGACGATTTTGAGGTCTTTGTCCGAGCTATCAGGGAAATAGACAAAATCCTTGATGACTGCCAAAAGCCGTTCTTTGCGGAACAGTCCGCTCACCATAGTTACAAGGGAATTGATGCCGTCCAATTCCTTATCGTCAGCTTCAATCTTTCTCCACGCATAGAAGAAGTCATACGGGGAGAAGAAGGAACCGTATTTATTATTTGCACCATCGCTTATGACGATGAAGGCGTTATACTTGAAGAGTTCAGGAATATCACGGCGATAACGCACGGTAAGCTGAGTATAGGCGTCCATGATCGTTGTGTTTTCTTTGACTGCGCTCTTGAACTCAAGCACAACAACAGGAATGCCGTTGATGAAGACAATCCCGTCCGGTATGCGTAGCTGGTTGTTGATGCCTTCAATTTCAAATTGATTGACGATCTTGAACACGTTTTTCTCTGGCTCATCAAAGTCAATCAGCTCAATGTAAATGTCTTTCTTTGTGTGATCCTCACGGTTGAAGATGAAGCCGTCACAAATCATTTTGCAGACTGCTTTGTTTGCTTCGTAGATCGTACCGGAAATAGACCTCAGGCGAAGGATGATGCTATCAACTTCGCTGGGGGTAAGTCCATCTGCGGCGTATCTGTCCAGGAGGTACTTCCGCAAATCATCAATAAGCAGGACCTCAGAACGTTCACGGTGGATCTGTTCTCCATTCAGATAAATATAACCTTCATCCTGAAAAAGCTCCATGATGGACATTTCAAGAGAATGCTCATTGAAGTTCGCCATTATCATTTCCCCCTAACTGCCTCTGCATTTCTGCTTCAAAGGCTTTTTCACTTTGCTGGAAGTCGTACTCCTGATACTTCAAACCCAGACGTGCCAGCATGAGTGTACCTTCCCAGTCATCAATGTTTGAGTATTGCGTTGCACGGTTTACGTCTGTGAGAACACCGAGGATCAGCCCTGTACAATCGAGTGCAAAGTCTATCATTTCCTGTATGTCCGGATATAAAATAGGATGACGATCCGTTAGGTTCTCGTTGCTCAATATACGCTGTTTATCGTTGTGGGCATAGAGCTTATTCCTCTGCATTCGGATGTCCTCTCTTTTTTTACTCAGCGCACAGAACCGCTTTTGGTACAGGGCTAAAAACTCAGGAAAAGTCAAATCCACCCGAACCGGAGCATTCTCTGCATCCGGAATGTTAAATATCGCAAAGAGTGTCCTGTCAGATTCAACCTGAGCCTTGAAAAATCGCTCTTCTTGTGGCTTGAGCTGATGCTGGTACGGGATTTGATAGGAAAACGCTGTTCCATCATGCTCTACGGTCATTGTTTCTCTGTATTCAGGAAATAGGTCTTGATTTTCCGCGCATTTTGCAAGGAGGGTTCCAATGGACACGACGCCATTTGAGCTATCATACAGTTTGGCGATCTCCATAAAACAGGCTTTCATCAAAGCTCCGTGGATCGTTTGATAGAACGCTGGTGACATCTTCATTTCTTCCGCATATTCGCGCTGGTTTTTGCGATACTGCTGCAATATGAGGTAATAGGCATTTGCGTCAAAAGCTCCATGATGAAGTTCCTCGGCAATTTTGATCAGCGTTTCCTTGTCCATTTTCATTCCTCCCTTCGTAGGTAAATGATAATTTAGTGGAACTCTGCAAAACAGAGTTCATGCGGACGTTTGCTACCCATCCCGAATATCGTGACGAGCAGAGTGATTGGTTCTCACAACCCTTGGGAAAATCATTGTCCCGCGTTGCAATGGGACCTTTCGGCTCTAATATTAAAACTGACTGCTTTGTTGATCGTGGTGTTCCAGTGTTAAACGGAGATAACATCTCTGGCTACTTGCTTTCTGAACGATCATTCCGATATGTCGAGGAAGAAAAAGCAAACCAGCTAAAAAATTCGATAGCCTTCTCTGGTGATATTGTGATCACTCATCGTGGAACGCTGGGGCAAGTTGCACTTGTTCCGGACAAAACGAAATTCGACAGGTATGTCATTTCCCAAAGTCAGTTTTTACTTACTTGTGACCAGCGTGCGCTATTACCTGAGTATGTTCTCTTCTACTTTCACACTGATGCCGGGCGCAGAAAATTACTCGCAAATGATAACACAACCGGCGTTCCATCAATCGCAAAGCCCACAAGTTATATCAAAGCATTACACATTCCCATTCCGCCGATTGAATTGCAGCAAAATTGGGCTGTGTTGGTGAGTGCAACTCTTGCTGCCGTTGCTGACAATAATCTTGAGATAGAAAAACTTACAGGTTTCGCACAGACCTTGCTTTCAGGGTTAAGCCGCTAAATTATCATTTATCCGCCGCTTTAGATCGATCCGCTCCGTAATGGTCTGGTACGCCTTCACAATGCTGCGCTGTTTGTCAATAGAGGGGACAGGTAGCTCTACCTTGCACATTTCATCCCAGTCCATTATTTCCCGGACGCTGCCGTGAGACTTAAAACGTGCGTAACGATCAAACTCCGGTCTGCTGAACCAGAGCATTAGGTATTCGGGTAGTAACTCGTTTTCATCTTTCACTTCAAAAACGGTATAGATATTGCTGACAAGCCCCTCATCATAATCCGTCAGAAGAGCGATACCAATTTTGTCTCCACGCCGAGAAGTATCTGGAATGTAGGTAAACTGCCCCCGTTTGACTACCTTGTATTTCGTAAAGTCGGTACCAACCGTGTTTGCAATGGAGGGAATGAACATCTTTTGGACGGAAACACCTAAAAGGTTTTCCTCTTTTCCGTCTGTGTTCCTGACATCGACTTGGCGAATGAAATTTCCAAGCAGCCTATATCTTTCTTTCATCGTGACACCTCACCCTATGTATTTTCTGTGTGCCAGCTTGACATTTTGCTGTTTAACCATAGCATAGTGCATGGTCGTGTCGATCTTCTGATGCCCTAAGAGCTGCTGGACTTGCTCTATGGGCATTCCTTTATCTATGGCTGATGTTGCCAATGTTCTTCGGAACTTATGTGGGTGGACACGAGGCAGATTCAGCCTTTTTCCCAAATCTCGAAGCCGTCTTTCTACGCCGCCAATCTGCAAACGGTCATGCGGTGCGGTCAGCGAGACAAACAACGCTGAACAGGTGTCTGTGCGGCTTTCCAGATAGTTTTGGAGATGGATTTTTGTCCTGGCATCGAAATAAACGATCCGTTCCTTACTTCCTTTTCCGAAAACAACGCATTCCCGTTCATTGAAGTTGATGTCATCGCGGTTAAGGGCAACCATCTCACCAACACGCATTCCAGAGGACGCAAGAAGGTCTATCATCGCAAGATCGCGGACATTGCAGCAGTTGTCCCGCATGATTTCCAATGCCTCGTCGGTATAGGTTTCCTTGATCACCTTTGCCGTTTTCACCTTGTGGATCCGGCGTACCGGGCTTTTTACGATGTAATCCTCATCTTCAAGCCACGAAAAGTAGCTGGATAGGATGCGGCGGATGTTATCTATCGTGACCTTGCTTGACTTCCGGCTCATCTGATACACTGTTAGGTACTTCCGCAAGTCCTCAGTTACAATCTCTTGAGGCTCTTTTTCAATGCCGGACAACATTGACACAATTGTCTGACGGTAATAGCTCAAGGTTTTTTCTGAGCAGCCTTCAATGCGTTTTGCGTTGATAAAACAGGCAACCGTATCGACCTTTGCGCTTTCTTCCATGCCCGCGCTGTGACTTAGCTCTACGCCACTCAGTACCCCCTCAAGGACGCCTTGAAGCTGTTTTAACTGTGCATTGTTCAGATACGGAAGCATCTGTCGCTGCACTTCTTGAATCAGTTGTTTTTTCATTGTCGTGTCTCCTTTGATTATTCTCAGAGAACGACTTTTCAGTGGCAGTTCTTAGGGTAAAACTCTCGCCACTGGTGAGAGTAATGGACGGTAAATGATAATTTAGCGGCTTAATCGGACAGTTTTGCAAGGAGAACGGATCGAAGCTCATTAAGTTTCTGGATTTCCATTGTATTTGCTTCAATTTGCTCGTCCAAAGCGTTCATTTTCTTCTGAAAATCACTGATCACCTTGGTCGGAGGGACAAGGATTTTCATAGATTGGATGTTGTACATAGGCAACTTTGCTTGAACCGCACCGACTGTCAGAAGGTCAATCTCCTTAATTTGCTTTTTATAGCAAAGTGTGTAATAGAGATAGTCGGAAGTAACCGTATGAATACCTGCGAGTTTAACGCAGTTTTCAGTAAGGTTTGCTTTGTCAAGAGAGGAATGAATCTTGCCGAGCAATCCGATTGTACCAACAATCGAAATGACAATATCTCCGGTGTTTACTATATATCGTGAGATGGCTTGATGCGTTTCTTCATCAATATATTGGAATTGGTCTGTGAGACAGACATAGCGACTTCCGCCAACATCACGAACACGAATATAAGGGTGTTCTGTTGGATCATCAAGTAATTCACAGTCGGCAGGAAGGCGTTTGCCACCTTTGACTGTACAGAGGCTATCCAAACTGACAATGCTATAACCTTCGGGAAGCTTGTCACACCCATAGTAAGAAGAAAATTGATCTTGGAATACTGCTTGTGCAGTTGCTTCTAAATTATCATTTTCCGCTCTCTTCAAAGCAATGCGGTCGGTAATTGCACGGTAGGACCCAACGATCTCACATTGTCTCGCATAGGAGGAAACAGGGAGCTTTATACGGCAAAGATCGTCCCATGAAATTCCGCCTCGAACACTGCCGTCCGTCATGAACCAGCATTCACGGTCAAACTCCGGTCTACGAAGCCACATCATCAAATACTCTTCATTTAAGACATCGCGGTCAATAATCTCAAACATGAAATACGCCGGAGAAACTATTGCGGGGCTGTCTTTCTCATAGAGTGCAATCGGAAGACGCTCATCGCGCCCAACGTGCATTGGGTTACAGGCAAACAATCCCTTGCTGATTAGCTTATACCGGCTCAAATCTGTGCCAATTACATTTGCGACGGAAGGCATAAACTCTTTGTCGATGCTTATGCCAAGAACAGTGCTGGTGACTTCCTCGGAGTTCCGATAATCAACAAGCTGAATATGTTTACCAAGGGGTTCATAATTCGATTTCATAGCCCAGCTCCTTAAACACGGTCAACAGGTCAGCCTTCGACTTCTCTTCTGCAACAAGCAGATCACGAAGCTCACTTTGCAGCGTCTTCATTTTCGTATCAAAGTCGATGTTCTCATCACGATTTACAAACTCGATGTAACGGCTCGGAACAAGGGTAAAGCCCTTTTCTGCAACCTCATCGAAGGATGCGCTGTAACAAAATTCAGGCACATTCTGATAAGTTTCTTCATAACCTTCCTGCTGCCATGCGTGGTAGACGCTCGTGACCTTCGCACGGTCTTCTTCTGTCAGTTCAATGTACTTCTTTTCATAGGGGCTTCCCATTTGCCGCAAGTCCATGAAAAGGATCTCGCGCTCACGGTTACGGAAGCGTTTTACCTCTCCGTTTTCTTCAACCACACGAGCCTTTTTATTCTTGTTTAGAATCCAAAGCGTAACGCTGATGTCGGTGGTGTAGAAGAGGTTGCGGGGAAGGATGATGATTGCTTCGACGAGATTGTTCTCGATGAGCTGACGGCGGATTTTCAGCTCTGTGCCATCGTCAGACAGTGCGCCGTTTGCAAGCAGGAAACCGGCAACACCGTTTTGAGAGAGCTTTGAAACAATATTCAGAATCCAGCCATAGTTTGCATTACTCGTGGGCGGAACTTCATAGCCGTCCCAGCGCGGATCATCAATCAGCTCATTATCACCACGCCATTCTTTCTGATTAAAAGGCGGGTTTGCCATAATGTAATCTGCCTTGAGGTCCTTGTGCTGGTCATTGGTGAAAGTGTTCGCTGCCATTTCTCCGAGGTTTGCAGAGATGCCGCGAATAGCCAGATTCATTTTGCACAGCTTGTACGTCGTGTTTGTATATTCCTGACCATAGATAGAGACCTTCTTCTTGTTGCCGTGATGTGCCTCCACGAACTTCATTGACTGCACGAACATACCGCCAGAACCGCAGCAAGGGTCATAGAGAATACCGTCATACGGCTCGATCATTTCCGCAATCAAATTGACAATGCACTTCGGCGTATAGAACTCGCCCTTACCTTTGCCTTCTGCAAGTGCAAACTTACTCAGGAAGTATTCGTAGACTCGTCCGATAATGTCATTCTCTTTATCGCCGGTGTTGATCTTATCAATCTCGTCCAGCAGTGATGCCAGCTTTGCTGTGTCGATGTGAAGACGTGAGTAGTAGTTGTCCGGCAGTGCGCCTTTCAGTGCGGGATTCGCTTTCTCAATCGTATAGAGGGCGGTGTCGATTTTCAGCGCAATGTCATCCTGTTTCGCATTCTCCATAATGAAAGACCAACGGCTGATCTCAGGCAGGAAGAACACGTTGTCCTTCGTGTAGAAGGCAACATTGTCAACAAACTTCTCACCGTATTTTTCAGAAATAGCTTTCCTTTGTGCCTCAAACTTATCGCTGGCAAACTTCAAAAAGAAGAGACTGAGAACGACGTGTTTGTATTCCGCTGGCTCAACAGAACCACGGAGTTTATCTGCGGACTTCCACAGAGCTTCCTCCATAGAAATCTCCTTCTTCGGTGCCGATGCGGCTCGTGCCATATCAAAATCCTCCCTGTGTATTTATCTAACCTATTTTACAAAAAGAGCTGTACGAAAAACCGGACTCAGTTCTTGTCCGTTCGCACAGCCTCACATATATCTCCGATGTCACAGTTCAAGTAATCACAAATGCGCAGCAAAATAGAGAGGGACACTTCTTCCCCCTTATTCAGTTTTGTCCATGTTCCGGCAGACAGCCCTACTTCATGTCGTAGAGAAGCCTTCTTTATGTCGCGTTCCAGAAGAAGCATCCATAGTTTCTTATAGCTTATGCGCACGGCAACCATCCTTTCGCTTGCTTGCATTCAACATCGCTTATAATATTATACTGGATTTCATTCTCAAAAGCAATTCGTTGATGCAGAAATTAAAGAAAAAGTTTCAATTTCTCGAACCTTCTCTCAAGGATGCAGGGCATCTCCGGTCAACAGGAGATGCCCTGCTTTTGAAAGGACTATTCGCGCTGTGTGCTGCGCAGATGATCACGGTCATGGTCAGCAGAAGGAGCGAGAAACGTATCAACATTAGACTTGATCGTCTCTATTTGCTTTACTTCTTTTTTGAGCTTCGCACGTTCATCATAGAGCCGCTGTTGCTCATCAAGAAGTCGCTGCTGTTGCGCTTGCAGTATCTTCAAGCTCGGCAGTTTTTCATCGCCCTGCATGGCAAGTAATGTGCTTCTCGCTGCCTCAAAGATCACAAGCTCGGCTTCGTGCTTTGCTTTGAAACCCGGCTTATCTTTTGCCTTCTGGAATGCGTCATATACGGGCTTGAGCCGCTGGTAGTTGGAGATGTTTTTGATAAGCGGTTGGACTTCCCGCAGTCGCGCTTCGACGCCTTTCAGTTCCTTGCCGGTGCGGTCATAGGAGCTGTGAACGTCCTCGACCTTCTTTTCAAGATCGGCGTATTGGAGCAAGTTGTTTTCCGTGAGATAATTGAGTGTCCGCGCCGCTTCCTTGAGGATCGTGAGCTTGGCTTTATACTCATAGCCCTTGCTGTCGATAAGTCTGATCCGCTCCTGAATATCTCCGATGAGAGAGATGCCCTTCGGCACGGTCTGCCTCCGGTTTCTGCGCGGCGTCCGTCCGGCAATCCGCTCCTTGATGCGTTCCTCGGTGTAGTTCTCTCCGATAGTTTTAGACCGGGTAAACCGCTCCTGACCTTCAGCACGGAAGGAGATGTATTTGCCAGTCTTGATTTCATATCCGGCTTCCTGCATGAGCCGCAGAAAATCATCGTAGTCCTTCGCCGTGATGACGAGCCGGTCGATGGTCTGCTTGAGTTTCTGCTTCCAGCTCGTGCCGCGTTTGGCTTCGGTGTACTCCTTGTAGCCCATGCCTTTGTTCTGAGAGGGAGGAATAACAGAGAGACCGTTTTCCTTACAGAGCCGGTCGCTGACCTCGCGCATATCATAGTAAATCCGCTTATAGCTCTTATATGCGTGGTAGTCCACGAAGTCAACCGCATTGAAAATCAGGTGGTTATGAACATGGTCTTTGTCAATGTGAGTGGTCAGCACATACTCATATTTTCCTCCGAGGATTTCATCTGCAAACTGCTTGCCGATCTCGTGGGCAAGCTCCGGTGTGACCTCTCCGATTTCAAAGGACTGGATCACATGACGGGCTATGATCCTGACCGGATTCATCCCTTTTTGCTCGGCTATCTTCCGCGTCCATTCAAATTCCCGCGCTGCGGTCTCGCTGGCACAGCCGTAGGACGAGACCAGCAGCTTCTCGTCTGTCTTTTCGGGATTCAGAATGTACGCGATTGCCTTGCTCAAAGTTCCTCGGATTGCTTTGATTTTAGTAACTGCCATACCGCGTCCATCTTTTCTTTCAGCTCGTCAATATCGTCCTGATAGAATCGTCCCGTCGAGTTGATCCTGCGGCAGACGGTATTGATGTTCACACCGATCTTGTTGATTTCGGCGGCGAGCTTTTTCTGCTCCGTGTAGTCCACAACGATGATGTAGCCGTCGATCAGCATCTTCCTTGCATACGCACCGAAGTTCTCCGTGCCGATCATTTCCATCTTCTTTGCAATCGTCCGTTCTTCCTGTGGTGTCAGCCAAATCTTCTTCTGAATGTCTCGTGTTCTTCGTACCATGCTGCGCCCTCCGTCGTAAAGATTAGAAGGGTTTGGGACTATCCCAACAAGCAAAAATCTGATGTTAAGGGCAGGGTCTCCTTAACTGATTTTTCTCCGGTGGGTACTCACCGGATTTGCTTGCTAATCTCCCAAAATCGTATTCTACGAAGATTACTCCGTGAAATGTCCC
>OLSK01002441.1_pt1 | contig 11736 bp, 7 predicted proteins | sample 1672781 | NCBI WGS metagenome assembly OLSK01 (sample SAMEA3136723, study PRJEB25190) | human gut metagenome | biome: human gut; feature: human-associated habitat; material: faeces | place: Austria | collected 2013 | reverse complement strand
TGCAATGCTTGCTACTTCTAATGTGCCGGTATGGGCTGCTGAGTTCAGCGATGGTACTGATGCTGCCGTTGAGACTGAAGCTCCGGCTGCTGAAACATTTTCTGATGATGCTACAGAAGCTCCGGTTGTAGAAAATACTACTGACGTGACAGATGTTGCAACTGCAACTGCACCTAAATTAACATTAGCAAATTGGACAGGCGCTTTGGCTGTATCTGGTGATCTTAAAGATGGTAGCACTGATGTTGCAAACTTTGATTATAAAGTTCGTATTGATGGCAAAGAAGTTGTTGGTCATTCAGGAACTTATACTGGAAGTGCTACAAGTGTTGCTGATTTAAATAGTAAATTAACATCAGCTACTTTTGTATCTACTGATGCTGGTCATATTGTATCTGTAGAGATTACAGGAACGGGTGCTAATGCTGGATTTAAAACTACAATTGAAGGCATTGAAATTAAGAGTGTAGATGTTTCATCTGCGACATTAAATCTTGGTGGCGCAACTGTAGCTTATACTGGTAAACAGGTGGCATTTAGTGATACTCAGATTGCTGGATTTACAATTGCTGGTATTTCAGGTCTTTCATATAATGACTTTAAGTATACATATGAGGGAGACGATCTTGTAAATGCTACACCTGCTGGAAAAACACTTCAGGTTGTTGCTACTGTAGACAAAGCAGGATATACAGGACAGATTAAAGCACCTTTTATAATTAACAAACGTACTCTGAATCCAGACAAATTAGAATTAACATTAAAGAAAAATACTGTTTCTTATGCAGAAAGATCTAAAATCTCTTCTGATTATGTAACAGTTAAAGACACTGTAACAGGAGAAACTCTTCCAACATCTGTATATACAGTTACTGGAAGTGGATTAACTGCTGTTGGCACTGAAAGCACATTGAGCATTGCTACAGACTCCTTAGATAAAGATGAAAAAACAAATCGCAATTATACAGGTAATGTAATAAAAGTTACAACAGATAAAGTTAAAGTTGTTGCTAATCAGATGTCAGATTTCAAAATTGTTACTGACAGTATTGGAAAAGATGATGCATCTAATGCAACAGCTGTAAAGAATGCAATTCATTTCTACATTGGCGACACAGAGGTAACATCTTATATTTCTTCTGCTATTACTGTTGCTCCAGCAACTTTAGCAAGTGGTGCGACAACTTTATCTGTTTCTGTAAATGGTGATAATACAAACGTTATCGGAAACACAACCGTAAATCTTTCTGTAACATTAAATAAACTTACAGTAGATGGATTAAGATATACACTTGGCACAACTAAAGATAAACAAGCAAATTCTGCTGAAGATTTAGGAGCTGAAACATACACTGGTGAGGCAATCACTAAAGATATTAAAGATGTTAAATTTGTTAGTGGAACTACAAATGTTAACTTATCTACAAGTGATTACAAAGTAGAGTATGTAAATGATAACACAAATGCTAAGGCTGTTTCCAAAAAAGACGTAGAAGTTTACATTGTAGGTACTGGAAACTATAGTGGCCGTGTTAAAATTGGTACATTTGCAATTAATGCCGCAGTAATCGAAGCTGCAGATATTACTGTTCCTGAAAAAGTTCAGTACAATGGAAGTCTTCAGACCGCATCTGACTACATGGATGGAAAAGTTACTGTTAAAGCAGGCGCTACAGGAAAGAAAAAAGATGTTCCGGCAGATGCATATAAATTAACATATACTTCAAGCACAACTCCTGTTTCAGTAGGTGCAACAATTACTACAAAATTAGTAGAAACAGATATTAAAAACAAAAACTATACAACTGGTACAACTGAAGTTACTGCTTCCAAAACAACAACTGTAACTAACAAAGATATCGCTGATACTAATGCAAAACTTGAAGTTGTAGGATCTTATACTTATACTGGAAAAGCAATTACACCGACTGTAAAATTAACAGTTGATGGTGTAGAACTGGCATCTGGTATTGATTATGAAATCCAGTCCTGCTCTAACAACAAAAATGCTGGTGAAGCTACAGTAACTGTTGTAGGAAAAGGTGATTATTCTGGAACTCAGACAGCTAAATTTACAATTAACAAAGCAAATCTGAGTGATGTTAAAGTTGAAGCAAAAGCTACTACTGACGCAGAAAAAGAAGCATTTACCTATACAGGAAGTCAGATTAAGCCAACAACTTCTAATTTTAAAATCACATTAAATGATGTTGAACTGAGCGCTTCTGATTTTGCAATTACATACCCAACAACTTCTAAAGTAAATGTAAATGTTGGTGATGCAACAGTAACATTAGCACCAGTAAAAACAAATACTAACTTTGTTGGTGAAACTAAAGAAGTTGGATTTAAGATTCTTCCTAGAGCACTTACTACCAGCTATTTAAATGGTACATTCTACGCATTTGATGAAAACGGTGATAAGATTGACTTTACCAAAACAAATTATGTATTTGGATATGACGGAACAGAAAAAACATTTAAAGACATTAAATTTGTTCCAAGCGTAGCTAAATATAGAACTATGAATCTTGTTGAAGGTAAAGATTATGAAATCAAGTATTTCAATAATATTACCGGACCAAAAGCATATGTTTATGTTACAGGTATTGGAAACTATGCTGGTTCTACAAAATTTGAAGGAAGCGATGTAACTTATACAAAAGCTCAGGACTTCGCAATTGAAGGAGTTACTGTAGGTCGCAAAAATATTACTGTATCAGACACAGAATATGCTGGTGGTGTAGCTGTTACACCAAATGTAATAATTAAGGTTGGCGATAAAACATTAGTAGAAGGAACTGATTATGAATTCACAGGACTTTCTAACAATGTAGATGTTACAGCTTCAAATAAAGTATTAAAAGCTACATTAAAGCTTAAAAATGGATATAAACTGAGCAATGGTACAGGTGAATGGACTGGAGTATTCAGCAATCCAGTTGTAAATGACACTACAAACACATATACTATTGATATAACATGGAAGATTGTTAAAAAAGACATTGCTAATACAACAGTTGAAATTTCCGAAACAAACGGTAAATTAACAACTACTGTACTTAATGGTAGCGTAATCGTTCCAGCAACAGAATACGATGTAAAAGACAATGGTGATGGAACTGCTACTGTAACAGCTAAAGCTGATAGCAAGAGCTATACAGGAAGCCAGAAAGTATCTGTAAAGAAATCTGAAAATGTTGGTGCTCCAGTAATCAGCAATGTTAAAGTTGTTGGTAACAAAGCAACTGTTATCCTTTCTGGTGAAGCTGACGGCGCTGCAGGTTATGATTATGTAATTTCTACAGACCGTGATTGCATCACAAACAAAGATTATACATCTATCAGTAAGAATCAGGTACAGACTTCTACTACATTCAAATATGTAGATCAGGGTATGTACTATGCATACTGCCACGCTTGGACACGTGATGAGAACGGTAAGAAAGTATTTGGTGAATGGTCCAATGCTTATCCATTCTCTGTAACAGCAATCACACCAGATGCTCCGGTTATCACAAACGTTAAAGTAAGCGGATCTACTATCAAAGTAACATACAAAGCAGCTGCAAATGCAACTGGTTACGATGTAGTACTTGGAACATCCTCCAAGAAAGAAAACGGTGAGACACGTCCATATCACTATGGCGATCACAAAGTACTGAACCTCAAAGAAGGTACAGTAACAGCAACATTCAAGAAAGTACCAAAGGGAACATGGGTAGTTGGAATGCATGCATTCAACAGAACATCCGAAGACGGAAAGAAAGTCTTCAGCCCATGGTCAAACCTGAAAAAGGCTACTGTTAAATAATCCATTTGGGTAATTAATACAGATTCCTAAAAAGAAAGCTCCGGTCATTGCGACCGGAGTCTTTCTTTTTAGGAACTTTTTCCCACATCCCCAGATAATCTTATGATATAATCAACATACAGAACCATCACTTAAAATATCTCTATATGAAAGGAAATCATGTATGAAGAAAAGAAAATCATGTTTTATCTGGCTCTTGTGTATTCTTCTCCTGGTCACAGCTTTACCTGCTGTAGATTTTACAGATGTCCAGGCAGCATCTGTCAGCAGTACTTTCACCGGATGGAAAACCTACGGTGGAAAAAAATACTATTATAAGAATGGCAAAAAGCTGACAGACCTGCACAAAATCGGAAAGTATTATTACTGTTTTGCCGCAGACGGTACCATGCTTACAGGATGGCACCGTATTCATAATCGTTTCAGGTATTTTGGCAAACAGACCGGAAGAATGCGTATCAATCAGACTGTAAATGGACGAAAGATCAACAGTAAAGGTGTCTGGACTCCTGTTGTTGTACTGGATCCGGGGCATTCTGCTGTCGTTGCCGGTGGTTATGAACCTCTTGGACCTGGTTCCGGCCAGATGAAGGAGAAAGATACTTCCGGAACCCAGGGTGTTGCTACAGGTGTGGAGGAATATAAGCTCAACCTGAGCATTGGTCTTCAGCTAAGAACCCTTCTTCAGAAAAGAGGGTTTAAGGTAATAATGACCAGAACCAACAGTAAAGTAGCTCTCAGCTGTATTGACCGTGCAAAAGTGGCAAATAAGGCAAAAGCAGATGCGTATATCCGTATCCATGCCAATGGAAGTGATAATTCCTCTATCAGTGGAGCACTGACTATCTGTACAACCAGAAACAGTCCTTATATTTCATCTATGTACAGAAAAAACAAAGCTCTTTCTGAGGCTGTGCTCAATGCATATGTGGCAGCTACAGGATGCAGAAAAGAATACGTCTGGGAAACAGACTCTATGACCGGAAATAACTGGAGTAAAGTTCCGACAACAATTATCGAGATGGGATATATGAGTAATCCTTCCGAAGACCGCCGTATGCAGCAGAGTTCTTATCAGAAAAAAATGGTACGGGGAATTGCAAATGGAATTGAGAATTACCTGATCAAATAGCCTTGCTTTTGAGTCGCAGACAGTTTATACTGGACTGAATGGGTATAAAAAATAATTTGGAGGATTTTTCAAATGAAAATTGCAGTAACATATGATAATGGAGAGATTTTTCAGCATTTTGGAAAAACAGAGTCTTTTAAAGTTTATGAAGTGGAAGACAACAAAGTAGTTTCCAGTGAAGTGATCGGTTCTAACGGTACAGGACATGGTGCACTTGCAGGTCTGCTTGCTGAGCAGGGTGTAAATGTTCTGATCTGCGGTGGTATCGGCGGTGGTGCTCAGACAGCTCTCACAGAGGCAGGAATCGAATTATGCGCCGGAGCTCAGGGAAATACCGATCAGGCAGTTGAAAGTTATTTAAAAGGCGAATTAGTATCTTCCGGAGCTAACTGCGACCATCACCATCATGAAGAAGGTCATTCCTGTGGCAGCCATGAGGAGGGACACTCCTGTGGAGACAGCTGCGGTGGCGGATGCGGTGGATGTGGCGGATCACAGCCACAGCTTACAGGACGCAATGTAGGAAAAACCTGCCGCACACATTACAGAGGAACTTTCAATGACGGAACACAGTTTGATTCTTCTTACGACCGTGGCGAACCGCTGGAATTCATCTGCGGTGCAGGCCAGATGATCAGAGGGTTTGATGCTGCTGTAGCTGACATGGAAGTTGGTCAGATCATTGATGTTCACCTTATGCCTGAAGAAGCATACGGTATGGCAGATCCAAACGCTATCTTCACTATGGAAATCGCCCAGCTCCCAGGTTCCGAAGACCTGACAGTTGGCCAGCAGGTATATCTGTCAAATCAGTTCGGTCAGCCATTCCCTGTTAAAGTGACAGCTAAAGATGAGAAAAATATCACATTTGATGCAAACCACGAAATGGCTGGAAAAGAACTTAACTTCAAGATTGAATTAGTAGAAGTGAAATAAGACAAATACTCAGGGCATCCTCCCGGCAAAGATTTTGCCGATGAGACTGCCCTGTTTTATACTTTATTTACCAAAGTGATAGTGCTTTTTGTAGTTTTATAATTTACGAGTAAAGATTTATCGTTTTTGTGGGCTTACTGTATATTCGCTTACCGTTTACTGTCTTAAAAGCTTTTACATAATAGTTATAAACCCAGTACATGCCTGTCTGGGAATCATAAGCTTTTGTGTCTTTCCAGGTTGAGACAGAGGACTTCACTGTTTTGGCAGCGGAACTATTGCGGTAAATCACATATCCGGAAGCACCGGCTACTTTTGTCCAGGAAACCTCTGTACCACCGTTACTCATTTTACATGAAACCTTAGATGGAGCCGGGACAGCAGCTTTTCTTGATTTCACCGCTGAAAATTTAGAATATTTGTTTTTTCCACTTGCGTTGGTTCCATAAGCACGGACTTTAAATGAATAGGTTACTCCCGGTACTACAGCTGCATCGAAACTGAGGGATCCTGTTTTCAGAGTTTTTATCCGCTTATAAGAAGACTGTGAATCTGTTTTGCAGTAAATCTGGTATCCTTTGGCACCCGGAACCTTTTTCCAGGTTAAATGTATTTGATCTGCAGATTTCTGGGAAAGTTTCAGCACAGGTTTTGTCAGTGGTGTGTTGTTCTCAGATACCTTTACCGTCACCTGACACTGGGCCTGAAAATCTCCGGCAGAAGCAGTGATTACTGCCTGACCATAACCGTTCCCCTGAATGGTTCCATCCTCTGAGACAGACGCAACCCCAGGATTACTGCTTGTCCAGACCACATCTTTTACATCATCAGAGTTAGATGGTGTAAAGGAAGGCGTGAGTTTTTGTGTATTGCCTTCGTCAATTGTCAGATTTGTCTGGTTCAGAGCAATTCCATTAAGTGGAGTTGTCACTACGGGGATTTCATACAGGTATGTGCGGGAACTGTCATAGTTGCCGTTATCATAATTTCCGGATACCCATACAATATTACGTCCCCATAAGATCGGCTGTGAATCCGTCTGGATCGTTACATTCTTGTATAACTTGGATAATATTACGTTTCCGGACATATCCATAAGGAGATAATGCAGAATGCTCTGGTCGGAGGTTTCCTCTGAGAAAAGGACTGCGTACTGATTATTTCCTACGGGGATAAGTTTTGGTTCTGTCAGAGTTATTTCTGCTCCTGACGGTGAATACTGAGTGAGCCAGATAAATCTGGAAGCCATACTGTTCTTATCTGTGATTATCATAAAGATATTTTTGTTAAGATTCTCATATCCGGTCTGTCCATTCACAGCAAAACCATGGGGAACAGACTTGCCTACTGTGATCAGATTATTTCCTGCCAGAGAAAATCCGGTTACCTCGCATCCGGTATAATTATCACCTGTAGCCCCCATAAAAGGAAAGATATTTACCGCACGCTCCTGAGCGATATATCCGCCGGAATATGCGGAGAAGGAGGACAGGATCAGACCTCTGTAATAAGCATCCCCATGATCCAGAAAATACACATGAGAGCCGTCATTTACAACAAACTGATTAAAGGAATGGCTGCAATAGGGCATATCTGAATTAATAAGCGTCATATCCTGAGTGTTGATGACAAAAGTGACATCACTCTGATGGTGTATTCCTTCCATTCCATACATTTCCCGTCCTGTATGGACGATCAGGGTAGAACCAGTCTGGGTCATGCGCAGGGAAGCAGCATCAAAAGGAATGTAGATTCCTTCAAACATATTTGTGTATCCGCCGCCAATGTCCGTTGCACCAAGCAGTTTCCAGGCACGGCTGTATTTGAGGATCCGGACAGCAGTTATGCTGTTGTCTTCATTCAGATTTTTCTGTCCTACTGCAACATAAAAATTCCCATCGGGTGCAGCGTAGAACCCTCCCCACAATGGAAGCGGAAGCTTTACTGTTGTTACATTGGTAACATTAAGATCGGAATTGCAGACAGCATCATATAAAGTCTGATCTTTCCAGGCAACAATGTGAAGATTTCCTGTTTCATCTGTATAGTAAGAAGTATATTCAGGACTTGCCCAGTTCCAGCTGTAAGATCCGCTGTTGATTCCCATACCCTGAAGCTGGGAGAGAACTTTTCTCCTACCAAAGGAGGATTTTGAGGAATAGGTGGAAGTACCGGATGTTATTCCCTGACCAGCATTTTCAACCAGCGTATCTCCCTCCTGGACAGAAGGCATTTCCTTTTCATCCGAAAAGAAATCATCATCTGTCTGTTCCGAAGTAAACTCATCTTCAGTGTCATTGAACTCTCCATTGTTATCAAGCTCCTCAGGAACAGAAATTACATCTTCGTTTGCCGCATTATCCGGGTCAGTAAAAATATCTGTACCATATGCAGGAGCAACATTCATTAGAGCCATAGAAGAAGCCAGTAATAAAGCTGACAATTTCTTTTTCATCTTTCAAATCCTCCTTGGAAATAATGGTGGTTTTGTGTTGGAGTTGCATTGTACCAATCAGTGGTCTGGTACATCGAAAGAAATATTCTTATATAATCAATATAGCATACAACTTCTGCAACGTCTATGACAGATTATGTTGATTTAATGTGTGAAATTGCCAGCCAGAAACTGCTCAGCGGATATAACGAAAGATTAGTGTCTTACCTCGGGAGACCCTACTCACATACTGAAAGGTATGGTCGAAAAAAGGTTTAGAGAGGGAGTCAGATGATGTCATAGTAGGCGAAAGCCGAAGGACTGAAACGATTTATAGTACGAATCGTTATGTTTAAAATAATACATGAGCCAGAAATCGAGTGGACAGGAAAAGTAGGAACGTAACCGAGGAATACTGTTTATACTTAGAGGGGTGTTATGTATGAATTTTAGGATAAGTCAGAGGAGTAACAACAATGGAATTGATTGAAGTGATCTTGTCAAAAGAAAATCTGAACAGAGCCTATAAAAAGGTAGTTGCCAATAAAGGTGCGAGTGGTGTTGATGGAGTTACTGTAGAAGAACTGGGAGATTATATAAGGAAGAACAGAGAGAAAATCGTTACATCTCTTAGAAACAGAACATATATACCGAAACCAGTCCGAAGAGTATACATTCCGAAAGACAATGGTAAGAAAAGACCATTGGGAATACCCACAGCACTTGACAGAACTATCCAGCAGGCAATAGCACAGCCTATATCTGATATTTATGAAGAGATATTCAGTGACTATAGTTATGGATTCAGAGCCGGAAGAAGTTGTCATGATGCCATTCGACAGGCATTGGAATACTTGAATGATGGGTATGAATGGGTAGTGGATATAGATATAGAACAGTTTTTTGACAAGGTAAATCACGACAAATTAATTCAGATACTAAGAGAACAAGTAAATGACAGTACCACATTAAATCTGATTCGGAAATATCTGAAAGCAGGTGTAATGGAAAACGGCTTGGAAAAAGCAACTATTACCGGCGTGCCGCAAGGAGGTCCTCTTTCAGTCGTATGTTCAAATGTCTACTTGGACAAGCTGGACAAAGAACTGGAACATAGAGGACTCCGCTTTACAAGGTATGCAGATGATGTATTAATTTTCACTAAAAGTGAAATGGCGGCTAACCGGGTGATGAACTCCATAAGTGATTGGCTGGAACGGAAACTATTTCTAAAAGTAAATGCAACAAAAACGAAAGTAGTCAGACCGATGCGAAGCAAATACCTAGGATTCACATTTCTGAAAAACGGTGGAGAGTGGAAAGTAAAACCTACCAATGAAAAGAAAAAGAAGCTTAAAAAGAAGCTGTGTGAATATCTGGTCCTATGTCAATATTTAGTACAAGTTAAAATGAGAAACTTTTCCCATTTTAACCCGCCAGAAGCTCAGCCTCAGTGTGTGTTCTTTTATACAATCGTTCGAATTCATTTGGTGACATATAGTTACAATGGCTATGAATTCGTTTCGTATTGTAGAAAGCTTCCAGATATTCGAAAATCAAGCAGTATGCCTGCTTGTAATCGTGAATTTTAAAGCGGTTGAGCCATTCACGTTTGATAATCGAATGGAAGGATTCAATGCAGGCATTATCCCACGGAAATGCTTTCTTTGAGTAACTACGCTGCATATTTTCTGTTACTTTTTTATATTCCGTCGCAACGTACTGACTGCCACGATCAGAGTGAATGATCAATGGCTGATCGATATTTCGGCGAGCTTTGGCTTTGTTTATTGTATCAATCACGCAGGATACTTCCAGTGTTTTTGAAAGTGTCCATGCTATGATTTTTCTGGAAAATAAATCCATAATACTGGTCAGATAGACAAATCCGTCTATTGTCCAGATGTAGGTGATATCCGAACACCAGACGGCATTCGGGCGGTCAGGATTAAACTGCTCATCGAGGATATTTTGTAATTCAGTGCTGAAATCAGAATCTTTTGTGGTAATTGTCCATGGCTTGCTCCACTGGGCACGGATTCCCATTTGACGCATGTATGTACCAACAGTTCTTTCCGAAATGACTTCACCAGTTTTTCGAAGTTCTACAGTGATTTTCGGAGCACCGTAGTTCTGCTTGGAATCATCATAAATATCCTGTATTTTTGCTTTTACAGCTTTACGATGTTTTTCTGTATCAGAAGGTACGTGGTGGAGCCATGCAAGATATCCTGAGCGAGAGACACCTAAAAATTTCAACATTCCGGAGACGGAAACCCGGCGTCCAGCCTTTTGGGCAGCTTCCGTCTTCTCAGTTACTTCGAGATAAATGGCTTCCGTCATTTTCCCAGAATGTTGATTGCTTTTTTTAACACATCAAGTGCATCTTGGGCATCACGTAATTCACGTCTGAGACGGGCAATTTCCTTCTGCTCATCAGATGCATAATTACCAGAACCACGAACAGGAATATCACCTGATTCCCGGAAGTCTTTCAGCCATTTTGTTAATGTGCTGTATCCGATGCCAAGATTTTCTGCACATCCACGTACTCCGAGATCTTTGTGATCCTGATAGTACTGGACTGCATCAAGTTTAAATTGTTTGTCATGTTGCTTTGCCATATGAGATCCTCCTTCAGCATGCCTCTATTGTATCATGCTTATGTGTATTTGGAATTTCTCATTTTGGCTTGTACTATTTATATTCTAGCACCAAAGCTTAAAAAGAAGCTGTGTGAATATCTGAAGAGAGGGAAAGCAATAGCAAGACCTCTTGTGGTTACAATCAAGCGAGTAAATGAGATTGTGCGAGGATGGATTAATTACTTTAGAATCGGGTTGATGAAGCAATTTGTGGAAGAGCTTGGACAGTGGCTAAGACACAAAATAAGAATGATAGTCATGAAGCAATGGAAGAAGCCGAAAACCATCTACAGAAACCTAAGTTATCTAAACTGGAAGAACCGAAACGGATACAGTCAGGAAGATATTCATAAAGTTGCGAATTCAAGACTTGGGTGGTATAGAAGAAGTGGAATGAACGTGGTGAATTTCATTATCAGTAAAGATTTACTTGAAAATAGGATAAAAGATGGAGCTGGTCTGCTCAATCCCTTATCCTATTACTTAGCAAAAGTTGGAATATAAGTTGTAGAGCCGTATACGAGATCCGTACGTACGGTTCAATGGGAGGGGCGAGATAATTATTCTCCCTCTACCCTATTAGGGAAAACCTAGGAGATTGCGAAACTCCAGGCTCCGGCTGCCCCATGGGAGCAGCGAAAGCCCGGAGTTTCGCAATCGTTTAAGCTCAAACCGAAAGAAAGGAGACATCATGTATCAGAGAACAAAAAACAGCTGGATCAAACACATTGATTTTGTAATACTGGACATTCTGTGTTTGCAGGTTTCTTTTTTT
>OLSK01002439.1_pt1 | contig 11744 bp, 9 predicted proteins | sample 1672781 | NCBI WGS metagenome assembly OLSK01 (sample SAMEA3136723, study PRJEB25190) | human gut metagenome | biome: human gut; feature: human-associated habitat; material: faeces | place: Austria | collected 2013 | reverse complement strand
TCACCTGTTTTTGTTTTTACACGCAAACGACTTCCTGGTAAGTATTGTTTATTGATTTTACCTATTTCAATAAATTCAGCGCTTCCATTATCATTAATTTTTGTGATCATTAATCCTGATTCATCCATGTGTGTAATTACTAATACACGTTTTGCGTTTTCCTTTTTACTTTTCTTTACACCAAATACAGAGCCTAAATTATCATATACAATTTCATCACAATATGGCTCTAAGTATTGTGCCATACATTTGCCAACATTTTTTTCATCTCCTGAAATTGAAATTGTTTGTGTTAAAGTATTAAGTATTTTTAATGTTTCTGACATGATTATGTCCTCCTTATATAAAGCAGTATAGACCTATTTTGTTTCACTAGATTCCAAATGTGTTTCCTATTGTTAGGAACATAAAGAAAACCAGCTCAATCGAGCTGGTCATTATTAATAAGCATGTTTTTCTAAGAATTCAGCAGTATCTTTTTTGTCGACTAACATTTTAGCGTATTCACACATAGCGCTTAATGATTCATTCAATCCAATTCCACCTTTTTTAGGCATTTTTAAAATTGTAACTTTATCTTTGTATGTTTCGATAGCCTTTTCACACTCTTGTGACATGATCGCAAAAGCAGGAATATTTGTTAGTTCTGAAATCACCTCAGCTGATTTAGCAGCCATGATACCATAATTTGCATAATTGAAACATGGTCCACAGATAACTACATCTGGATTAAATTTTTTTGCCATAGCCGCAAACTTCTTTGCGTTAAGTTCTGGGTCGGCTAAAAAAGTACCGTCTCCACAATATAAAGTAGCGATGACTTTCCCTCCTTGTTGATCCAAGAATCGAGTAAACATTTCACAAGAACCAATCCCCATTGCTTTTCCGCCCATAGGTAAATCAGGACTTTCTTTTCCTCCTAAACCAGCTTGTGTCTGGTCAAAAATCATCATAACTTTCATTGTGTTATCCTCCTAATCTTATAGATTATCTAAATCTAAATCGTCAAATGAGATATCGTCTTCTTCGCTTGACTCATTTGCAGCAGCAGCTTCTTCTGCTAAATATTTTTTATCTAATGTTTTAATGAATGGATAATAAATCATCATTCCTAATACCAACAAGAAGATTTGCCATACACTTGCTCTCCAAGATCCTGTAGCCAACCATCCTGAGAATCCAATCGGAGTTGTCCAAGGTAGGTTTACACCTGTTGTTCGTGGAATAATACCCCATAATGTTGCGAAATATGATAGGATCAAGTTCATCATTGGAACTAAAATAAATGGAATCGCAATAACTGGGTTTAATACAACTGGTAAACCAAAGATAATTGGTTCGTTGATTCCAAAGAATCCTGGAACGATAGATAATTTTCCTAATTGTTTAATACGTTCAGACTTACATACTGTAACCATCAAGATTACTAATGATAGAGTAGATCCTCCACCACCGAAGTTACAGAAGAAGTTACTGAATGGGTTTGTGAAGATATATGGTAATGCTTTACCAGCTTCGAATGCGATTAATTGTTTTGCAGTTAATACGTTACCAATGAAGAATACTGAGTTACATACAGCTGGTCCATTGATACCAAAGAACCAGAAGAAAGTACACATGAATGAATATAATGCGTTAGCTCCTAATGTATCTCCTAAACCTTCCAATGGTGTTTGTAGAATAGCTACTACAAAGTCTTGGAAGTATCCAAATTCTGTGAATGAGAAACCAATACGTACTAAGAATGCAGCTCCCATAACTAGACCACTTGGTACTAATGCAGCAAATGAATCTGCAACTGCAGGAGGTACACCTTTAGGCATTTTAATTGTCCATCCCTTTTTATAAGCGAAGGCAAATAACCATACTCCAAGAGTTGCACAAATCAAGGCCATAAAGATTCCGTTTGGTCCGATATAATCAAAATCTAAACCTGCGAAAACAGCATCTTTAACAACTTCACCTGAATCTCTAACAGCTGTGTGAATTGTTGGCATTAAAATAAAATAAGAAACCAATGCAACGGCAGCACCTTGAATTTTGTCTGCTTTAAATTCTCTTGCCATCGCATATCCTGTACCTAATGCAGTTAATAAACCTGTACAGTTAAATGATGCACGAGATACCGCCTTGAACCAGTCTGTCCAACCTGCACCAAGTACTGATGATACTGCAGCATCCCATCCTGGAATTGGGAAGTTTGCAATCAACAAGAAGATTGAACCAACAATTAATAATGGTGTAGAAATCAAGAAACCATCACGAATTGCGATTAACACTCGGTTTTTAGTTAGAACATCTGCCATAGGCATTAAAATTTTTTCTAGCTTGCTCATAAACACTCTCCTTTATTAGCTGTCTTTACTTTATCACAGCTATTGATAATGAATTCACTAAATGTTTTCCTACATCTAGGAAATTACTTTTCCGTACCTGCCACACTCATAATATGTGTATTCGCAATACGGTCATGAATCATTTTTCTTGATGGACTTGCCATACCCATTAGAATAGAAACAGCACTAATAATTCCAAATACATATACCGCCATATCCATAATTGGAATGCCTGTAACGATTTGAATCAATTGACGCAAATAACTTGAACTATTCGCAATATAGCCTTCAACGATCATGATTCCTAGTCCTTCGCGCATTAAAATTGTTTTAAAATCTACATCCGATTCATCGTTTTTCACAACCTTTAATTTCATAATGCGTTTACCAAAGGTTTGTCCTTTATATACATACAATTCAAGAATCACAAAATATCCTAAATAGAATACAATCGCCAACAAAGCTACCAAAATATTGTATGGGGCCGGAATTTTAGATAAGTCTTGCGATACAGAAGTTGTATGATTTACAATGCTTCCAATTAAGACAATAGGGATTCCGGCAAACATTGTTGCCACATACCAATCAATCAGATAGGCAACGCCTCTATAAAAACTATTTACTGAACTTTTCTTCAGTTTTACTCCATAACGATGTGTTTTATCCATATTTGCACAACCTTTCTATTCGATTATTTTTGATATAAATTCTTCATAGCTTTGACTTTCTAATAAAGCTACAAAATGATTTGCGTTATTGATCATACTGCTTAACCAATCAAAGAACATAACCAAAGTATCTTTGTATACTTCATTAATTGCCAGCAACATAACCATCTTCACTTCAAATTCTCCCCATTTGATTGGTTTTTCTAAAAATGCAACAGAAATCGAAGATCGAAAACTTGCCACATTCAATGAGTGTGGTACCGCAAATGAATACACAAAACTTGTGGATGCCATTTTTTCCCTTTGAAGAACTGATTTTTTAAACGCATCATCACTGTAACCAAGGTTTTTCAAGTGGTTACACATATATTCAATTGTTTCTTCTGGTGTTTCTGTTTTTAAATTCAAATGGAAAGTTTCAGGTTCAATCAAATCAATGATTTGAGCTTTAAACTCATTTTGAAATCTCTTTTTATCCAACGCATTTAACGTTTGGAAAATACGACTCTCATCTTCTGTTGTGATAAACACAGAAATTTGAACCGTTGGAATATCTAAATTATGTTGTAGTGGTGACGTTGTTAGAATCAAATCTGGATCTAATTCTTTTATTGTCTTTTCTTCAAAATAACTCACACTTTGAATCACATCCATGCGTTCGTTAAATAAGAAATCCACTTTCTTAAGTAAAATATCACCAAAAGCCTGATCCACAGGATAAATCATAATGGCTTTATAATGTTGATGATTATGCGTTCTTTCATAGGCAGCACCTAAATGAAGAGCCAAAAAGCCTAGCTCATTTTCAGAAATATCGATTCCTAATTCTTCATTTAAAATCTCACCAACACGAATAGACAATTCAAAAACTAATGGGTACTTTTTCTTCAATTCTTGAAGATACATATTATCGATATGAATATTTTTATTCTTTCTTTCAACCAACCCTTGTAAATGTAGTGCGATACCAGAACGTAAATCTACATCTTTTGAAAAGTCTATATCATAGTCTGATTTAATAGATTCGATAATTTGCGAAACCAATTCATTCACATTGTAGCCATGTTTACTATAAGCAGAAACCAAATCATTTTGAAGGTTCATTGAATTTTTGCCCATCAATAATAAGGCTAATAATTCAACTTCGTTTTCATTGATATCAATACGCACAATTTTAGATACACGATTAAAGAATTCTTTGGCAATCTGATATTCTTTTGTGTTTTCAAGATCTGTTCCACGACTTGTTTTGATGTAATTGTGGTGCAACATTCTTTCAATCGCCACACCAATATGTATCATCAACATAGGAATTGCCATTTCACGAATGCGATAATTATATTCTTTTAAAATATTTTCCATGATATCTTTGACTTTTAATAAATCAAAACCTTTAAACATACTTGAAAGCTTATTTAGGTTCAAGAAATTTCCTTGTGTCTCTTCCGTAAGTAAATCTTTATAGAGTTTGCGCATTTCATCTTCGCTACCCTCTAAATGAATGTGATTTTTAGAGCGAATCAATTTTAAATCGTTATAATTCTCTAATATTTTCTTAATTCTTTTGATGTCATTATCAATTGAATAACCACTAATAAACACTTGATCTTGTAGATCCATCAAGTTTAATTCTTTTTTCTCAAGCAATAACACACGTATAATATACACACATCTTTCTTGAGGTGTTTGAGGTATTATAAATTTTTGTGCTGTAGGCAATGTAACATTGATTTCATCTCGAATATGATATCCACTTCGTAAGTTGGATTCAATAATTGGCTGTTCATAATAGCGGTTGATCGCATCGATATCACTACGAATTGTTCGATCCGATACTTGCATAAGCTTAGAGATTTCTTTTCCTGTCATCCATGCCTTTGTATCATTCAACAATAGAACAATTTTCTCTTGTCTTTTATTCACTTTTAGTACACCCCCATATTTATATTTTATATGATTTTACCTCATTATTAACATGCATTTTTTCCTAATATTAGGAAATTTCCTAGTACAAGGAAGGAAGCTTCAAAGAATTAAAAATCTTTTCGAATATAATTATCCATGGTGATTCGCATGACAAAAGAAATTCGACATTTTTCAAAAAATAAAAACCTACACTTGATACTTTCAATTATCATGACCGTATTAAGTGCTTTTATTCAAGTATACGTAATTCAAGTCTTTATGAATCCGTGCAATTTATTGTCTAGTGGATTTACCGGAGTTGCGATATTAATTCATAAAATCTGTAATTTATTTAACATCAATTTTTCTATTTCATTAGGAATTCTTATGTTAAATATTCCGGCAGCATTAATGTGTTATAAATCTGTTTCAAAACGATTTGTATTCTTGAGTTGCCTACAGTTTGGACTTGTATCATTCTTTTTAAATATTTTCTCTTTTACTCCCTTCTTTGATGATCTAGTCCTAAACGTATTATTTGGTGGATTCTTATATGGAATTGGTATTACACTTGCTTTAAAGGCAGATGGATCTACTGGCGGTACAGACTTTATAGCCCTGTACATTTCTAATAAGATTCATAAAAGTTTGTGGGATTATGTCTTTATTTTTAATACGATTATTTTAATTATTTTCGGTCTTTTCTTTGGATGGGTATATGCGGGATATTCAATTATCTTCCAATTTATTTCAACCCAAACTATTTCCCGTTTCTATCACAGATATGCCCAGATTACTGTTGAAATCACAACCGAAAATCCAGACATTATCACAAAGGCTTATACAGAAAACTTCAAACATGGTATGAGTGTTATTGATGCGTATGGGGCTTACAGTAATAAGAAATTCTATATTTGTAAAACAGTCATTTCGAGCTATGAAGAAGCTGATGTGATTGATTGTGTATTAAATGTAGCGCCAAATGTCATCATTAACTCATATAAGACGAATCATTTTTATGGCAAGTTTTATCATCAGCCAATTGGCTAAAAAGTATCAAAGACGCATTATTTGCGCCTTTTCTTTCTTGTTAAATTGTAACTTTTTGAAACCAATTCCATAATTAATGAATCAGATAATGTATCATCTAAAGCCAAAGATATCCAACTCTTGTGATTCATGTGATAAGCCGGATAAATTCCATCAATATCATAGTGTTCTTCGCTTTTTAGATTCATAATGTTTACCATACGGGTATTTCCATCTTTTAAAAGAGCGTCCCACTTCACATACATAATAAGGGAAAACCATTTATTATTGTCTAAATGACGAAAAACACCATTGTCATCCTTCCATGGAAAATCTGGTTTTACTCCATACGTTTCATCAATGAATTTCATAATACGATTTGCTTGATCATCCGCAAAGAATACGTCTGTACAACATATATCCGCAATTCTTTTTAATATGTCTTTATAAGCTTTGCGAACGCTACAAACATAATCCCCATCAAAGGATTCTATGCGCAGTGGCATATATTCTTCATTACTTAAATTATCAATGACTTTACCTTTTAAAACATCCGATATTTCAATGACAGCTTTAAAATTTGAATTCAAAAAATCTTCTGTATAAACATATGTATTATTCTCAAAAGAAAAACCAAATTCTTTCAATTTTTCAAAATCAAATTTCTTTTTTAAAAAGATTTCATCTTCAATTCGTATCATATGAACTCCATTCAAAATTTTCTTTTCCTGCACCAAGTTCAAAGAAATATTTCCCTATGCCTAAATCGACTTGTGATAAAGATCCACTTTTTACTTTAAAAATTACTTTATTACCCGCACCAGTCACTATATATGGTTGTCTATTTAAAGCACTAGGTGCTAATAATAAAGCTTTGATACCTGCATTAAACCAATCTGGAACTACTCCTTGATAATGGCTAATTTGATCAGCTGTCTTTGATTTGTGTGGTACCCCCTGTGTTTTTCCATATCCAATCACAATGACACCATTCACTCTAACATCTTTATCATCTAAATGTTTAAGAGCATTCTTGCCATTAAACATACCTCCACACCACCATGTATTTAAGCCTAAACTTTGGGCATACAAAATCAAGTCAGCCCCACAATAGCCTATCTTTTCATCTAAACTTGAACATTCTTTGCCTGCAAGAACGATATAGTTTTGTACGGTATTATTCGACATAATTTTAGCCAAACTAGAAAGTCCATCTGATTCATTTGTAACAAGTTTAAATGTCAAATTATACAATTTATTATTTTGTTCAATACGTGCATTTAATAAACTTACTAAATCAACATCTAATGGTTTATCTAAATATTTCCGTACTGTGTGTCTTTTTTCTATCATCATAATCTCTCCTTTTAGAACAAGTCTAGCATTGCATCTAAATACATTGCTTCACGAACATGGATTTGGTATTTTGGTTTTACCATATAGTAAAGAATAAATTCTAATAATAGAGCACTTCCTAAATCTCTTCCTTCGATTTTAAAATTTGAATAGCCCATAGGAACATAGATATTTAAAATATCCTCTAAACTAATAAATGCAGGATTTTCCATCACTCTAGAAAAACGATACCCTTCCTTAGAAAAAGGGGCCTTACATACATGATCCATACAATCAATGCCTAGATTTTGTTTAGAAACCGATTTATAACATTCCTTACGATCTTTACATCCGTACCAGCAACATTCGTTGCATAAAAATTCTACCTTTGGTTTATATGATTCAGATAGTGAATTCAACTTTTCTAATTGTTTATTCAACCGAAAATCAGGGACTACATACGTAAAGTCTGGATTTTCTACTTCCTTTTCAAAATCATTAAAATCCGTTAATACTTTTGTGGTTGAAGATACAAAATATAGATTCGGATATTTCTTTTTCAGATATTTCATCAATATATCCGAATGAATAATAATTCCATTATTTGTATCTAAATTCAACAATCGACATAATTCATTGCATTTAATATCGGACAAATGTTTTTCTTCAATCAAAGAATTACTAAATGTAAGACGTGAAGATATATTATATTCTTTCATCAAAGCGAATACTTTTTTTGGATCACAATCTGCATAACTGATGCGTCCACCAGACCATATACAATCAGATGGCGAGCCATAGATAGAGCCAATCTTACACCAGTCATAGAAGTATTCTGGTTTATTTTTAAATAGGGGCAAAAACTTTTCATAAAATTCATAGAATTCAAATAAGCCCGGTAAATGATAATATACATTCATATTCTTAACCTCTTGATAAGAGTATTTTACACTTTTATGAGGGAATAATTTAAAATAATTACATTTTTATGAGCGAATATAGAAAAAATCCAACCTTTCGATTGGATTTTATTGGATTTGTGATTTTAAATACGCAAAGATGAATTCATCAAGATCTCCATCTAATACAGATTGAACTTGACTTGTTTCATATCCTGTACGAACATCTTTGACTAAGCTATATGGATGCATGACATAGCTTCGAATTTGGCTGCCCCATTCATTAGCGGATTGTACACCTTTAATTTGAGCAATCTTCTTTTCTTGTTCTTCAATTTCTAATTGATACAAACGAGATTTTAAGACACGCAAACATTCTTCTCTATTTTCATGCTGACTACGCCCATTTTGACATGTAGCCACAATACCCGTTGGCTTATGCACCATACGTACGGCACTATCCGTTTTATTGATATGTTGTCCTCCAGCACCAGAAGCACGTTTTGTTTCAACAATTAAATCTTCTGGCTTGATGTCAATTTCAATTTCATCATTGAATTGAGGCATAACATCTAAACTCGCAAACGAAGTATGTCTTCTGGCTCCTGAATCAAATGGTGAAATACGAACTAAACGATGTACACCCTTTTCTGATTTCAGATAGCCATAAGCTTTATCTCCTTCGACAAGGAAAGTTACACTTTTAATACCAGCTTCATCTCCAGGTAAATAGTCTAGAACACTCACTTTAAAGCCATGTTTTTCAGCATATCTTGTATACATACGATAAAGCATACTTGCCCAGTCACAAGACTCGGTTCCACCAGCTCCTGGGTGAATTTCTAGAATCGCATTGTTTTGATCATATTCATGACTTAACAAGACTTGGATTTCAAAGTCCTCAAACTTCTTATCCATATCCATATATTCTTCTTCGGCAATCATCATCAATTCTTCATCAAATTCAGACTTTAATTCATCGGCCGTATCATTTAACGAAGTTAATTGTAAATCCAATTCTTCATAACGATCTACAATATCTTTTAATGCATTTTTTGCACGAATCACTTGTTGAGCTTTTTTTTGATCTTGCCAAAAATCTGGTTCTAAAGTTTGTTTATCATAGTCTTCGATTTGTTTATTTTTACTAGATAAGTCAAAGTGACTCACCTAAAGAATGTAATTTCTCTAGGTGAGTACTCACTCCTTGTTTCAATTCATATAGTTCCATTAGGCTGCATGCTCCTTACGAATACGAACCTTTAATAAGAAGAATGTGATTTCACGATCAATTCTTTGATTCATTTCTTCAAACATATCAAATCCTTCTTGTACATATTGTTGTAGAGGATTGTTTTGTGCATAAGAACGCAAATAGATACCACTACGCAATTTATCCATCATATCAATATGGTTGATCCAGTTACGGTCAATATTACGTAATACAACTGTCTTTTCAAAAGGTAAGAATTGACGCTTCACATCTTTGATTTCAGCTTCATACTCATTCCAAATCTTATTTACACAATATTCTTTAACTTCATCATAAGACTTTCCTTCAAGTTCATTTGCACGAATCGCCTTATCTTCAGCCATACCCATCATTTCAATGGATTTAACAACGCCTGCAACATCAATTGTTTGTTTCTTTTGATCTGATAAATTAGCTTGCAAAGTCTGTTCAATAGTTTTCTCAAACACAACATGAACCATATCATGTACTTCATCTGCTTCTAAGATACGATTACGCTGTGCATAAATAATTTCACGTTGGCGACGCAATACATCATCATAATCTAATAATTGTTTACGCATATCAAAGTTATATCCTTCAACACGTTTTTGAGCCATTGTGATTGATTTTGTGACTGCCTTTGACTCAATTTGTTCATCACCCATTTTTTCAAATAGCTTTTGTAGCTTGTCTCCACCAAAACGAACCATTAATGAATCTTCTAAAGATACATAGAAACGTGAGAATCCAGGATCTCCTTGACGACCAGAACGTCCACGTAACTGGTTATCAATACGACGAGATTCATGTCTTTCACTACCCAATACAGCTAAACCACCTAATTTACGTGATTCTTCTGTTAATTTGATATCGGTACCACGACCAGCCATGTTTGTCGCAATTGTAACTGATTTTGGACGACCTGCCTTTGCGATGATTTCTGCTTCACGAGCATGATTCTTCGCATTTAATACTTCATGAGGAATGTGTTCTTTATTTAATAATTGAGAAATAACCTCACTTGTTTCTACCGCAATCGTACCAACCAGAACTGGTTGTCCTGTTTCATATAAACGTTTTACTTCACGTACCAATGCGGCATATTTATCTTTCTTATGTGCATAAATTTCATCAGGAAGATCCTTACGAGCTACTGGACGGTTTGTAGGAATAACTACAACCTTCATGTTATAAGTTGATAAGAATTCTTCTTCTTCAGTTTTTGCAGTACCAGTCATACCTGCTAATTTTTCATATAGACGGAAGAAGTTTTGGTATGTGATTGTTGCCAAAGTCGAAGTTTCTTCTTTAATTGGAACCCCTTCTTTAGCTTCAATAGCCTGGTGTAAACCATCTGAATATGCACGTCCAGGCATCATACGACCTGTAAATTGGTCAACGATGACGATTTCTTTTTCATCACTAACCACATATTCAACTTCACGCATCATAATATAGTTTGCCTTTAAAGCCTGGTTAATGTGGTGAACAAGTTGTGTATGTTCGATATCATAAAGGTTTTTGATCTTAAAGAATTTTTCTGCCTTATGAACACCCTCTTCACTCAACATGATTTGGCGTGTTTTTTCATCAATATCATAGTCTCCAGAAATCAAAGTTTTTTCATGTGTAAACTTATCTGTTTCGTATTCTGGAGCAATTAAAGTCTTCACAAAACGATCCGATTGAATGTATAGGTTTGCGGTTTGTTTTTTACCACCCGAAATAATCAATGGTGTACGACTCTCATCAATTAATACAGAGTCAACTTCATCGATTACAGCCATGTGAAGTCCACGCATTACACGATCTTCAACTTCTGTAACCATATTATCACGCAAATAATCAAATCCTAGTTCAGAGTTTGTTGTATAAGTAATATCACATGCATACGCATCACGTTTTTCTCTTGGTTTTAAATCGCGTGTATTTACACCAACCGTTAAACCTAAGAAACGATAGATTTCACCCATCCACGCTGCATCACGACCAGCCAAATATTCATTAACTGTGATTACGTGAACACCTTGACCTGCAAGAGCATTTAAATATACACACATTGTTGCTGTTAAAGTTTTACCTTCACCAGTCTTCATTTCTGAAATATCACCTTTGTGCATTGCAACCGAACCCATAATCTGGACTTTATAAGGTTTTTCGTTGATTACACGATATGCCGCTTCTCTAGCTGTTGCGAATGCTTCTGGAAGAAGATCATCTACTGTTTCTCCATCCGCCATTCTTTTTCTATATTCATCCGTTTTTGCACGCAACTCATCATCCGATAATGCCTGCATTTCTGGTTCATATTTTAATACTTGATCTGCAATCTTTTCTA
>OLSK01002435.1_pt1 | contig 11762 bp, 11 predicted proteins | sample 1672781 | NCBI WGS metagenome assembly OLSK01 (sample SAMEA3136723, study PRJEB25190) | human gut metagenome | biome: human gut; feature: human-associated habitat; material: faeces | place: Austria | collected 2013 | reverse complement strand
ATATAGACCATAAAGATATACAAATTGTTCAAGTTATTTTTTAATGATTACTTAAAACCAAATACTATTTGAGATGAATAAGAGAATTTTACTATTCGCCGTCGCCGCGATGGCCCTGACCCTGACCTTGGCTTCCTGTTCTGACAATGAGACTGAGGTCGCCACTTTTGCCAACACTTACGAGCAGACGCTCGCGCAGAGTGACTCCGCTTCGGTGCAGATAGTTCATTCTGTCGAGTACTACAAGAGCTTCGAGGGCGGTAACGCTTTGAAGAAGAAGATCAACAACTCTATCGTAAAGGCTTGTTTCGGAGAGAAATATGACGGTTTTTCGGTGGAGGAGGCTTCCGATGCCGTGTCGGACACGTTGATTGCCAACTACCAGAGGGAGGCGGGAAGTGTCTACGACGATGCTGTCGCCTACGCCAAGGAGAATGGATTAGACTATGACTATAACTATAGCGCGGCGATGACCTGCAACTGGTACTACACCGTTCAGGGAAAGTTCGCGGAAGGGTTCATGGATCTCCAGACCTACCAGGTGTACAGCGAGAACTACCTTGGCGGAGCCCACGGAATGCATTATCTGATTCCGGACATCATCAACCTGAAGACTGGCGAGATCGTGACGGAAAACGAATTGTTCAAGCCTGGCTATGTCGCTCCGGTAACGGAATTGATCAAGTCCAAGCTTGCGTTGGACAGGGGAGTTGAAGACATTAATGAAAGTGTGATGTTCAGTGAAGGCCTGGTTCCTAATGGACATTGCGGTGTGTCAGGCGCGGGAGTGACTTGGTACTACCAGCCTTACGAGATCGCGAGCTACGCTGAAGGCATCATTGAGGTTACGGTCTTCTGGATTGACTTGAAACCGTATCTCAATCCTGAATTCGTGAAGTTCTAGACGGTCTCCAGCTCGGCCAGATTGCCGGCGATCCAGACAGTGTCACCGGCCTGGAACCTGAAATCGGGTTCCGGGTTGGTGATGAATTCTGAACCCCTGAGCACGCTGATGACCATACAGTGATATTTCCGGAGGTTCGTGCCGCGTAGGGTCTTTCCGGTCAGGAACGATTCCTCGGTAAGAGCCTCAGGCACGATCTTGAAACTATTTCCAGAGTCCTGAATTTCCGGAGCGACGGCGCACGCCATCATATTCCTCAAGGATTCGAGTTGGGCGGATGTGCCGACGGCGAGCATCTGGTCGCCCGGGAACAGCGACACATCACCGGACGGAACGATTATATTCATTGACCCTCTGGTTATTTTGATGATGTTCGCCCCCGTTTCTGCCCTGAAAGGAATATCCTTGAGAGCCTTTCCGGCGTAGGTGGAATTCTGGGAGACGGTAAGCGTCTCTGTGTGAACGTCATAGTCGGCGAGTTTCTGGCTAACGGAAGAAGCGACCGGCTTGCTGCGCCTTTCATTCTCCTCCTTTTCATTGAAGTTTGAAAGGAAACGCATCTCCAACGCTGAATATTTATGGATGGACCGGCGGGCGAAGAGAATGAATATTATGCCGGCGAAGAAGATTGCCAGAACCGTCCAGCCTGCGAGGTGGAAATATGACGACAACACAGCCAGTACGATTCCCACGGCAAGGAATGAGCGCGCGAAGATCAGCCCCATCAACGGCCAGATGTTACTCGGCTTCTCTTTCAGGAGTTTAGGGGCGGATTTGCTGATGGAGCCGGAATGGACTCCGAGACCGAAAAGGAACGGGAGCATCGCCGCAAGGGTTATTCCGACCTCGATAACCTTATGTATGGTCACGCTTAGCTCCGGGGAAAATTTCTCTACAGCAGGTCTGAGATAAAGCTTTGATCCTATGTAGATCGCTATCAGGATCACGCCATAGAGGACGATGCGTGTGAAATAGGCGTTCAGCAGAGTTTTCCATTCGTTGTGCTCGGCGGCGGTCTGTTTGCCGGAGTCGTTCATCTGGGCGAGCCTGTCGATCCATTTGGCCGGTAACCGTTTGTTTAACAGATTATAGCACGGATCCGCCAGCTTTATCATAAACGGAGTCGTGAACGTTGTTATGACGGAAACAGCGATGATCACAGGGTAGATGAAGTCCCTCATCACGCCCAGCGTGCAGCCGACTCCGGCGATGATGAATCCGAACTCTCCGAGCTGCGCGAGGCTGAACCCAGTGTGGACTGCATTGTCCAAACCCTTGCCGGTCAGGATTATACCAGCTCCTGCGAAAATGATATGGCTGATTATGACGATCATGGAGAGCAGCAGGATCATCGCCCAGTGCTCGGCGACCACCGATGGGGCGACCATCATTCCGACAGAGACAAAGAATATGGCTCCGAAAAGGTTCTTGATAGGATCTACGATGTGGTCAATGTGTTCGCTTTCAGAGGTTTCGGCGAGGATGGATCCCATGACGAAGGCTCCGAGAGCGGACGAGAAACCGACCGATGTGGCCAATGCGACCATTCCGAAGCAGAGGCCGATGCTGACAATAAGGAGAATCTCGTCGTTGAGATATTCCTTGGCCTTTTTCAGCAGGGTCGGAATGACGTAGATTCCGACGAGGAACCAAAGAATCAGGAAGAAAACGAGCTTGGCGATGTTCATTATCAGCTCCTTGCCTGCGAAGGATTGTGAGACCGCCATTGTTGAGAGCAGCACCATCAACAGTATCGCTATCAGATCCTCGACGACCAGCGTTCCGAACACGACTCCGGCGTACGGCTTGTTCTTCAAGCCGAGGTCATCGTAGGATTTCAGCACGACCATCGTGGAGGACATCGACAGCAGACCGCCGAGGAAAACGCTTTCCATAAAGCTCCACGACAAAGCCTGAGCCGTCACGAAACCGATGATGAAGACCCCGACGAATTTCACGGCCGCCGTGACGATGGCGCTTCCGCCGACCTTGAGTAATTTCTTGAAACTGAATTCAAGGCCTAGACCGAACATAAGGAATATTATGCCGATTTCCGACCATTGGTGCACGGTTGCCTCGCTGGATATTCCAGGAAAGAAGCTGACATTCGGGCCGATCAGAAAACCAGCGAGGATATAGCCGATGATAAGTGGCTGTTTGAGAGCCTTTGAAATTATCGTGAAAACTCCCGCCGAGATCAGGATCACGGCGAGGTCACGGACTATATTCATTTCTTCTGACATTGTTCGTTATCTTATTCCCAAATAATAACTTCATCGGCGGCAATTTATTTTTCCCGCGGATAAGATGACAAATTTACTGAATAGATTGGCTTTTTATCCAAATATTCACGTTTTTTCCGTAAGTTTGCCGTCCGAAACTGAGAGTGATGACCAGACCGTGGCTTAAATTAGTCAAGAGATTCGCAGAGTTTTCCGCGTCGAGCCTTTTGGGGACGATTGTGGACACGGTTGTGCTTTGGGTCTTCTCCAAATGGGTTTTCAGCACGTATTTCGGCCAGTACATCATCTCCCCGGCTATCTCGTTCGAGTGCGCGGCCGTGACCAATTTCGCTGTGGCATATTTCTTTATCTGGAAAGACAGGGTGTCATGTCGGAGCAGAAGGTCGTTCTTCCGACATCTTGGCGGCTACAATCTTTCCTGCATCGGAGCGTTTATGGTCAAGATGGCTTTCCTGCTTCTGATCCAGAGGATGTTCCGCTGGAATGTCGTGTGGTGTAACCTTCTGGCGCTGTGCGTGTCAGGTGGGCTTAACTTCTTTATGAGTGAGAGAGTTGTCTTCCGCAAGAAAAAGGCCTTGCCGTCTCACGATATCGAGTTTGAGGATTAGCCTTTCCTTTTTCCGGAGAAAAGTCGTTGCGGCAGTTCCATCGCGAAGATTATTCCAAGCACTATCGCGATCGCGCCTTTGACGGCGGTGAATCCGGCGGACGCGGAGAGGTAGAACTGGCTTGAGACGAGGTAGTAGGTGAACCAGAATATTCCGGCCCCAGGGACGAGCGGGAATATTCCGCAGAGTAGATAGACCGTGCTTGGGCATTTGTCCCTTACCGCCGCGAAGCGTGAAAGGATGCAGACTATTGTGGTCGCCGCGATGATTGCCACTGTCGGTCCGCTGTGGCAGAACCTTGTGAGCATCAGGTATATGACCCAGCCGATGGCTCCGATCACTCCTGCCGTGAAATACTGTCTGCGTGGTGCTCCGAACAAGATCGCGAAAGCGAATGTGCCGATGAAGGCGGCAAGGCATTGCCACAGGATTCCGGCGGTCTCGGGATTGACGGTCATTCCGCTGAGTTTGATCATTCCTCCGAACACCCATCCGTCTGCTATGAAGCTGATACTCACGCCAAGGGCGATGCAGATGAATCCGAGCATCGCATCCGTGAGCCTTGTCAGCCCGGCGATGTAGTCTGAATTGGCCAGATCCCGGACTCCGTTCACGAACGGAACTCCCGGGATGAGCGGCATCACCGCTCCGATGATGATGTTGCTGAGGCTGTCGCCGAATCCTAATCTGTAGGAAGCGAGACAGAGTATTGTGGCCACGAGGGCGTTGCAGATGCCTCCAACAATTTTTGATAATGAACCGCTTACGAAGAGACAGAATACATAGAGCAGCGCACCGATCACGAAGTCGGCGGCGCAGTCCATAAACCCTCCGCCGAACACGGCGCAGAAACCGGCTGCTCCAAAAGCAGATCCGGCGATTTGTTCCCAAGCCGGTTTAGCGGGAGCGTCTTTTATGCTTTCCAACCGTTGCCTGGCCTCTGGCAAGGTGTGTTTCCCAGCCGCTATCTCGTAACTTAACTTGTTGACAGCGACTACTTTCGAAAGCTGGATTCCACGAATAGGAATGAACTCGACATTGGCGTACTTCCCGAGTGATCCGGTTGTGAATATGCCGTTGCTAAGCACGAAAAAATGCCCGGAATCCACCCCGTAATGGGATGCGATCCGTTCCATCGTGTCCTCCACACGGGAAATCTCGGCTCCGTTTTCCAGCAGGATGTGCCCTGCGACCGAAGCGACTTCCAAAACCTCTGTCGTGTTGTCCGTTACTGTCATGACGCAAAATTACAATAAAAACGGAAGATTATTGTAAAATGATCGAGAAACGGATCAATAACCACGCTCGCTTCGACAGGCTCAGCGACCGTACCTTTGCGGTCACTGAGCTTGTCGAAATGACCTTCTGACCACAATGAACGTCCAATAAGCCAACGCCATCAGCACTATTAGCCCGCCTGCGATTCCGATGAACGAAATAGACAGATGCGAGCAGACCAAACCTCCGATCAAGGCTCCCGTCCCGATGCCGAAATTGAATATTCCCGAAAAAATTGACATCGCAACCGAGGTCTGGGCAGCGGGCGTGTCCGTGATGATCTCCGACTGCATCGCCACATTGAATGCCGTCGCCGACATTCCTATTATTGTGCAGACAGCGATTGTGACAGGAACGCTGAATGCGGAAGGCAGCAGGAGCGCAACTCCACCGATCAATCCTATCAGCGTGACATTGATGAATTTGAACCTATATTTAGGGAAATACTTTGAAAACAGCATGCTACCTATGATCCCGGCCCCACCGAAGAGCATCAGCGTCAGCGTGATCTGGTTCTCTGTCATATTCCCTACCTGTTGGAGGAATGGCTCAATGTAGCTGTAAGCCGTGTAATAACCGGTTGCGAAGGCAGCAGTGGTGATGAATATTCCGATGAGAACCTTGTTCTTCAGCATTGCCGGCAGGTCATGTGCGGTCATTCCGCCTCCGCTTGGCACCTTCGGGAGCAATGTGAACAGATAGAGGAACACAACCAGCGCGACAGCACCGATGCTCAGGAATGTCATCCTCCAACCCACGCTGAGTCCGATGACGCGTCCGAGTGGCAGACCGAGAATCATAGCGATTGACGAACCGGTGACAATCATGCTCAAGGCTATGGATTTATGGCTCTCCGGGACAATCCGTACCGCTATGATTGACACAATTGACCAAAAGATTGAATGGGCGCAGGCAACGCCGATTCTGGAAAACATCAGCATACCAAACGACACTGAAAGAAAAGACATCACCTGAAATGAGGTGAAGACCGCCATGACCCCGAGCAGCAGTTTGCGCATCTCCATTCTGGAGGTCATCAACATCAAAGGAAGCGACAAAGCCATCACTACCCAAGCATAGACTGAAATCAGCATTCCGGCTTTCGCTTCTGTCAACCCGAAATCATTGCCGATGTCCGTCAGCAGCGCTATCGGAATGAACTCCGAAGTGTTGAATATGAACGCCGACAGCGTCAGCCCCACCAAGGCCATCCACGTTTTCAAGGACATCTCAGGTTCCTTGATCTGATCTGCCATCACCATATTAATATTCCTTCTAACTAACCGGGCGCAAATTTAGAAAAGAATCCGGATTGTTGTACCTTACTGCATGATATAAAACAATTTACATGTTAGTTGGAATGTTTTGTGAGATGAAGATTCCTCTTCCATCTGCGGTTATATTCACTGACATATTCATAAAGCCGGATTTGCTTGGATGGCAGAATATTCCTATCTTTATGCAGATTAAACTGTTCGTTTTATGACAAAGGATGTTGCATTGGTGCTTTCAAGCGGCGGGCCGAGGGGTTTCGCCTATATTGGTGCTATAGATGAACTTGAAAGAAGGGGCTACAATATCACCTCTGTGACAGGTTGTTCCATCGGCTCGCTCGTCGGGGGAGTCTATGCCGCAGGAGGCTTGGAAGAGTTCAGGAAATGGCTGTTCGGCCTTGACAACTCCAAACTCCTCTCGCTGCTTGACGTTTCGATCAGCAAAAGTTATCTTGTCAAAGGAGACAAGGTCATTTCAGCCATCAAGGAGGTTGTCCCGGATGTGAACATTGAGGATCTTCGCATCCCTTACCGTGCCGTGGCGACCGACCTCTACACCGGTGAGGAAGTCGTATTCAAAGAAGGAAAACTCTTTGATGCGATAAGGGCCTCGATCTCGATCCCTTCATTGTTCCGTCCTGTGAAGTACGGACGACATACCCTGATTGACGGCGGAATAGTCAACACAATGCCGTTGAGCCAGGCAGTCCGCAACGGCCACGACATCCTGGTCGCCTTTGACGTGAACCAGGTTGACTCAAAAAAGATCGCCGACTATCTCAAGAAACTGGAAGAGGCCCATGAAGAGGACACCGAACTGATGTCTGATGCCATAGACACAATTGGCGACCTTGCCTCAAAGAAAGGCGTGCCTATCATCGACCGGGTGAAAATGCTCGGCGACGAGGCTCATAAGGCTTACAAAGAAATGCGTGTGATCGGCCGGAAGACCAAAAGGATAGAGCGTGAGGCGCAGGAGCAGAAAGTTCCTCTGGGGGACAACTATTACTCGATCCTCACCCGAACCTTCTCCTTGATGAACCGCACCATTTCGATGCTCTCCGTCCAACTCTACAAGCCGGATGTGCTTGTGAGCATGAACTTTGATACCTACGGTCCTATCCCTGACTACGCAAAAGGCGAGGAAATAGCCGCCAAAGGCCGTGAACTCATGTCCGCCGCCCTTGATGAATATGAAAGCCGCGCGGAAGGTCATACACCGGAAAAGTAAGCCTCCGCTTGGCCGAATCTTATGCCCGGGGAAACGTTCTATTGCCGGAGATTACGGTAGAGAGTAATATTTTCTCCGGTGAAAAGCCTTATCGCCGGACAAACTGACTGAAAACATTGTTTTCTCCGGTGAAAGCCTCTTTTACCGGATGAAATTCCGGAAATATCACTACATTCGTACAAAATTGATTCTATGAATATGGACAAGGCGATGTTGGTGACTTTGCTGATACCATTCGCGGGAACGGTGGTCGGGTCGGCTTTCGTTTTCTTTATGAAAAGAGAGATGCCGGCGCTTTTGCAGAAGGCTTTGCTTGGGTTCGCTTCGGGAGTGATGGTGGCGGCCTCGGTCTGGTCCTTGCTGATCCCTTCGATGGAGATGACTGTCTCAGAGGGCTGGACATCCGTCCTCCCGGCTTCAGTCGGTTTTCTGGCCGGAATATTCTTCCTGCTTGCTGTTGATTACCTTACCCCGCATCTTCACATAGGTGATGACAAACCTGAAGGGTTGAAAGCCAGAATCTCAAAGACGGCCATGCTGGCCTTGGCCGTGACGATCCATAATATTCCTGAAGGAATGGCGGTCGGAGTGGTGATTGCCGGCGCCTTGCAGGATGGAATCGGAATAGCCCCGGCCGCTGCTATGGCTACGGCCATAGGAATAGCGATTCAGAATATTCCCGAAGGGGCGATCATCTCGATGCCTATGCGCGCCGCAGGGAACTCACGCTGGAGATCCTTCCTCATCGGCGGCCTGAGCGGCATCGTAGAGCCTATCGGTGCAATGCTGGTAATGTTGCTGGCTTCGTTGATGACACCTATCCTGCCGTATTTCCTTGCATTCGCCGCAGGGGCGATGATCTATGTGGTTGTGGAAGAACTGATCCCTGAAGCTTCCGAAGGACAGCACTCCAACATCGGAACCATCGGTTTCGCTGTGGGATTCGTCCTGATGATGGTTCTGGATGTAGTGCTTGGATGATCGCCAGGCCGATTTGTAACCAGTTTTGTCAAGGAATGGCTATCTTTGTCTTGACAAAATGAAATGCTCACTTTATGGAATACCTATCAAAGGAACGATACGACCAGATTGTCGCGGAACTGAATACTCTCACTGATGTTGAATATCCCCGGATAAAGGATGCTCTGGCTGAGGCACGGGCGCAGGGCGACCTGAGCGAGAACGCCCTGTCAAAAGTCAAGGACGAGAAGGGTATGAAACGTGTCGAGAAGTTCCTTCGGCTTGATGTCTGCCCGGATTGTGGCGGCACGAGGCTCTCGGACGCGGCTATCTGACCTTGGGCGAGGAGACCCCGAGCCTATCCGGCGGTGAGGCCCAGCGCCTGAAGTTTGCCAGCGAGATGGGCAGGGGACAGAGTGACTCCGTATTCGTCTTCGACGAGCCGACGATCGGCCTTCATCCGTCCGATGTCCAGACGCTTCTGAAGGTGTTCCAAAGCCTGATTGACCATGGTGCCACGGTCATAGTCATCAAGCATGACCTGGATGTCATCCGAAACGCCGACTATATCATTGACATGGGGCCGGGCGGTGGTTCCGAAGGCGGGCGGATTGTCGCCACCGGCAGCCCGGACCAGATCCGGGAGTCGAAGGACAGCTTGACTGGCCGTTCCTGTAGGTTATAGTATGATGCGCTGAACATCAGCTTTTAAAACATCGATGTTTATTGTGCTAACAAAAAAGTTATACTACAAAAGGACGTACTGTGCCCAAGTCCGATGATCAATCTGAGGGATTGGGCAGGATTTCGAACATGTTCAACCGCGACGGCGGTTCGGAACCACCGGTAGTCATCTACGTTCCGCAGGCGATGTACGATGACTTTGTAAAGATCTGCGCTCCGATCAAGCGGATCCGTCCAGATTACCCGTTCGAGATAAAGCTCCGCGAACCTCGGAAGCGTCCTACAGAGTACGGTGGAACAGACGCCTCGGTTTTTGCGGTGGAAGGTGTGCCGACAATAGGCTTCATGACCGATGACATCAAGGGCTATGATCTCAGCTACGATGAGATCTGGCATACCGAGCGTGATCTCTACAACAAGAATATTCCTGGATACCAAGAGCATACGGCCACGGTAACCGCTATTGTCGCTCTTGGTGTGGCAAACCTTGACAAGCAACTCTCACGCGAGGGTCTGTACATCAAGGAATAAACCCACCGGAGCCGGCTACCTGATTATTCCGGGAACCGCGCAAAGATCGTCAGGAGTTGAAGATCTTCATGAACTCCTCACCTGTGATGGTCTCTTTTTCAAGAAGATACTCGGCGCACTTGTACATCTTGTCCAAGTGGGATCCGATGATCTCCGTGGCCTTTTTCTTGGCCTCGGCAATCATCTCGCGGACTTCGGTGTCGATGTCAGCGGCCGTCTCGTCCGAACAGGCGAGCCGGGATGACCCGCCAAGATAGGAGTTGCCTTGTGTCTCAAGAGCCATCATGCCGTACTTGTCGCTCATACCGTAGGTCGTGATCATTGAGCGCGCCATCTGCGTGGCCTTCTCTATGTCGTTCGAGGCACCGGTCGTGCACGTGTGGCAGATCACCTCCTCGGCCACACGCCCTCCGGTCAAGGTGGCGAGTCGATTCAGCAGATAGTCCTTGCTGTAGAGAAACTTCTCGCCTTCATCTACCTGCATTGTGTAGCCAAGGGCTCCGGAAGTCCTCGGAATGATCGTGATCTTCTGGACCGGAGCGGAATTGTTCTGCGCGGCGGCGACCATCGCATGACCTATCTCGTGATAGGCAATGATCCTCTTTTCCTCAGCCGAGATAACAGCGTTCTTTCTCTGCTCGCCGGCCATCACCACCTCGACGCTTTCCTCAAGATCCTCGGTTGTCGCGGCCTTCTTGCCAAGACGCACGGCGCGCAAGGCGGCCTCGTTGACTATGTTGGCGAGTTCGGCTCCGGATGATCCTGCGGTCGCGCGACCGATCAGGTCAAGGTCGATGTCCTCGTGCCGGATGTCTTTCAGGTGCACTTGGAGGATGGCCTTTCTTCCTTGCAGGTCAGGCAGTTCCATCTGTACGCGGCGGTCGAAACGGCCAGGGCGCAAAAGCGCCTTGTCAAGGCTGTCAGGCCTGTTGGTGGCGGCGAGGATGATCACCCCTTTGTTGCCGTCGAAGCCGTCCATCTCGGTAAGTAATTGGTTGAGAGTCTGCTCGCGCTCGTCATTGCCGCTGATGTTGTTCTCACGGCTCTTGCCGATAGCGTCGATCTCGTCGATGAACACGATGCACGGAGCCTTGGCCTGTGCCTGGCTGAACAGATCCCTGACTTTCGCGGCACCCATCCCGACGAACATCTGCACAAACTCAGAACCTGACATCGAGAAGAAAGGTACCCCGGCCTCGCCAGCCACAGCTCTGGCTATCAGCGTCTTGCCTGTGCCTGGAGGCCCGACCAGCAGCACGCCTTTTGGCAGATGCGCCCCGACTTCATTGTATTTGTCCGGATTGTGCAGGAAATCCACAACCTCCATCAGACCGTCCTTGGCCTCGTCTTGTCCTGCGACATCCGAGAATCGTGTCTTAATGTCATTCTCGGCATAGACTTTCGCGCCACTTTGTCCGAACTGCATGAAGTTGCCCATCCCGGAGCCGCCTTTAGCCATGCCGCCGATCCTCTTGATGGCGGAACTGAACACCCAGTACATCAACATGCCGGGAAGAATCCACCAGAGGATGAAATCCAGGAGTGGAGACCTTTCCTTGTCAAGTTTTTTCACGAAGCGGATCTTGCCGCCTTTGCCGGGACTTTTCGCGGAGGAGAGCCTGCTCACGAAATCAGGGTCGGAGATCGCTCCGGTGATGTAGGTGGTGTCTCTCTGACCTTTCAGTCTTTCCTGATAGGACAGGGGAGCGTTCTTGGAGTACATAACCTTGTCTCCGTCGATCACGACATCGTAGACGCGTCCGCTGTCCACGTCCGAGATGAATGAGCCATAGTCGGTCTCCACGACGCTGTTGCCTTTTCCGCCCGGAAACAGGAAGGTGTTGATCAGCACAAGAAAGGCGAACATCAGTATGATCGTCCAGAACATATTCCCGTTCGGCATCCTTCCGCCTTGAACGTTTCCTTCAGGATCCTTTCCAGGCTCCGTCTTCTTTTCTTCAGGATATTCGACAAATTTCATAATCGCTTTCTTTTTAAGAAGCTGTTTTGAATTGTTTGTTTGAAGGTTTGAGAGTGAAAAACTTCAGT
>OLSK01002428.1_pt1 | contig 11782 bp, 28 predicted proteins | sample 1672781 | NCBI WGS metagenome assembly OLSK01 (sample SAMEA3136723, study PRJEB25190) | human gut metagenome | biome: human gut; feature: human-associated habitat; material: faeces | place: Austria | collected 2013 | reverse complement strand
TGTAAATAAGCCTACTATAGGTTTAACATCCCACGTCCACAAACTTTGGTCGGTGGGGCGTTTTTTTTATTGATGGAAATTCAAGTATTTATATTGCATACCTGAGACTAGCCTTTCAATGTAATTCGGCGGCAAATTAGAGAACTCAAGAAAATCATTAAAAGGGGATAAATCTAATTGATTTTCTAGTGAGCGATATTTTAACTCCATTCGTTGTAATTCTTCAAAGGTAGTTTGAAGAATGTCAAAATCTTGTGAGAAAATCGACACGACTAACAGGAAACCAAATAGGTCGTTTCTCCCAACTCCTGCTTTGTGTTCTTCTATTGAAACTATCTGTGGACCTAAAATAGTTTCAATAGCTACTAGTGGAAGAGAAGCTTTTGGTCGAGTTGCATATGCTCTTGAACCATGTGCCATATTATTTCGAAAAACACGCATTAACTCATATGAATCTACCATTACTTTCGATGTTGTGTCAGGGTTAAAATACCTATAGTAGGGGAATAATTCAGGAATCGCTTTATTTTTTTCAGGAAATTTTAGCACCTGAAAGAGAGATTTTGCTTCCCACAATGAAATATTCCTAAATAGAATCCATGGAGGTATGTGATTTTTATTATCACGATAATATTTAGTCGGATTACTATTAAAACTATTTCTTGTTTGACGGATACTTTTAATCAAGCTATTTAACAGCGGTTTTTTCAAAAAATTATTCTTGTACAGATATGATTCTTCACCAGCAATGTAACCTTGATCCTCCGGAAGCTTATCGTATTCGCCAAAAGACTCGGCTACAACATATCCGAGAACAGTTTTCAAATGATTTTCACAGTCTATGATTCTTTCGAAGAGAATGGACTTCAAATCTCGATCTATATAATACTGATATAAGATCTGTTCGAATTGAGTCCCTTCGCTATAATCCTCACAATTATTAGGATTCGACAAATATGGCTTGCTGTATCCATTAATAAGAGGATAATAACCATAGTGAGACAGACACCATGTAGCAAAAGCTTCATCTTTAATAATCAGATTTCTAGATTTTAATAGTTCAATTTGTTGTTTATAAGTTAAAAATTTCTTATCTGGTCGAAAAGGCATTTTATCTCCTTTCAAATACAAAACCCGCTTAGCTTTAATTTAGCTAAACGGGTTTCGAGTCCTCTCACTTAAGGAGGTACTATTGCAGTACAAAAATAGTATCACGGAACCCTTAAAATATCAATCACTACTTATTTTCACCACAATATCTCCTTCGGTTACAAGAGAGTTAGTATATGGAGAAAAAATATCATCTATTTCGTATTCAGAAACGTTAAGTGCATCTTGTTTTGCTTTCTTTGGTTCGTATCCCCAAAGGCTATTTTCGTTGATGACTTTAATAGCAGCAGAAGCTATGGTATTAGCAGCGTTTGCTTCGTATCTTTTTGGAGTTTCACAAATAGTATATTTTTCTTTGACATCCTCTGCTATAATTCGTGCTTTGAAACCTTCAAATTCATCAAGAATCTCCCCGTTATCTGGGTCTGCTAAAATACGCTTTTCTGGATCAAGTATCTCGAATTTGTCGCCATTTTTTATGCCATCTCGTTTTCCAGCATTTATAATGACTTTATATTTGCTCAGTATTTTAATTATTTTTATTTCTTTTTTTTTCAATGTGATCATCCTTTCTCCGTGTTGCAGCACGGGCTTTTTTACTGTGCATAAGAGTATTTTTTCTTGAAATAAGACTGGCAAACATTAAAACATTCTGTTCTTAACTTATTATTGATAGAGTAGAACTTCATGAAATTTTCTAATTTGAACTGGGATTCATCAGTCAGTTCATTCTCAATAAAGATATTTAGTAAAATCATAATTGCAATTTTATCAGCTTCAGTTTCGAATTTTGAATGAAATGTTGTAGAGTTATCGTACAGTACTGAATATTCAAAATGTGAAGCAATGAAATGACCGAGCTCGTGGGCTAAATGAAAAGCTTCAGAACTGTCTTCGTGTAGTTTTTCATTCAAAAATACTATTCTTGGTTTTGGATAATAAAAACCTGGTTCTTCCATTTCCATATAGATTAACTTTAAATTATACTCACTCAGCATTTCTTTCAACTTTAAATACATACAACCCATCACTCCAACTATTCATTTTCTTCTAAAGCTTTAGCAATTGCAATCGCTTTACGCATTGTCTCCTTAGATATTTCTTTTCCGTCAAAAGAAAAAACAGTATCGTCTTCTGATAAATCCACATGTTTAGGGGTTTCTCTTTCTTCTCTACCTAGAAGGTAGTCTATAGAAACACCAAAATAATCTGACACTTTTGCCAAACCTTCGGAGTTTGGTGATACTGATTTCCATTTACTGAAATATCCATTTGAATATCCCAATCTTTTTTCTAATTCTCTTACAGATATTCCGTTTTGCTTTGTTAATTCTTTTATTTTTTCGTATGGATTCATTGATATGTCAACCTTTCTAGACTGACAAGAAAAAATATAGAATAAAACTCTATTTATCTGTTGACAAATTAGAGTTAAAGCTCTATACTTATTCTTGTAAACAAATTTAACAACTAAAAAGACAACAAAAAAACACTTTTGATTATTAAACGCCAACCGCCAAGAAAGCTTTTAAAATCAATGTTTATATGTCTTATTTAACTATGTACAAAGTATAGAATAAAACTCTATGATTTGTCAATTGAATTTAGAAAAAAGTTGTTAAATTTGTTTACGAATATAAAAGAAAGGAGAGAAGAATATGGAAAAAACAGTCTCGGCAAAAATCGAAGATTTGAAATTAGACATACTGAAACAAGCAAAAGTGGCGATGGAACACGCGGTAGATAAAGAAGACTCTGCCATGGTTGCAGCCATAGCAGAGATTTTAGCTCACGTTTAGTCATCGTTTTTACGGTCTTCTGGAAGCTGACCATAGATAACAGCATAATGAATATCTAAATAAGCTTGAGCAATTTCTTTTGGCGAAATTGATTCGCCTTTAGTTGATACTTGTGATTCGTGATTTAGCCATGCAACAACTAAATCAGCAGCGATTTCATCAGTTTTTTTATTCATACTTATTCACCACCTTATGCATTATTTCAGTAGACCACTTACTGATAAGAAAATTATATCAAAGAAAGGAATGAACAAAAATGAACACACCACAAATTTTTAATTTCGAACATAACGAAGTTCGAACTATTTTAGTAAATGATGAACCATATTTTGTAGGTAAAGATGTGGCGGCAGCGTTAGGCTTCAAAGATTCAAACAATGCTTTGAAACAACATGTTGAAGATGAAGACAAAATTATAGGGCGCCAAAACACCACCCCATCTTTTAAAGATAAATTAGGAAGAAATCAGTATCCAACTTTAATAAATGAAAGTGGAATTTATGATTTGATTTTCGGAAGCAATTTACCCTCTGCCAAAAAATTCAAGCGTTGGGTAACGAGCGAAGTCCTTCCTCAAATCCGAAAGCACGGCATGTACGCAACGGACGAACTACTAAACAATCCAGACTTGCTGATTGAAGTAGCAACCAAACTCAAAGAAGAACGCACACAACGATTGATAGCAGAACAACGAGTAAATGAATTACAGCCGAAGGCGGACTATTACGACCGAATCTTGAACAACAAAGGATTAGTTACAGTTAGTACGATTGCTAAGAACTACGGTATGAGCGCTGTATCGTTTAATAAATTGCTACATGAATTAGGTATCCAGTTCAATCAAAGTGGCACATGGCTGCTATACAGCAAGTTCCAAGACAAAGGATACACGCATATTGAGCCATTTGATTATGAAGATAAAAACGGCAATCGGCAAGTAAAAACAAGGATGAAATGGACGCAAAAAGGACACATCTTCTTATATGAAACATTGAAGAAGAATAATTACTTACCGATGATTGAACGTGAAGAAACAGCATAGGAGGTAACACCATGAACGAAGAAATGAACCAAACACTCAAGGTACAAAAAATGATAGATGATCTAACACATGGAATTGATAGCCAAGCCGATAAAATCATCAAGGAATTGCAAGGACAAAAAGTTTGGGATGCAAGAATGCTTCTCAAGACTATCAAATTTGAAATGAATCCAACAAAAAGAAAGCTCGCCGATGTGTTGGAAGAAAAGTTGGCTTCCGCTATCAACGAGCAAGAATTACTATTTGAAACCGATACTTTTAACAGCTGATGTTTTATAGATGACAGTTTCATCCGAATCTATATCATCGCCGAGAGAAAAGAATGTTGCTTTTGACAAAAAGCCGATAAGACCTACAAGCGGTCTTGATGTTGCTAGAGCGCTTGGGTATAAGAAGCCTGAAAATGCTGTATACACTCATGTTTCTGAGGAAGATAAAACCACTACCCTGATTCAGGGGATTGGTTCAAACTATAAATCTAAAGCAATTGCAATTAGTGAATTTGGAATTTATGATTTAGTGTTTAGCTCTAAAATGTCCCAAGCTAAGCAATTTAAACGAATGACAATAACAATATACCCCAACGGAATCAAAGTCCACTGTGTCTGGCAAGATGGCACTCACATGAAAGAAGGGGAAAAGATTCCTTTGGAAGTTCAGAAAAAAGCTGTTCAATCGGTTTTGAAGATGATGAAGGAGGAAAATTTAAAAAATGCTGACTGAAAGAAAGTATCGTGTTGACAAATATCTTGAAATGGCAAGACTGACAAAATCAATAGAAAAACGGGAAGATTTTATTGATATGGCTTGTTATTACCTAGAGTCAAAAGAATTCGATGTAACAAAAGATGAACCCACAAACTTTTTCGAAAACTTGGAAAAGGAAGATGTCATTGGCAAGCCAAGACAAGAGATTTATGAACAATATACGCAATTTTGCAAAGATAATGGAGAAATTTTGAATTCGAAAGGGAAGTTCTACAAAGAACTTGAAGAAAGATTCAAACTACGCGAAAGATATTTAAGGGTAAAAAACGAAACAGGAGAAAAAATAAGAGCAAGAGTTTATGTGGAAAATTAAAACGGAGCAACACTCAAAAAGCTATCCTAACTCATGTAGATGCAGAAGATAAGGGGGCGTACAAAGTACCTACCCTTGGAGGGAAGCAACAAATGACGATCATCAAGGATACACAAAATCGCACACAAGTGAGATTCCGAAAACCGATGGCGGCACTAAAGTTGTAATGAATACCAAATGGACACAGAAAGGGCGAGTGTTTATTTACAACTTATTAATCGCAGAGGGCTATTACCCTCAAATGGATTTAGAGGAAATTGGTTAGAAAGGAGTTTTAGTATGACTGACATTGCAGAAATCACTCAACGAGATAGAGAAAAAATCAAAGAATATGTCAAAAGTTCAAAGTTCTTAACTTACACCATGCTTGCTGAAAGATTTGGAATTAGCAAAAGCTACTTATCTTTAATTTTAAACGGTAAAAAGACTTCTGCAGAAGCAAACAGAATTATAGATTCGATTATCACTATGTACGAATTGTAGAGGAGGAAAACGAAATGACACAAGAACTAATCAACAAAAATGATCTAGATTCATTACTTGTTGGCTATGTACCCAAACGCTACCTGACTCAAAAAGAAGCAGTTCATTATACAGGAACGTCAGCAGGAACAATTAACGAATGGATCAAACAAGGTCTAAAAGTAATCATCTTCGATGAAAATAGTCGTCCAAAATACGACATAAAAGATATTGATGAATTCATGGCGAAATACAAAGTTTAGAGGAGGTAAACAAATGGGTAAATTCAACAGAGCATTAGTATTCAGCACACCATTCATCATCTACGCTTTAGGTCTATGGGGTAGTAGACAAGCATTAATCGGCACGATCGTTTATATGCTTTGGATTTTCATTGGGCTTGATGAAGCTGAGTACAAAACAAAAAAGCCAACCAGGGAGGCTGACTAAAGTGTGGTTCTGTTTATTAGGTGTTTATCTCGTGGCCGTTTTAGTAAATAACTACATGAGAAAACGCGGCGAATACTGGTATACATCCTATGCGGTTCTAGTATGTCTAATGCTTACAATTTTTCTAATGATTTATTCAAAATAGGTAATACTTTGTCAACCAAATAAGTTTCAAGAGATTTTTGTTCTGCATTAGTGTTGCCGTAACCAAAACGGCTTAAGAAAATTTTCATAACCTCTATATCTTCATTTTGAATATATGGCAGGACTGCATAACCTGATGCTTTTACAGCAGATATATTTTTATCAGTGTTGCTACCAATACAAATACCCACATTGTTGAGAAATGTTGAGAAAGTTGTTTGTATTGTTTGGGTTTTTGAATCGTGTTTTTGTAATTCAATTTCTTTATCCTTCATCGATTCAGCATGCTTATTATTTATAACCGCTGTAATCGAAGGGGATATAAGAGCTACTAAAGCTAGGATAATCGAAATTGTGATCGTGTTATCGAAACTCATTTTTTCACCACCATTTTTTCCCTAAATTATACCAAAAGGAGAGAATAAATAATTCAAGAATTAGTAATTATGAAAAATAAAAAAGTGACTCAGCCGACAAGCAATGAGTCACATACAAAATACATCTAAGGAGATTATATCATGAAAAAAAGACAAATCAAAAAGAACAGCAAGAAAATTGCCGACAAATTAACAGGATATGCTTCGGTCGTTAAAGAATTAGAGGCGTTAGGAGTATTCAGCATTGATCCCAACTGGAGAGGAGACATTGAGTGCCATATGCACCCTGAAAATATTGTTAAATTGCCTTTCGCGAAATCGGTCGGTTTCAAGTTTAGCGAATTCGATAAAGATCATATTCAAGCTTCTGTAAAATTCAGCGGCTTTACTTTCTTCGCTCTAGTTAATAATGAGGAAAGAGCAAAGTATTTTCCCGGTGAATTGGATGTGCAGTCTTATGAATAAAGAACTTTCCACTCTAGATCAATATTTGACTGACCCTAGTTGGGGCAAATCGAATATCAAGGAAACAATCAATCGAAAAATCAGACGAAATCTTTTGACGGATGAAGAACTAGCGTGCGATCAAGACGATTTGGGCAACCTTGTAACTATTCGGGATCATGTTTATCTTATCCATCTATCGAAGCATTCGAATAAACCTGAATATATTTACGTCATCGAAGATGGCTTGATTGAAGCGCTGGAAGAGTATGACAGAGATAACTTGATTGATATCTCTTATTACGGACAAGGCAAAAAATACATCGCTGAAATGGAGGCAGAATTTGATGAGTGAAGGAACGAAACGCAACGATAACAGATTATTCAATAGTCTGTACAAGATAACCGTCAATGATGTTGTCGAAAAAAGAAACAAACTAACTTATCTGTCCTGGGCATGGGCTTGGGCAGAAGTTAGCAAAGTATGTGAGGCAGTAGATTATGAAATCTATCGTGATCCAGAAACGCATCGTCCATACCTCTTTGATGAAAAAACAGGCTATATGGTTTTTACCAGTATCACAGTCAACGGAGTAAAGCGTGACATGTGGTTACCAGTCATGGATGGTGCAAACAAGGCAATGAAAGATGAGCCATATACCTACGAAGTCAATGATTATCAGTGGAATAACGAAACGAAGAAAAAAGAGATTGTTGGAAAAATCGAAAAGCGAGTTGAAGCAGCAACTATGTTTGATATCAACAAAGCAATCATGCGTTGTCTTGTAAAAAATCTAGCGATGTTTGGGCTAGGGCTATATATATTTGCTGGCGAAGATATGCCAGAAGACGTCTCAATGCTTGAACCAGCTACTCAAAGAAGCAAAAAGCTATTCTTGGATGCTTTACAACTGGTTGCTAACAAGTACGAAAAATCGATTGATGAAGCAATTGTTGCATTGACTGATGCGGCTTCTATAACCGCTGATGACAGTAAATGGACCAAGAGAGACTTAGGCATTCTAAAACGAGGCGTTAATTGGCTTGAAGATCAGTACAGAGAAGAAATAAAAGAGAAGTGATATGAGTGTTTAAACCACTAATAGATTCATACTCGGCGGTACTAAAGAAATTTAAAGGTAACGACATTGGTGCAACGATCAATGAAGAAGTAAATATCGAACGGCTGAAAACAATGTATGACGGTTACGATGGCGATCGAATCATTGAAATTCGTTTTATTGATCCACGTCGGTTCACTGTACAGCAACGAAACTTCATCTATGCACTGATAGGTGATATTTTCATCGATACAGGCATGCCAACAGACTTCTGGAAGGAATTCTTCTACTTCCGTTTTGAAGGTGTCACAGGACGTTCTATAAGCCTTAAAGACGAGTCAAGCTCAACAGTGAGTGATGCCAATGTCTTAGCAAATATCATCTTAGATTTCATCTTTGAACATCATATTCCTTTCAAAGAAGGCTATGAGATTTTACCAGCGAATCAAGAATATTACTTCTACAAATGCATCACAAAAAGAGTCTGCTGCATCTGTGGCAAAACAGGAGCTGATATCGATCACTTTGACAAAGCGCTAGGAAGACGAAAGCGCAAAGAAGTTGATCATTCAGAGTACACATTTGCAGCACTCTGCAGAATCCATCACACGGAGAAACACAAAATAGGTGTGACTAATTTCAAAAATAAATATCAAATCAAAGGAATCAAGTTAAACCAGGAGACAATCAAGAAATTAAGAATCGGGGGCTAATGATGATTAATTTAAACGCAGTAGCGTTTGAACAAACATGGGGCACTAAGTATAAAAAAATGAGTCCAAGAGACAAATTATTCTTAGAAATCATGACATTTGCTTTCATCGGTACACAAGCTGAACAAAGCGATATTAGTGTTGAAAAAATTAAGACAAATAGATTAGTAAACGGAATTACAGAGACTTGTTACCAGTACACGATTATCGTCGTGGATGAGGAGGAATAATTTTGGCAGAAAGAAGAATGTTCGCAAAGACAATTATTGATTCTGATGCATTCCTAGATATGCCTTTATCGACACAGGCATTATATTTCCATCTATCAATGCGCGCAGATGACGACGGATTTATTAATAATCCCAAAAAAATACAACGTATGGTTGGTTGTGGCGATGATGATTTAAAACTGCTTATGGCAAAAAGATTCATCTTAGTTTTCGAGAGTGGCGTGATCGTCATTAAACATTGGAAAATACACAACTATATTCGTAATGATCGCTACAAACCTACGTTATATCAGGATGAAAAAGCTTTACTAGCGGACAAAGATAACAAGGCTTACACATTTGCAGAAGAACTTCCTAAACATGATGAAAAGCTTGGTATACCAGATGACAACCAAACGGTACACCAAATGGATACACAGGTTAGGTTAGGTAAGGTTAGGTTAGGTAAGGATAGTAAAGAGATAAAAGATATAACGCCTTCGAAAAAAACGAAGGCTACGCCCATCCGTCACAAATACGGAGAATATAAAAATGTTCTTTTGACAGATGAACAGATGGATAAACTCAAAACCGAATTTCCTAACGATTATAAAGAACGGATTGATCGATTATCAGAGTACTGTGCTTCAACAGGTAAGACCTATAAGAACTATCTAGCTACCATTCGTAATTGGGCTAAGAAGGATAATCAACCTAAGAAGCCATCAAGTAGCTTTAATCGCAATGTAAGACGAGAAAAGCTTCCTGATTGGGTTGATAAACCTCAAAAAGAACAAAAAATTGATCCTGAGAAAAAAGCGGAAATCGATGCTAGATTCGAAGCCTATTTTTCTCGGACAAGTGATGAGAAGGAAGGCGCAAGCAATTGATCACAACAAAATATGGCAATAAGAAAACTCTCTATCGTGGTATCAAGTTCGATTCAAAGGCAGAAGCAGAGTATTACGATTTGGCACTGTGGCAAGCACAGGCGAATGGTTGGAAAGTAAAGCTCCAGGAAAGGTTTGAGCTGATGCCGAAATTTGAACTAGACGGAAAGAAGTATCGCAAGATCGAGTATATTCCCGACTTCACATTTTATAAAAACGGCAAACTTGTCAAAGTCGTAGATGTTAAAGGGATGCAGACAAAAGACTTTAAGATCAAGGCGAAACTCTTCTGCAGTCAATATCGAGTACCGCTGATCTTAGCGAAGAAATATCGGAATACGTTCAAGGAAGAACGGTTTTAACGAGGTGATCCATCATGACAACAGAAGAAGTGATTCAAATGCGTATTCGAAACATTCAGCGTGAAATTGACGAACTGGAGCGGACAAAGGCAGTAATGTTCAATGAAACGGCGAAAAAGGCAATTGATTTGCACATAGAGAATTTAAGAAGGGAAATTCGTAGATTGGAGGAATGAGCGTGGATAAGAAAGCAGCAATGAAACGAATCATCGAACTGACACATTCTGAGAATTGGCAAGAAGACAAAGAAATAGTTGCAGAAGTCCAAAAGCTTGGCAAACCAATGTGGGCTGAAAAGCCTAAACGGAAAACGCCAAGAAAAATTGCAATCTGGCATGGTGATCGAATTCTAGTAACAGGTACTGCTGAACAGTTATCTGAAATTACTGGACTGAGCAAAAACATTATCTGGGATAGAACTAAACGCGAGAACGTTGATTCGAAAGGTCGTCAATTTAAACATTTGGAGGAGAAAAAATGGATCTCATTACACAATACAGTGACATCATCCTCAAGAAAATCATGATGAAGATTCAGAAAGACAAAAAATCAAAAGAACGAGCGGAATTAGTTAAGTTGGAAATGGCTGAAACAGGAGCAGGAGTGCGAAGTAGCAGGCATTGGAAAGCAGCAGCAAACATTGAATTTTATTACAACGAAATTCAAAAAGGGTTCGATCAGATGCGTGAGCTGGATCGGCAAACAAATTGGAGCAAGAAACTTCATCAAGATCGTTTCAAATTTGTAGAGAAATATAAAGAGATATTAGACGAATACATGGATGACGGCGAATGATGATGCCAAAAGAAATCTATTCAGATGCATTAAGAGGTGCTAGAAATCAATTGAAAATGGCAAAAAGAGCATACGAAATTCGGCCCACAATCGAAAATGAACGCAGAGTAAAAGCAATTCGCCATAGATGTTCAATTTACGGAGAGTTACAGAAGGAGGACAGCAAATGATACCGAAGTTTAGAGCATATTCAAAAGAAGAAAATGAAATGTACTATCCGCATAATGACAAAAACGTAGACTGGACAATAGATGATGAAACAGGCTTTATTGCTCCTCTAGTAAATTTAGGAAGCGGCATGTGGGGAATGATAGACAAGTACGAACTCATGCAATCCACAGGACTGAAAGATAAGAATGACGTGGAGATTTTTGAGGGAGACATAGTGCAATGGGGAGATACTCCCGATTGGGAAGAGAAACCAATCAGAGTTGCAGTCGTGAAGATTAATCCAGACATTCAATTTGATTCAAATGTTGGCATATTTGAATATGGACGATTTATTTATCGGGATACAGAAAGATTTCTCACTGTTTTAGGTAACGTCTACGAAAATAGCGAGTTATTGGAGGAACAGTAATGAAAGACTGGTTAGAAGAAACAAGCGTCTTAGTTGGCTGTTTCATAAACTGTGCGTTTATATCTGTAATTATTGCACTGGTGGGATTTGTATCATTGAAAGTGATTATATTGCTTTGGCAGTTAATTTTTTAGGAGGAACAGAGATGAATAAAAAAGAATTAATTGATAAACAAGCATTGATTGAGACATTAGAAGAGCTTAAGAAAAATTCCAAACGCTGCATTGGGATAGATAAATATGAGGATTACTGGCGAGGAAAAA
>OLSK01002422.1_pt1 | contig 11826 bp, 10 predicted proteins | sample 1672781 | NCBI WGS metagenome assembly OLSK01 (sample SAMEA3136723, study PRJEB25190) | human gut metagenome | biome: human gut; feature: human-associated habitat; material: faeces | place: Austria | collected 2013 | reverse complement strand
CCATAGCCGATGGAAACCTTGGTCACGGGGATGATCGTCACGCCGCCGGGCGTGGTGATGGGACTGCCGACGACCGTGCTGACATCGATCATATCTTTAATCTTGCTCATGGTATTGGTCATCATATCAGACAGAGGATGTTCCATACTTTACACCGCCTTTTTTCGTTCGTTCAGAATTTTCAGGAACCGGATGCCAGCGCGCAGCGCAAGGGCCAGCGACCGACCGATGGTGATTGTGGTCACAAGATGCGCGTCGACCTGTGTGTTGCTTATAGTATAATCGAGCGCGGGCCGAATGTCACGCTTTTTTATGACGAAAAGCCGCTCTAAAGACGGCGTGATCGCGCCGATAGCGGCCCAGGCCCGGCCATAGCCCATAGCGGCCTTTGCCGGATCGTCGCTGCCGCCGATACGGACATACAGCGTAAGTTCGTTCACGCAGAGCTTGCGGCGCAGATCGCCGAGCGTATCAAGCACAATATCCAGCAGCTGCAAAATTCCGTCCACGCCGCCGGAAAGGATCGGATTTGGCTTTTTTTCCTGCGAAGCGGCTTTTTCCGGTGCCTTTTCCGGTTTCTTTTGCTGTTTTTGCTGTTTCTTTTTCTTTTTTGTCTTCTGCGGCAGAAGCTGAAGGCGGATGGGGCCGAGCTTCGCCGCAAGAAATACGCCCTCCGCATTATAGCGCGCATCAACGCCGACGGGAATGCAGCCGATCAGCACAAGGGCAGCAAAAATCGCAAGAAGCGTCATCCACCATGTCCAAGTCATAGCGGGATCTCCTGCTGCACAGGCGCTGATGCATCCGGCTGCGTGGACTCCTCCTGCTTCTGCTCCAGTGGCTCGACCTGCGAGGGATCGACGTGCAGGTCGACCTTTTCAATCTCCGGCAGCTCGGCCAGCGATTCCAGGCCGAACACGCGCAGGAAGTCCGGCGTCGTCTCATAGACGATGGGGCGGCCCGGCACGTTCAGCCGTCCGCATTCGCGGATGAGCTTTTTTGTCACAAGGGCACTGACGCAGTAGGCGCTGTCAACGCCGCGGATCTGTTCGACAAGCGCCTTTGTCGCGGGCTGGTAATACGCGATGACCGTCAGCGTTTCCAGCTGCGACGGCGAAAGCTTCGGCGGCTTGCGCGTTTCAAGTGTTTTGGTCACATATTCCGCCATTTCCGGCGACGAGCACATCTGATAGGCGTTTTCCAGCCGCACAATGCGGATGCCGCTGCGGTTGAAGCTCAGCTCGTCCATCAGCGTCTTGCACGCTTCGTGGATTTCTGCTTCATCGTGTTCGAGCGTCTGGCTCAGGCGTTTGGCGTCCACCGGCTCTCCGGCGGCAAACAAAACGGCCATCAATGCCCGCTGTAAATCATTCTGCTCCAAGATTAGCCTCCTGATCAGGAAATGTCCGTCTGCACGTCGGCATCCGGCGCTTTTAGAAAGGTAACCGCCATATCGCCGCGTTCATCCTCTCCGATGGAAACGGAGCGAAGGCGGCACAGCTCCAGCACGGCGAGGAACGTCGCCACGATCTCCGACCGGCTGCGGCTGCCCTTGAAAAGCGAGAGAAATTTCATCACGCCGTGCCCAATGAGCCGCCGCAGCACCTCGGCAGCCTTCTTTGCCACCGGATACGGCTCGGTGCCGACGATACCGGCAAAATTGGAAACCGGCGGCGGGAGCCTTCTTTGAGACCGGTCCTGCATCGCAGCAAGCGCGTCGAGCAAATCCTGCCGGTCGTGCTGATAGCGGTACGTCTGGTCCCGGCGCAGAGGCTCGGGCTGTTTGGGAAACATGCCGAGTCCGATGTCGTTTCGAAGCGCGAGCGCGCCGCAGGCGATCTTGATCTGCTCATAGGCGTCTTTTCTCTGCCGCTGGCGAAGCGACGCGATGAGCTCTTCCATCTCCGACTCCGCTTCGGCTTTTTCCGCCTCGGACAGCAGCATGCGCGTCTTGATGTACATCAAATGCGACGCCATCGCGATAAACTCGCTGGCAACCTCCATGTCCATGCGCTTGCGCTCGTCGAGCCAGGCAAGATACTGCTCCAGAATCGACGAGATGCTGATGTCCTGAATTTCTATTTTATTTTTGCTCAGCAGAAGCAGAATGACATCCAGCGGACCGTCAAAATCCTCCAGCGTCTGCTTCGCGTGTACTACATTTTGCAGGTGATATTGGGGCTGTTCCATGCACTGCCCTCCGTTTTATGGAATCCTCAGAATATGGTGCTCGGCAGCGTATAGCCCCAGGCGCCGAGGCTGTTCAGCCACGTCAGAAGCCAGTCGCGCATCGCGCCCAGCGGGCGGTCAATGGCGCCGGTCACGAGCAGCGCCATCAAAAGCCCCATGCCGTATTTTTCATACCGCATCAGTCGGTCATATGCCCGGTCGGACAGCAGCGCGAACAAAACCTTCGAGCCGTCGAGCGGCGGAATCGGAAACACGTTAAAAACGGCAAGACCCGCGCTGATGATCTCGACATACACAAAGAACTGCGCCAGCGCCAGAAGCAGCCACGTGCTTCCAAGCCGGTCGGCAAGAAACATCACAAAATTGCACAGCACCACCGCCGCATAGGCAAGCACGACATTCGAAACCGGTCCTGCCAGCGCCGTCAGCGCCATACCCGCTTTGGGGTTTTTGAAGTTCCGCATATCGACCGGCACGGGCTTCGCCCAGCCGAAACGGAACAGCGCCATCATGATAAGCCCCATCAAGTCCACGTGCTTGAGCGGATTGAGGCTCAGCCGCCCCATACGCTTTGCCGTGTTGTCTCCGAGCCTGTATGCCGCCAAACCATGACAGGTTTCATGAAACGTGATGCAAAGCAGCGACGCGGCAACCAGCACCGCCGTCTGCCACACGCCGTCAAATTGCAGCTGCGCCAGCCAGGCGCGAAATGCGTCCATCCGTAAGCCTCCAAATGCCAAGAAGTTAGAATATTATACCACAAATGCGCCGCCCACGCAAGAAAAACGCGGCTGTGCCGCGTCTTTGCTTTTTATTCCGATTGCAGCACCTGCGCGCAGACGCCAAGCACCTTTGCCGCCATAGGCGCCGCGACCGTGCTTCCCGCGCCGCCGTTTTCCACGAACACCACGAACGCCACCGGACAGGATGCATCCAGCACAAAGCCCGCGAACATCGCGTTTGCCGTCTGCCCCTCGCGCTCTGCCGTGCCGGATTTGGCGCAGACGGAAAGTCCTCCGAACTGCCAGTCGCCGTAGATCGTCTGCACGTCGTTTCGCATGAGCTTCGTCAGCGTCCCAGCGGTCTCCGGCTGGATCATTGCCGAAGTAAGCTTCGTTTCCGCCTCGTAGGTAATGTCGTCGCCCTTTCTCACGCGCTGCATGAGATAAGGCTCTGCCGCGTTGCCGCCGTTTGCAATCGCGCCCATATACCGAAGGAACGCCAGCGCGCCGACCTGATCGGTATACTGCCCGATCCCTGCCCAGGCGACATCTCCGTCGTCCGCGCCGCTCAGGTCGATCTTTCCGGGCGCCGTTTTGTAGCCCTCGCAGGAAATGCTCCCCGTCAGCCCCAGCTTTTCCGCATACTCCTGCAAAACTCCCGCGCCCAACTCGGCGGCAAGCTCTCCGAAAGCGACGTTGCACGAATGCGCCAGCGCCCCGGCAAGACTCAAGCTTCCGTGCACGCCGTTGCAGATGATCTCCTGCCCGCCGATGATGGTTTTCCCGGTGCAGGTATGTGTCTCGGTCTGCGCGGACGCGCTTTTTTCCAGCGCTGCGGATGATGGTTTTGCCGCTGCACTGGAACGTGCGCGACTGCACACCCTCGATGGTTTCCAGCGCGGCTGCCGCTGTCACGAGCTTGAAAATCGAGCCCGGCGTATACGCGGCGTCAAAAAAGCGGTTGACATACACGCCCTCATAGCTTCCGGTTGTGTCGTTTGCCACATCCGGCACATGGTCCGGGTCATAGCTCGGAGACGTCACCGCGCAGAGGATCTCGCCCGTCTTGTAGTTATACACGCCGATTGTTCCCCGGTAGCCGGAGAGCGCCTGCTGCGCCGCGCTCTGCACGGCGGCGCTGATGGTAAGCCTTGCCGCAACGCTTCCGGGCTCGTCGGTATAAAGCCCGTTCACCACGTCAAAGCCAATCATTTTAGAGGCATAAGTCTGAAGCAGCGGCGCGCTGATATAGCCGTCGCGGTCTCCCAGCAGGTGAAGCGTCGCCCGCCGGACCGCCTCGTCGGCGTTGTAGACTCTGCCGTCGTTGGTATTGAGCAGCAGCATGCCCGACCGGTCATAAATTTTGCCGCAGTCGGGGTTTACGCCCGTATACACATGCGGGCTGCCGGGAAATGCCACCCAGGTTTTCGCCTCGATGAAATACTCCCCGAAGAAGACCAGCAGCCCCGCCAGCAGCGCAGCCGCCAGCGCCAGCGCCATCCATGCGCGCTTGGAGATTTTTTTCATACCGCCGCCTCCTTCCGCTTCGGAAGCCGAATGGCAAAGCTTGCGTTCTGCCGCGTGTCCGCCGCCTTGATGAAGGCAAGAAGCCCCCAGACGCAGATCATGCTCGAGCCGCCGTTGGACACGAACGGGAACGTCACGCCGGTCAGCGGCAGCAGGTCCGTTGTACCGAAGACATTGAGCATCGCCTGCACCACATAGATCGTCACCGCGCTTGCCGCGCCGATAGCGTAGAAGCAGCTTCTTCCCTGCGGCAGCGAGCGCACCACAAACGCCGCCAGCAGCACAATTGCCGCAACGCAAAGCCCCGCCAGCAGCAGCCCCCACTCTTCACTCACAAGCGCAAACACCAGATCGGTGTCTGCCGCGCCCACATGGTGCAGCCAGCCCTTGCCCGCGCCGAGCCCGAATAAGCCGCCAGAGGCAATACACATCAAAGCGCGCGTCTGCGAGTAGCCGGTCGAGCTGGCGTTTTCCCAGACATGCCCCCACACAGAAAAGCGCTTCATCGCATAGGGCTTAAAATGCAGCGCCAATACGCCCGCAAAGCCCGTTCCCGCGCACGCCAGCGCAATGGTCGCGAAATTGCCCGAGCGCAGAAACGCGATGATCAAAAACGTTATAAAGAAGATAATTGCCGTGCCGAAGTCGTTCATCAGCGCCAGACAGCCGCAGATTGCCGCCGAGTAGCCGATGAACAGAATCAGGTTCCGCTTTGCCATCAGACGCTGCAGGGTGGACGCGCCCGCGAACACAAAGCAGATTTTGACCAGCTCCGACGGCTGGAACGAAATGCCACCAAGCTGCATCCAGTTTTTCGCGCCGAATTTTTCCACGCCCAGCACCAGATTTGCCGCCAGCAGCAAAATGCCGCCTGCCGCCGCCAGATAGCGGATTTTCTTTGCCCGCTCCAGATCGCGCAGACTCCAGCTGACCGCCAGATATGCGAAAATACCGCATGCGACGGCAATCAGTTCCTTCCGGATTGCCTCCGGCGCGGAGGTTGAGACGACACACAGCCCCATCGTCGTCAGGAAAAACGCGACGGTTTCCACATCGAAGCTCCGTCTTCTTGCCAGCCGCAGCAGCGCAAAAAGTCCCCACTGCATCGCAATCAGCGCCAGAAAGCCCGGCAGAATCTGCCCGCCGTTTTCCGGCAGATGCACGCACAGCTGCGCGCAGGCGAGCAGCTGAAACAGCGTCAGCACCAGAAGCGTCAGCCACGGGCGCACCACTGCCCGGCGGGTTCTCGCCTCCGCCTGAATGCGTTCCTGCTCCTGCGTGATGGGAACGAGCGTAAAATCAACGCCGCCGAAGGACAACACGTCCCCGAACTGCACGACCGCCAGCTGCGCAGGCTTTCCGTTGACCAGCACGCCCCCGGTGGAGCCTGCGTCCATGATCGTCCAGCTGCCGTCGTCATAGCGCGTCAGCACCGCGTGCGTGCGCGAAATCGTCGGGTATTCCAGCGTCACATCACAGCCCTTTCCCCGCCCGATCAGGCTCTCCCAGTGCATGACGGGGATACGGTCGCCGGTGGGTCCTGCGAGCCACGCCCAGACCTCCGGCTCGCGTCGGAACAGCAGCAGCGACTTTCCGCACCGCAGCAGAATCACGAGCGCCAGCAGCGGAAAGACATAGCGCAGCGCGCCGTCCAGCGCCAGAAGCGAAGGCGTCGATTCGATGGTATTCAAAAAGGTTTCCAGCGCCTGCTGCATGATACCCTCCTGTTCGGATTCAAAAGAAGCCGCTGCAAGCGCAGCAGCTTGAGACTGTCAAAAAAGCTAACGCTTTTTTGACAAAAGGGAATGCACCTCGACTACGCGCATAATTTGTGCTCCAGAGGCGCACAAATTCCACACTTGCAGCCTGAGAAGTATTTTCTCTCACGCACATGTCGCGAGAGAAAATGATTTTACTTCTTTGCCGCCTGCGGGCGGCAAACTCTGCGAGGCTTTTTTTGACACGCTGCATGACCCCGGCGACCATTGGCCGCCGGGGTCATGCTATGGAAAGGAAGGGACAGAATGTTTTACCGCTGCACCCGGCCGGAGCCGTCGCCGCCGGCCAGCTTCTCCACCTCAGAGACGGTGACCCGGTTGAAGTCGCCCTCGATGGAGTGCTTCAGGGCCGAGGCCGCTACGGCGAACTCGATGGCGCTCTGGCTGTCCTTGCCGTTGAGCAGGGCGTAGATCAGGCCGCCGCCGAAGCTGTCGCCGCCGCCCACACGGTCCACGATATGCAGGTGGTACTCCTTGGAAAAGCAGTAATTCTCGCCGTCGTACAGCATACCGGCCCAGTCGTTGTCGCTGGCGGACAGGGAGGTGCGGAGGGTGATGGCCACCTTCTCGAAGCCGAACCGATCGGCCAGCTGCTTGGCCACGGACTTGTAGCCCTCCTTATTGAGCTTGCCGCCGTAGATGTCGGTATTCTCCGCCTCGATGCCGAACACATCCTTGGCGTCCTCCTCATTGGAGATGCAGACGTCCACGTACTGGCACAGCTCCGTCATGGCGGCACGGGCCTGCTCACGGGTCCAGAGCTTGCCACGATAGTTCAGGTCGCAGGAGATCTTTACGCCGTGCTTCTTGGCGGCTACGCAGGCCTCCTTGCAGATCTCCACCAGATTGGAACCCAGCGCCGGAGTGATGCCAGTGAAGTGGAACCAGTCGGCGCCGTCAAAGATGGCATCCCAATCGAAATCGGAGGGCTGGGCCTCCTGAATGGCGGAGTGCGCCCGGTCGTAGATGCACACGCTGCCCCGCTGGGAGGCACCCTTTTCCAGATAGTAGATGCCGATGCGGTCGCCGCCCCGGACGATGGAGCGGGTGTCCACCCCCAGCCCACGGAGGGCATTGACAGCACCCTGTCCGATGGCGTGGGCGGGCAGCTTGGTGACGAAGGCGGCGTCCATGCCGTAGTTGGCCAGCGACACGGCTACATTGGCCTCGCCGCCGCCGAAGGTGGCCTGCAGCTGATCGTCCTGAAAGAAGCGGTAGTAGCCGTTGGGGGCCAGCCGCAGCATGATCTCACCGAAGGTGACGATACGTTTGCTCATAGTGATTCCTCCTTATCTGCGAACCAGATGAATGGCGAAGCCGCCGAATTCACCGTCGATATAAATGGCCTTGGTGTTTCCCTTGGCATCCGTCTTGCGGGTCTCCGGCAGGCAGCGGATGCCGCACAGGCCCAGATGATACACCGCCCGGTCCACGTTGCTGGTGGCAATGGCGATGTGTCCGTGGGTGCCACGGCCGGGGGTCTTGGTACACTCCACGGCGTGGAGGGCCTGTACAGAGGAGTTGCCCATCTGATAGGCGAAGCCGAACATATCGCACAGGGTGCGGGCCAGTCGGTCGGCCTCGGCCTCGCTGCCGCAGTTGACGCCCACATGATCCAGAGAGAAGCCCAGCATGGTGCGAACGGCCTCCCGGCTCAGGCGGGTGATCTCTGCCCAATTCTCCTGTTGGATGAGGTCCTTTTTCACCATCCAGGTGCCGCCGCAGGCCACGATCTGGTCAAAGGCCAGATAATCCGCCAGATTCTTGGCGTTGACGCCGCCGGTGGGCATCCATTTCAGGGTCTTGTAGGGGCCGGCCAGAGCCTTCAGCTTGGCCACGCCGCCGTTCTGCTCGGCGGGGAAGAACTTTACCACCTCCAGACCCAGTGCCATGGCCTGCTCCATCTCGCCGGGAGTGGCGGTGCCGGGGATCATGAGCGCCCCCTTGGACAGGCCGTAGCGCACGGTGTCGGGGTTGAAGCCGGGACTGACGATGAACCTGGCACCGGCATCCAGCGCACGGTCCAGCTGGTCGTGGGTCAGCACGGTGCCGGCACCTACCAGCATTTCCGGGACCTCCCGGCTGATGGCACGGATAGCCGCCTCGCCGGCGGCGGTGCGGAAGGTGACCTCGGCCACCGGCAGCCCTCCGGCTGCCAGTGCTTTTGCCAACGGCACGGCCTTTTCGGCGTCGTCGATGGCGATGACCGGGACGATGCCGATGTCAGAGATTTGTTTCAGAACAGGATGCATGGATAGACCCTCTTTTCTGTGTAGTAGTGGAAATGGTCAGATGCTGCGTGCTTACACGCAGACGGGAACAAAGGGAAAAACACCGCACCCGGCGTCAGCGCCGGATGTTGCCGGAACACGCTCAGATGCGGTGGTTCTTTCGGGTTTTGGAGGGGGTTACTTGCTGCCCTTCTCCAGCGCCTCCCACAAGCCGGATAGGTACACGGCGCCCAGCGCACGGTCGTAAAGACCATAACCGGCACGGCCCTGCTCATCCCAGATCATGCGGCCGTGGTCGGGGCGAATGTAGCCGTCGAAGCCCACGTCGTGATAGGCCTTCATGATCTCGTAGAGATCCAGACTGCCGTCGCCGGAGAAGTGGGCGGCCTCCTCAAATTGGCCGGGGCCGGTGAATCGGATGTTGCGGACGTGGGCGAAGTGGATACGGCCCTGTGCGCCGAACTCCCGCACCATGGCGGGGATGTCGTTGCAGGGGTTGGAGCCCATGGAGCCGGAGCAAAGGGTCAGCCCATTATAGGGACTGTCCACCAGCGACAGGATGCGGCGGACATTCTCGGCGTTGGTACAGATGCGGGGTAGGCCGAAGATATCCCAAGGGGGATCGTCCGGATGGATGGCCAGCTTCACATCGTACTGCTCACAGACGGGGATCACCGCCTTCAGGAAGTACTGAAGGTTGCGGAACAGATCCTCGTGGGACACGGAGGCGTATTGGGCGAAGAGCTTTTTCAGCTCCGCCATACGCTCCGGCTCCCAGCCCGCCATCTCGAAGTCACCGGCACCCTGTTGGATGCGGTCGGCAAAGGCCTGCGGATCAGTGATGCAGTCGATAATGGACTGGTCATAGGCCAGAACGGTAGCACCGTCGAACCGGGGCTTGGCCAGATCCGTGCGGGTCCAGTCGAACACCGGCATGAAGTTGTAGCAGATGACCTTGACCCCAGCCTGACCCAAGCGGGCCACGGTCTGGCGGTAGTTGTCAATGTATTCGTCCCGACTGGGCAGGCCCAGCTTGATGTCCTCGTGGATATTGACGCTTTCGATGACCTCCAGCTCCAGACCGACGTCGTTGACTTCTTGCTTCAGCGCCCGAATACGCTCCGTGGGCCACAGAGCCCCGGCGGGCATATCCATCAAGGAACTGACAACGCCGCTCATGTTGGGGATCTGCTTGATATAGCGCAGCGGTATGGGATCCATCTGACTGCCATACCAGCGAAATGTCATTTTCATGGCTGATCGCTCCTTACTCTCTCACTCAGCTGCCGGCGCAGGATATCACGCACCGCTCCCGGCCCTGCCAGCATGGCACGGAAATCGTCCTCCACCGTTTTGGCCAGCCCTGCCTCATACAGGTCCACACCGAAGATGTCGGCGCGGCTGTACAGGTTCTTCAGGCAGCTGAAGTCCTGCTCGCCTTCCTTGACCTCCAAGGGGTTGACGATGGCCTGCAGCTCAGCCAGCAGCGGATCGGGAGAGATCTCGAAGGGCTGGCCGTTGTCGTCGATGCCCTTCAGGTAGCGGGCATAGCCTGCCAGCACCAGCGGGATCAGCACAAGGTTGGACTTGTCCAGACCGCGCTCCTCGTAAGCCTTGATGGTCTCGCCGAAGCGGATGGCCAGCTTCTGGGAGGTATCGGTGGCGATCCGCTGAGGAGCATCGGGCATGAAGGGGTTGGGCAGACGGCGGTTGATGACAGCGCCGATGAACTCGTAGGGGTTCAGCACGCCGGGATCGACCACAACAGGCATAGCCTCGATATAGCCGATCTTCTGGATAAAGGAGCGCAGATCCTCGTCTGCCATCTCAGCAGAGATGAGGGTGTAGCCCAGCATGCAACCATAGATGGACATGGCAGTGTGCAGGGGGTTCAGGCAGGTGCAGACCTTCATCTTCTCGATCTTGTCCACGGTCTCGCGGTCGCAGTACAGCACACCGCCCAGTTCCAGCGGAGGACGACCGTTGGTGTAGTGATCCTCGATGCACAGGTACTGGGTCTCCTCGGCGTTGACGAAGGGAGCGGTGAAGGTGTGCTTCTCGGTCACGATGGTATAGTTGTCCTCAAAGCCGTCCTTTGCCAGCATTTCCTGCACCTTTGCGTCCGGGCGCGGGGTGATCTTATCGATCATGCTCCAGGGGAAGGTGATCTTGGTCTCGTCCTGCACATAGGCCAGGAACTCGGCGGGCACCAGACCCTGCTCCACCCACTTTGCAGCGTAGGCGTGGACGGCAGTCTTGACCTTATCGCCGTTGTGAGAGCAGTTATCCATGCTCTGCACGGTCAGGGGCAGCTTGCCGGCCTTGAAGCGCTCGTACAGCAGAGCGGTGACCTTGCCCATGGCCAGCACGGGGGTCAGGCCGCGCTCCAAGTCAGCGGGAGCAACGCCGTAGCCCTTCTCGGTGATGGTAAAGGAGATCATCTGCAGGCTGGGGTTCTGGAAGATCTCCACCAGACGTGCCCAGTCGGCACCGAAGGAGTAGTCAGCCTTCAGGCTCTCGGTAACGGAAGCGATGACCTTCTTCTCGATCTCGCCGGTGGACTTCAGGCAGACCAGCAGGCTCAGGTTATCATAGGGCTGGTAAGCCTTGTCGATGATCTCGTAGTCGAAGCTCTCGGCCACGATGACGCCGCGGTCGTACTTGCCGCTGTTCAGTGCGTCGTTCAGCACGGCAGCGGGGAAAGCACGGAAGATGTTGCCGGCACCGAAGTGCACCCAAGTGGGCTCGGCGTGGGTCTTGGCCTTGACAGCCTCGATGTCGAATTTGGGCAGCTCGTAGCCCTTTTCTGCCCACTCGGCGGACAGATTGCCGTTTTTGATATCAGACAGCTTCATAATCATCAGCCCTTCTTTTCTTCATCCAGACGGTCCAGCAGATCCCAGATACCCAGCATATACTGGATGCCCAGAGCACGGTCATACTTGCCATAGCCGGGGCGGCAGACACCGGGGCCTTCCTCCCACAGCTGACGGCCGTGGTCAGGACGGATGTAGCCCTCAAAGCCGCAGTCATGGTAAGCGCGCATCACCTCAATGATGCCGGTCTCGCCGCAGCAGTCGCGGTGCGCAGCCTCAGAGAAGTCGCCGTTGGGGAAGTGGTGGATATTGCGGACGTGGCCGAAGGCAATGCGGTCGCAGTGCTTGCGGATGATCTCGGCACAGTTATTGTTGGGGTTTGCGTTCAGGCTGCCGGTGCACAGGGTCAGGCAGTTGTACGGATCGTCCACCATCTTCAGGAAGCGGTCGATGCTGGGCTCGTCCACCAGCAGGCGGGGCAGGCCGAAGATATCCCAAGGAGGATCGTCCATGTGGATGGCCATCTTGATGTCGCACTCGTGGCAGGTGGGCATCAGAGCTT
>OLSK01002416.1_pt1 | contig 11850 bp, 10 predicted proteins | sample 1672781 | NCBI WGS metagenome assembly OLSK01 (sample SAMEA3136723, study PRJEB25190) | human gut metagenome | biome: human gut; feature: human-associated habitat; material: faeces | place: Austria | collected 2013 | reverse complement strand
GAAAACGTCCAATGTTTTTTCAAAAACGTCCAATGTTTTTTCAAAAACAACGGTATGTTTTTAGAAGCAGAATCAGAGGTTCAAAAACCGGGGTTAAATCATCGGAAAGGAATGCCGCAAGTAAAAGGATATTTCAGGTTTTTCGCTGATTCAAAGAATACTTCTGCTTAATGTACGTCAGAATGTAACTTAAAACTTCTTTGTCCGGATATGGCAATAAGGCTCACCTCCTGTCTTATCATAATAATGCTGGTGATACTCTTCTGCCGTCCAAAAGGTAGAAACCGGAGTCAGCCGGGTATTTACCACATAACCTTTCTCCCTCAATAGTTCAATAACCGCTTCCGCCTCCTCTTTTTGACGACTGTCGTAATAAAAGATTTCACTTCTATATTGCGGACCCAAATCCGGTCCTTGACCGTCTGTCTGTGCGGGGTCATGGATTTAAAAGAACACCTTACACAAATCTATATATGAGACGACATCGCTGTCGAACTCGACCCATAAAACTTCGGCATGTCCTGTCGTATGCGCCTTCACCTCCTGATATGTCGGGTTATCTTTAAATCCTCCTATGTAACCGACTTTCGTCTGTATCACACCTGCTGTTTTTTCCATTTGGTACTGGACACCCCAAAAACAACCCGCTGCAAATATTGCTTCCTCCTTTTTCATGTTTTTATCATTAGATTATACAAAAAAGGGCTGCATCAAAAACTATTTTGATACAACCCCTTTATTGTCGGGGTACCAGGATTCGAACCTGGGACCCCCTGCTCCCAAAGCAGGTGCGCTAACCGGACTGCGCTACACCCCGAATAACTATTTTACTTTCTCTCTTTCTTTCCGAAAGCGTTGCAAAGGTACGCAATATTTTTAAACCACCAAACATTTTCCCTGTTTTTTTCTTACATTGCCTTTTTTAATGCTTTAAATTGACCAAATAAGTAAGCTTGACAGCTATGACTTGATTGGCAGAACGGGAAAATGGATCTTTCTTCTCACTATTGAATATATCACCTAAAGCATAATAATAACGCCCTTCCAACAAAAAAGACCCGACTCCAGTTTTTAATTCAACGCCAGGGCCGCCACACAACCCCCAGTCAAATTTCTTCTGTATCTCAAGGTCGTGTTGCGCATTATTCCTGTTGGGAGCCGCACCGTTTAAATTACTCTTCGTGCTTTCACCCAAAGCGTAACCAATCTTAGGTCCTAAATTCACAAAGACTTTGAAACGATTTCCACCAAAATAGATATGAGTCAAAAAAGGAAGCTCCACATAATTAATAGTACGGCTATATTCATACTCCGGTTGCTCCTCAAACAACTCCTTCCAACCTTGTTGTGTAAAATTAAGTTCAGCCTGCAACCCCAAATTCTTCTCCGTATTCCATCTCAACGTGACTCCGCCAGCAAATCCATTCTTCAAGGATTTGTTTACCTTCGGGGCAAACGAGATACTGGATAAAGTCATGCCAAAAGAAGGACCTACTGACAATTCCTGTTTAAACGAATTTGATTGGGAGAAGAGCTGGCAACCCCAACCGAGACCTATCAAGATTAAAAGAATACGCCTGAACATACAAGTTAATGATATTTTAATCACGTGTTACGGTAAAGTCTTTCCGGTAATGAACAATGAAAACATTCGTATTGATAAATCCTCCCCAAGTATTCACCCGGTTAAAATCAAAACCTGTCTGAATGCAAGAATAACGGAACTTGTCCAAATTATCTTCAAAGTTTGCTCCAAACTTTTTCATCGCTCCAAAGAAATACATACCCGTATCGAATCCCAATATTCCATATTTCGGATAAGTATTTATCAAATCCCTACTGTACCATGTCTTGAACTTATCGTAAAAGTCATGCATGGGCTGAGACAAATTATCTGCATAGAAATTCGTATAAATATAGGTGTCCAAAACATAGAAATCGTCCAAAGCATCACGCACATAGGTTTGCCATTCAGGATAACCAAAGAGAGAGATTTGCCGCTCCGGTTTGCTATCGGCAATCAACCGAAGAGGTGTCTTGATTTTCTGCAAAGCTTCAAACGAAGAAGAGGTCGGAACAATCACGTTACGCTGTCCTTCAACCATGTAAAGGGAATCAATCGTCTCCGCAAAACGTTCCGGTTCATAAGTCATCTCTTTATAGGCAATCTTATGGTCAGACAGCTCCTCTTTGAAAGTCTTTATAAAATCCTTCTTCTCATCTTTGTCAGGTATATTGACAAAGATGATATTATCCGCAGCAAACAGCTGGCGACCTCTTTCGGCTGCCTTGGAATACAAATAAGAATGGGGCGTGTTCACTTGGAAAACACATTCGTTGGAAAGCACATCATCGTTCTTGGATGTAAACGGTATTACATATTTTATATGATGTTCCTTGGCGAAATCAGCAACCATTTTTATCTGGTCGTTCTGCACGGCTCCAATAATCAAATCCACATTCGGCAATGTTTCGCCCGTCAAAATCTCCCGGATTTTGGAAGTACCGTTTCCCGTATTGTAAACGGACAAATCCAAAGAAAAACCTTGGTTACGCAAACTATCCACTGCCAATAACAAACCTTCATAATATTCGATAAACCGGTAAGAGGCCGCATTTTTATTATCCGGGTTGAAGGGCAAAAGCAAAGCCACCTTCAGTTGGTTTAAGCGTTTGATGTCCTTGGGAGCGTTCAACATTGCATTCACTGTTGCCTCGTCTTGGATGACAGACTCACTGCTCACCTCGTTTTGTTCGTTTGCCGCCAGATCTTTCGACTGGGGGACCTTGATTATCATACCAGCCTTCACCCCTTTTTTCAAAGCAGGATTACGTTTTATCAATTCATAACTGGAAATATCAAACTTACGACAGAGGCTATACATTGTTTCTCTCTTCTTCACTTCATACTCCATGTCACCCACAACCTTTTCCGTCTTGGGAGCATCCGTAAGGGCTTTGCCCTCCTTCTTCAAAGATTCAACATTCTTCGACAAAGGGATTCGAATGGTCCTGCCCGCAGTAAAGGTTTTAACAGATAATCCCGGATTGGCAGCAACGATAAACTGTGCAGGAATCTTATATTTCATGGAAACCGCATACAATGTCTCCTTGTGTTCAATCGTGTGGAAAGTATATGTTTCCGTTTGTTCCCCTTCATTGAACGAAGAAGCCTGCTTCGGAATAAGCAACACTCCACCTGCTTTGATACCTTTTTTGCTATCCGGGTTCAACTTATAAATTGCGTCCGTGGAAACGCCGTACATGGTTGCGATAGAATACACTGTCTGTCCCAACTCTATCGTATGACGAAAAGTCTTATCATTTTGAGCCATGACATTCATGCAATAAATGCCCAAAACGAATGCCATTATATATGTCTTCAATTTATTCATTCTTAATCCGACGTCTTTTCAATCAACTATTATTTTATACCTAATGAAATTGCAAAGGTACGGAATTATTCTGTATGGCAGCAGATTTGCGAGAGTTATTTCTTTCCTCCTCCACTGAAACCGACCGCACATTCTTCTATTTATTCATGGCAAATACAGGAAGAAATTTTTTAATATCTATTTATTTTGCTAATATGCATACTAAATTAAGCTAATTCACTATCTTTACGACATATTTACGGCGGTGTGTCCTAACTGCAAACTGCTGCGTTGCTCTCGGAGTTAGACCTCAGTCTTTTATGACACATTCCCTCGGATCAACCCTTTTAAATATTTACTCACATGAAAAGAAGAATTGTCTCCCTTGCTGTTTTTTGCGCAACCGTAGCTTTGCCATCAATAGCACAAAAGCCGCTTAACAACGGCTATCCGTACACTCAAGTTCCGTTCACGAGTGTGAAAATTGCACCCAACACCTTTTGGGGAGACCGCCTCAAAGCTGCACGTGAAGTCACTGTTCCATTGGCATTCAGCAAGTGCCAAAGCGAAGGACGATACGAGAATTTCGTAAAAGCAGCCCATCCAAGCGACCAATACGACGTCAGCACTTTCATGGGATACTCATTTGATGACACAGATGTCTATAAAACAATAGAAGGCGCAAGCTACATCTTGCAGACTTATCCAGATAAGAAATTACAAGCATACATCGACAGCGTATTGACCATTGTCGAAGCAGCGCAAGAACCGGACGGTTATTTATATACCGCACGCACCATCAATCCTAAAAAGCCCCATGAATGGGCTGGCGAAAAGCGTTGGGAAAAAGTGGAAGAGCTGAGCCATGAGCTATATAACTTGGGACACATGGTCGATGCTGCTTGCGCGCATTACCAAGCTACAGGTAGCACCAAGTTTTTAGATATAGCAAAACGTTATGCCGATTGTGTCATCCGAGAAGTCGGGGCAAACCCTGGGCAATCAACAGTCGTTCCGGGCCACCAGATTGCAGAGATGGCTTTAGCAAGGCTTTATGTCCTCACTGGAGACAAACGCTATTTGGATCAAGCCAAATATTTCTTGGATTATCGCGGGAAAACAAAAATCCATGACGAGTACAGCCAAAGCGACAAACCGATTTTGGAGCAGGACGAAGCAGTCGGGCATGCTGTTCGTGCCGGATACATGTATGCCGGCATTGCTGATGTGGCTGCATTGACCAATGATTCTGCTTATATAAAGACAATCGACCGCATTTGGGATAATATTGTCAGCAAAAAATATTATTTGACAGGTGGCGTAGGAGCTTTGCATTGGGGAGAAGCTTTCGGTGCCAATTATGAATTGCCCAACATGACTGCCTATAACGAAACTTGTGCCGCCATAGCCCAAGTGTATTTAAATGAAAGGATGTTCTTGTTGCATGGCGACAGCAAATATATCGACTGTTTGGAACGTACATTATATAATGGTGTCATTTCTGGTATGAGCATGGACGGCGGACGGTTCTTCTATCCCAATCCATTGTCAAGCGATGGCGTTTACAAATTCAACGCAGACGGGACTACGACTCGTCAACCTTGGTTTGGCTGTGCTTGTTGCCCAAGCAACTTGAGCCGGTTCATTCCATCCATACCGGGTTATCTGTTTGGTGTGAAGGAGAATAACATTTATGTAAATCTTTTCGCCAGCAACACCTCAACCATCCAGGTTGGAGATAAAGAAGTTGAATTGGAAGAGACTACACAATATCCATGGAATGGCGACATTGAAATCAAAGTAACCAAAAGCAAAGCGAAAGATGCCAACTTATTCATTCGTATTCCTGGATGGGTTCGTAACCAAGTTGTACCAAGCGACCTTTATGCTTATAGTGACACACAAACGCCTTCTTATAGCGTCAGCTTAAATGGAAAGAAGGTTGAAGGCAACATCGATGCCAACAAAGGTTATCTTCCTGTCAAAAACATCCAAAAAGGAGACATCATCCGCATCCATTTTGATATGCCGGTCCGCACAGTTGCTGCCAATAAACGGGTAATCGACGACAAAGGCAAAGTAGCCGTGGAACGAGGTCCGTTGGTTTATTGCGCAGAGGCAGCGGACAACCAAGGGGAAGCCGTGTTGCGTGTCATCATGAACCCCAAAGAGCAGTTCTCTTTGATAGAGAATTATAGCATTGAAAACAAAGAGGCTCAGGGAGCAGCCCCTTTCACGGTAAATGCCATCCGCACCAATGCCCAGATCCTGAAAGAGAATGGAGGGAAAGTGGAGGTAAAGGGGTTAAACTTGACACTTATTCCTTATTATGCTTGGAATCACAGGGGAAGCAACCAAATGAACGTATGGTTCGTGAAAGACCTCACAGCATTGGATAAATAATAGACAAACGGATAAATATAGAAACACTTAAATATTCATTAAATGGAAACACAATTAAAATCCCAGCGTTTACAATCGCTGGACGCACTTAGAGGTTTTGACATGTTCTTCCTGATGGGAGGAGATGCCATATTGGTTGCTTTGGCAGTCCTCTTCCCTATCCCGTTCTTCCAAACCATAGCAGAGCAGACTGAGCATGTGGCGTGGCACGGACTTGCTTTTGAGGATATGATTTTCCCGGTATTTCTTTTCATTGCCGGAATCTCTTTCCCATTCTCTTTGGCAAAGCAGAAAGAAAAAGGGATGGACACAGCAGCCATCTATAAGAAAATCATCCGCAGAGGCTTGACCTTAGTCCTTTTAGGATGTATCTACAATGGTCTGTTGAACTTGGATTTTGAAAACCAGCGTTACGCCAGTGTATTGGGACGCATCGGTTTGGCTTGGATGTTTGCCGCATTGATTTTCATCAACACGAAAGCAAAAACGCGCGTCGGAATTGTCGCACTCTTGCTCGTCGGATATTGGTTGCTGTTGGCTTTCTGCCCGGCTCCGGATGGGAACGGAGACCCTTTCTCAATGGAGGGATGTTTGGTTGGATATATCGACCGTCTCTTTTTGCCAGGCAAACTATATAAAGGAATCCATGACCCGGAAGGAATATTGGGCATCATTCCAGCCATCGGTACTGCCTCTTTAGGCATGCTCACTGGCGAGTGGATAAAATTAAAGAGAGAAGGATTAAGTGAAATGCGCAAAGTGTACTGTTTGCTGGCTTGTGGTGCAGGGTTGATTGTCATCGGCATCCTTTGGAATTTTGTATTCCCTATCAACAAAAACCTTTGGAGCAGTTCATTCACTTGCGTAGTCGGAGGAATCGCCATGATTCTGTTCGCTTTGTTCTATTATGTCATCGACATCAAAGAATGCCGCAAATGGACTTTGTTCTTCCGGGTTATCGGCATGAACTCAATCACTATTTATATTGCCCAACATTTCTTTAATTTCAGCTTCACCAACCAACTAATCTTTGGTGGTTTGGCTTCTTTGTTCCCGGAAACAGCACAGCCGCTCATCCTTGCTTTTGGATATACAGCGTTGACCTGGGGATTCTTGTACTTCCTTTATAAACAGAAAATATTCTTGAAGGTATAAGATGAAATGAATGAACTTCTATTCCGGCTTTTTAATAATATCTGATGACAGGAGCAGCCCCTCATTCATGGGGAGTTGCTCCTTTTTCGTAATGGCATGCTTGCAGAATTCAACAGGTGAGATACTACCCGCTTATTCAATAGCCTAACGCAAGAATAATTTAAACTGCCAATAAATAACATTTGCATAATAAATATTATTTACACATCAAAACCTTGTATAATGAAAAACTTTTTGTTAAATTTGTGCAAGTATAACCTAAAAGCAGATAAGCAAGAAAGGAGTTATTACTTTATCTGCCTTCTGTTCCTATCGTACCTTGATTATGGGTTGTATTTTATTGTTAATTTAATTTCATGGAACATGATTATAACTTTTAAAATCAAACATTGGATAGGACTAAAGTATAGCCATATCCAATTAGAAAGCTTGTCTTTTATATTTATCTTTTTTATGGCAAGTTGTACTAATGAGGCATCGGACTCATTCATTTCAGAAACTTTTGAAGCAGGAATATGACGGAGAAGTATGCCTGCCGTAGTAACTATTTGTACAGATGCATATATTTCCATTGGCGGAGGAGGCAGTTTGGGCGGCGCTTCCCATACCGTATAGAAAGGAACAACATGCCGCACCTGTTTAGTGGAAATAAAAACAAAAAAGATGAGAACATATACTATATTTATATTATCGATTTGCTTTATCGTATTGAATATCCAAGGACAAGAAAAAATCGAATTTAATAGAAGCAAAATCAATGATAAAGTTCTTCTTTATCAAAAGAGTAATTCTTTTAAAATGCCCACATATACTGTTTATCCAATTTCAGTAAAAAAAGAAGGTACTGTCAAATTCTTAAAGGATTTCCAGCAATTACTAAAAAAGGAATTTCCTAATATCAGCGATAATGAGTATTCCTATTTAAAGAAAATCGTGTGGCAGATATGGATTTTACCTGACGGTTCATGCAGAAACGATCACTTTATGATACCAGAAGGAGCATTTGATCATATAAATGATTTAGAAATGCATTTAGCACATTTGGTCACGGAAATGACATTCTTAAAAATCCCACAAGACCAATTGAACTTCATGAACCCTAAAGATATAAATAGCAATTTGGGAAATGTACTACTTCCTTTCTTCTATTTACGGAAAGAGATAGACGACAAGTGATAAAGCAACCATTAAAGACCTCGGTATGCGGCCGAGGTCTTTTTTAAACCTTTTGAAAGAGAATGGGAAACTGCTCGACAATGCGAGGAGGTAATGTGAAATTTCATGGAATAACCTACCGGATCTGTTCCCTATTGTCAGTAAAAACAAGCTTGCAACGATTGGATAAAACTTTTTTCTGATATAGCATCCTGCTACAAATAAAAATTGTAATTTTGCCACTCATTCAAATTATCCTATAAGAATTAACAAGAAACGTACAAAAATAGAAGCAAATGGAATTAGCAAGTAAGTACAACCCCACGGATGTGGAGGGGAAATGGTACCAGTATTGGCTGGACAATAAGCTTTTCAGTTCTAAACCTGATGGACGAGAACCTTATACTGTCGTCATTCCGCCACCTAATGTGACTGGTGTGCTCCACATGGGACACATGCTTAACAATACCATTCAGGATATTCTGATCCGTCGTGCCCGTATGCAGGGGAAGAACGCTTGTTGGGTGCCGGGAACGGATCATGCTTCCATTGCAACCGAAGCGAAAGTCGTAAACCGCTTGGCACAGCAGGGCATCAAAAAGACAGATTTAACACGTGATGAATTCTTAAAGCATGCTTGGGCATGGACGGAAGAGCACGGAGGCATCATTTTGAAACAGCTCCGCAAGTTAGGTGCTTCTTGCGACTGGGATCGCACTGCATTCACGATGGATGATGTCCGCAGCAAAAGTGTTATCAGGGTATTTGTTGACTTATTCAACAAAGGTTTGATTTACCGCGGTGTCCGCATGGTCAATTGGGATCCGAAAGCTTTGACAGCATTGTCCGACGAAGAGGTCATCTACAAAGAAGAACATAGCAAACTCTATTACTTGAAATATTATGTTGCCGAAGACGATGGAACGGGTGAAACCGGAGCTGAAGGTGAGATCGTACACCGTGACGCACAAGGTCGCCGTTATGCCGTCGTAGCTACCACTCGTCCGGAAACTATCATGGGTGATACTGCAATGTGTATCAATCCGAATGACCCGAAGAACCGTTGGTTAAGCGGGAAAAAAGTAATCGTTCCATTGGTAAACCGTGTTATCCCGGTAATAGAAGATGATTATGTAGACATCGAATTCGGTACTGGTTGTTTGAAAGTAACCCCGGCACACGATGTGAACGACTACATGCTGGGTGAGAAATACAACTTGCAAAGCATCGACATCTTCAACGACAACGGAACCTTGAGCGAAGCAGCCGGATTATATGTCGGCATGGATCGCTTCGACGTGCGTGAACAAATCGAGAAGGATTTGGAAGCCGCTGGATTAATGGAAAAGACAGAAGCATATACCAACAAAGTAGGTTTCTCTGAACGAACCAACGTTGCCATCGAGCCTAAACTTTCCATGCAGTGGTTCTTGAAGATGCAACACTTTGCAGACATGGCTTTGCCTCCGGTAATGGAAGACGAATTGAAATTCTATCCAGCCAAATACAAGAACACATACCGCAACTGGTTGGAAAACATTAAAGACTGGTGTATCAGCCGCCAGTTGTGGTGGGGACACCGCATCCCGGCTTACTTCCTTCCGGAAGGAGGCTACGTTGTGGCAGAAACAGCAGAAGAGGCATTGAAGTTAGCCAAAGAAAAGAGCGGCAACGCCAACTTGAAGGTAGAAGACCTTCGTCAGGAAGAGGATTGTTTGGACACTTGGTTCTCATCTTGGTTGTGGCCTATCTCTCTGTTTGACGGCATCTTGAATCCAGGCAACGAAGAGATTAACTATTATTACCCGACCAGCGTATTGGTAACCGGTCCGGATATTATCTTCTTCTGGGTAGCCCGTATGATTATGGCTGGTTATGAATATCAAAAGGAAATGCCATTCCGCAGCGTATATTTCACAGGTATCGTACGTGACAAATTAGGAAGGAAGATGTCCAAATCCTTAGGAAACTCTCCTGACCCATTGGATCTGATTGACAAATACGGAGCCGACGGTGTTCGTATGGGTATGATGCTTTCTGCTCCTGCCGGAAACGACATTTTGTTTGACGATACGTTGTGCGAACAGGGACGAAACTTCAACAACAAGATATGGAATGCTTTCCGTTTGGTGAAAGGCTGGAACGTGGCAGACATCGAACAACCGGAATATGCTAAATTAGCAACAGACTGGTTTGATGCGATATTGGCAAAAACAGCAGCAGAAGAAAATGACCTATTTGAGAAATACCGTCTGAGCGAAGCTTTGATGGCTGTCTACAAACTCTTCTGGGATGAGTTCTCAAGCTGGTATTTGGAAATGGTCAAACCGGCATACGGACAACCTATCGACAAAGTCACTTATGAAAAGACATTGAGCTTCTTCGATACTTTGTTGAAACTGCTCCACCCATTCATGCCGTTCATCACTGAAGAACTTTGGCAGCATATCTACGACCGAAAGGAAGGAGAAAGCATCATGATCCAGACATTGAACGTTACTTCAACCTACGACGAGGGAATCATCCAATTGTTTGAAGTTGTAAAAGAGGTAATCGGTGGAATACGTACCATCCGCCTCCAAAAGAACATCGCACAGAAAGAGGCTTTATCTTTGGAGGTTGTCGGAGAAAGTCCAATCGCCACCTTCAATGCTGTAATAACCAAATTATGTAACCTTTCTGCCATTGCAACAGTGGCAGCCAAAGCAGAAGGTGCAGCATCTTTTATGGTTGGCACAACCGAATATGCCGTTCCTTTGGGCAATCTGATTGATGCGGAAGAAGAGCTTAAGAAATTGGAAGCTGACTTAAAATACCAAGAAGGTTTCTTGCAAAGCGTCATGAAGAAGCTAAGCAATGAGAAGTTCGTCAGCAAAGCTCCAGCCAATGTAATCGAGATGGAACGGAAGAAGCAAGCAGATGCAGAGACAAAAATCGCCGCATTGAAAGAAAGCATTGCCGCACTAAGAAAATAAGAAATATATTTTCTCCCCTCATAATGAAGAGGCTGTGTCATAACGAAAGTTTTGATGCAGCCTCTTTTAGGTGTGTCAGAATTAGCAAAATGCAAGGCACTGAGGATGAGACTGACAGGAGTTTACTGATGTAAATGACTGAGGTCGAATTCCGAAAGCAACGCAGCAGTTTGCAATTATGACACACTGCCTTCAAGGGAGTCGTTTCAAACGTCCCCCCTTTATGAATTTCATCCTATAACTTCCATTCACCATATTATGGGGTCGGTTAAAAACGCCCCATCTCAACCCTTATTTCGTGATTCTTGATGTGATCGAAAGTTAAATACGTTAAATATTCACCTTTTCGTATCTAGTAACTATTCAGTTCACCACTGTGGCCTTCCCCTGAGCAAAACGGGAAATAACATTTCCATCTCTGCGCTACAGATTCGCCTGAAAGTAGTTACAATCGGTCGGTTTAATCATAATCCGACCGAAAAATCCACAATCCGACCGAAAACAGCCCAATAGAACAGTATGTCTGACACAGATATTCAATACAAACCCAAAGAAAAGGAAATATGTTATTAGGAAACAAGATAAGGTCTCTTAGAGACGAACAAGGAATATTGCAGCGCCAAGTAGCTGCATACTTAGAAATAGACACTCCAATGTTCTGCAAGATTGATTTATCGCAGACAATGGGAACTTTATGGTATCATTTGCGCTTGATACCGTAAAGTTTCTTCTGATTTACAGATTCTTATAAAACATATACTAGTTCAAGCATGGGAACTTTCTCTTGA
>OLSK01002410.1_pt1 | contig 11873 bp, 10 predicted proteins | sample 1672781 | NCBI WGS metagenome assembly OLSK01 (sample SAMEA3136723, study PRJEB25190) | human gut metagenome | biome: human gut; feature: human-associated habitat; material: faeces | place: Austria | collected 2013 | reverse complement strand
AAACGGCGTCCAAAAGTCAGGTTTTTCGGAAATTTCAAAAAAAAAAAAAACGAGCAATACAAAAAACGTATTGTTCGTTTTTTTAATTTCTCAAATCGAAACGACTTTTATCTATACCTCTTTGATGTAGTTCTAGAAAATAATAGAACCTGGTTGTTTCACTTGATCAATACAAAAGTGAAAGTAAATCTTCTGGTTCGATTGCGCCAAAATATTTTTTGATATCAATCTGTTCTACTACTTTTTTCAATGTTTCTTTTTCATAGCGTTGGCCTACTAGCAATTGCTCGACATCCTTGATATCCCCTAATCCAAAGAAATCACCAAAAATCTTAACATCATGGATCAAACCATTGGAGACATTCAAATGGACTTCGATAGAGCCAATTGGAAAACGATGTTGACGAGAGAAATTGAAATCGGGTGATTTTCCATAATTCCAATCCCAATTACGATAATACTGGTCAGAGATTTCATTGATTTTTGTCCAGTCTTCTTCTGTCAGTTGATAAGTTTTCACTTGATCCACTGATGGAACACCAAAGATCTTCAATAAAATTTCTTCACGGAATTCTTCTGTAGTCATCCCTTGTTTTTCTTTTGGAAGAAATGGTTTGATGTTCGTCACACGGGAACGAATGGATTTGATCCCTTTTGATTCGATCTTATCTTTCTTGACTTTCAATGCATTGACTACTTCGTTGATATCAGAATCAAACATGATCGTTCCATGGGCGAACATTCGTCCATTCGTTGCATACATTGCATTGCCAGAGAATTTCATACCATCGATCACTAAGTCATTCCGTCCCTTTAATTCAGCTCCTGCTACACCTAGTTCATGCAAAGCTTGAATAATCGGTTTGGTTACTTTGGCAAAATCACGAAAAGAATCGCCATCATCCGGCATGATAAAGCTAAAATTCAAATTACCAAAATCATGATACACCGCACCGCCACCACTAAGTCGACGAACGACATGTATCCCATGTTCGTCGACGTACTCTCGGTTGATTTCTTCGATCGTATTTTGATTTCTTCCAATGATGATCGAAGGTTCATTAATATAAAAAAGTAAAATTGGTTCATCTATAGGCATTTCTTGTAATAAAAACTGTTCAATCGCTAAATTGATCCGTGGATCGTGGTTCTCATTAGGTACAAAAATCATTTTCATTTTCCTCCTAGATGTCAAATACTTTATCTACTGCGGCAAGTTCCACTTCGATCTTAGCTCCAGCGGCCTCTTGTGCCTCATTTTTCAACTGTGCCAAATCACCAAATTGTGGCAAATGAGTCAAAACTAGTTTTTTGACCTCAGCTGCTCTAGACAATTCGCCTGCCTCTTTTGAAGTAAAGTGTGCTTTATGACGTTCATTTCCTGCAAATAGATACGTGTCCGCTAAAAAAAGATCCGCGTCTTTCGCAAATTCAGCAAAGCTTTCTAAATAACCAGAATCTCCTGTAAACACAAATATCTTGCCGGTTGTTTCCTCTACGATTCGCATCGCGTAGCATACGACCGGATGGATTGTTTCCATAAAAGTAATCGTAAATGGTCCTACTTTTAATTCTTCTGCTTCAAAATAAGGTCGTCCTTCAGTCACATTTGGCAATGTCAATTCCTCGAAATGAGTCGTATCTTTTGTATGACCATAGATTGGCAAAATCGCCTCAGGATCTTTTTCTGGATGCAATTGCCAATAATATTGCAGCACACCTAAATCTGCAATGTGATCATGATGATAATGACTCAAAATCACTGCATCTAATGCTAACGGATCAAGCTGTTCTTCCAACTTGACCAGTGTTGTACTTCCTGCATCGATCAAAAGATTGAAGCCATCTGATTGCAGCAGATAACTTGTTGTTCCCTGATTCTTATATGGATAGGCGCCTAAACACCCTAAAACTGTTAATTTCATGAGTGATTCCCCCTCAACTTTTTATCCTAACATAACCAAAACTTTTTGGGCTATATTCTAGCTTCTAGTGAAAAATAGTCGGTTGGATCTTTCTTCTCAATTCTCGCTTGTTCATAAAATCCTGCAATCGTTACATTGACGTAAGCAATTACCCATAGTAATCCAATGAATAAGGCTAAAGCACCCAAGATATACCAGCCAATAAATGAAAGCTGCAATAAAATATACTTGACCAAGCGATCTTTTAATAGATACCAGGCATATTTAAGACATTGGATGATCGAAAGCTCTGGATAATCGAATTTTGTCCAAGCAGCAAATTGAAATAGACCACCAATGATACTCATGATAACTAAAGAAACAAAGACCATGATCACAGTCAACAAAACAAAACTGACATCAAATAAGTCGCCTGACACAATACTTGGAGCAACAGAATTTGCATTGAAAAGTAACTTTGTATATGAACTGACTCCACCAATCAATAGACCAGGTAATAAAACCAACGCATTGATCAGCCAGTTAATGGCTACATTGATCAGATTGATGACTAAAATCGGTCCAAAATATTCTTTTTGGAAGACAACGAATAACAGATTAGACTTTGCTCTGCCTCCACGTACAACGACTAAAGCGATATAGTACAAAGCGTATGAGAAAGCAAACAGAAGGAGATTTTCAAGTAAAAAACGAAGTATTTGATGCTGCGAATCATTTATTGAGAAAGCTCCTTCAAAAAATGCTTGGATTAATCCTACGAGAAACATGGAAAGAAAAATCAGCCACGCATTCATCCCCCATTGATGTTCAAGCGAGATGCGCGCTTTTTTACGATATTCTGAAATAGTTAAGCTATCTTTCATTATTCATAACTCCGAATTTTTTCAACAGTTTCGCTATCCAATCGTTTGACCACTTCTGTGACTAGCTTCACTGTATTTAAATAATCATCTTCATGGATAACCGATGTATGTGAGTGTAAGTATCGAACAGGGACAGTGATTGCAACAGATGGTACCCCATCTCTCGTTAAATGCATTTGCCCAGCATCCGTTCCTCCACCTGTGATCACAGTATATTGGAAAGGTATGTCCATTTCTTCAGCTACACCAATTACAAAGTTCAGTAATTTTTTATGTGGGATCATTGAAGCATCAAAGATCAGAATCTGTGGTCCTTTTCCTAAGACAGAATCTGCTTCTTTCGGTGTCATTCCTGGAGTATCACCAGCTGTCCCTGTGTCTAAAGCAAAGGCAATATCAGGATTTACTAAATGCGTGCTTGTACGAGCGCCACGCAATCCAACTTCTTCTTGTACGTCACTACCGGCAAACAACACATTCGGATGATTTTCTTTTGCCAAATTTTCAAGAACGCGTAACGAAACAGCCGTTCCGATTCGATTGTCCCAAGCTTTGGCTAACAGAAATTTCCCACCATTCAAACGTTTATATTCAATGTAAGGAGTAACCATGTCTCCCGGGCGGATTCCCCATTCTTTTGCCTCTGCTGCGCTAGTTGCACCAATATCAATGAACATGTCTTTGATATCATAAGGCTTGTTCCGAACTTCTGGAGTCAAAACATGAGGTGGTTTTGAACCAATCACGCCATGGATGACTTTGCCTTCTTGCGTTTTGATTTCTACTTGTTGAGCCAGCATGACTTGCCCCCACCAGCCCCCTAATGTTTGAAATTCTAAAAATCCTTTATCCGTGATTTTTGTGACCATGAATCCGACTTCATCCATGTGACCAGAGATGAATACCTTGGGACCTCCACCAGCGCCATGTTTGGCAATAATACTTCCTAAGCCATCATAAAAAATATCATCTGCAAATTCTTTGGCATAGTTTTTATAAACTTTTCTGACCTCTTCTTCATTTCCAGGTACTCCTTTGGCTGAAGTTAGATCAATCAGTAATTTCTCTTCTTTTTTGTCCAAAATCAATTTCCCCCATTTCAACTATTGATATCAAGATTATACCATTTATTATGTGGACTTTTTAGTTTCTCTGTTTTTCTATAAAGAAAAACAGAGAAAAACGACCGGAACAGAAATATTCAACTCCAAGGAATAAACAAAAATCCACGAAAAAATTTCAAATTTTGAGGATTTTTGTTTCGTTCAAAGAAGTTATTTCTGTTCCCGTCGTTTAGTTCTATTCCACAGTTGAGAGAAAGGATTTACTATTTTTTTCAATTCCTTTAGACCGAGACAACAAGCATTACTTTTTGTAGTTCATTCTTATTGTTTCAGACAGCGCAACTTACTGCTGTTTTACTTGTACATCCTTCAGTTGATCTGGGGATTGCTTTTGCCACGCCTTACTATAAAATGAATCGTCTAACTGATAATGGCTTGTTGACTGGTCATTTTCTAAAAATGGCTGGATGTGTTGATCTGCTGCTAACCAGCCTTTCCAACCTAAATGGATCGTATCTTCCATAAAATAAGGTTGGTTCGCTTGGTGAGTAAAGTCAGCGATTCGATGAAACCCTTGAGTATTCAACTGAAATTTGATTTTTTTCGCAAATTCTTGGATCATCTGTTGTGATAATCCTGTGTAATCACTCCACTTTTGGTTAACGGGAGGGATAATGAATAAGACTTCCGCATGATCTTCCGCTAACTGCTGCAAAACTAATTGGAAATCTGAAAATTCTGGAGAAAAGCGGTAATCCCAATGTGTTTGTGAGTCTTTTAGTCGGTCAACATATTTTTTTATCCGATGTGTATAAAAATCATTTTTTAGTTCAAAAGGATTGTTCGTCGTTTCCGCTCTTCCAATTTTTTCAGCTAAGTTTGCCAAAGAATCTTCTTGGTAAGAGTTTGGCAGAGCCTTTGTTTCATGATCGATCTTCGCTTGTTGATTGCTCAAGCCAATATTACTAAAAAGCTCATCTTCCCTTTTCAGCAAGTTCCATTTATTTTGGAACTGATCGATTTTGTCTGCCGCTGGTAACTCACCTGCTTTAATCGTTTTTAACACCTCTGTCAGTGCCTCATCCTCTTTTACTTTAGAAAAATGTAACAGACGTCTTGCTAAATAGCGATCAGTTGGTGTGATCTTTTTCAATGAGAACAACCAATCAAATGTTTGGAGTTCTGAGAAATACGTATTAAAATAGTCGTCTTTTACACCCTCTTTTACGAACCATTGAGGTGAAATGATGAATACTACTTTTTTGTGTTTCAAGTCATCCCCGGCTGAACGCATCATCATATATTGACTCAAAGATTGTGTACCAGGTGCCCCTAATAAAAACGGCCGATAATTTCGTTGGTATTTTTCAGCTAATACCGATGGATGGAATGGACTAATCCTACTTAATTCACTTGATCCAAAAAAGGGAACATATTGTTTTTCCGATAATGCCTCATTCTTAATGGCATCCCCTTTTAAAACATTCTCAGCCATTGACGTAGATGCTTTTTTTATGAGGGTAGGATCATTTAAATTCACACGATAAGAAGAAGTGAAAAAGAGTGCTATTAATCCAAAAGCCAAAAGGATCGGACCGAAAATAGCGAATAGTTTCTTCTTCATCATTATCCCTTCAATTCTTGCACTTGCGCAATAATTTTATTTGGTGTCCCCCAATTGTCGCGGTCAAATTCTGATACAGGTACTTGTACATCTAATTGCCCTTCTAGTTCTACTAACAGTTGGACCGAAGCCAGAGAGTCAAGTAAGCCTTCCCCAAATAAATCGATATCTCTATTTTCTTTTACTTCATCTGTTCCTGTTATTTCTTCTAAAATTGTCAAAACTTGTTCTTCCATGATAAAATCGCTCCTTCATATTTTTCTATATTTTTTTGATAGACACAATCATTTCACTTTACTGTTATCTAAAGAAAAGCTGATCCAAGAAACCTGAAAAAATCAAAAAGCTAAAGCAGACAGCTTGGAAAGTCATAAAGACTGCGAATGCATGAGTAAATCGATTTGACGGTATCTTTTGTTTATGTTTTTTCTTGAACCTCAACCAGGCATCTGTTACACAAATCAACCCTGCATGGTATATGCCATAGACAATATAGTACCACGTCAATCCATGCCAGACTCCCATCAATAAAAACAGGCCAAAGTAGCCGATATTCGATGTGACGATTCTACTTTTGAACCATTTTTTCTTCATTAAGAAAAACATCAATCGCATGTAGACATAGTCTCTAAACCAGAATGACAATGTCATATGCCAACGATTCCAAAATTCTTTGATGTTCCAAGATAAAAATGGCTTATTGAAGTTTATCGGTGTGTCATAACCCATTAAGTAACTTGTACCGACAGCAAACAGACTATAACCGGCAAAGTCAAAGAACAGATACATACTGTATACATAAGTATAGCCTACAAGCGCCCACGAAATGCCACCATCATGCAATGCTACTTTTGATACAATTGGTAAGAGTACTTGTCCAAAATAGTGTCCGATAATAAATTTATATAAGAAACCTACAAAAATATTTTGAACACCTTTTCCCAACATATCGACATATTTATCTGGTACAGGTGGCTCCAATTGATCTTTTTCAAATCTTCTGTAACGATCGATTGGTCCAGAAGAAATCGTTGGGAAAAAGAGGAGAAACTGGATATAGCGTAAAGGATGATAGCTTTTGATTGCTCCATCTCTCATTTCCATGATCATTTGTACAGATTTGAATGTCAGATAAGAAATCCCTAAAAAAGCAAATAATGATGACTTACCATGTTCAACAAATGGTGTAACTTTTGTCAAAAACAAAGGAAAAATAGCCAGTAATACGGCTAGATAAAACCAGCCACCTTGATTCTTTCTTTGACGATAAGAAAAATATGCCCAGACAAGCAATGTTTGCCAGATGACATAAGCAATCAGCGCCACACCTTGTTGCCAATAAACGCCACCAAAACTGATAAATAGAAAAACCAGCGTAATAAGTGTTTGATAAATGGATAAACGTTTACCACGAATCAGCAATGATAAAACAATCGGTATTAGTCCAATGACTAAAAATAAGAAATAATACGGTTCAGCATACGGGATCATATGTGGAAAATTCATTGCGGATTCACCTCAGCAATCAGTCTTTTTCGATCGATTTTCCCATTGACTGTTTGCGGCAACAGATCAACATAATTCATTCTTTGGGGAATCATATAATCCATCAATGTTTTTGCTAACTCCGCTTTGATTGCTTTTGTTAATTGAAAGTTTGGTTGTCCTGCTGTTTTTTCCAACACCACAAATGCAACAAGTTGCTGTACTTTTGTTCCTTGATATTTAGGGACGACAACTGCTTGTTTGACACGTTGATCCTTTAATAGGTAATGCTCGATATCACCTAATTCGATCCGATAGCCATGAAGCTTGACCTGTTGATCAATTCGTCCTTCATAAAAGAGTAGACCTTCCTTCGTCAATCTTCCCGCATCTCCTGTGTGATAGCTTGGTTGACCGTCATAGTTGAAAAAAGCAGCTTCTGTTTTTTTCGGATTATTTAGATATCCTTTTGAAACACTAGGTCCTGAAATAATGATCTCGCCCGTTTGATCATCAGAAACGTATTCTCCTTCACTAGCAATCAGAACACGAGTGTCCGATTTGATGTATCCTATTGGCAATCGTTCATATTGATCTAGTACCTCTTGAGTGATCTGCACACCTGAGATGGCTACAGTGGCTTCTGTTGGTCCATACGTATTGTAGATATACGCATGAGGAAAGCGAGTGAGTAATTCTTGTGCCGTTTTTTTGGTTAATTCTTCTCCACAGAATAAGAAAACTGATAAATCTGGTACATGCTGCTCATCGAAAGTTGGTTCCATCAAACAAATATCCATAAACGAAGGAGTAGAGACCCACACATCGATAGCTAAATGAGCTAAAGTTGAAAATAATTGCTTGAAATCTTGAATGACTGCTTTTTCTAGCGGCTTCAACGCCCCACCTGAAACAAGTGCGGGATAGATCGAAAAAACTGATAAATCAAATGAAAAAGGTGCCTGTGCTAAAAAACGCATTCCTTCACTGATTTGAAAATCGTCTAACGTCCATTGAACAAAACTATATAAATTATCTTGGCTTATTTGTACCCCTTTAGGTTCACCGGTCGTTCCAGAAGTGAAAATAATGTAGAAAGTTTCATCCCCTTTTACCATCAAGCTTGGTTCAATAGCCACATCTTCTTTAGTGATTGAATCCAGTTCAGTTTTAGAAATAACAGGGATATCTGTAGAATCGATTTTCCAATCCCCAACACTGATGATCATAGAAGGCTGAGCCACCCGAAGAATCGTTTCTATGCGTTCTTTCGGCGTGTGCTCTTCAATAGGAAGATATGCGTGTCCGGCTTTCACAGCACCGATAAATGAAACAATCATCTCGAACTCTAAATTTCCAAATACAACGATTGGATCATTGCCAACTACATTCTTCACTAAATAATTTGCTAATGCATCTGATTTTTTCTTTAGTTCACCAAAAGTATATCTTGCGTCATCAGATTGATATGCGACTCGATCGGGTTCTTCACGTCCAAACCAATCGATGGATTCAACAACCGTTTTACTTTTCATCGTCTTCCTCCTAAAATTCGTTATAAATAAACGATCCACCTTGAATATTTTTATAATGGTATAAGTAAATCAATACAAAGAGTATCGCGCCATAAAAAAGTGTTCGCAGAACAAAGGTACCCCAATACCTGAACCGAGGATTACTCCGCCATTTCTTCATTTGAAATCCCTCCTGTTTCCCTCCAATTAAAACCTCAAAACAAGTTTACCCACTTTTGGAAAAAAGCAACATTTGTTCCGCTAACAGAAAGCGTTTTCTCGCTAACAGTTTTGTCACAAGTTAGATACACGATTAAAAAATAATCAATCTAATGAAACTATCAGACTTTCCTATTCATCAAACTTGCTTCAGCCACTCACAAAAAAAAACAAGCAACCACGAATCATGGACATGATTTTCGTGGTTACTTGTTTTTTTATTCAACTGGAATACCACCTTCTGCTGGTTATTCTTCAATGATTCGACAATATAGTCGACTCGTAATGTAATAAAATAGTAGATAAATGATGATCAGAAAACCACAGATGAGATATGGCAGCCAATAACTAGCGGTCGCTATAAACTGAGAAAACACATTGACAGCAAATATCGTGTGCATGATTCCCAAAATCATTGGCGGGAAAAACATGATGGCATTTTGCTCAAAAATCATCCGATTTGTTCTTTTTTGGGCAATTCCAATTTTCGTCAACAACTGATAATTACTTTTTTCTTCTTCTGCTTCAGCTAATAATCGCACCATCAGCATACTGCCGGTTGCCACGATCACGATCATTCCGAGAAAAATAGCCAAAAACGTGATGATCCCGATAATTCGATCTGCCCAGCGTACGGCAGGATAACGTGCCACAAAATTCAGACGGCTACCCTCCGAAAAATAATTATTTTCTTTATTTTTATCCATATTTTCAGGGATTTTCTTTGACTCAATATGACCGACTAATTGGTCTCCTTTTATATCATAATCGTAGTAAACGGTTTTGTCCCACGTAGTAGTAACTTCTTTCGTTAACCGTTCTGTGATTTGCTCATTATCTCCACCTTCAACATTCCAATTAAGGAGCTGATAATGGACCCCTTTTGCTTCTGTAAATACTTTGTCACTCACGACCAAGGTGGGGCCTAAATAATTCACATCACTATCACCTAAGAAATTGACCATTTTTGCCTGGATGTCTAGCTTCACCTCAGGGAGATAGATCGTGGAACCATACAGTGAAAAGTTTTTAAACAAATCAAGCGTACTATCCAGTAAGACAGTGCTCTCATCAGAAGTCAACGCAACCTTAGGCATTTTAGGATTGATTCTGCGAAAGGCATTATACTCTTTTTCTGAAATCAAATTCACTAATTTAAATACCTTTGACTCCTCACCTTCACCTAAATCATCAATATTATTGATGCCCCCGATCACTTTATAGTTCAAAGTGATTTCATCTGTAATCTTTTGCTTTCCATCAGATAATATCGGCCGGATTTTTTCCGCCAGCTCAGGCTCTAATTGATAAGAAACTGGATTAGCAATATCGACCGTTCGTGCAGTGATCGTGGAAATACTCATGATCGCTCCAATCATTGATAATGAAATAGCTATAACCAATGTAATCAATGAATTGATCCGCCAACTTTTTTGCAAATGGATCTGCGTATTTCCAATCAGCAAAAAGTTGATTCCTTTATATTTGACAGCCGAACGATTGAATAAATTCAAGATCAGGCGAAAAGAATAACAGAAAAAGAGATAGGTGCCCACCACGCAAAAAATAATAATCAAAAGTGTCAAAAAAATCGCAAAATGTAATGTTCCCGTTGCGGCTAAATTTTTGGTAATAAACTCTCGATAATGGACTGCAAAGAAATAGCCACTAGAAATAAGCAATAGACCAAGAAAGCCCAGCAGCCGATGCCGTGTACGGATTCGTAATTTTGAACTCTCTGTGTGCTCTTTTTTACCGAATGAGCGGAAACGGGGGTAACGCCATATTTTCCATAAAGAATAGAGTGAAACGGACGATAACAGTAACAAAAGGATCAGAACAGTTTCAACGATTGATGGAAATGAAACAAAAAAGAGACTTTTGATCGTCATTTTCATCATTCGTATCAAGATCATAGAGAATAATTTAGAAAAAACGATACCTAAACCAACACCTGTTATACAAGCAAACAACCCCATTGTCATTGTTTCTAGAACATAGATAACTGCAACTTGGCGTTTTTTGATACCAAATAGTTGATAGATGCCAAATTCTTTTTGCCTTCGATTGAGAAAAAAACGATTGGCACTAATGACGAAAAAGAACAAAACAATGATAATGATCCAGCTTCCAATATTAAAAAAAGCATCGATTGAAAAATCTTGGCTTGTCCGTCTAATCAATGATTTATCATAAGTCATCGCGCTAAAAGAATAATAGATCATCGTTGCTAAGACTAAACTGAAAAAATAAACCAGATATCCTCGTGACTGTCGCATAAAGCTTTTAGCAGCCAACTTATAAAGCATTTACCTTGCCACCCCCTCCAATCGTTGCTTGCATATCAATGACACGTTCAAAAAATTCATTTCTTGAACCTCTGCGAACAACTTCTGAGAAAATAACTCCATCTTTGATAAACAAAATTCGGTTACAATAGCTTGCGGTGTACGGGTCATGCGTCACTAATAGAATCGTTGATTTTTCGACTTGATTGATCGTATTAAGATAGTTCAATAGCTCAGTCGCTGACTTAGAATCTAGTGATCCTGTTGGTTCATCGGCAAAAATAACCTGAGGATGAACGACAAGTGCCCTTGCAGCAGCAATTCTTTGACGCTGGCCAACCGACAATTCATCAGGATAACGTTTCAGGATCTCTTCAATATTTAATAGCTGTGCTGCATGCAAGACTCTACGTTCCATTTCTACTTTCGATATCCGTTCCACAGCTAAAGGAAGTAAAATATTGTCCTTTGCATTCAAAGTATCCACAAGATTGAATTCTTGGAAAATAAAGCCTAATTTTTTTCGGCGAAAATCACTTAATTCATTGCTTTTCATTTTAGTGATCTCATTTCCTTGTATCTTAACACTTCCCATCGTTGGCAAACTGATAGTCGCTAAAATATTCAATAGAGTTGTTTTGCCTGCACCACTTGGTCCCATGATACCGACAAATTCTCCTTTTTCTACTTCCAGCGAGATGCGATCCAAGGCTTTCGTCAGATTCGATTTGTTTCCATAATATTTTTCAATATTTTCAATTCTTAATACAGTATCCATAATCTCTTTCCTTTCTGATACAATTTCTTTTCAATTTCTAATAAGATGATACTGTATCTGCCAGTTTTCTTCCATAGAAAAAGCTTACAAAACCTTACAGTTTTGTAAGCCTG
>OLSK01002408.1_pt1 | contig 11876 bp, 10 predicted proteins | sample 1672781 | NCBI WGS metagenome assembly OLSK01 (sample SAMEA3136723, study PRJEB25190) | human gut metagenome | biome: human gut; feature: human-associated habitat; material: faeces | place: Austria | collected 2013 | reverse complement strand
CCGCCGGGATTTTCCGCCATTGACATTTCCATAAAAAACCGATAAACTGGAAATAATCTGAATTTGCGAGGGAAATGCCGTGAAACAACGCATCTATTCCATTGACGTACTGAAGCTGGTATTCGCGTACATCATCGCCTTTTTCCATTTCGGCACCACCATTGCCCCCGGCCCGACGGTGGCGGTGCAGGTGTTTTTCATCATCTCCGGGTTCTTTCTGGGAAAGAAATTCTACGCCCGCTCCTTTGCCGACGGCGGGAAGTCCTACAGCGCATGGGACTATACGCTGGATCATGTGACCTCCATTTATCCCCACTATCTGTTTTCTCTGGCGGCGTTCTTCCTGTACACATTGGCAAGGAGCCTGGTGCATCTGGCGATGTCTCCCAGCTGGGACAAGGTCAGCGCTATCGCTCTGGACTTTTACAACCAGATCCCCGACCTTCTGCTCCTGCAAAGCGCTTACCGCTTCCACGAAAGTCTCAACTATCCCCTGTGGCAGCTGTCCGCGCTGGTGATCGCGGGGTTCTTCGTCTACGGCCTTCTGTGCCGCAATGAGCGGGTCAGCCGCACGCTGCTATTCCCCGCCGCCATTCTGATGATCCAGTCCCTGCTGTATTCCGGGGTGGATCTGTGGGAAAACTACGGCTTTTTCTATCTGCCCCTTCTGCGGGCGTTTTCGCCATTGTGCATCGGCGTACTGACGTTTTATTTCACCACCACGCCCTATTATGAGCGGCTGAAAGCGAAAAAGGTGCTTTTCAATCTCGCGGTCATTTTGTCAGCGGTGACCATTTTCGCCTACGCCGACCTTGCCAACATTTTTCTGATCACCACGCCCATTCTGATCCTGGGCTGCTATGACGGTGCATCCTGGGTCAACGCGGTGCTGAACCGGCGGATTTTCCGGAATTTCGGCAAATTCTCCTATGCCGTCTACTTAAATCACGCCCTCGTCGCCCGGTTCGTGCAGGCACGGCTGATTCCGGGCGCGCAGGCACGGGGTATCGGGCTGACCCAATGGCAGAGTGGCGGAATCTTCTTCGTTCTGCTGACCGCCTATTCGGTGCTCACGCTGTTTCTGGTGGAGACATGGAAGAATAAGCGCCGGAACAAGGCCGCTGTGCAGTAAAAACAAATTGGCAGGAAACGCAGAATGCGTTTCCTGCCGCTTTTGGTTTTGAAGAAAAGAACGCAGGGAGAAAAATATGCCGCAGCAATTATGCCTTGACATCCTGCTTGGCAAGAACCGCATCGGCAATCAGGAGAAATATCGCTAGAAAAATAATGCAGCTCAGGAAAAAGCCGGGGAGCTGACCGGTCATGACATCCTCCGTGCGGTTGGAATTCATGCCCATGAGCATGAGAGAATACGGCCAGAAAAGTCCGGCGTTTGACGTGGTGGCCATCAGGCCCAGAATGCTTCCGCCCAGCGCCATCAGCACCGGCAGGGCGAAGTTCCGGATGACCATGGACAGCATATGGCCTCCTTGCGCTGGGCTTAAATTTACCTTAATTTGTGGGCATTACACTGGAAAATGGGCGTGGCTGCCAATATAATGGGCAAAAAAGGGGGCGTGCGCCGGTTCGGTGGCAAGCATATAGCCGGTGGGAATCCGGCCTGGTAAGGCTTGGCAAGCCACCAGTATCGAGGCCTTGGAGCGTCAAAGGCCAACAATGACGTTTAAGCGTAGGACAGAGAGCAGGAAGGCCGTAATGCGAAAGCGTGAAGTGATAGAGCTCCGTCATAGAATCAATTGTGTGGGATGGCCATGTGCCTCCGCGGTCATCAACAAGGAACGGTCGCTAACTGCAAGACCGGGAAAACACGCCGGAGTCCAAGAGCACGGCACACCTGACATTGTTATGTTTGTCATACCCGGGAGGCCTGAGTGGCTCCGCGGGGAAAAAAACTGCGGTAGGGAGTATCGGCCAATGCAATGGTGAGTACAAACGATGGCCACTGAGGAGTCGGATCCGCTCATAGTACCAAAGAAGGTAGTAATGACACCGGAGGAAAGGGGCGGACAATAGTCGCCGTCCACGCCGAACCAGAGCGTGTCGCCGGTGAACAGGTACTTGTCGTCCACAAGGTAGACCATGTGTCCCCATGTGTGGCCGGGGACGAGGAAGCACTGGATCTTGATATCGCCGATGTGGAGGGTGTCGCCGTCCTTCAGAAGCTGCTTGGGGTTGTTGATCGTCACCTGAGGGAGCCTGTAGAGATGGTAGATCACCTTCCGGCGCACCTCGCCGGTCAGGTAGCGGTTCTCGATCTCGCCCACATACAGCTTCGCGTTCCGGAACAGCCCCGGGCTGTCGGACTCCACCGCGCCGACGTGGTCGGTGTCCTGATGGGTGATGTGGATGTGGCAGATGGACTTGGGGTCAATGCCCAGCCAGCCCATTTTTTCTTCCAGCCGGTCATAGTTGCATCCCGCGTCGATCATGATGGTGGTATCGCCCTTGCGGTAGAAGAAGATATTTGCCACCCATTCCCGGACACAGGCGACGTGTTCGTCGATCCAGCCGGTGTTCAATGGCTTGAAGATCTCCTTGCCCCGGTACATTTTACTCATTTCTTTTTTCTGAAATTCCGTTGCTTTTTTTGACATCAAAGTCCCTTCCAAACGTGCGCTGCCCTGCTGCCTGTCACTTTTTTAATGCAGTTAGCTAACGCTAACCACGGAGACATTGTAGTACACAGCAGCGCGGTTTTCAATAGGAAATCCGCATTTTTCGCCCCGAAAGGTGCCTGTTTCGGAAGACGCAAAGCTTTCCGGAGAAATTTCCGCGCCGGGGTCGATCTTTGCCGGATTTTAGGGAGAAAAATCCCTTGACTTATGAGTGGATAAAGACCATAATAGTAGGGTGTCTGGAAGCTTGGGAGGAAAGAAAGATGTATCAAAAAGAAAAAAAGCTGAATCCGGTGCTTCTCATCGTGCTTGCGGTCGTGCTGCTGGCGGTGGGGATCGCCGTTTGGTTTCTGCTGACCCATGTGCGGGTGGCGGGGACGTTTTATTCCCGGAGCGCCGAGGTGCTGGATCTTCGCTTTGCCGACATTACGACGGCGGATTATGAGAAGCTGCGGAAAAAAGCGCCGAACAGCGAAATTCTCTGGCGGATTCCGTTTCAGGGGAAGACCTATGACCAGAACACCGACGTGCTGTACGTGACCTCCCTCACGGACGAGGACGTGGCTACGCTGGACTATTTCACCCAGCTGAAAAGCGTGGAAGCACAGGAATGCACGGACTATGCCCAGCTGGCCGCGCTGGCTGCCCGCCGCCCGGCGGTTGCGGTGGATTATGCGGTGACCATCGACGGCAGAAAATGCGATCAGGACACCGCCGTGGTGAGCGTTTCCGACATCACCGAGGAAGAAATTAATTTGCTTACATACCTGCCGGATCTGACGGCGGTGACGGCGGTGGGCTGCGAGACGCCGGAGCAGATGGAAAAGCTGCGGGATTTCTGTCAGGAGAAGGGGATTTCCTTCGCCCTGCGCTTCGGCACGAAAACTTATCCCGACACGGTGCAGGAGCTGGATGTCACCGGCATCACCGACGCGGAACTGGAGCTTCTCCAGCTTCTGCCGGAACTGAAAACGCTGCACCTTGTAAACCCGGAAGCCGACCCGGCGACGGTTCTGCAGCTGCGCAGTACCTATCCCAAGGTGAGCATCAACTGGGAAGTGGAGATGGCGGGGATCTCCTTCCCGGACGATACGAAAGAGGTCGATCTTTCCGCCGCGCTGGAGATCACCACCACTGACAAGACTACGACCCAGACTGCGGCCACTACGAAGGTCACGACCGGCACCGTGACCGGCACCCAGACTACGGAGGAACCGAAGCCTGCCGTCACGCTGGACCTGCAGGATCTGGAAAAGAAGATGTCCTATCTGCCGGACGCCGAGCAGGTATTTCTGGGCAAATGCGGCCTTGACAACGAGGAGCTGGCCGCCCTCCGGGAGAGAGAACGGGAAAATTACAAGGTCGTCTGGACGGTGCAGCTGGGCAAGAAGCTCACCGCGCGGACGGATGACACCACCTTCATGCCCGTCCGGGAGCATGTCTATTACTTCCTGGACGACGATGCCTACAACCTGCGCTACTGCGAGGAAATGCTCTGCGTGGACGTGGGACACATGGGTCTGACCAACATCGATTTCGTGTCGGGGATGCCCCATCTGCAATTCCTGATCCTCGCCCACAACGGGCAGCTGCAGGACATTTCCCCTATCAGCAGCTGCAAGGAGCTGATTTTCCTTGAACTGGACTGGAGCGCCGTGAAGGACTTTTCCCCGCTGGTGGGCTGCACCTCGCTGGAGGACCTGAACATCGGCCTGACCTATCCCAGCGTGGAGCCGCTCATGCAGATGCCGTGGCTGAAAAACCTGTGGATGGTAGAGCGGGGCGGCGGATACCAGCTGTCTCAGGCGCTGCCGGACACCAAGATCGTGGCCACGGCCAACGCCACCGTAGGTGCGGGCTGGCGGAATCTGCCCAACTACTACAAAATGCGGGATATGCTGGGCATGGAGTACATGAAGGGCTAGTAGCCGATTTCTGGAAAAAGTTGCAGATACAAACATATTATGGAAATATTTGACGCTTTTGGAAATAATTATGTGGGAAAATTCGCAAAATCCCTGACTGAGACTGCCTAGCGCGCGAACCCCTTAATTAAATCTTAATGGATTCTTTAGAATATCCTTACAAACCCCGCCGCCCCGGAATCTTGACAGGGGGGCGGGGCTGAACTATAATGGCAAAAGGAGGTATTGAGCATGAAAAAAGCGCTTTATGTTATTGTGATCATGATTCTGATCATCGCTTTCTGCGTCAGCGCGTTTCTGGTTGCCAGATACGTACTGGAAGGCAAGAAGCAGGCAGATCGTTACGAAGACCTTACGAACATCAAAAATCAGGCGCAGACCAGCGCCCCCACACAGGCAACGAAGCCCTCGACCGCGACAGAACCCTCGAAGCCCGGATTTGAGGTCATCAGCGACCCCACCGTGGAGGGCGGCATCCTTCTGGATTATGCTGAGCTTCACGACATGAACCCGGATCTTGCGGGCTGGATCAAGATCGAAGGCACCAAGGTGGATTACCCCGTGATGCAGACGTCCACAAACAACAAGGACTACTACCTGAAGCGGGACTTCGACAAGCAGGACAGCGTCCGGGGCTGCATCTACGCCCGTGAGGAGTGCGACCTGGACAAGCCCAGCGACAACATCACCATCTACGGCCACAACATGGCCGACGGCAGCATGTTCCACAGCCTGATGTCCTACACCGAGAAGAGCGCGTGGGACTACAACAGCCTGATCTTCTTCGACACCCTGAAGGAGCGTCACATCTACAAAATCTTCGCGGTGTTCAAGACCAGCGCCAACGCGGGCAAGGGCTTCTCTTACCACCAGTTCGTGGATGCCCAGAACGAGACGGAATTCAACGACTTTGTCACCAACTGCAAGAATCTGTCCTTCTACGACACCGGCATTACGCCCAAATACGGTGACAAGATCATCTGCCTGTCCACCTGCGAGTACACCCTGAACAACGGCCGTCTGGTCGTGGCAGCGGTGCGCATCAGCTGACGAAAAAATCCTCAGACGTTTCTCGTCTGGGGATTTTTTGCCTCCGGGGCTTTTCTTCCGGAAAGTTTATGCTATAATAACGGTAGAGTATTCAGACCGTTTCTACCCGCGAAATTGAAAGAAAAAGAGGGGGCTTTTGCCATGCAGAGTCTATGTGACCGATGGGAGTTCGTTTCCGACTGGTATGACGGATTTGCCGTCGGAGAAGGGGAGGGAGAGTGCGTCCGCCTGCCCCATACCGTGAAGGAAATCCCGCAGCACTACGCCGACAGCCAGTCCTATCAGATGGTCTGCGGCTACCGGAAAAAGCTGACGCTGGATCCCACGCTGGCGGGGAAGCGCCTGTTCGTGCAGTTCGACGGCGCGGCGCATATTGCCACAGTGTACTTAAACGGTAAGGAGCTGGCAACCCACCGGTGCGGCTATACCGCCTTCCGGGTGGACATCACCGACGCGGCGGTTCTGGGCGGAGAAAACTGGCTGGCGGTGAAGCTGGACACCACGGAGAACGGCGAGGTGCCGCCCTTCGGATTTGTCATCGACTATCTGACCTACGGCGGGCTTTACCGGGAGGTCTGGCTGGACGTCCGGGAAAAGAGCTATATTGAAGATCTGTACATAACGACCCCGGGTCTGACCACCCTGAAAATCAAGCCCACTTTGCAGAATGCCGAAGGCTGCATCCTTCTGGTGGAGCTGCAGAAGGGCGAGCGGGTGCTGGTGAAGAAGGCATTCACCGCCGGGGGCGTGATCACCATCAGCTGTCCCGGCGTCAAGAGCTGGGACACGGAGCATCCCATTCTCTACACCTGCCGGGTGTCCCTGCTGAAAATCGGCCGGGTGATGGATACGCGGGAGGTCAAGGTGGGCTTCCGTACCGCCGAATTCAAGGCGGACGGCTTCTACCTGAACGGGAAGAAAACTTTCCTGCGGGGATTGAACCGGCATCAGTGCTGGCCGTATGTGGGCTACGCCGTTCCGGAGCGGCTCCAGCGGGAGGACGCGCGGATTCTGAAGCAGGAGCTTGCCTGCGTGGCGGTGCGCACTTCCCACTATCCCCAGAGCCAGTATTTTATCGACGAATGCGACCGACTGGGACTGCTGGTGTTCACGGAAATTCCCGGCTGGCAGCACATAGGCGGAGAAAACTGGAAAGATCAGGCGGTGGAAAACACCCGGGAGATGGTGCTGCAATACCGCAACCATCCCAGCATCGTCCTCTGGGGCGTGCGCATCAACGAAAGCCAGGACGACGACGAGCTGTACCGCCGCACCAATGCCGCCGCCCATGAGCTTGACCCCAGCCGGGCGACCTCCGGCGTGCGGTTCCTGGAAAAGAGCCACCTGCTGGAGGACGTCTACGCCTACAACGACTTCTCCCACACCGGAGACAATGCCGGCTGCAAGCCCAAGCACGCCGTCATGTCCAGCCGGAAAAAGGCACTGCTGATCTCCGAACACAACGGCCATATGTACCCCACGAAGGCTTACGATACCTGGAGCCACCGGCAGGCGCAGGCACTGCGCCATGCAAGGGTGCAGAGCGACGCCGCGGCCGACGGCGGCCATGTGGGCTGCTTCGGCTGGTGCATGTTTGACTACCCCACTCACAAGGATTTCGGCTCCGGCGACCGGGTATGCTACCATGGCGTCATGGACGCCTTCCGCAATCCCAAGCCCGCGGCGGCGCTGTACGCCAGTCAGGGAGAGGGGACGACGGTGCTGACGGCCTGTACGCCCATGGACATCGGCGACTATCCCGGCGGACAGATCGGGGATTCGGCGGTGCTGACCAATGCCGACTCCGTCCGGCTGTACAAGAACGGGAATTATGTCACGACCCTCCGCACCGAGGACTACCCCGGACTGCCCCATCCGCCTATGATTCTGGACGACATCATCGGCGAGCTTCTGGAGACGCAGGAGGGCTTTGACGAAAAGAAGGCCGACCTTCTGCGTGCCTGCCTGCTGGCAGTGCGCAAGCACGGCCTCGCCCATCTGCCCCCGGCGGATCTCGCCCGGATGGGTGTCGCCATGACAAAATACGGCCTGACCTTTGCCGATGCGCAGAAGCTCTACGGAAAATACGTGGGCAACTGGGGAGGGGAGTCCACCGTGTGGCGGCTGGACGCATTGAAGGGCGGGAAGGTGGTTTCCTCCGTGACCCTGTGCCCCAGCACGAAGCTGCATCTGGAGGTCACGCCCAGCCACACGGAACTGACGGAAAGGGACACCTACGATATGGCGGCGGTGCGCGTCCGCATTCTGGACGAATACGGCAGCCCTACGCCCTACGCCCAGCTCCCGGTGACGTTCCGGCTGGAAGGCGCGGCGGAGCTGGTGGGACCGGAGGTGACAACCGCCGAGGGCGGTATGACGGGTACCTACGTCAAAACCACCGGGGAGACCGGCACGGCGGTGCTGACGGTGTCTACCTCCCAGACGGAGGCGGTGCGCATTGCGTTTACGGTCGGCCGGAAGCCGGAGCGGTGAACGTCCTCAAGGCGGCTGTAAAATTCTGATAAAAATCTCAGGAATGTGGCCGACAGATATTGACATTTCCGCTGGGAAGTGGTATCCTTATTTCGGTACTTAAGTACCGAATAGAATGTGTGCAGTGAGCCATTGCAACGGCAGCTGCATAAATCCTGTATGGGCCGATCCACAGAAAACGGTAGGCACCAACAAACTACAAGGAGTGTATTAACAATGGGATTCAAATCTGACATCGAAATCGCACAGGAGACCCCGATGCTGCACATCCGCGAGATCGCCAAGACCGCGGGCGTGGATGAGAAGTATCTGGAGCAGTATGGCAACTACAAGGCCAAGGTTGACTACAACATCCTGAAGGACATGGCGGACAAGCCCAACGGCAAGCTGGTTCTGGTCACCGCTATCAACCCCACCCCCGCTGGTGAGGGCAAGACCACCACGACCGTCGGTCTGGCTGACGCCATGCGTCGTATCGGCAAGAACGTCATGGTTGCTCTGCGTGAGCCTTCCCTCGGCCCCGTGTTCGGCGTCAAGGGCGGCGCTGCCGGCGGCGGCTACGCACAGGTCGTCCCCATGGAGGACATCAACCTGCACTTCACCGGTGACTTCCACGCCATCGGCGCTGCCAACAACCTGCTGGCTGCGATGCTCGATAACCATATCTATCAGGGCAATGCTCTGGGCATTGACCCCCGCCAGATCACCTGGCGCCGCTGCGTCGATATGAACGACCGTCAGCTGCGGTTCGTCGTTGACGGTCTGGGCGGCAAGGTCAACGGTACCCCCCGTGAGGACGGCTACGACATCACCGTGGCTTCCGAGATCATGGCGGTTCTGTGCCTGGCCTCCGACATCAACGACCTGAAGGCCAGATTGGCTCGTCTGGTGGTCGGCTATACTTACGCCGGCAAGCCCGTCACCGCCGGTGACCTGCACGCACAGGGCGCTATGGCCGCTCTGCTGAAGGACGCTCTGAAGCCCAACCTGGTTCAGACGCTGGAGCACACTCCTGCGTTCGTCCACGGCGGCCCCTTCGCCAACATCGCCCACGGCTGCAACTCCGTGACCGCTACCAAGATCGCTCTGAAGCTGGGCGATTACGCCATCACCGAGGCCGGCTTCGGCGCCGATCTGGGTGCTGAGAAGTTCCTGGACATCAAGTGCCGTATGGCGGGTCTGAAGCCCTCCTGCGTGGTTCTGGTCGCCACTGCCCGCGCCCTCAAGTACAACGGCGGCGTGCCCAAGGCCGAGACCGGCAAGGAGAATCTGGAGGCTCTGGAAAAGGGTCTGCCCAACCTGCTGCAGCACGTTTCCAACATCACCACCGTCTACAAGCTGCCCTGCGTGGTCGCCATCAACCGCTTCCCCACCGACACCGAGGCGGAGCTGAAGCTCATCGAGACCAAGTGCAAGGAGCTGGGCGTCAACGTTGCTCTGTCCGAAGTCTGGGGCAAGGGCGGCGAAGGCGGCGTAGAGCTGGCCAAGGAAGTCATCCGTCTGTGCGAGCAGCCCAATGATTTCACCTTCTCCTACGAGCTGAACTGCTCCATCAAGGAGAAGATCGAGGCCATTGCCAAGAAGATCTACCACGCCGACGGCGTGAACTTCACCGCCAATGCCGAGAAGCAGATCAAGACCCTGACCGAGCTGGGCTACGATCATATGCCCATCTGCATGGCCAAGACCCAGTATTCCTTCACCGACGATCAGACCAAGCTGGGCGCACCCAGAGATTTCACCATCACCGTGCGCAACGTGAAGGTTTCCGCCGGCGCCGGCTTCCTGGTCGCTCTGACCGGCGAGATCATGACCATGCCCGGCCTGCCCAAGGTACCTGCCGCTGAGCGTATCGATGTGGACGAGACCGGCAAGATCTCCGGCCTGTTCTGATTCATAGTACCGTAAAAAGCGCAGGCGGCCCCCCGCCTGTGCTTTTACGGTTTTGGACTTGTTTCATTGGGAGACTTTATGGCGGGTATTCACTATTTGTCGTTCATCCCCGCGGAGAACCCGGCCCACCGGAGTCAGGGTGTGAATCTGCTGCTGATGGTGGACAATCAGGGGGAGGACGCCGCCGTTACGGTGCGTTTTTACGGCTCCGACGGCTCTGACTGGCGGGAAATTTTCGCCGAGGAGCGGAGCTTTCAGGGGCATAGCCATATCCACGCCTATTTTCATCTTCCACCTGCCTGTTTTGCACCGGAAAACTGGGGCGGAGAGACGCTGGAGGAACTGGCGGTATGGGTGGGAGAAGCGCCCCCCGCGCCAACGGAGCAGGGACAGCTCCTGTTTCTGGAACCATGATTATTTTGGAATCCCTGAATCAATCGTCTTCGGCTGAGCAGCGGGTCTTTTTCCCCAGCTGTGCGGTTTCCAAAGCGGGAAATATAGCGCAGCCGTTGCCGGCATAAGCCGGCTTACGGATGCGGCATACCCCTTGCGGGTACATACAGTATTTCTCCGCTTCTGAAATCTTCATCTGGTGAAAAATCTCTCGCTGTCAGCTCTCGCCGATTGGTTCAGAGCTTTCCTGTTTGAAAGGAAATTTGACCTATGGACATGACATTGGAATCCTGCCGCAGATTTGTGGAGGTTCTGGCTTCTGACGCCCCGGCTCCCGGCGGCGGCGGCGCGGCCGCTCTGGTGGGCGCCATCGGCACCGCACTGGGCAACATGGTCGGCTCTCTCACCGTCGGCAAGAAGAAATATGCCGACGTGCAGGACGAAATTCTTGCGCTGAAAGCAAAATGTGACGATCTGCAGAAGCAGCTGCTGGATCAGGTAGAAGCCGACGACAAGGGCTTCGTTCCTCTGGCCAAGGCTTACGGCATTCCCAAGGACGACCCTAACCGGGACAAGATTCTGGAGGAAGCCACCATCACCGCCTGCGCGGTGCCCATGCACATCATGGAGCTGTGCTGCGAGGCGCTGGACTGCGTTGCCGTGTTTGCCGCGAAAGGCTCCCGGCTGGCAGTCTCCGACGCCGGATGCGCCGCCGTGTGCTGCAAGGCAGCCCTGCAGGCCGCGTCTCTGAACGTGTTCATCAACACCAAGAGCCTGAAGAACCGGGAAGTGGCGGAGGACATGAACCGCCAAGCCAACGTGATGCTGAACAAGTATTGCAGCGTTGCGGACGAGATCTTCAACGACGTCAAGGCGGGCTTCGGTCAGTAAGCCCCACAACGAACATATTGGAGGAAACATATTATGGCTAAGTTACTGTTGGGCAAGGAAGTTACCGATGCCCTGAACGCGAATCTGCAGACACGTACCGCCGCGCTGCGGGAAAAGGGCATCATCCCCACTCTGGGCATCGTCCGTGTGGGTGCGGATCCCTCCGACCTGAGCTACGAGAAGGGCGCGACCAAGCGCGCCGAGCTGGTGGGTGTGGATGTCAAGAAGTTTGAACTGCCTGCGGATGCTTCCAAGGAAGACGTTCTCGCGGTCATCGATCAGGTCAACGCCGACGATTCCATCCACGGCGTGCTGATGTTCCGCCCCCTGCCCAAGCACCTGAAGGCTGACCAGAACGAGATCTGCAACCGCCTCGACCCCAAGAAGGACGTGGACTGCATGACCCATCTGTCCAACGCCGGTGTGTTTGAGGGACTGAACGGTCTGGGCTTCGCCCCCTGCACCCCCGCCGCCTGCATGGAGATTCTGGACTACTACGGCATCGACTGCAAGGGCAAGAACGCCGTCGTCATCGGCCGCAGCCTCGTCGTCGGCAAGCCCGCCGCGATGATGCTCATGGCCAAGAACGCCACCG
>OLSK01002403.1_pt1 | contig 11893 bp, 8 predicted proteins | sample 1672781 | NCBI WGS metagenome assembly OLSK01 (sample SAMEA3136723, study PRJEB25190) | human gut metagenome | biome: human gut; feature: human-associated habitat; material: faeces | place: Austria | collected 2013 | reverse complement strand
AGCCCCGCCGGGGCGGTGGCCGTGACGCTGCCGCACGGCCAGTGGTTTGACGCCGTGCGCCTGAGCCGGAATTCCGGCTCCCCGGCGTTCGATAAGGAGATCTACCGCTCCGTGTACGCCGGAACGAATGAGGGGACATTCTATGTGCCGGACTGCACGACGCTCCTTTATCTCAACGCGCAGATGGGTGATGTCCCGGATGAGAAAAATACCAAGCTGTGCACGGTATACGCCTATACCGACACCGGGAAGGATGCCTCGGAAACGACGCGCTCCTGGGATTCGACCTATACGAGCATGGTGCAGTGCATCGGCTTCGGCATGGACGGCATCACCGTGCCGCTCGAGGGACGCTATACGGGCGCGGACGGCTACATGCAGGTGCAGACGTACACGATGCACATCGTGCGCATACCGACGCTTAAGTCCGTCACCGTGAAAGCGCCGGACGGAACGCCGCAGATCGTCGAGCCGGTTTTTGACCCCTATACGAACGAATATACCCTGACCGCCGTGACGGACAGCATCCTTCTCGCCGCCGAGGGCTACGGCGAGAGCTACACCGTCTCCGGCACCGGCAAAGTCCAGACGGCGGCGGGTACCGACGCGGAGATCTCCGTTTCCGCGAACGGCCAGACGACGAAGTATACGCTGCATATCACGCGCCGCACGGCGGCAAATGTCAAGCTCACCGTGCCGGATGGCTGCACCGCGGAGGTGCGCGACGCGGCGGGCAACGCCATTCCCGCTTCAGCGGACGGGAGCTATGCACTCATCCCGGGAGGCTCCTATACCTGCGTCACGACGAAGGATGTGTGGTACCACGCCTCCGCTGTGTTTACGGCTTCGGACGGTCTCACCGTGAAAGCGGCCTCGCCCATAACGGCGGACGCGATCACGGCCGCGGCACTCTTTGACAATTTGTCTTCCTCCACCCGGAACGAGTTCAAGCCGGAAACGCCGTTCGCGGCCGGTACGCACAGCGTGCGCTATGTGATCGCGGACACGATCAGCCGCATGTACGCCCAGGCAACCGCAGCCAGCGGCTATACCGTGACGGCCATCCACGACAACGTGGAAAATTCCACCGGCCTTGTCAACGGCATCAAGGAAACGCCCGTCACCGCCGCCGTCGGCGGCAGCAGTGCAACGCGGCTCAACAACCTTATCCAGACCGGCGGCACCGCCCGCACGCTGACGCTGCGCGCGTCCAAAACGAGCGGCGGTACCACTTACTATCAGGACTACACGCTCTTCCTTGTCCGCAGCCTGCATCTCAAGAGCCTTACGGTCGCCGCCGACGGGGAAACACTCTCGTTTACCGACGCCGATAGCACCAGGATCACCTTCAACGGCAATGTAACGGACTATTACATGCAGGTCGCCAACACGACCGCGTCGGCGACGGTGACGGCGCAGTACGCCGCCTCGGGCGGCTACGCTGCGGACATCGGCGGCGAGCGGTGCGCAGATATCCAGGGCGTGACTGTGGCGCTCGATCCCGACAAGGCACGGGAGACCATCGCCGTCAAAGTGCTGCACAGCGATGCGAACGTCGTTTCCACGGTCTATAACCTCCACTTCGTCAAGAAGCAGCCGGTGGCGATCACGTTTGCCGTGACGCCGTCCGATGCCAACGTGTTCCTCGTGAACAACGATACCGGCAGCTGCGTCTATACCGACGATACCGGCACGGCGATGCTTCCGCCGGGAGCGAGCTTCCGCTACACCGTGACCCGGAACGGGTATGCCGGCGTACAGGAAATGTCCTACACTGTGCCGGATACGGCGGAGACAGTCACTGTGACGCTCGAAAAAGCGCCGGAGCACTCGTATGAGCCGATGGCCGAGGTCTGGCCGTCGTTCCGCGCGGACGAATATAATAACGGCGTGGTGAATGCTAAAACGCCCACCACGGCGGAGGACGCGGTGCTCTACTGGGCGACGCAGCTCGGCGAGAACTACAGCGCCGACGCCTGCGGCTGCCCGATCCTTGTGGGCGATCATCTCTATACCTACGCCAAGGACATAATCTATAAGCTGAACGTCGTGACCGGCGAGATCGAGAGCAAGGGGAAGATGGATCACAGATCGTCCTTTGCCATCAACAGCCCGACGTATGCCGAGGGCATGCTCTTTGTCGGACTCTCGGACGGCGGCGTGCAGGCGTTCGACGCTGATACGCTCGAATCGCTCTGGATCTACCGGGACTCACTCGGCGGCCAGCCGAACTGCCCGATCTACTACCATAACGGCTATATCTACACCGGCTTCTGGCAGGGCGAAAAGGAAAACGCAAACTTCGTGTGCCTGTCCGTGACGGATGAAGACCCGACAAGGGGCGACGAGGAAAAGCTCCCCACCTGGCAGTACAGGAGTCTCGGCGGCTTCTACTGGGCGGGCGCGTATGTGGCGGACAACTATGTCCTCATCCCGACGGACGACGGCGATTCCGGCTATACGAGCGGCTACGCGAGCATTCTCTCGCTCAACCCCCGAACCGGCGAGCTCATCAGCTCGATCCGGCTTCCGCATCCGGGCGACGCGCGCAGCAGCGTGACCTACGATAACGGCCGCGCGTACTTCACAACGAAAGGCGGCTACTTCTACAGCGCTGCCGTGTCCGAAAACGGCGAGCTCAGCGATCTCCGGTACATCAAGCTCTATAACTACGCCAACGACGCGAAGAACCCTGCTATGAGCACGTGCACCCCGGTCATCTATAATGGCCGCGCATACATCGGCATCTCCGGCGTCGGCCAGTTCAAGGCATATTCCGGCCACAACATCACCGTGATCGATCTCAACAGCTGGAAGATCGCCTACACGGTGCGCACGCAGGGCTACCCCCAGACGAGCGGCCTTCTCACCACCGCCTATAACGAGGGCGACGGCACGGTGTATGTGTACTTCTTCGATAACTACACGCCCGGCAAGCTGCGCGTTCTCCGCGACAAGCCCGGCCAGACGCGCGCCGACATCACCGTGACGGAAACGGTGATCGAGGGCGGGAAGGAAATCTCCTACGAGACCGCGGGGGTGCTCTTCACGCCCGACGGAAATCAGGCGCAGTATGCCATCTGCAGCCCGATCACCGACGCCTCCGGCACGATCTACTTCAAGAACGACTCGGCGTATATGATGGCGCTCGGCAGCGTCATCACGGAGCTTCGCGTGGACGGGCAGCCCGACAAGCTCGCCTACCGCGCCGGGGAGACGTTCGATCCGGCCGGCATGAAGATCACGGCGGTTTACAAAAACGGCTTTGAGCGCGATGTGACGCAGTACGTCACATTCTCACAGCAGCCGCTCGGCAGCACGGACAGTGCGTTTGAGATCCGCTTCGAGCACGTCATGTATCAGGATAAGGACGGTCAGGGCGGCTCAAAGTACCCGGTCGATCCGCCGTCGGTGACGATCGCTCTTACGATCGCGCCGTCGATCCCCGGCGACGTGGACGCCGACGGCAAGATCACCGCCGAGGATGCCGCGAAAGTGGCCGAGCACGTGCGCAATACCGAAAGCAAGAATGCCGGCGGCTTCACGCTGACGGAGACGGAGATCAAATACGCGGACGTGAACGGCGACGGGAAAGTGACGATGGAAGACGCCGAACTCATCTGGCAGTACAGCCGCGGCGAGATCACCGAATTCCCGAAAAAGGAAACGACCGAAACAACGAAAACCGAATAAACCCACAAAGCCCGGCCATCCGAAGATGGTCGGGCTTTTCAAATGCCTCCCTTGTGTAAAGGGAGGTGGCAAAACCGAAGATTTTGACGGAGGGATTGTCTCCTTCCGCAGACTACAATCCCTCCGTCTGCGGTTTTGCCGCTGCCAGCTCCCTCAACGAGGGAGCCTTTTTACGTCGATTCCCGCTCGAGGATGCACGGCGACGTTACATACGACTGCGTCCGCAGGTTCGGCTTGCGGATGCGCTGGAGGACAAAGCGCGCGGCGTTGACGCCCATATCGTACATATCAACCTCCACGGCGGTGACCGTCGGGTCCATGAGCATGGAAAACGGATAATTATCAAAGGTCAGCAGCGCCACGTCCTGCGGGATCTTCAGTCCCTGGCGGCGGATGTATTGCAGACAGTGCAGCGCAAGATGGTTGTTTGCGCAGAGCAGCACCTCCGGCCGCACGCGGCGGGAGAGCAGCTCGTCAAGCGCCGCGTCATCCAGATCGCACGGAGAGCTGCTGCAAACGACCTCCACGGCCAGCTCCTCCTCGTCCATCGCCTGGCGGATACCGGTCAGACGGCTGCGCGCGATGGCGTCGTCCTCGCGGCCCATGATGAACGCCATATGGCGGTAGCCCTTATCAAGCAGGTAGTTTGCGGCGATCTGCCCCGCCTGCTCGTGGTTCACGTCCATCCAGCAAACGCTGCTGCGCTGGTTCGGCTTGCCGATCACGAGATACGGAAAATCGACGCGCGTGAGGATTGCCGCGAGCTCTGCCGTGAGGATGTGCGCGTGGAGGATCAGCGCGTCCGCCTGCCGCTCCTGGATAATGTCGCGGATGACCTTGGGCGCTTCCTGCCGGGAAAGCGGCTTGAAAAGGAGCGAGTACCCCTTCTTTTCGAGATACGCGGCTGTGCCGGAGATGATCTCAAACATGTGCGGGTTTTCAAACGCAATGTTCCGGTAAAAGTCCGCAAGGAAGAACACTGTCCCGCTCGCCTGGCGCGCAAAGCTCTGCGCCCGCGCGTTCGGGCGGTAGCCGAGACGCTCGGCGGTCTCCCGGATGCGTTCCTTTGTATGCTCGGAAATGGTGTTGCTGTCGTTCAGCGCCTTGGAGACCGTGGCGATGGAGACACCCGCCTCGCGCGCCACATCATAGATCGTTACCGCCGTCGTTTTGTTCCTCCCATACCTCGTATTCCCATGCGCCGATTATGTCACGGTTTTCTCCCTTTTTCAAGAGAAGCGTCCCGCGCTTTTCGGCCTTGACCGGCTCGGCGCCAAGATTCATCGCAACGGTGATCTTCGTACCGTTCCAGACGCGGCTGTATCGGTAGACCCCGCCGCAGGCAAGCTCCGTATGGAAGCTGCCGTACCGCAGTGCCGGGTGCGTCTTTCGCAGCGCGATCATCCGGCGATACACCTCCTCGAGCGGAGAGCTCGCGTCCCACGCCATCGGGCGGCGGTATTCCGGCTCGCTCTCGCCGCAAAGCCCCTTCTCGTCGCCGTAGAACACGCACGGCATGCCGGGGAACGTCATTTGCAGCAGCACCGCAAGCTCCATCCGCTCGGTTTTCCCGCCGCAGAGCGAGAGGAACCGGCTCACATCGTGGCTGTCGAGCAGGTTGAGCTGGGCGAAGAGGGCGTTTTCGTTATAGCGCAGCAGCAGGGTGGACACATTCGTATCGAAGGTCTCTGCGTCCACCGTCTGCTCGGCAAAAAACCGGCGGCAGTAGCGGCGGAAATCGTAGTTCATCGCGGAGTCGAGCATGTCGCCGCCGAGATAATGCGCGGCATTTTCCCATACCTCGCCGACGATGAGCGCATCGCTCTTCGCCGCCTTGACGGAAGCGCGGAACGCGCGCAGGAAACCGTCGTCCAGCTCGTTCGCCACGTCCAGCCGCCAGCCGTCCACGTCAAACTTTCGCACCCAGTACGCGCCGACGTCGCAGAAATACTGCCGGAGGAAGGGGTCGGCGGTGTTCGTTTTCGGCATATCGGCGACGTACGAAAAGCAGGTATAGCCGGGCAGCTCCCCGGCGGCGGGCAGGCGCGGCGTCTCGGGCAGCGCGTAGAAGCAGGAATAGTACCGCGAAGCCCGCCCCTTTTCCAGCACGTCGCGGAAGAAGGGATGATCGCTGCTCACATGATTGAATACGCCGTCGAGAATGACCCGGATGCCGAGCGCGTGCGCGCGGCGGACAAGATCCCGGAGATCGTCCTCGGCGCCCATGTGCGGATCGATGCGATAATAATCCAGCGTATCGTACCGGTGGTACGATCTCGCCGCGAAGATCGGGTTCAGGTAAATGCAGTTGAAGCCCAGGGAGGCGATGTAGTCGAGATTTTCGGTCACGCCGCGCACCGTCCCGCCCCGGCAGGGCGGCGCGTCGTTGGGCGCCAGGCGCTTCCCCGCAGCGAAGCTGTCGGGGAAGATGTTGTATACCACGGCGTCCCGCGTCCACGCCGGAGCCGCGAACCGGTCGGCGCGGTGGTTGAACGGGAGCTGGAAATAGTCCGCGCGCGTGGGCGTGCCCGCCATTTCGTAGCAGTCGCCGTAGTAGAAGAGCGTTTCCACGCCGTTTTGGAGTTCAAAATAGTAGGCGATGCGCTCGAAGCGCGTTTCGAGCCGGATCTCGTACCAGTCAAAATACCGATCCGTCCGGAATTTCTCCATCGGCAGCGGGGCAAATTGCAGTTTGGGGGTCATCACGGCGCGGTCGGCATAGTAAAACCGAACGCTCTCCGCTTCGCCCTTTCCGGTGCGCAGGCGGAATATATAGTGCGTGTCGTCCAGCGCGAAGGCGTATTCGCTCATCGGCCGGTGAAATATCGTTGCGGGATTCATAGCTTATCCTTTCACGGAGCCGCCGACAACGCCGGCAACATAGTATTTCTGCACACGGAGGAACAGCAGCACGACCGGGATCGCCACAATGACAGCGCCCGCGCAGAAAACGGTGTAGTATTCATAAATGTTCGTCTTGTCCACCATGGTGTAAAGGCCCTTGGCGACGGTGAAGTTATTATAATTGTCCTTCATAATGACCGAGACGAAAATGTAATCGACGATGGGGTTTATAAAGGCGTTGATGGCGGTCGTGGCGATGACGGGCTTGGAGTTCGGCAGGATGATCTTCCAGAACACCGTGCTGTTCGAGGCGCCGTCGAGGATCGCCGCTTCGTCCAGCGATTTGGGGATGGTGTCAAAATAGCCCTTGGCGATGTAGTAATTGAGCGCCGCGCCGCCGGAATAGACGAGAATCAGAGCAAGCAGCGTTTGATCCAGACCGATGGCCTTCATAAAGTGGTAAATGGCGATGATGCTCATAAAGCCGGGGAACATGCCCAGCACGAGCGAGGCGTTCATAAGAAACCGGCGCTTCGGGAAGCGCAGCCGGGAATAGACATACGCCACCATCAGCGTGAGCATCGTTGTGAGAGCGCAGCTGCACCCGGCGACGAGGAGCGTGTTGCCGAGCCAGCGCGGGAAGTCGAACAACCTCCGGTCGGTAAAGAGGCGGATATAATTATCAAAGGTAAACGCCTTCGGCCAGAGATAGGGCGTATACGCGCCCTGCTCCGCCCGGAAGGACGAAACAATCAGCCAGAACACCGGCACGAGCCACAAAACGGCAAGGACCGCAAGAAGCGCGTTGAGCGCCACGGCCGAAACACGGCGGCGGATGCGTGCATTTTTCATTGGAACTGATCCTCCTTCGTTACGGCTCCGGTCCGGTTGTATACGATCAGCGAGCAGGTGCCCACCAGCAGGAAGATGAATATGCCGATGGTGGAGGCAAGCGAATAGTCGTTGCGGTTCACGGTCAGCTTATAGAGCCATGTGACGAGCAGGTCGGTCTTGCCAGCCTGGTAATAGCCCAGCGAGAACGGCCCGCCGGCGGTGAGAAGATAGATGACGTTGAAGTTATTGAAGTTCGTGACGAACGTCGTGATCGTCGCCGGGGCGGTGACGAAGAACATGTAGGGCAGCGTAATGGAAATGAATTTCCGCATGGGACCCGCGCCGTCGATCTCGGCGCTCTCGTAGAGCTCCGCCGGGATGTTCATCAGCACGCCCGAGAAGGTGATCATGGAATACGGGATGCCGATCCACATATTGACCACGACCGCGACGATGCGCGCGAGCGTCGGGTCCAGAAGGAACGGCAGCGGCGTCTGGATAATGCCGAGCTTCATAAGAAGCACGTTCACCGCGCCTGCCGGTTCCAGCGCGCGGGAGATGAGCAGGAGACTTACAAACTGCGGTATGGCAATGGCGATGACGAAGCAGGTGCGCCAGACCTGCTTGAGCTTTACGAGCTTGCTGTTGATGGCGACCGCCAGCAGCATCCCGAAAAAGTAGTTGGTGAATGTGGCGAGGACCGCCCACACGAGCGTCCAGCCGAGCAGACCGAAAAACGTGCGCGTCTTGATCGCATTGCCGAGGAAGATGTCGGTCACGTTCGACATGCCGACCCACGTGAACAGGTTTCCGGGGGGCTGGTGGTCAGCATCAAAGTTCGTGAAGGCAATGAGGATCATAAAGACGATCGGCAGCACCGTGAAGAGGACCATTGTGAGCATCGGGAGCGCGAGCAGCGTCACATGGAATTTCTCGTGCCGCATGGCGCGGAGATCGTCCCGGAAGGAAGCGATCGCGCAGCCGTGCTCGGTGTTCTCCTGCGCGCGCCACGCGTCCCGGATGTTGGAATACCAGAGATAGAGAAACACGGCGCACACTGCGATCGAGAGCACGCTGAAGAGCAAAATCAGCATGGAGTTATCGCCGGGGAAGCGCTGGAAGATCTGCAGCTCCTCGTTCCATACCTTGCGCTGCGTCTCCGTGCCGAGCGTTGCAAACTTGGAGAGATACTGCATCGCAAAATCCCGGAAGAAGAAAATAAACCCGATCTCGCTGAGCAGATACGCCGCGCCGCGGACGAACTGCTTATACCGGATGCAGCCCGCGCCCATGATGAGAAACGACAGGCGCGTCCAAAGACCGCCTCTCGCCGCGGCATCCAGAAGTATGTGACGTTTTTCTCTGTGCATCGCGCACCTCCGCTATCCCTCGGTTTGGTCCGGAAAAACCGGAAGATGAAACCCGGAAAAGGGGCTGTTGCCAGCCCCTTTTATCCGTGCGTTACCGTCTTATATCAGGCTGCGGTCGCCTGCTCCACCAGCTGATCGAGCAGCGTCTGCAGATCGGCGGTGGTATGCGCCTCGAGCTCGGCGCCGAACGCCTCCGCCGGGACCCAGAAGCCGCCGAGGACGAGCTGCGTCACGGCGTAGTTGCTCTGCTCGGCAAGAGCGCGCAGCGCGAGGTTGGACGCGACCGTGTCGCTCGCAAGCGCGGCAACGTTGGACGGGCCGTAGTTGAGCGCTTCATAGCGCTCGAGCTGCGACTGTTCGGAGGTCAGGAACTCCGCGAGCTCCATGGCGTCCACCGGGTAAGCCGTCTGGGAGTTGACGCCGTAGATCTTGCAGCCGAGGAAGGAGCCCATCTGCACCTGCTTGCCGTCGCAGGTAAAGGTCGGCAGCTTGCAGCAGCCGTAGTTTTCGCCGAGCTTTTCCTGGATCGCGGTGGCGACCCACGTGCCGGACACGCCGCAGGCGATGGAATCGCCGATGCCGCCGGAGAGGACGGAGTCGTCACCGGTCACGAACGCGGGGTCGTTGCAGAATTCACGGATCGCTTCGGCAGCGGCGAGACCGTTGGGGCTGTTGAAGTCCATGACCTGCTTGCCGTCCTCGATGGTCAGCGTGCAGCCGTTGCCAAGGAAGAAGGATGCAAGATACCAGCCGTTGGAGACGTCCATATGTACCTGCTTGCCGGCGGCGTTGGCCGCGGCGAGGATGCCATCGAGCGTTTTGAGGTCTTCCTCGGTGAAGACCGACTTGTCGTAGTACAGGAAATAGCCGTTATCGGAGGTCATGGGATAACCGTAGAGCACGCCGTCGTAGGACGCGGCGTTGATCGAACCGGCGGTATTCGCCGCGACGATCGCGTCGGTGTTGCGGGTCACTTCATAGAGCGCATCCGCCTTCACGAGATCGATGAGCTGGTCATCGGCAAACACGAACACGTCCGCGGCGGCCGCGGGGTCTTCGAGATAGCGGCTCTTGCCGTCTACGGCGCCGACGGCGCCGAACTCAAACACGTATTCCTTTTCCGGGTGCGCAGCGGCAAAATCGTTGCAGAGCTTTTCCGTCAGCTCCAGCTCGACCTGATCGGCCCACACCTTGAGCGCGACGGTTTCCTTCTCTGCAGGTTTTTCCGCGACGGGCTGTTCCGCCGGGGTCTGCGGCGTTTCGACCGGGGCGCTGCCGCAGCCGGTCAGCAGGGCAAGCATCATACATACTGCCATCAGCAGTGCAAGGATCTTCTTCATCGTTTCGGCTCCTTTATTGTTTTGTCACAAAAGGAACTCGCCTTTTGTTGAGCTCAGTATATATACCTGCCAAAAACCGGTCAACGAAAAAAAGCGAAAGCGTTTTCCTGCCGCACCGCAGAGCATAGCGAAAGCGCCATCCTTGCGGATGACGCTTTCGCAGCTTTGATAAAGAAGTTGTCGTCAGCCCCGGAGGATATGGATGGCGAAGCCGCCGTATTCCCCGGTGAGATAGATGTTTTTGAGCTTCCCGGTCTCGTCGTACGCCGCGGTCTCCTCGCGGAAGGAAAAGCCCTTTTCCCTGAGCTCCGCAACGGCGCTCTCCAGATCCGGCGTCTGCATGGCGATATGGCCGTTTTTGCCGTGGAACGGCGCTTTCATGCACTCAAAATACGGCCCGGCGAACTCGGACTTCTGCCCGTGGCGCGGCGCGAGATTGAACATGCCGGCCAAAAGCTCCGCGAGCGCGAGCGCTTCTTCGGCGTTTTCGGTGTTGACGCCGACATGTGCGAGAGTAAACGTGTTTTTCATGGTCTTGTCAAAAAACGGACGGCTCTCCCGGCGGGAGGCCGTCCGTTTCCGTGTTGGTGGTTTTACTGCGCGAGCTTTTCCGCAGCTTCCATCTTTTTGCCGGTGATGACGCAGTAGGCAATAAGGCCGAAGCCCATGGCGCACGCGAACGCCTTCCAGCCGGTTTTCCACGCGCTGGCGTTTGCGATTCCCGCGGCGGTGAAGGACGCGAGGCACACCGGCGGGGTGATTTGGGCGATAACGCCGAAGTAGAAGATGAACATGTTGGCGACGAGCGTTTCCACGCCGAGGCCCATGATTGCCGAGCTGAACAGGGTGTTCGCAATGAGGTACGCCGCCACGGTCGGGAGCGCCATGCCGAGGAGCAGGCAGCCGATGGCCGCGACGATCAACGCGAGGAGCATGCTGCTGCCGCCCGCCTGACCGATGAGCTTTGCAATCTTGACAGCGATGCCGGAACGGACGACGATGCCGATCATAATGCCGCACACGCCGGTGGGGATAGCGATGTTCGCGGACTGGCGCACGCCGTCGATGATCGTATCCACAGCCGCAGCCGTCTGCGCCACAGCCCGCTCGTCCTCGTGGATATCGGGCGCCTCACGGAAAAGGACTGGGCGCTTCTGCTCGAGGACGACCGCTCGCCGCTTGCCGATACCGGCTCGACGATCTATCTCCGCCATCTCGATGCCGTGAACCGCAATTTTGCGCCGCGGCTGCTCGACTATCTCGAAGGCTCACACACGTTGGGTGCCAACCGGTTTCTCATCTCTTACGCCGGTGATGCGGGGCAGTATTCCCGTGACCCGATCTACGCCTATCTCTCGGAGACGGTCCACGCGCTCCGACTCCGGCTTCCGCCGCTCTCGCGCCGCCGCGACGATATCCCGACGCTCGTCACGCTCTACATAAACGCCACGAACGTCCGCTTCGGCACGCGTGTCATCGGACTCACGCGCGAGGCCATGCTCCTTTTGCAGAATTTCCCGTGGCCGCACAACATTGACCAGCTCGTCAAATGCGTGCAGGAACTTGTGGTGAACACTGACAGCTCGTATATTTCCGATGCGCAGGTCCGTGCGGTGCTCGAGCGTGAGACGACGCCCCCCTCCGCCGCGGCGGAGGGTATTGACCTCAACCGCACGCTCGCCGATATCACGCGGGATATTGTGCTCAGGATCTACGAGCTGGAAGGGCAGAACCAGACGAAGACCGCCCAGCATCTCGACATCAGCCGCAGCACGCTCTGGCGGATGCTCAAATAATCTTTCGCATGACAAA